>WNGF01020964.1_pt1 | contig 10148 bp, 14 predicted proteins | sample 5400641 | NCBI WGS metagenome assembly WNGF01 (sample SAMN13153371, study PRJNA577476) | soil metagenome | isolation source: 80 cm soil or saprolite under grassland replicate 2 | place: USA:California | collected 2016-06-15
TGTGGCCCCGGTTATCATTGTCCTCGGAGGGCTACGTGGCTGGCCGGTCCCGATAGCACTCATCGGAGGAATCGCCACGCGGGAGGGGTCCGGAACGGGCGCTGGTGATGGAGTGTGCGCCTCTTGGCAGCGTTGATGGGAATGCGTTGCCTGGGATCTTTAACGACGCCGCCCGGCGGGAACGAGCGAGAGTGCAAACCGATTGCAAACGTCCCGCCCGCTACTCGCCACCAGGAGACGTCACCCGACGGCATATGCCCCGATCCAAACATGCACGTCCCGGCACCTGTTCGCCCATGCTGGCAGCCTCCGTCACGGTGCTCGGGAAGCTCATAACCCAGAGGTCGAAGGTTCAAATCCTTCCCCCGCGACGAGGCGGCCCAGGCCAGGTTTCGGCCTGGGCTTCTAACGTCTTCGGGCCGTCTTCCTCCGGCGTGTCTCTCGGGTGTGGCGTGGCCCAGCCGCTCGCTTACCCACCCCGACGGGAACGCCCCGCGCTCCCGTCAAGGGTCCCGACAGCCCAGGGCCATTCGGCCACAGTCGCGCCGAGTCCCAAAGGGGATACCTGGGGAGGGTCTAGGGGTCAGGGAGGTGGGTCCCGGTGATGTGGGGTTGGAATGGTCCAGGAGGCTGGGGCGGATGGCTCGTCATGGGCCTGGCCATGCTGGTGTTCTGGGGCGGGCTGATCGTGCTCGCGGTGTGGGCGGTCCGTTCGTTCTCGCCCGCAGGCCGTGAGCACATGGCGGGCCCGCCGGGCGGTGTCCTGCACATCCTCGAGGAGCGGTTCGCTCGCGGAGAGATCGACCGCGAGGAGTACGAGAGTCGGAAGACCGTCCTGCGGGGCTGACCCAGACGCGCTAGGGAGAGAGCGTTGGCCGGCTACGAGTCCTGGCCTCGCGAATCCGCGCGTGTGACAATCTGCGCCGTCCGCCGAGGAAGGACCGCCGTGGCCAGGACGCTGTTGGCAACGGGAATGGCGACCGTGCTCTTCTTCGCGCTCGCTCCGGCCGCCTTCGCCCACGAGGAGGAGAAGGGCGTCCCGGCCGTCACCGACGTCCAGGAGGCGATCGCCATCATCGCCGGACATCAAGGGTCCTTCCCTGAGGCGGAGGTCATCGACCTCGCCCTGGACAAGGTCATGGACGCGCTCGAATCCGACCACACCGAGGGCGTCGACCTGGATCTCGTGCGGCAGGCGAAGCCGGCAGTGGAGAACGGCGACCTGGACACCGCCCTGGTCCTGTTGGAGCGCTCGATCGGCGCATGCCCCGGTGCGCCGGTGATCAATCCGAACACGGCGCCTCGGACGCCGCCGGCGCTTGCATCCCCGTGTCCCTCGCCCGCCGCGCACCTGCGCGGCCTCTCGAGTAGCCCCGTTCACGGTGCGCAGGAGCCCGTCTTCCTCGCGGTGGCAGGGGTGCTGATCCTCGCCGGGCTCGTGCTCGTTCGGAGGATCCGGTGAGCGAGACGGCTCCCGCTGAATCCGCCGTCGCCACGAGCACGCCGGCGGATGGCCGGTCTCGCCGGCAGCGGCTCGTCGACGCGCTCGACGAGCGGCTCGGGCTGAGGGCTCTGCAGTACCCGATCCCGGAGCACGCCAACAAGCTCGCGTATTCGCTCGGAGGGGTGACGCTGATCACCTTCGTCCTCATGGTGATCACCGGTGTCTACCTCACCCAGTTCTACAACCCGGAGCCCGGTGTGGCGCACGAGAGCGTCCGGCGCATCGTCACCTCGGTGAGCTTCGGGAAGTTCGTGCGAGGGTTTCATTACTGGGGCGCCATGGCCATGATCGTGCTGGTCGGGCTCCACCTCTTACGGGTGTTCGTCTCCGGGTCGTTCAAGCGACCCCGCGAGGCCAACTGGATGTTCGGCGTCGTTTTGGCCGGCATCGTCGCGACGCTCTTCTTCACCGGGTCGGTGCTGAAGTGGGACCAGGAGTCGCTCGAGGCCCTGGAGCACAACATCGAGATCGGGAAGACCCTCGGCAAGTTCGGGTTCTGGTTCTCCCCGAGCTTCGGGGGCATCCCCATCCTCACCCGCCTCTACGTCGTGCACATCGCGGTGCTGCCGCTGCTGTTCGTCCTGGTGGTTGCGGTGCACCTGTTGCTCGTGAAGCGCCACGGGATGGCGCCGTCTCCGTTCCGGAAGGGCCCGGAGCCCGAGCCGACCCGTCCGTTCACGAAGCACCTCGCGGAGCTGGGGGCGCTCGCACTCGTGGTGACCGGAGTCCTCACCATCCTCGCGGTCCTCGCCCCGCCGCCGCACGGCCCCGCTCCGGTCGCGGGGATCGAGATCACGAAGCCCCCCTGGCCGATGCTCTGGATCTACCCGGTGGAGGACTGGGTCGGGGTGTCGGGGATCCTGTGGGCGACGATCGCCATCTTCATCGCGCTCTTCCTGGTACCGATCGTGGACCGGAGCCCAGAGCGCAGCCCCCGCAAACGCCTCTTCATGATGATCGCCGCCGGCCTCGTGGTTGCGACGATCATCGCGTTCATCGTGTACGCGGCCGTACAGCCCATCGCCTCGCACATCGGGATGGGTTGATGCCGAGGCGAACCGTCGTCCTGTTCTGGGGCGCGACGGCCGCCGCCGTGTTCTTCCTGGGGTCGGTCTGGACCGCCGCCGGGCGGACCGGGGCGGGTAACGTCGTGGTGTTCGCAGTTTCCGTCGTCGGTCTCGTCGCGACCGCGCTCGTCGCCGGACGCATCGCCTTCGTAGTCGGCCGGACGCAGCGAAAGGCGCGCCGCTCTGCCCGAAGGAGATGACCTCGCAACCCGTGGGACTGCTCCCATGTGGGAGTTGTGTTCTCGTGGCCCCTGCAAATACCGGCCCCTCCCATGGCGAGGCGAAGTTTCCGGAAGATCGCTGAGCTCGACTTGGAGGTCGCCGTGTTCGGACATGGCGCGGCCATCAGGCGGAACGGGGCCGAAAGGTTCCGGCAGGAGATGGGAAGGCTGGCTGGCTGAATGGTCCGCGCACGATGGTATGTCGATTGCTGCGCGTCTCCGCATCCCGGCGACGTCGCCCGTTCGTCGATGAGAATCCTCGAGAGATCGAGGCCTCGAGGAACAGGAATTCCACGCTCAGGCGGGTGCGAGCACCTCGATGGCCTTCGCGGTGGCCGCGCTGCTGAGACGAACGTCGTAGGCGCACACTGCTTTGAGGTCTCGGCCGAGGGAGAGCGCCGTCGCCAGATGGATGGCGTCGAGGGCCCTGAGCTCGGGCGGCTCCAACGCGGCCGCCGTCTGCACCACATCCTTGTCGAGGTCGACAAGGGCAATCCTCGAAAGGACGGTCCGCGCTCTCCGGACCGCGCCGCCGCCGATCCGTCTCGCCACCCGCTCCACCTCGATGCGAGCCACCACGCTCGACACCCGCTCCGGCCACGACTTGAGGAGCTCCCGAAGCGCCTTCGTCTCGACTTCGGGGACGACGAGCTTCACGATGGCGGAGGAGTCGAGGTAGAGGAGCTTCCCGGCCATGGGCTACGTGCGATCTTCGCGGAGCTCCCGGAGGGCGTCTGTGCCCTTGGTGGTGATCGGCCCCTTCGGCGGGGCGAGGTCGAGAAGGTCGCCCTCCGGAGGTGTCGCCCGCCCCGACGCCACCAGCTTTCGGAGGGCCGAACCCGACTCGTCGACCGGACCGAGGACCGCTACCGCCTTGCCGCGCTCGGTCACCTCGAGGCGCTCGCCGCGCTCCACCCGGCGCAGGTACCGGGAGAGGTTCTGGCGGAGCTCTCGTACGCCCACTCGGTCGGTGGTCATGTGTACACACACTGTAGCATCGTCTGCCAAACTTTTGCCCCCAGGCCAGGGCGCTGATCGACCTGGGCTTCTACCGACCTCAGGCTGTCTTCTTCCGACGCTTCTCTCGGGTCTTCTCCGACTTCTCCGACTCCCGGTTGGGCGGCGCGACGAGGCTTTCGAAGACGCGGGCGGCTTGAGCCTGCATGCCGGGCAGGACGTGCTGGTACGTGTCGATGGTGAAGGCGGGCCTGGCGTGGCCCAGCCGTTCGCTCACGACCTTCACGGGCACCCCGGCTGCGATGAGCAGCGTGCCGTGGGTGTGGCGGAGGCCGTGCAGCCGGATGACCGGCACGCCGGCGCGCCGGGCAATGCGTTCGAAGGTCTGCGAGATGGCATGTGGATGGATGGGTTCGCCCCTGCCGTCGGTGAACATCCACCCCGCCGTCATGATGCCCGCGGCCCGCTGCTCGGCGTGTTGCCACGTCCGCCAGGCGGTGAGGACGACCACCGTGGTCGGGTCGAGGTCGATGCGTCGGCGGGCCCGGGGAGTCTTCCCGCGGGTCTCGTGCAGCTCGTAGTCGATAGCCACGAGCCCCCGGTTGATCGAGATCGTGGCCGCCGCCTCGTCGAAGTCGTCCCACTTGAGCCCGAGGAGCTCGTTGCGCCTCATGCCGGTGAACGCTGCCGTCCAGAAGGCGGCGAAGAGGCGGTGGCCTGACGCGGCTCGTAGGAAGGCTTGGAGCTCCTCGGCGGTCCAGGAAGGTTGTTCGACCCTCGGGATGGACCGCAGGCGAGGGGCGTGCGCGACGAGGGCGACGTTGCGGGAGAGGAGCCCCCGGCGGACCGCCTCGCCGAGCGCGCCGCGGATGACCAGGTGGATCTCGTAGACCGTCTTGGGCGCGAGGGCGCCATGCCCGGTGCGCGGGTGGAGCAGCCCGTCGTAGAAGGCCTCGAGGTGGTGTGGGCGGAGGCGTCGCAGACCGATGCGGCCGAGGGCGGGGACGATGTGCCCCTCGACGTTGCGGCGGTAGCCGTTGTAGGTGCTCGACGCGAGCACGAGCCGCTTGCCCGGCAGCCACCGGCTGGTCAGGAAGGCACCGAAGCTCAGGGAGCGGGCTTCCCCGTCACGGCCATCGCGTTCGGCCACGAGCCGGGCGGCGAGCCGCTCGGCGTCGGCCCGCTCGCAGCCGGCGGGGTGCCAGCTCCGCCGCTCTCTCCCGGTGATCGGGTCGATCCCTTCGTAGAGGACCGCGTACCAGCGGCTCCCCTTCCTCGCGACGTAGCCCTTCATCGTCGTTGCCTCCTTCCCGGGTGGCGACCACCGCCGCCCGGTAGAAGGATCGGTAGAAACGCAACGTCTCGGGCTCGACGACAAGGGACCCCCTGGTCAGGTCGACCAGGAAGCCGGTAGAAGCGGTCTCCGACGCGGCGGCGGTAGCTGGAGCGGTTCTTTCGTCCTCGCCACGAGGGATCACGACGACACGGCATCGACCGCTTGGGTTGCAGCGTCTATGAGCGCATTCCGAGCCGGATGCTGATAGACCCGCGGGGTTGATCGTCGGCTTGAGGAGGTGTCAGATGGCGGCAGATGGTCGCTCCCGCGGACGAACTCCAGGCAAGTCGAGGAAAGACCGTCCCCTCACCCTGCGAGTCCACATCAACTACGTGAGCGCGGATGAGGGTCGGGCCATTGGCATCGCACAGGGGAACGCGCTCAGGCGTGCGCTCGAGGCTCTCGACAGAATCGACGAGGAGCAGCGTCAACAGGACGAGTGACGGCGGCGCGCAGGTCCGAGCCCCCGGTGGGAGTCGGAGATGTACGACGAGCCTCGCAGATGTTGAACCTGGCCAGGCCCGCTCAGCGGTACGAGCTCGAGAGCCTGTGCGAAGTGAGACCGAGGGATCTGGTGATTCGTGCGGTCGAGCCGCACGTGGCCGCCCGCAACGTGATAGGTGAAGCGTCCACCTCGCATCTGGGTGAAGGTCTCACCCGCATCCTCCTGGGTCCTTCGCCAGACCGGCTCGATGTCGGCCATGGACTCAAACCCTAGTCGAACAACGTCCAGCGGTTCCGCCATCGCCGCACGAGGTCCGGCTGGATCCGCGTGTGCTTGGACTCGGGGTTCCGTGGACGCGTTCCACCGACGCGCTCGAGGAACCGATCGTGGTGGCGCTTCACGATCGACCGCAGACGATCGCCGCCCACCACGTAGAACTCGGGAACCTTCCCGGTGATGTCGACCAGAACGATACGGTCGATGGTCCCTTCAAGGAACCTATCCACGTTCGAGATCTGCCACGAGCCCTTCGCGGCGACGTGCACCTCTGCCTGACGCCCGTTGATCTCGACGAGCGACGAGCGTCCAACGGTGTTTGCAGGGTATCCGCGCAGAAGCGCCTCGGCGACGACGAGGTGGCGGCCGGCCTTGTGCTTCTGCTGCTGCGTGGCTGCCATACAGGCAACTTACCCCATGATGGAGACGTCCTCGCCTCCCGTCGGCTCGCCGCGAGCCCCGGCGCCGTACCTCCACGGGCCCCCGAACACCCAGTAGTGCAACCGAGTTGGTTCGGTGGGTGTCCTGGTGGCGAGGATGCGAAGGATGTCGAGATCCTGGTCCTCCGTCATCAGCTCCACGTCCTCCGTCGCCAGTTGGGGCGGCCGCGGTTCCGTCCTCTCGACCCACTGTCAACGGAACCGAGAGAGAGAGAGAGACTGTCGATTTCTCGGGAGGGAATGTCCGGATGGTAGGAAGCGTCTAACGTGACCAGCCATCCGGAGTTTTTCGGGAAGGTCGAGGGGAAGCTCGGCTCGCAGCCCGACTTCGTGCCGCAGCGGGCTCCTACACTGGCCCCGGTCGATGCTGCTGGTGCCGAGCTCCGGCCTCGTGGTTCGACCCGTCGTTCGATCCGACCTCGGAGGCGGCGATCCCGTTCGTGATCCGGTTCACGGAGTCGGTCCCTCGGGCCTGAGGGGTACAGAAATCGCGACACCGGGTCTGAGCAGCGTCATCGAGTAGCATCGCCGACTCGTCCGCTCCCCAAGGAGGCACCCGATGCTGCTCTCGCTCGTCTACTTCGGCTTGCGCCGGGTGCTCCGCGCCCTGGCTCCTTCAGTTCGCAGTGACCTGCAACGGGAAGTGGAGCTGCTGGTTCTCCGTCATCAGGTCATGGTTCTCTCAAGGGGCGTTCGCCGCCCACCATTCCGCCGGCGGGACCGGATGCTGCTCGCCGCCGCGAGCCGGCTCCTGCAGAGGGAGCGGTGGAAAGCGTTCGTCGTGACCTCTCGGACCCTGCTGCGCTGGCACCAAGAACTGGTTCGCCGCAAGTGGGCGTATCGCGGCCCGCAGACCGCGCAGACCCCCGCTCGATCCGCAGACCGTGGAGCTGATCCTCCGAATCGCGAGGGAGAACCCGCGATGGGGCTACCTCAGGATCCGGGGGGAGCTGCTGAAGCTGGGCATCCGTGTTTCGGCCACATCGATCCGCTCAGTCCTTCGCCGAGCGGGCCTCGGCCCCGCTCCGCGCAGGAGCGGCCCCTCGTGGAGCAAATTCCTCAGGATGCAAGCCCACAGGTTCCGAAGCGGTGTGCGGGAGAACCGCATGCACCGTTTGATAGGGGGCCGCTGGCGACGCGGCAGCCATGGCGCGCCGGAAGCGACGCACCTGCTGGGAAACCGGTGGGACTGAGCCCGGCCGCCTCCCGACAGTCGCCGAGCCAACGGCCTACCTCACAGGGTGAAGATCGTCAAGACTCCATCCGAGCACCGAACGCGTTCGCCGAGCGGTGCGTGAGAAGGGCTCGCCGGGAGTGCCTGGACCACGTCCTGATCCTCGGCCGACGCCGCTGGCGAACCCTTCGGGAAATCTTGGAGCGTCACAATGCAGGGCAAGTGAGACCTAGACCTACTCAGGCAGCTCGATCTTCCGCTGCCCGGGTTCCCTCCCCACCGGGAGGCGTTGGACCTTTGGCCACGCCCGGCCCTCCTTTCTACTCCCCTCCGGGTGTCTACCGCGGGCGGAGGACCGCCACTTCAATTGCATCGGGATCCGGGGCAACCTCGAGGCGGACGTTCAGGTCCCCTGCTGCGGTGAGCGCTGGCGTGTGCATCGGTCTTCTCTCCGGCTTAGGGGGATGACCGTCTAGCGTGGGACGTCGAGGATTTGGTCTCGATTCATGTTGCCGCCGGTTGCGATCACGGTGACGCGCTTCGAGGTAAGGTGCTCACGCAATCGAAGAGCAGCTGCGAGTGGCGCCGCACCCGCCGCCTCGACTAGGTTGTGCGTCACCTCGATCATTATCGCCTGCGCTGCGCGGATCTCGTCATCACTCACGAGGATGAAGTCATCAAGCAACTGCCAGAGGATCCGCTGCGGGAGCTCGAAGGCAGTGCGGGTGGCGAGGCCCTCGGCAAACGTCTCCATCCGTCCGTCGACTAGGCGGCGCTTCTGCCATGAGTAATAGGCGCTCGGCGCCGCCTCCGACTGGACACCGATGACTCGGATGGCAGGATTGACGGCCTTGGCGACAATGCAGGCGCCGGCTGCACCACTCCCACCGCCCACCGGAACGATGATTACATCCATCTGGGGCTGCTCCTCGAGAACCTCTAACGTCTCGGTCGCGACCCCGGCTATCAGGAGCGGCTCGTTGCCAGAGTGCACGTAGCGATACCCACGTTCCTTGGCCAAATGCTCGCAATGCTCGCGTGCCTCATCGAAGTCCCGCCCTTGGAACACCAGCGTGGCGCCCAAGCTTCGCATTGAGGTCACTTTGACCGGGTTCGCATTCTCGGGCACGCAGATCGTCGCCTGAACGCCGAAGAGGCGAGCGGCGTACGCAATCGACTGGCCATGGTTCCCTGTCGAGGCGGTGATGACGCCGCGCTCGCGCTCGTCAGCACTGAACTGGGAGATCAGGTTAACGCCACCTCGGACCTTGAAGGCGCCGACTGGCTGGTGGTTCTCGTGTTTGACGAAGACGTCGGCCCTGAGCAGCTCATTCAGCCCGGCGTAGACAAAGAGCGGTGTCGGGCGCAGATGGGGAGAAATGTGGAGTCGTGCCTTGAGCACGTCCGCGAGGATCGGTACCTGCCAGTCCATCGTTCGCTCGAGAGCTTACGTTCTGCTTCTCGGGTCGTACGGGCTGTCTGCTCTTCCCCCAACGAGTGGACCAAGTCGCCCAAGACGGTCGCCTCCGATCCGAATCCCTGCTCCCACGTTCGTCTCGACCTCCCTCCCACCTTCGGTGCGATACACCCCCCGGGCCTTCGCTTTGACAGGGCTCAGCGAGGGGACCTAGGTTATGGTCCAACGGGAAGACCACTGGACCTTTTCGGACCGGACCGTTCCCCAAGGGCCATGTGTCACCGGTGGTGAAGGGAGATCTGGCATGACGTTGGAGGGGAAGGTCGCCTTTGTCACGGGGGCGGGTGCTGGCATCGGGCGGGCCACCGCTATCCGCCTCGCCCAGGAGGGCGCTGGCGTGCTGTGTCTCGACGTCCGGGGCGAAGCCGCCGAGGAGACGGCCGCCATGATCGAACGCGATGGGGGTCAAGCGCTGGCCGCCCACGGGGATGTGCGCCAGAGGCAGGACACGGAGAAGGCGCTGAGTGCCGCGCTGGAACGGTTCGGTTCCATCACATCGCTGGTGAACGATGCCGGCGTGGTGACGATGACTGGCTTCGACGCCCTCACCGAGGAGGAATGGGACCTAGTCCTTGACGTGAACCTGAAGGGCATGTTCTTGACCACCCAGGTCGTGTACCCGGCGATCGCCGAGGCGGGAGGCGGCGCGGTGGTCAATCTGTCGACCGTGGAGGCGGAGGTCGTGGTGGCCAGCGGCCCACACTGCCAAGTCCACTACAACGCTTCCAAGGGTGGAGTGAAGATGCTGACCAAGGGCCTGGCTCACGAGCTCGCCCGAATGAACATCCGCGTCAACGCGATCGCCCCGGGTCCCATCCGGACGGCCTTCGCCGGCGTCGACTTCGACGCGCCTCAGGTAAAGGAGTTCTTCGCCTCGCGCATGCTCATCCCGCGGGTCGGCGAGCCTGAGGAGGTGGCTGCCGCCATCGCCTTCCTGCTGTCCGACGACTCCTCCTTTATCACGGGGACGCAGCTCGTGGTGGACGGCGGGTACTTGGTGCACTGAGCGAAGAGGGGATCGCACGTGACGGAGGTGGCGTTGGTGACCGGGGGGACTGGGGGCATCGGCCGCGCCATCTGTTCGCGGCTGGCCAAGGAAGGATGGGCGGTGGTGGCGGGCGACATCGCCGTCACGTCCGCCGAGGAACCGAACGAAGCGGGTCCCGGGACTATCGTCGACTACCCGATGGACGTTACCGACGGGGACAGCGTCGACCGAGTGGTGGCCGCGACGGTCCGCGTGGGACGGCT
>WNGF01022675.1_pt1 | contig 10148 bp, 11 predicted proteins | sample 5400641 | NCBI WGS metagenome assembly WNGF01 (sample SAMN13153371, study PRJNA577476) | soil metagenome | isolation source: 80 cm soil or saprolite under grassland replicate 2 | place: USA:California | collected 2016-06-15
AGCGGGTTGTCGAGGCTCGTCACTCCGAGGCCGGCCGTCTCCTCCTCGCCCTCCCAGAGGATGCCGAGCGCGATGCCCGGGACGTTCAGCTCCTCCATCCCGGCCCGCGCGACTTCGACGACTTCCTGAAAGCTGCCCATACCCCGAGCCTACCCTGGCTTCGTCGGGGAGCGATGCAGCCTGACCTCCGAGGGGTTTCCTAGGGGGCTCCTGGGGTGCCGCTGGCGGTGCGGGGCCGGAGGGAACAGTTGAAAATACGGGCCCGGAGAGCGGCGTCAGGCGGCCCCGGAGGCCGGCTCCGCCGGCCGGGAGGGGTCGCCGGCCAGGGGCGTCCTAGCGCTCGGGAAACCGGGAACGCAGGGCCGCCAGCCTCCGCTCCCACTGGCCGCCGACCTGCTCCATCCACGTAAGCGCTTCGCCGAGCGCCTCCGGCATCAGCCGGTACCTCGTCTCCCGACCCTGCCGCTCACCCTCGACGAGCCCCGCGGCGCTGAGCGCGTTCAGATGCTTCGACACCGCCTGCCGGGTGACGGGAAGCTCGGCTGCCAGCTCGGTCGCGGTCGCGGTCTCCCGCGAAGCGAGTGCCTCGACGACGTTGCGGCGAGTCGAATCGGAGAGGGCCGAGAAGACCGGCCCGGCGCGGCTGTCCACCTCAGGCGACGGCGAGGGCGAAAGCGCGGAGCTCGAGCGCCGGCCCCCACTCCGCCACCGGAGCGGTCTCGGTCACGACCACCCGCGTCCCCTCGTCGACCTCTTCGATCGTGAAGTCGACGTGCGTCTCGTTCCCCGATTCGTCGGTCCAGCGGTAGGCGAGACGCCGCCCTTCCTCGACTTCCTCGACGACGGCGTGCCGCTCCTCCCCGTTCTCCCACCGGAAGCGGCCCTCGCCGCCCTCCTCGACCTCGAGCTCGACCTCGTTGGCGAACCACTCCTCGAGCCGCGCGGGATTGGTGAGCTCCTCCCAGACCTCCTCCGGCGGCGCCGGCAGAACCAGCTCTCTCGTGACTTCCACCGTTCCTCCTTCCGCAACCGGTCGGTTGCGTGTATTATGCGCAACTGTGCGGTTGCATTCTACAACTGCCCATCCCTCGTAGTGCGTGCGTCGAAGGGGACCCCGTCGATCGCGTGCCAGGCTTCAGCCTGGCTCGCACCCGCCTAACGTGGGCGTCATCCCGATGGTGATCGAGTCCGACTCCCGCGGCGAGCGGGCCTTCGACGTCTACTCCCGCCTGCTGCGTGAGCGGATCGTCTTCCTCGGCACCGAGGTCGACGACGACGTCGCGAACGTGGTCGCGGCCCAGCTCCTCTTCCTCGAGGCGGAGGATCCGGACAAGGACATCAGCCTCTACATCAACTCCCCCGGCGGCTCGGCCTACGCCGGGATGGCGATCTACGACACCGTCCAGTACGTCAAGCCGGACGTGCACACGATCTCGGTCGGGATGTGCATGTCGGCGGCGGCGCTGATCCTCTGCGGCGGCGCGGCCGGGAAGCGGATGGCACTGCCGAACTCGAAGATCATGATCCACCAGGGCTCGGCCGGCTTCCGCGGCACTCCGACCGACATCGAGATCCATGCGCACGAGGTGCTCTCGATGCGGCAGAAGATGGCCGAGATCATCGCGCAGCACTCCGGGCGCCCGATCGAGGCAGTGATCAAGGACATCGACCGCGACCACTTCATGACGCCCGAGGAGGCGATCGAGTACGGGCTGATCGACGAGATCGTCTCTTCGCGGGAGCTCCACGATGGAGATCGGAAAGCCTGAGCGCATCCTCCGGGTCGAGGATCCTCGGCTGGCGAGCCTGGTGCCTGCGCGAGGATGGGCGGCTCCAGTCGGTCCTCTACGACGACGTATGGGAGCCCGGCCGGGAGCTGGTCGCGGCCTGCGAGCACAGCCATCGCGCACCCCAGGCCGCATGCGCCTGCGGGATCTACGCCGCGCGCGAGCCTGAAGAGGCTCTTCGCTACCTGATCGGGCGCGACGACCTGCACGTCGTCGGGCGCGTGCTCGGCCGGGTCGCGCTCTGGGGGACGGTCCTGGAAGCCGAGCACGGCTGGCGCGGCGAACGCGCCTATCCGTTCGAGCTCGTGGGGGACGACGTTGCACGGAGGTACGGTGTCGCGACATGTCGAGCGATCCCGAGCTCGAGGAGCTGCGCGCGCAGATCGCCGAGCGCGATCGCGAGATCGTGAGCGCGGTCAACGCGCGGCTGCAACTCGTCGAGCGGCTGAAGGCGTACAAGGAGGAGCACGGGCTCAAGCTCCTCGACGTCCGACAGGAGCAGCGGATCCACCGCCAGCTCGAGAAGTTCAATCCCGGCCCGCTTTCGGAAAAGGGCCTCCACGAGCTCGTGGGCGAGATCCTCGACCTGATGAAGCGCGAGCTGCGCGGGCTTGACCGGCGCCGGTGACGTCTCTACCCTTGAAAGACGATGACCTCCCGACCGCGCAGCTGGGCCTGGTCTTGGCGCCACGAGCGTGGCGGGAGCGTCGCCTGACCTGACGAGGCCGTAACCCGTACCGCTCGAGACCTTCCAGCCGGGAGGTCTCTTTCGTATGACGACGATCACCGACATAGCGACCGACCCGACGACGCCACTCGGCGCCTATCTCAGCCTGCGCGGACGCGGCGGCGGCAGCTTCCTGCTCGAGTCGGTGGAGCACGGGCGCCTCGGGAGGCATTCGTTCGTCGGATGCGGCTCGAAGATCGTCTCCTTCGAGGAGTCCGAGACGTGCGAAGCGCCGGTCGTCGGCTATCTGGGGTACGACCACGTCGCCGGGCTCGAGCCGACGGTGCCGCTTCCTGTGGACGGCCCGGCCCTCCCCGAAAGCCGCTTCATCGTCGCCGACGAGCTCCTCCGCTTCGACCACCGCGGCGAGAACGCCGCGGTCGAGGCTGCACCGCCGCCGAGCGCTCCGCGAATCGTTCCCTCGCCCGAGTACGAGGAGAGCGTCCGCCGGGCGCAGGAGCACATCATCGCGGGCGACGTCTTCCAGGTGGTGCTCTCGCAGCGGGTCGAGCGCCCCACCTCGGCGTCGGCGGTCGACCTCTACCGCGCGCTCCGACGGATCAACCCGTCGCCCTACCTGTTCCTGATCGAGCTGGACGAGGTGGCGCTGATCGGCTCCTCGCCGGAGACGCTCGTCAAGTGCAAGGGCCGCCGGGCGAGCCTGAACCCGATCGCGGGGACTGTCCCTCGAGGGGCGGGCGATGCGGAGCGGCTGCTCGCCTCCGAGAAGGAGCGCGCCGAGCACGTGATGCTCGTCGACCTCGGCCGGAACGATCTCTCTCGGGTCTGCGCGCCGGGCTCGGTCGAGGTCGAGCGGTTCCTCGAGGTCGAGCGCTTCTCGCACGTCACGCACCTCGTCTCCGAGGTGACGGGAACGCTCGTGGACGGCGTCGGCTCCTTCGACCTGCTCCGCGCCTGCTTCCCCGCGGGCACCGTGTCCGGGGCGCCGAAGGTGCGCGCGATGCAGCTGATCTCGGAGCTCGAGGGCTACCGGCGCGGCCCCTACGGCGGCGCAGTCGGCTACGCGCTCCCCGACGGAACGCTGGACACGTGCATCACGATCCGGACGATCGTGCTCGCCGACGGCGTCGCCCACCTCCAGGCCGGCGCGGGGATCGTCGCCGACTCCGATCCGGCCGCCGAGCACGCAGAATGCCGCTCCAAGCTGGCGGCGCTCCAAGAGGCGATCGACCTCGCGGAGAGCGGCCGATGATCCTCTTGATCGACAACTACGACAGCTTCACGTACAACCTCGCGCACCTGTTCGGCGAGCTGGGAGCCGACGTGACCGTGCGTCGGAACGACGAGCTCAACGCAGACGAGGCCGAGCGCCTGCAGCCGTCCCACCTCGTCGTCTCCCCCGGTCCCGGCCGGCCCGAGGCGGCCGGCGCGACGCTCGAGATCGTCCGCCGCCTGAGCGACCGGATCCCGGTGCTCGGCGTCTGCCTGGGCCACCAGGCGATCGCGGAGGCCTTCGGGGGCGAGGTCGGCCCGGCGCGCGAGCTCGTGCACGGCAAGACGGGGCTCGTGCGCCACGACGGACACGGCATCTTCGCCGGCCTCCCCGGGGAGCTCGAGGCCGGGCGCTACCACTCGCTGGCGGTCACCCGTGTCCCCGAGGCCTTCGAGGTCTCGGCGACCGCGCCGGACGGAGAGGTGATGGCCGTGCGCCACCGAGAGCTCCCGATCGACGGCATCCAGTTCCACCCCGAGTCGATCCTCACTCCCAGCGGACCGCAACTTGCGAAAAACTTCCTGGAGGGGCGATGAACACGACACCGCGGATCTTCTCGGGCATCAAGCCGTCGGGCGACTCGACGCTCGGCAACTACAGCGGCGGCTACCGCCAGTACGCGGCCACGCAGGCGCAGGGCGAGGGCTTCTTCTGCATCGTCGACCTGCACGCGATCACGGTCGAGCACGACCCGGAGGAGCTGCGGCGGCTGACGCTCCACATCGCGGCAATGCTGTTCGCAACCGGGCTCGACCCCGAGCGCTCGACCGTCTTCGTCCAGAGCCACGTCCCTGCGCACGCCGAGGCGGCTTGGCTGCTGTCCTCGGCGACGAGCTTCGGCGAGTTGCGCCGGATGACGCAATTCAAGGAGAAGGCTGAGCAGCAGGAGTTCGTCTCGGCCGCGCTCTTCCAGTACCCCGTGCTGATGGCGGGCGACATCCTCCTCTACCAGACGGATCTCGTCCCGATCGGGGACGACCAGCGCCAGCACCTGGAGCTGACCCGCGACATCGGACAGCGGTTCAACGCCCGCTACGGCGAGACGTTCACGATCCCCGAGGGCGTCTATCCCGAGGTCGGCGCGAGGATCATGGACCTGCAGGAGCCGGAGGACAAGATGGGCAAGACCGGCAGCTCCGAGCAGGGGACGGTGCTGATGCTCGATCCTCCCGACGTCGTGCGCTCGAAGCTCAAGTCAGCGGTGACCGACTCCGGCCGCGAGGTCAAGCACGATCCGGACAAGCCCGGCGTCTCCAACCTGATCGAGATCGCGACCGTCGCGACCGGCGAGTCGATCCCCGAGGTGGAGGCGCGTTTCGACGGGCAGGGCTACGGGACGTTCAAGGCCGAGGTAGCGGAGGCGGTCGTCGAGCTGCTCGAGCCGATCCAGCGCCGCTACGAGGAGATCCGCTCGGACGAGGCGGAGCTGATGCGAATGCTCGCCGTCGGCGCCGAGAAGGCCCGCGAGGCCTCGGCACCGACGCTGCGGCTCATGTACGAGCGCATGGGATTCGTTGCGCCTTAAGACGACCGTCACGCTGGCGGCGGTGGTGGCGCTGTCGGTCGTCACCGGCGTCCTCCACTACACCGACGCGGAGCCCGTCGCAACCTTCGTCGTCGCCGGAGCGGCGCTCGCCGGCCTCGCCTGGGTGATCGCGGTCGCGACCGAGACCGTTGGGCGCCGCTTCGGCCCCGCCGCGACCGGCGTCCTCCAGTCGACGCTCGGGAACCTGCCCGAGCTGTTCGTCGTCCTGTTCGCCCTCTCGGCCGGCGAGGTCGTCGTCGCCAAGACGTCGATCGTCGGCTCGCTGCTGGCGAACGCGCTGTTCGTGCTCGGGCTCGCGATCGTCGCCGGCGCCCGCAAGGCATCTGACGGCGTGATGACGTTCAAGCGGCGCTTGCCGAACGACACCGCGACGCTGCTCCTGCTAGCCGTCTTCATCATCGCCCTGCTCGGCGTGTCCGACCGGGTCGGCGACCGCGCCAGCCGCCACCAGCTGGCGATCTCGGTGGTCGGCGCCATCTTCCTGCTGGCCGTCTACGGCGCCTGGCTGTGGTCGTACCTGCGCGAGCCAGAGCAGGCGTCGGTGGAGGTGGAGGCGCGTGAGCACGTCCACTTCCGGGCCGCGATCGCGATGCTCGCCGCCGGCGGGGTGGCGGCCGCGCTCGTCTCCGACTGGTTCGTGGGTGCGCTCGACCCGGCGATCAAGACGATCGGGATCTCGAAGGCGTTCACGGGCCTCGTCGTCGTCGGGATCGCCGGGAACGCGGTCGAGAACGTGGTCGGGATCTGGCTGGCCGCCAAGGGCCAGGCCGATCTAGCGATCTCGGTCGTCAAGAACTCGGTCGCGCAGATCGCGGTCTTCCTGTTTCCGGCGCTCGTCCTCCTCTCGCTCTTCTTCTCGCACCGGCTAACGTTCGTACTCGGCCCCGTGTACGTGATCGCGCTCAACCGCGCGGAGCCCCTCGACCTTGGGCCGCTCCGCACCTCGACTCACATGATGATCGACTCGTAGGTGAAGCGCGCGTTCGCATTGGCAGCAGAGGTGCCGGCGGGGGTCGTGACGGTGACGTCCACCGTCTCGCCCGGCACGCCGAGCGGGGCGTAGGACCGGATCTGCGTATCGGAGTCGACCTTGAACGCGGCCTCGGCTCCGCCGAAGTGGACGGCGGTCGCCTGAGAGAAGTCAGTGCCCGTGATCGTCACCTCCGTGCCGCCCGCCGACGGCCCTGTCGCGGGCGTGAGCGCCGTCACGGTCGGCTGGTTGAGGTAGGTGAACTCGTCCGGGAACGTCGCGTCCGAGATGCCGATCGACGTGCTGACTCTGACGTCGACCGTCCCCGCCTGCCCGGGCGGAGAGACCGCCGTGATCTGCGTCGGCGAATCGACACTGTAGGAGGCAGCGGGGGCCGAGCCGAACGTGACGGCGCGGACGGCGGTGAAGCCGCTGCCTTCCACGGTGACAGCCGTGCCGCCCGTCGTCGGCCCCGAACGTGGATTCACCCGGAACACGATGGACGGGCTCTCGAAGACATAGACCTCGCGGTTCCCGTTCCCGAAGTACGGCGCGCCGGCGATCAGCGCGGTATTCCCATCCGCCGAGAGCGCGAGCCGGTCGCCGAAGTACCACTCGGAATGGGCGAGCTTCCCGCCGCGCTGGACGAAGCTCGAGCCCGGGCCGAGCCGGCTGAACACCCACGCGGCTCCGCGTCCGAAAGCCGGAAAGCGGGCATACCGGTCATCGAGCGGCGCCCCGATCAGCGCGATCGAAGCGTCGGCCGACAATGCCACGCTCCTCCCGAAGGCCGCCTTCGGCGCCTGCTCAGCGGGTGTCAGCCGCGCCTGCTCCTGCCAGCTCGACCCCGAGCGCTCGTAGACGTAGACCGCGCCGTCGCCCTTGAAGTCGAGCGAGGCGCCGATGAGAGCCGTCGAGCCGTCCGCCGACAGCGCAGCGCTTCGGCCGAATTCGGCGTCGAAATCACCCCGAGCGACCGGGTTCGGGACCCTGGCGTCGAATTGCTTGGGCCCTTGCTGCACCCAGCCCGTTCCGGAGCGCGTGTAGAACCACGCGGCGCCGTCGCCGTCAGTGTCGTGATACGCACCCACAACGGCCGTCGTGCCGTCGGCGGAGAGCGCGACGCTCGACCCGAACTCGCCCTTGCCGCCCTCACCTTTTCCGGTCAGCTTGCCACCGAGCTGCGTCCAGTTGTTCCCCGAGCGGGTGAACGTCCAGACGGCGCCCTTCCCGTACGTGCCCACAACACGGCGCGTCTCGTCACCGGGTCCGCCTACTAGGGCGGTCTTGCCGTCGGCCGAGAGCGCCACGCGGGCGCCGAAACGGACGTCGGGCCCCTTTCCACCTTTCGCCTTCAGCTTGGTTCCGACCCACGTCCCTCCGCCGCGGTTTCGGAAGATCCAGGCGGCGTCCTTACCCGTCCCGACGAGGGCCGTCTTTCCGTCCGCAGATAGCGCGGCGCTCGCTGAGGGTACCGCGGCGAGCTTCAAGCGCGCCGGAGCTTGTTGCCAGCCTCCGTTTCGCGGAGCGGTGAAGATCCACACCGTCTGCTTGCGATGGTCGTTGATGCCAACGACGGCGGTCTTTCCGTCGGCCGAAAGCGCAAGGCTCCTCCCAGCGTCGGCGTCCCCCCCGAGCTTGACGCCCGGCAGATCCAGCGTGCCCCGAAAATCGAACGGATTTCCGCCACGCGACCCCGAGAGCGGCGTCCCGTGAGCGACGGTGCCGCCGGCGAGAGCGACGAGTGCGACTGCAGCCGCCGGCGCGACAACGAAGCCGCGCACCAGCCTCCCCCCGATACGCATGCCGCAGATGCTACAACGGAAGCGGACGAGAGCCAACTCCGGAGAGTGCGGCGCCTACGGGTCCATTGCGCCCCGTCCTTCCCCAGCTCGAGCCCGCAACGCGGCGATCTCGGCCGGCATGAGCTCGCGCCACTCCCCCGGCGCGAGGCCCTCGACGCCGAGGCCGCTATAGCGTGAGCGATGCAGGCTCCGGGTCGGGTGCCCGACCGCCTCGAGCATGCGTTTCACTTGGTGCTTGCGACCTTCGTGGATGGTCAGCTCGAGCCGAGAGGGACCGAGCCGGCGAACCCGGGCGGGCGCGGTGCGGCCGTCCTCGAGCTCGACGCCCTCGGCGAGCCGGCGCAGCGCCGCGTCGCTCGGACGGCCTTCCACGTCGGCGACGTAGACCTTGTCCACTGCGTAGCGGGGATGGGCGAGCCGGTGCGCGAGCGGGCCGTCGTTCGTGAGCAGGAGCACACCGGTCGTATCGGCGTCGAGGCGGCCGACCGGGACGACGCCCGGCTTCCGGCCGATCAGGTCGACGACGGTCGGCCGGCCGTGGGGGTCGCGCGCCGTCGTCACGACGCCGGCCGGCTTGTGCAGGAGCACGTAGGCGAGCTTCTGCGGGCGCACGCGCTCGCCGTCCACCTCGACCACGTCCCGCGCCCCGACGTCCGAATTCAGCTCGCCCGGAGCGCCGTTCACGCGCACGCGCCCGGCCTTGATCAGCTCGTCGGCCGCGCGGCGCGAGGCGACTCCGGCTCGGGCGAGGTAGGCGTTCAGGCGCACCGGCGAATCCTTATGGAACTCATAGCCGCCTCTCAGCCTGACTTCACGGTCCTCTCAGGCAGGAGGCCGAGCATGCCTCTCGACCTCCCGACAGAAAGGAGCACACCATGAAGCTGAGGTCGAGAACCACAATTGCAGTCACCGCCGCGGCGCTGGCAGTCGCAGCGGGAACGGGCGGCGCGTTTGCCGCCGCCGGCTCGGGCGGGGCCGCGAAGGACGGATCTCCCGGGATCCGCATCGACGTCGGTCCCGGCGGAGGCCCGGCTGCGGTCGCCGCCTATCTCGGGCTGACGGAGTCCGAGCTTCGAGCCCAGCTCGAGGCCGGCAAGTCGCTGGCGGAGATCGCGTCGGCGCAGGGCAAGTCGGTCGCAGGGCTCGAGGACGTCATCGTCGCCGACGCGAAGACGCACCTCGACGAGGCGATCGCGAACGGGAAGCTGACCGCCGCCGAGGGAGAGACGATGCTCGCCGACCTGAGGTCGCACGTGGACGAGATCGTCAACGCCACCGGGGGGCCGCACGGGCCGGGAGTGCGAATCGCCGTCGGACCCGGGTTCGGCGACGCCACAGCGACCTACCTCGGGCTGACACCGGCCGAGCTGCGGGCCCAGGTCGAAGGCGGGAAGACGCTCGCCCAGGTGGCGGCTGCACAAGGCAAGTCGGTGGACGGGCTCAAGGCGGCGATCCTGGCCGGCGCCAAGCAAGAGCTCGACCAGGCCGTTGCGGCCGGCAAGCTCACGGCCGCCCAGGAGCAGAAGGTGCTCGACGATCTGAAGTCGCACATCGACGACATCGTCAACAACGCTGGGCCGATCTCCGTCAACAAGACGGGGCCGGTCTCCGTCACGGCCTGACTCAGATCGGAGGGGCGGCGCGGCGCCGCCGCCCCTCCCCTCACGCCGCGTGAGCGCCGGTCAGGCCGGGCGCCGGCCCGCGATCGCCTCGAGACGGCTGCGGATCTCCTCGGAGGTCCCTCCGAGATCGTCGAGCCGAGGCAGCTCCGACAGGCTCTCGAGCCCGAAGACGCGCTCGAACAGCGGCGTCGTGCGGTAGCGGATCGCCCCACCCTCGTCGCGCCCGGACTCTGCGATCAGCCCGCGCTCGACGAGACCGGCGACGACCGAATCGGCTGCGACGCCGCGAATCCGCGCGACATCGGGGCGGCTGCACGGGCCGAGGTACGCAATCACGGCGAGCGTCTCGACCGCCGCCTGCGACAGACCCCGCTCAACCGGACGCTCGAACAGGCGCGCACACGCCTCCGCCGCCTCGCGGGCCGCGCGAAACGCGTATCCGCCCGCAACCTGTTCG
>WNGF01010932.1_pt1 | contig 10147 bp, 10 predicted proteins | sample 5400641 | NCBI WGS metagenome assembly WNGF01 (sample SAMN13153371, study PRJNA577476) | soil metagenome | isolation source: 80 cm soil or saprolite under grassland replicate 2 | place: USA:California | collected 2016-06-15
CATCGTCACCGGCGACGCGCTCGACCGGCAACGGCTCACCGGTAAGCGCAGCCTCGTCCAACAGGGCCGGGCACAGCAGCCGCCCGTCGGCCGGAACGACCTCGCCAGCCCCCACCAGCAGCTTGTCGCCGACGACCACGTCATCAACCGCAACCTCCACGACACCGTCCCCGGCACGGCGCCGGGCCGTGCGCGGGACACGCTCCACCAGCAGGCTCAGCTCGCGCCGCGCCCGGCGCGCGGCACGGGCTTCCAGCAGCTGCCCGCTCGCGAGCATCACCGCGATCACCGCGCCGGCGAACGGCTCGTCGACCGCCAGCGCACCAACCAGAGCCAGCACGGCAATGACGTCGACGCTCGGCTGCCGGCGCCGGATCGCACCGACCGTCGACAACAGCGAGACGCCCAGGCCCACCGCCGTGTCACCGAACCACAACACGCTCGCCGGTCCGTCGGCCCCGAGCAGCCACGCCGCGCCGCCGGCGCCCAGCAGCACGACGCTGGACACGAACAGCAGCGGCTCGTTGCTGTCACGCAACTTGGTCACATCGCCATGCTCCCCGCCTCCGCCGGCCAGCCGCAGAGCACAAAGACCCGTGGAGCATGACTAGCCGGACGCCCCGATCGGTCCATAATCCGGTCGGGCACGGTGCGTTGTCGCACGGATCGTCAACCGGGAGGTCGGCCTGGTGCGGGTGATATCGCGCTTTGCGGCCTCTGTCCTGCCGGGGCTCGGCGACCTTGTCGCGTACCGGCGGTCGTGGTTTCGCGGCGACGTCGTGGCCGGGCTGACAGTCGCCGCGTACCTGGTGCCGCAGGTCATGGCCTACGCAGGCGTGGCCGGCCTGCCTCCGGTTGCCGGGCTCTGGGCGGCGGTGCCCGCGTTGGCGGTGTACGCCGTGCTCGGGTCGAGCCGGCAGCTGTCTGTCGGACCGGAGTCAACGACCGCGCTGCTGGCAGCTGCCGCGATCGGGCCACTCGTGGCGGGTAACCCCGTGCGATATGCCTTGATGACCGCCGGCTTGGCCATTCTCGTCGGCCTGATCTGCCTCGTCGCGTGGCTGACGCGATTGGGGTTCGTCGCCGATCTGCTCTCCAGGCCAGTGCTCGTCGGTTACATGGCCGGGGTTGCCGTCATCATGATCGGCGGGCAGTTGCACCGGACGACTGGTGTGCCGGTCCAAGGCTCGAGGCTGGCCACGCAGCTCAGGACGTTCATGAGCAACCTCAACGAGGTGCACTGGCCGACGGTGCTGATGTCGGTGGGCATTCTGGCTTTCCTGTTCGGCATCCAGGCCCGCTACCCGCGCCTGCCCGGACCGCTGCTCGCAGTATCGATCGCGGCTGCAGTGGTGAGTGCATTCGGGCTCAAGGATCACGGCTTGTCCGTCGTCGGCACGGTGCCGAGCGGGCTGCCGACACCCCGCGTGCCGGACCTGTCGATGTCCGATCTCCGCGACCTGCTCCTACCCGCAGTCGGGATCGCGGTGGTCGCCTTCACCGACAACGTGCTCACCGCACGGGCATTCGCCACGCGCGGACGCTACGACGTCGACGCCAATCAGGAACTGCTTGCGTTGGGAGTCGCGAACATCGGCGCCGGCCTGTTCAAGGGTTTCCCGGTGAGCAGCAGCGGCAGCCGAACGGCTCTCGGAGATGCGGCCGGAAGCCGCACCCAGATGTACTCGATCGTCGCCCTCGCCAGCCTGGTGTTCGTACTCCTGGCCGGTGGACCCCTGCTCGCCAACTTCCCGGACGCGGCGCTCGGGGCAATCATCATCTACGCGGCGACCCGCCTGGTCGACGTCGCGGAATTCCGACGGATCGCTCGGTTCCGCCGCAGCGAACTCGTGCTCGCGTTGACCGCCTTGGCCGGCGTCCTCGTCTTGAACATCCTCTACGGGGTGCTGGTGGCGATCGGGGTCTCGGTCGCGAATCTGCTGCGACGGGTCGCGCGCCCGCACGACGCGATCCTCGGACGGGTGGACGGACTGGCCGGCATGCACGACGTGGACGACTACCCGGAGGCGCAAACCATTCCGGGGCTCGTGGTCTACCGGTACGACTCACCGCTGTTCTTCGCGAACGCGGACGACTTCAAGCGCCGCGCCCTGGCCGCGGCCGACCCGGCAGATCAGCCGAAGTGGTTCGTCCTGAACGTCGAGGCGAACGTGGAAGTAGACATCACCGGTCTCGACGCCGTCGAATCGCTACGGGTCGAACTGGAGCGTCGCGGCATCGTGCTGGCGATGGCCAGAGTCAAGCAAGACGTGCTCGACGACCTTCGCGCGTTCGGGCTCGCAGAAAGCATCGGCGAGGCCCGCCTGTTCCCCACGCTCCCCACCGCTGTCGCCGCATACGAAACCTGGTCACGCCAGCAGCAATAACCCAACCCGATTCTCGGGGCGTTCCGCCGTGCCCGGGCAAGGCCGAGCGAGCAGGTTGATCCTCTGCGATCAGAGGTCAGCAACGACAAGATCGACATGGCAGGCCGAAGCGTCGAGGTACCGCAGCGCGAGAGCCGCCACGCCGTCGACCTGGCCCACAAGAACGACTCGTCGACGGTTAGGCGAGGGCGGTTGCCGGGAATATCAATATCAGCGCGGCGACCGAGCGCGTGTGCCGTGTTGGAGGTTTGTCATGTCTTACTACACAGCAGATCCATTGAGCGGCGGCGGGATGCGAATGGCGCGCACCCGCGGCCTGGCCAGCGGCATGCTGTTGCTCGTCCTGGGAGCCTGGGCGGCGATCGTGCCGTTCATCGGCGACTACCTGGACTTCGCATACACGCCGACCAGCACGTGGACGTGGACGTCCGGGCGCGGGTGGTACGAGGTGGCGCCCGGCGCGGCGGCGTTCGCTGGTGGGCTTCTCCTGCTGTTCAGCGCCAACCGCGCCGTGACCAGCCTTGGAGCCTGGCTAGGCATCGCAGGCGGCGCGTGGCTGATCGTCGGCCCGCAGCTGGAGACGCTCCTCGACATCGGTTCGATCGGTACTCCGACAGGAACGAGCAACGGAGACATCGCGCTGCAACGCCTCTTCTACTTCTACGCGATCGGTGCCGCAATCCTGCTCGTCGCTGCGGTCGCGCTGGGCCGGGTGTCCGTCCGCAGCGTCGGTGACGTGCGAGCCGCACGGCGCCGCGAGGCAGCCGTTGCCGAGAGCCTGACGGCCGAACGTGCGGCCGCGCAGCCTGTTGCTCCCGTCGCCCCCGCCCCGGCAGAGCCAATGGCACCTGCCGCGCCCGCGGCAACGGAAGACCCTGCGGCCACTGCCGCGCGCGGCGACGTCGACGCCAACCGGCAGCATCACCGGCACTTCGCCGTCAGGCGCCGGCATCGCGCAGAGGACACAGAACCGACCACCTACTCGAGCGAGACGCAGACTCAGGATCACTGAGCGCTCGGCGGCCACCCAAAGCTGCCCAGAGCAGCGCCGCGAGCTGGGCGGTCATTCGCGCCCGGCATAGCCTGTGGCGTCCGTGCGAGGCCGGCAATTGGTGACGCACAAGGCCCGCGACGCGGCCCCGATCTCGCCGCCGGCACGTTCAGCCGGGCTAGCACGCGTTCGTCGTGTTGGCGCTGGACGGGGTCAGCTCGGTCACGGGCGTCTGCGGTCTGGCGTCACGAGGCTGTGACGGGACTGTCGGCCAGCTGACCCCATTCGGCCCACGAGCCGTCATAGACCCGAACGCGGTCGCGGTTGAGCAGGTGAGTGAGGACGAACCAGGCGGTGGCGGCGGCGCCCGCCGACGGCGCAGTAGGTGATCAGCTCACAGTCGGAGTCGAGGTGGGTCGCGAAGAGCTCGCGCAGTTCACTTTGGCCGCGAAACGCGCCGTACTCGTCATAGATCCCATCGATCGGCTGGTGGACGGCGGACGGTACGTGCCCGGCGCGGCCGTTCGGTTCCAGAGCGCCGGAGGGCCAGAACCGCTCACCGCGGTACTCCGCCGGCAGGATTTGCGACGCGCCTGGGGGCCGGTGCTGCTCGCTCTGTTCGTCGCCGAACGCGACTTCCTACCCGGCGAGGACGCCACGTCTACAGCCAGCTCTGCGACGGCCTCCGCGATCAGCTCGGTGTCGCACCCGGCCCGCGACCCGCGAACTCTACGAGCGGCTCCTGACCGGAGCCCCGCCTGGACCTGACCTCGCAGCCGGGAAAGCGGGAAGGGTCCGCTGTCGATGTCTCGTGTGACGCGGTGGGCTAGCGGTCATGGTTCCTCAGCCAGTCGACGTAGTCCGGTACGCCGCGCTCGACGTCGTACTCCGGCTGGAAGCCGGTGTCCTCCCGCAGCCGGGTGATGTCGAGGTAGTTGTCCGGCGGCCGGTCGGGGTTGCGACCCTTCGGGAGGGTGATGTTCGCGGCCGGAACGGCGGCGTTGATCGCGTCGACGACCTCGCTGAACTGCACCAGCCGTCCACTCGAGATGTTGTAGATGCGGTGGTTCAGCCGCTCCGCGAGCATGAGCAGCGCGATGGCGCGGCCGCAGTCCTTCACGTAGCAGAGGTCAGTGGCGTCCTCGGCGTACGCGGGCGGGCGGGGCGGGGTGAGATCGGGGTCCTCGCCCCAGACCGCTGCGCTGAGCAGGCGGGGAAGCGCGAAGAACGGCGAGTCGGGCAGGCCGAGGGGTCCCCAGATGGTGCCGATCCGCAGGCTCACCGTGTCGAACCCGGCACTGTCTCCGGCCAGCGCGGCGAACAACTCCGCGGTCTTCTTGAACACATGGATCTGGTGCGGTGCCACCACCGGCAGCGGAGCGTCCTCGCGCCACGGGACCTCGTCCACCCCCGCATACGCGCCGATGGTGCTGGCGACGGAGAACCGCCGCACACGCCAGACCGTCGCCGCCTTGAGCGCGTTGAGGAGGCCGAGGCTGTCGGCGCGGAGGTACTCGACCGGATCGGGCAGGTTGTAGGGGGCCGCCGCGAGGTGCACGATGCCGGTGATCTCGTGCCGCTTCCCGATGTCGAGGAAGGCCGCCTCGTCCGTGGTGTCCAGCGGCTCGACGACGACCCGGCCGTCGGGCTCGTCGGCGAGGTACTCAGGCAGCCGGGTGGACCGGTGCGCGGTGAGCACGACGGATTCGCCCAGGTCGAGCAGTGCGCGTGCGGTGTGCGACCCGATCGAACCCAGTCCGCCGGTAACGAGGATCATCAGCGCAACGGTTTCCTATCGATCGGCGCCATCGTGGTCGCGCCGGACCTCTTGCAGCAGCCAGAGGTTGCCGTCCGGGTCGCTGAACTCGGCGAAGGACATGTAGCTGCTGCGTTCCGGGTCCACGCCCGCTTGCCATTCACCGCCGCGCACGTGGCGGATCTCGCCGACGTCGACTCCGCGCGCGATCAGCTCGTCGCGGGCGGCGACCAGGTCGGTGACAGCCAGGTGCAGTCCGCGCTGCGAGCCGGGCGGGGCGGTCACCAGCGGCCCGGTGTCGAGGGCCAGCCCGCTGCCGAATCCGATCGAGCAGGCCGATCCGGGCGGAGTCACCTGCACGATCCGCCCACCTTTGTTGGCTTGCCCGTCGACCTCGAGCTTGAAGCCCACAGTCTGGGTGTAGAAGTCCTTGGCCCGGTCGACGTCGGAGACAGGGATCATCACGAGTTCCAGCTTGACGTCCATCATTATCTGCTCCTTCGCATCGTCCGCCACGACGCTAGCCAGGTCGCAAGCGGACTCACCATCGCGAACCAAACGCATGCGAGGGATTCGCGTTCCATTCGCAACGCGTCGGGCCGGATACCGTCTCCGTCATGGGTACCGAACTGGATGGGACCGACTGGGCCATCATCGGTGAGATCGAGCGCGACGCACGGCTGTCGTTCAACCAGATCGCCAAGCGGGTGAACCTGTCCGCGCCGTCGGTCGCGGCCCGGATCCGCCGGCTGGAACAAGCCGGAGTCATCGAGGGCTACCACGCCAGCATCAACTCCACCGCCGTCGGGCTGACGGTGACCGCATTCCTGCAGCTGCACTGCCACCCCGGCCGCTGCTTGCTCAAAACGTCCGCGGCCGAGAAGTTCCCGGAAATCGTCGAGATCCACCGGCTCAGCGGCAACTCCTGCACCATGGTCAAGGTGCGGACCGCGTCGATGGCACACCTGTCGTCACTCCTGGAACGCATCGGGGAGCACGCCGACACCAACTCGCACATCGTGCTGGAGACACCGCTCGAGCACCGCACACTGCAGAGTCCCCCGCCAGCGCCAGCAGCCACCCGCCATCGAGGCTGGAGCGCCTGAAACGGGGCCGACGCCGAAGCGCGTCCCGGCGGTCACACGATCGCCTGACCTCACGTCCGCGATCAGCAGCGGGTGGGTGGAGAACACGATCGACGATCCATCGGGGGACCAGTCCGGGTCACCGGCGGCCAGGGACGGCGAAGTGACCCTGCCCGTCTCGGCTGGGGTGGTCGAGGATGGTATGCACCGACTGCGTTGCGACGTCGACGACCGCCAGACCGCAACGGGGTTGGGCCTGCTCGGCCTCGGAGGTCAGTTCGTCGATCATCAGTGCCGACCGTCCGGCGAGAAGTCGGGATGCGCCGTGCACCCGTCGTCCGCGCCGTCGGTCGTCTGATACGCGAGCCACCCCAAGGGTCGAAAATCGGCGACTGAGGATCGACCCGTGCCGCCGGCGACGGGTGCTACCACCACTGATCCCTCGCTGGCCAGCCACCTTGAGCGGCGTGGGACGGCGTCGAGAAACTACTGGCTACGAGTTCCAGCGTTGGGGGTGAGCAGTGGTGCGCTCGGTCCTAGGAGTAACTGTGGTGGCCGTCGCGAGCCAGCCGCCCACAGCCATGCAGACCCATCCGACGACCCCGGGCCGCGCCCATCCGGTTGGCGTCATCGAGATCGGCCATTCCGGCGAGAATTCGGATCCGAGTCAACCGAGGCGGCCGGCGCTCGAGAACTCATGGGCGACAGGCACCTCGCCGGCGGTCGACAGCGTCCACACGCGCCTGGTCGCAGCGCGTCCGAGCGGCCACGCAGAACACCGGGGACGATCATGGCACGCGACGGCATAACCGAGGCCGACGTCGCGGACCTCGTGCAACGCTGCCAGGACGCCGCCGCCGCGCTGATCCGCGGCGACGTGCGCAGCTATCTCGGCCTGTTCGTGCACGCCGACGACTGCACGCTGATCCCGCCGTTCGGCGGAGCGCCCCGGCACGGATTCGACGCCAGCGAGGATGCCGTCGAACAGCTGTCCCGCTTCTTCACCGGTGGCGAGGCGCAGGTGGACGTGGTGCAGTCCTACGTCTCGGGCGATTTCGTCGTGCTGGTGCTGGTCGAACGGCAACACGGCAAGGTCGGCGGGCTGCCGGATCAGGACTGGTCGTTGCGCGTGACGATGCTGTTCCGCCGGGAGGGCGACGACTGGCGGCTGGCGCACCGGCACGCCGACCCGCTGGTGCGCGGGATCGACCTGGACCGCGCCGCCGCACTCGCACGTGGCGACTGCCCTCCTGCCGACGCGTAGCCCGGCGATCGGCCGGCCGAGGCGGCCCACACATCGCAACGCACCCAAGATCGGATGGTGTTGGGCCGGCAACCGGCGCACCCGCTTCGGTTCTCCTAGGGCGCTCCCCGGCTCGTTGGGCGGGTGCGTGCGAGCTTCCTTGTGCGATGTGGTGCTGGCGACTGCGGTTGAGGTCCGGCGGGCCCGGGCGTAGCCGGCGCGCCGGGCGTCGCACGCGGGCCTGCTTGAGCCAGTAGACGTATCAGGTATGGCGCTGACGCGTCCTCTCGGGTGACAGTGCTGCGATCGCGGCCCGGACGGGGGAATGTGATGGCGTCGAGTGATGCGGTGCCGAATTTCAGGCCGAGCGTGAACGGTTTCCGGTTCACGAACGCGTTCGCGCCTGAGCCGACGATCGAGATCGATCTGGGTCCTGCGGGCAATGGATGCTCCTGCCATCGGCCGACCTGCACCTCATCATCGGAAGCCGACACGGCACGTTCTCCCGCACCGTAGCCTCGAGTTGGCCCCATGTACGCGCCGACATCGACGCCGGCCATCCCAGCCCGCTAGGTCTGGTCACCGTGCACACCGCTGACCTCAGGCAGATCGGGAAGTGCCACCAGGTGCTGGCCTACGGATACCGCATCGACGACACGCAGACGGCCACCTTGAGTATCTACGACCCGAACACCGGCTTGGACGCGGCCGATGACGTGTGGATCTCCTTCAACGCCGGGGGCCCCGCACACGGTGTCGCCGATCACCCACAACATCAACATTGCAGAGGAGACGCTCCACGGATTCTTCCGCTCGACCTACACGCCGAGGCTGCCGCCGGCCTAGCCCGCTGCTGCATCCCCCGGACCGAGATGGACAAGTGCGGGGCAGGGCGCACCGAAGCGGCCAGAATCATTGTGAGTCACACCTGATCACCGACACCTACCGTGCCAGCACACCCATCCAGGTGGCTCCCCCGACTGGACTCGAACCAGTAACCCTCCGATTAACAGCCGGACGCGTTATCCCGACACGACCGGCAGCAGCGACAAACGGGACTGCCCCCAGATCGGTTGACTCCTTGCCTGTGAGGATGCGTCCTCGCTGGAAGGATGATCGACATGCCGAAAGCGTTCCCCATCGAGTTCCGTCGTGACGTGGTCGCGGTCGCCCGCAAGGGCGAGGCGCCGTTGTCGCAGATCGCGAAGGACTTCGGGGTTTCCGAGTCGTGTCTGCACCGCTGGCTGAACCTGGCCGACGTCGAGGACGGTGTCCGACCGGGCGTGACCAGCGCGGAGTCGGCCGAGTTGCGCGAGGCGAAGAAGCGGGTCCGGTTGTTGGAGCAGGAGAACGAGATCCTGCGCCGGGCGGCGGCGTTCTTCGCCCGCGAGTCGCTCCCAAAATGATGTACCCGCTGGTCCTTGATCTTGTCGTGGTCGGCATTGCCGTCGCGGTGACTTGCCGGGTGCTCGGCTTCTCCACGCAGGCCTTCTATGCGTGGAAGCGCAACCCGATCTCGCAGCGGGACTGGGACGACGCGCAGCTGACCAACGCCGCCTTCGACATCCACCACGATGACCCGGCGTTCGGGTATCGGTTCATCGCCGACGAGCTGCTCGAGCAAGGCTTCAGCGCTGGCGAGAACCGGGTCGCCCGGTTGTGCAGCGAGCAGCGGATCTGGTCGGTGTTCGCCAAGAAACGCGGCCTGAACCGCAAGGCCGGCCCGCCGGTGCACGACGACCTGGTCGATCGCCAGTTCACCGCGCCCGCCCCGAACCTGCTCTGGCTGACAGACATCACCGAACACCGCACCGGCGAGGGCAAGCTGTATCTGTGCGCGATCAAAGACGTGCACTCCAACCGGATCGTCGGCTACTCCCTCGATGACCGGATGAAAGCCAGCCTCGCGGTCGCCGCGCTGCGTAACGCGATCGGGCTCCGCTCGCCGGCCGGCACCATCGTGCACTCGGACCGCGGCAGCCAGTTCCGCTCCACCGCCTACGTCCGCACGCTGCGCAACAACGGGCTGGTCGGCTCGATGGGCAGAGTCGGCGCGTGCGCCGACAACGCCGCGATGGAGTCCTTCTTCGCGCTGCTGCAAAAGAACGTCCTCGACCGGCAACGCTGGGCCACCCGCGACCAACTACGGCTAGCGATCATCACCTGGATCGAGCGGACCTACCACCGCCGCCGCCGGCAACGCCGCCTCGGCCGCCTCACCCCAATAGAGTTCGAACTGCTCCACACGCCAGTCGCAACCGCGGCCTGACGTGCACACCCCGCGAGTCAACTGAAGTCGGGGCAGTCCCGAACAACGGACCTCTACACGCAGCGGGGCGGGCAGTGGAGGATTCGGCAGTTCCCTCCTCCGCGTGACCCAGGGATTATGAGGCCGGTATTGCCGCAGATCTCTGGCGTCTGCATTGTGCTGTAGTCACGTGTGCGCCGATCAGATCGGTCTCCAGTTGCCCTGGTAGCCGACACTTCATCCCACGAACCATTCCACGACAGAGGATTGGTGCCAGCATGCCTCGGCTGGCCGAGCTAGCGGCGGTCGCGGGCGGCGGAGGACATCGACGACGCGATCTCCTGGTTGTGCTCTGAGGCGCGGTTCCTAGCGGGGATTGCGGTGATCGCGTACGTCACGAGGGGCGCCTCGTTTCGCCAGCGGCGAATCGGCCGTTC
>WNGF01049497.1_pt1 | contig 10147 bp, 12 predicted proteins | sample 5400641 | NCBI WGS metagenome assembly WNGF01 (sample SAMN13153371, study PRJNA577476) | soil metagenome | isolation source: 80 cm soil or saprolite under grassland replicate 2 | place: USA:California | collected 2016-06-15
CGATGCGATGACCGGGCAGGACGCGATCAAGAGCGCCGGCGAGTTCAACCGGCGGATCGGCGTCACCGGCGTGGTGCTGTCCAAGATGGACGGCGACGCGCGCGGCGGCGCGGCGCTCTCGGTCGTCGGCGTCGTCGGCGTGCCGATCGCGTTTGTCGGCAGCGGCGAGCGGCTGCAGGACCTCGAGCCGTTCCACGCGGATCGCGTGGTGTCGCGCGTGCTCGGCATGGGGGACGTGCTGTCGCTCATCGAGAAGGCGGAAGAAGCTGTCTCGATCGAAGACGCCGCGAAGCTCGAAGAGAAGATCCGGCGCGACGACTTCACGCTGGAGGACTTCCGCGACCAGCTGCGCACGATCCGGAAGATGGGGCCGCTCGAGCAGATCATCGGGATGCTGCCGGGCATGGGCGCCATCAAGGAGCTGAAGGCGCAGAAGGAACAGGTCGACGAGAAGCAGATGCTTCGCGTCGAGGCGATCATCAACTCGATGACCGCCAGGGAGCGCCGGAACCATCAGCTGATCAACGGTCAGCGGCGCAAGCGGATCGCCAAAGGCTCCGGCACGTCGGTGGAAGAGGTGAACAAGCTGCTGAAGCAGTTCATCCAGATGAAGAAGATGCTCAAGGCCATGGGCGGCATGGCAGGACTCGCGAAAGGCAAGCGTCCGAATCTCTCGGCACTGAAAGGGTTGATGCGGTAATGCTGGTTATACGTTTGAGACGCGCAGGTTCGAAGAAGCGGCCGTTTTTCCGCGTGGTTGTCACGGACTCGCGCGCGGCGCGGGACAGCTCGTTCGTCGAGGTGCTGGGGCACTACAACCCGCGCACCAAGCCGGAGACGCTGCAGCTCGATCGCGAGCGCGTGGACTACTGGGTGAAGCAGGGCGCGCAGGCGTCGGACACGATTCGCACGCTGATCGACCGCAACCCGGCTCCGCCGGCGACCGATACTCCGGTGACCGCCGCCGTCACCGCGTCGTGAGCCGCGCACGCGCCGTCGTCGAGGCCGTCGCGAAAGGCCTCGCCGACAAGCCGGACGCTGTGCACGTGACCGAGCGCGAAGCGCGCGGCCAGATGTTTGTCGAGCTGACGATGGCGCCTGGCGACATGGGCCGCGTGATCGGACGGCAAGGGCGGACCGCGCAGGCGGTGCGCACGCTGGCAAACCTGGCGGCGGAGATGGACGGAACGAAAGTCTCCGTCGATTTCCGCGATTAGTTCTCAGCGGCGCGACCCGCAGGTCGTGCGTGCTCGAATGAGCGAGTTGCTGTTAGTCGGTCGGATCGCCCGCGCCCACGGAAATAAGGGGCAGGTGATCGTGAATCCGGAAACGGATTTTCCGGACGAGCGGTTCGCCGTCGGCCAGGTGCTGACCGTGGAGCAGGGTGGGGAACAGACCCCGCGGCGGATCGCGTCGGTGCGGTTCCAGCAGGGACGGCCGATCATCGCGCTCGACGGCGTCGAGACGATGAACGACGCCGAGGCGCTCGCGGGCGCAGAATTGAAGGTGCCGGCATCGGAGCTGGCGCCGCTGCCGGAGCGGACGTATTACCGGCACGACCTCATCGGATGCGAGGTCCGGACGAAGGATGGGCAGGTCGTCGGGAAAGTGACCGACGTCGAAGGGCCGCTCGAGCGCAGCCGACTGGTGATCGCGGCGCGCGGCGGTGAAGTGATGGTGCCGATGGTCGACACCATCTGCGTCAGCGTGGACCCGGCGGCACGCAGGATCGTGATCGACCCTCCCGCGGGTTTGATCCAATTGAACGCCGCGTCGCAACGAACGAGCGACAGCGAGTGAGTCACGCGAGCGGAGCGGGGATCGAAGGGGTCCCCGCGAGCAAGCGTGCAGGGGGGCCGGGGGGCGAAGCCCCCCGACAGAGATGAAGTTTGACATCGTCACCATCTTTCCGAGGATGGTGGAGGCGCCGCTGGCGGAGGGGATCGTCGCGCGCGCCATCGCGCGCGGGCTGATCGACGTCCGCGTCCACGACTTGCGCGACTTCACGACGGATCGGCACCGGGTCGTCGACGACATGCCGTTCGGCGGCGGGCCCGGGATGGTGCTGAAGCCGGAGCCGTTGTTTGCGGCGGTGGATCGGATTCGCGAGGAACGCGGGACGCCCTCAACAGTGATCCTGACGTCACCGGACGGAGATCGATTCACGCACGGCGTTGCGAAGCGGTTGAGTGCGCTGGATCACGTGGTGATCCTGTGCGGGCGGTACGAAGGGGTCGACGAGCGCGTCCGCGAGCACCTGGCGACGGAGGCGATCTCGATCGGGGATTACGTGCTCTCGGGCGGCGAGCTGCCGGCGCTGGTGATCGTGGACGCCGTGGCGCGGCTCGTTCCGGGAGTCGTCGGGGACGAAGCGTCCGTCAGCGGCGACACGTTCGCGCGCGACGGGCTGCTGGATTTCCCCCAGTACACGCGTCCCGCAGAGTTTCGCGGCCATCGAGTCCCGTCGGTGTTGACGTCAGGGCACCACGCCGAAATCGAGAAGTGGCGTCGGCAACAGGCACTTGAAAGGACACGGCGTCTGCGACCCGATTTGATGGAGGACTCGTAACGCGAACGTAGCGGAGCGAGCTGCGAAGAGCGAGCGCAGTGAGCTAAGCGGGGTGCAGGGGTCCCCGCCGTTAAGAAAGGTTCCGCCGGTGTTGTTGTCCGGGCATCATGCGGAGATCGAAAAGTGGCGGCGGGAGCAGGCGCGTGAACGCACCCGCCGGCATCGGCCGGATCTGCTCACGAGCGCGAACGAAGCAGAGTGAGCGACGAAGCGCGAACGTAGCGTAGTGAGCTAAATAAAGACACATAAGGAGCGAGATCATGAATGCCGTCGAGACCGTCGAGCGCGGTCAGATTACGCAGCGCCCGGCGATCAAGCCCGGGGACACCGTCAAGGTGCACGTGAAGGTGCGCGAAGGGGACAAGGAGCGCATCCAGGTGTTCGAGGGCATGGTGATCGGGATGCACCGCGGCGGCGCCCGCGCGACGTTCACCGTCCGCAAGGTGTCGTTCGGCCAGGGCGTCGAGCGCATTTTCCCGCTGCACTCGCCGGTCATCGATCGGATCGAGGTGCTCCGTACCGCCAAAGTAGGACCCTGGAGAATGCGCTCCGGCGCATGGGGTTCGTGTACGTGGCGGGTGTTGACGAAGTCGGGCGCGGCTGCCTTGCCGGCCCGGTGGTCGCGGCTGCGGTCGTCCTCGATCCTGACCATTACATTCCCCGCATCTGCGATTCAAAGACCGTGACCGCCGCGGAACGCGAGCGGCTGTACGTGCGTATCACGCGCGAGGCGGTCTGCTGGTCCGTCGTCGGTGTGGATCCCGACGAGATCGATCGCATCAACATCCACCAGGCGTCGCTGCGCGCGATGCAGCGCGCGGTGCTTGGACTCGCGCCGCTGCCCGACATGGTGCTGGTCGACGCGTTCCGTATCCCCGATCTACCGATGGCGCAGCGCGGCGTGGTCCACGGCGACGTGCGATGCACGGCCATCGCCGCCGCGTCGATCGTCGCGAAAGTCACGCGTGATCGCACCATGATGGAACTGCACGGGCAGGACCCGCGCTACGGCTTCGACCGGCACAAGGGCTACGCGACGAAGGACCACCTCGACGCCGTGTCGAAGTTCGGCTACTCCGAAGCGCACCGCCGCTCGTTCCGGCCGCCGACCCTGTTTGATAGGATCTGAACGTCCCTTGGCCATCGATCGCACAGAAGTCCTCAAAAAAGCGGAAAAGCTGCTCCGGCAAGGCAAGCTGGATCTGGCGATCGCGGAGTACGTGCGCCTGCTCGAGGAGCAGCCGCGGGACTGGAGTACGCGCAACGCGCTCGGCGATCTCTACGTTCGCGCCAACCAGCCGGACAAGGCCGTCGCGCAGTACGAGCAGATCGCGGATCACCTCTTCAATGAAGGATTTTTTCCAAAGGCAGCGGCTCTCTACAAAAAGGTCCTGAAAATCACGCCCGACGCCGAGACGGTGCAGCTGCGCCTCGGGGAAATCTCCGCAAAGCAGGGGCTGTTGGCAGATGCGAAGGGCTACTTCCTCGCGGTGGCGACGAAACGGAAGATGCGCGGCGATCGCGCAGCCAGCGACGAAATCATCGTTCGCCTCGGCTCGCTGGATCCGACCGACTTCGATGCGCGCGCGCTGGCCGCACAGACACTCGCGCAGAACGGCGACGCGATCGGCGCCGCGATGCTGTATCGCTCGATGCACGCCGACCTGCTGGAAAAGAGGCGTCCTGACGAAGCGCTCGGCGCGCTTCGCGAGGCCGTGCGCCTGAACCACGACGACCTCGAAGGGCGCGCAATCCTGAGACGCGCGGCCGCAGCACAGGGCGATCTCGAGACCGCGAAGCTCTATCTGGATCGTTCGATCGCGGGGGACGATCCCAACCTCCTGATGCCGCTGCTGGAGATCGAGATCCGCTCCGGCAACATGGAGGGCGCGCGCGAGATCCTGTCGCAGCTGCTGCACGTGGACGCCGGCTTGCGGACGAAGATCATCGATCTGGCCTGGAGGCTGGCGCCGGTCTCACCGGATGGTGCGTTCGTGTGCATCGACGCGGCCGTGGACGCGGAGCTGGCGGCAGGCAACTATATGGACGCGGCGGCGATCCTGCAGGAGTTCGTCACGCGCGTCTCGGGTCAGATCACCGCGCTGCTGAAGCTCGTCGAAATCTGCGTGGACGGCGGTCTCGAGGCGGTGATGTACGAGGCGCAGGCGCACCTTGCGGATGCGTATCTCGAACGCGGCAACGGCACGGAGGCGCGCGTGATCGCCGAGGACCTCGTCGCGCGCGAGCCGTGGGAGCACGCGCACATCGATCGCTTCCGTCGCGCGCTCCTCATGCTGAACATTCCCGATCCCGATGCCATCATCGCCGATCGACTGAGCGGGCAAGGGCCTTTCATTGCCACCGATCCGTTCATGGCGCCGGAGTCATTCATCGACGAGCCGGTCGCGGTCATGCCCGAATCGCCGGCGCAGCCTTCGGTCACAGAGGCGCCGCCAGTCGCCGCCGCGCGCACCGCGGAACCGGAAATTCCGCTCCGACCCCGCGCGCCGGAGCCCGATATCCCGCTGCGTCCTCGTGCCGCCGAGCCCGATATTCCGCTGAAGCCCCGGCAGCCCGAAGCCGCGAGTGGAAAGAAGAAAGGGGACGCGGACGATATCGATCTGACGAACGTGCTCGCCGAGCTGCAAGAGATGGCCTCCGCGCCGCCGCCTCCGCAGCCAGCGTCACCGCGACCGCCCTCCGAGCAGAATCTCGACGCGGTCTTCAATGAATTCCGCTCCGAAGTATCGCGACAGAACGGTGTGAGCGACGCCGCGGAGTACCTGGGACTCGCAAAAACGTACCTCGAGATGGGCATGACGGACGAGGCGATCGGCGCGTTGACGACGGCCGCGCGCGCGCCGAGCTGCCGTTTCGAAGCCGCGTCGCTGCTTGGACGTGTGTACCTGAAGAACAACGACCCGGTGCACGCGGTCGAATGGCTCGAACGCGCGGCCGAGGCGCCGGCGCCCGGGATCAACGAATCACGCGAGCTGCTGTACGACCTCGGCTCGGTTCTCGACTCTCTCGGCGAGACGTCACGCGCGCTCGCCGTATTCCTCGAGCTGCAGGCCGACGCCGGCGAGTACCGCGACGTCGCCGCGCGCGTGGAACGGCTGGCCCGCGTGCAGGCCGGAGACTGATCATCCGCACCTTCGGCCGGCTGCTGTTCGCCGCGTATTTCCTCGAGGCGGGATTCATACTCATCGTCGCCCCGTGGTCGGCGGTGTGGGAGCATAACCGGTTCGCGGAAACGCGCCCCGCCCTCGAAGCCTTTCTCAACAGTCCCTACGCGCGTGGCGGCGTGACCGGAGTCGGCGTCATTACGGTGTTGGCCGGTGTCGTGGAACTCGGCTCCATTTTCGTCGCTCGCGCGCGCCGGCGCGAAAGCAGCAGCCCGCCTCCTCCGCTGTCGTGAGCCTGGTCTCGCACTTCGTCACGGATCGCCGCAGATTCCACCTGGAGCCATCAGACCTCGTCGCCCGCGCGGCCCGCGCGGCGCGTATGGGAGTGGACGTCATCCAGGTTCGCGAACGCGACCTCGCCGATCGCGAGCTCGCGGCGCTTGTGCGCGATATCGCCCGGGCCGTTGCCGGGACGGCGGTGAAAGTGCTCGTCAACGATCGCGCGGACGTTGCGCTCGCCGCCGGCGCACACGGTGTGCACCTCCGCGGCGATTCCATGTCAGCGCAACGCGTGCGCGCGATCGTGCCCGCTGATTTCATCGTCGGACGGTCGGTGCATTCGATTGAAGATGTCGATGCCGCGCTGGCCACGGGGGGATGCGATTACCTGACGTTCGGAACAGTTTTTCCCTCGGCCGGAAAGCCTGAGGGACATGCGGTCGCGGGAGTCGATGCGCTGCGCGAGGTGTGCCACCGCAGTCCCATTCCCGTGATCGCGATTGGCGGCATCGACGAAGAACATCTCGACGAGATCTCGAAAGCGGGCGCTGCGGGCTTTGCGGCTGTCGGGATGTTCATGTAGAGTGGCGGCACAAATGGATGACTTCGGGGGGAAGCTGCGCCAGGCGCGCGAGCGGCGCGGAATCTCGCTCCGGCAGATTGCCGCGAGCACCAAGTTCTCCGCTGCCGCGCTCGAGGCGCTCGAGCGCAACGACATCTCGAAGCTTCCCGGCGGCATTTTCAACCAGGAGGCGGCTCCGATCGCCGAGTCCGTCGCCGCGAACATCCCCGAAGAAGAAGCGGATTTCAGGAACAAGCAGCGGATTGCCACGCGCTTCGTCACCATCGCGGCCATCGGGATTCCCCTGCTCATCGTCATCAGCTACTTCGCGATACGCGGGCGGAGCGCGAAGTATCAGGCGCGCCTCGCGCAGTCAACGGTTGCCGCGACTGCTCCCGAGGCCGCCCCGCCGGCGCCCGAACCGGTGCCTGCGGCGCCGGTTTCTGATGTCGGTGCGGTGAGTGCACCCGCGGCCGCCCGGGTGACGCTGGACGTCCATCCGAAATCGGAGTGTTGGGTGTCGTTGACCATCGATGGAAAGAAGCTGTTCGGCCGCGTGATGCAGGCGGGGGAGCGCGAGACGCACGCGGTCCAGCGCGAAGCGATCGTCGAAATCGGCGATGCCGGCGCATTCGCATTCGCGGTGAACGGCCGCGAAGGGAAGTCACTCGGAGATAAAGGGCAAGTGAAGACGCTCAAGCTCACACCCGCTACGGCGGCGCAGTACACACGGTAGTGGACCCCGGCGTTCGTTCACCGCTCATTGATTTCTTTCGTCGCGGCGAGGTCGCGCGAGACGTCCGCCTGCTCGCCGCCCAGGGCGCGCTCGCCCCACGCGCGCAGGAGCAGCTGGCGCTGCTCGTACTCCTGTCGGACGATCCCGATCCGGAAATTGCACGGGCCACGGCGCAGACGCTCGATGCGCTGCCTGACGCGGCGCTGCGCAGCTTCCTGTCGCGGTCGGACGCGCGCCCATCAATCTCGAGGAGCCGCTCCTTGACACGCTCTCGGAGCTGCCCGAGGACCCCGGTCCTGCGGATCCCGAGCACAAGGCGCTGTCTTCGCTGTCCGTGCTCGAACGGATGAAGCTCGCGATGAAAGGCACGCGTGAGCAGCGGTCCGTGCTCGTCCGGGATTCCAACAAGCTGGTCGCCGCCGCCGTGCTCAGCAGCCCGAAGGTCAACGAATCGGAGATCGAGACGTTCACGAAGATGGGAAATGTCTCCGAGGACGTGCTCCGCATCATCGGCACGAACCGGGGGTGGACAAAGAACTACGGCGTCATGCTCGGGCTCTGCAGGCACCCGAAGACACCGCCGGCGATCGCGATGTCGTTCGTACAGCGCCTGAACGAGAAGGACCTGAAGGCCTTGGCGACGGATCGGAATGCGAAGGACGGACTGCGGCTTCTGGCGAAGAAGATGCTGACAAAAGGCAAAGGCTAGCGCTTCACGTTCCATTCCTTCCGCAGCTCGTTCAGCCCTTGCATGTAGACCGCGGCCTTGCTGCGCTCGTCATCGCTGTTCAGCGATTTCAGGATGTCGATCGCGCGTTCCAGATCCCGCTGGATTGTCTTCGGCGTCGCCGCAAAGTACATCCTGCGGATCTCCGCAACTTTGTCGGCGCTCATCGTCTGCTCCGCCTCAGGGAAGCTTTCACTTCATCGATCGGACGGGTATTGAGCACGTCTTCCGGCGAGAGCCATGCCCGCCTGGCGACCATCACGCCCCAGCGCATCCCGCCGAGCGCGGTGACGCTGTGGGCGTCGGTGCTGATCACGATGCGCGCTCCGGCGTCGCGCGCGCGGCGCGCGAGGACGTCGTCCAGGTCCAGCCGATCGATCTGCGCGTTAATTTCCATCGCCACGCCCGCCTGCGCCGCTGCCGCGATCACCCGCGTCATATCGGCTTTATGCGGCTCCCGCTTCAGGATCAGGCGTCCCGTTGGATGTCCGAGCACGTCGACCCACGGGCACGCGATGGCCACCAGCAGCCGCTCCGTCATCTGCGCGCCGTCCTGGTTGAACCCGGAATGGATCGAGGCGATGACGATATCCAGCTGCGCGAGGCAATCGTCGGACAGGTCCATAGACCCATCCTGGCGGATATCGCACTCGATGCCGGCGAGCAGCGTGAAACCGTCCAGGCGCGCGTTGATCTCGCGGATGGCGCGGGCATGCTCCAGCGCCCGCTCTTCGTCGAGTCCGTTCGCCATCGCGAGCGACTGGCTGTGATCCGTGACGGCGAGATAGCGCAATCCCGCCGCCTGTGCGGCGCGCGCCATCGATTCGATCGTGTCCCTGCCGTCCGTCTTCGTCGTATGACAGTGCAGGTCGCCTTGTACGTCCGACAGCTGCACGAGGCGCGGCAGCGCGTGGGTTTCGGCCGCTTCGATCTCTCCGCGGTTCTCGCGCAGTTCGGGGGGCACGAACGCAAGACCCAGCGCCGCATAGATCCCTGCTTCGTCCTCGCCGGCGACACGGCTGTTGTCGTCCACGCGATACAAACCGTACTCATTCAGCTTCAATCCGCGCTGAATGGCGCGATCGCGCAGGATGATATTGTGCGCCCTGGAGCCTGTGAAATACTGCAGCGCGGCGCCGAGGCTTTCACGCGGGACGAGTCGCAGATCCGCCTGGAAGCCTCCCCATAGCTTGACGCTCGACTTCGTGTCGCCATGGGCGAGCACGCGTTCGACCAGCCGATAGTCGATGAAGGCGTTCATCAGCGACTGCGGCGCGCCAGCGGCAAGAATGTCCAGATCGCCGCAGGTCTCACACCCACGCCGGAGGCTGCCCACCATCGAGATCTCTGCGTCCGGCGCGTGTTCGCGCAGCGCAGCAATCAGCGCCGCAGCCGTGTCATGCGCCTCGGCCGTGAGCCTCCGGCCGGTGAATCGGCGCTGTTCTTCGAGAGCTTTCAGGATGAGCGCTTCTTTCTTTGCGCCCATTCCTTTCATGTCGCGGATGCGTCCGTCGCGCGCCGCCGCGTCGAGGTCCTCGAGCGTGCGAATTCCAAGTTCGCCGTAGAGCCGTGCGACAGTCTTGGGCCCGACGCCTTGAAGATGCAGCAGGTCGAGGACGGTCGGCGGAAATTCCTGCAGCAACTCCTGGTGATAGCGCATCGCGCCGGCCTCGACCAGCTCGCCGATCTTCGCGGCGATGTCCTTGCCGATGCCCGGCAGCGCCAGGCGCTCGGCCGCCGTCATCTCCGCCACTCTCGCGGGCTCGTGCGCAACGGTCTCGCTGGCATTCCGGTACGCCCGGATCTTGAACGGGTTCTCCCCTTTGATCTCGAGGAGGTCGCCGATCTCGGCGAGGACGCGCGCAATGGCTAGATTGTCCACTTGTCTTTTCGCAGGAGATCAGGAGATCAGAAGGTATTTTGGTTTCTTGCTGAACCTCTTGATCTCCTGTTCTCCTGGACTCCTGTGAAGAGACAGGCAGCCGGTTAGAAAGTGTCGATCACCAGGCCGCGCGATTCGATCGTGAAGTCGAGCACGCGCGCACCGGCCTCGTGGAGCGCCTGGCGAATCGCAGGGATGTCGCCGGGATCGCCGAAGCAGAAGAGACAGCCGCCGCCTCCTGCGCCGCAGACTTTTCCGCCCAGCGCG
>WNGF01022214.1_pt1 | contig 10145 bp, 13 predicted proteins | sample 5400641 | NCBI WGS metagenome assembly WNGF01 (sample SAMN13153371, study PRJNA577476) | soil metagenome | isolation source: 80 cm soil or saprolite under grassland replicate 2 | place: USA:California | collected 2016-06-15
CCCCTCCATACCCTCAGGCGCGAGTGTACCCGGCTCTCACCCAACCAAGCAACGCGTCGACGTGCTCCTCCGTCAGCCCGACGGCTGGGTCCGTCGACACCAAAAGCGTGGGAGCAGACCGCTCCTCGGCCCAGGCGTGGCAGGACTCATCCAGACAGTCGTCCACCCAGGCGAGGGGGCGATCGCCGGCATAGCGATCGATCGCCTCCACCTTCCAGTGGGCGGTGCCGAAGCGGGCGTTGCCGTCGAAGGTCAGGAAGGGAAGGTCTCCGGGGAGCTCGAGGATCGCCGGTAGGCGGTCGTTGGCCCTGTCCTCCCAGCCCGTGGCCCAGACGATCTCGTACTCGCCGGCGAGGCGGCGGAGCATCCCGGCGACGCCCTCCGGTATGCAGTGGGCCATCCCGTCGATCAGGTGAAAGCGGCCGGGAACCTGGTCGGTCGGCCCCTCGAAGCCGAACAGGCTGATCACGCCGTCGACGTCGAGGGCAAGTACGGGCCGCTCGCTGTCCACGCGATCAGCGTAGCGAGTGGGGGCCTGTACCATTCGCCGCCGTGCCGACGACCTCTCAGCTGATCCGGAAGGCTCGCAAGCGGCCGATGAAGAAGGTCACGACCCCCGGACTCAAGTCCGGCCAGGGCCGCAAGCGCCGCATCGCTGCTCCGCAGCGCCGGGGCGTCTGCACGCGCGTCTACACGGCCACCCCGAAGAAGCCGAACTCCGCGCTTCGCAAGGTCGCTCGTGTGCGGCTCACCAACGGGATGGAGGTCACCTGCTACATCCCGGGCGAGGGACACAACCTTCAGGAGCACTCCGTCGTCCTCATCCGCGGTGGCAGGGTCAAGGATCTGCCGGGAGTCCGCTACAAGGTCGTGCGTGGCACGCTCGATGCCTCGGGCGTCTCGGACCGCAAGCAGTCTCGCTCCCAGTACGGAGTGAAGCGCTAGCAGTGCTCGCGCCTACCGTCCCAGCGCCACTCAGAAGGAGCGACCGCTAGTGCCGCGCCGCGCCCGCGCCCCCATCCGCCCGGTCGAGCCTGATGCCATGCACCACAGCCGCTTGGTGCAGCAGGTCGTCAACAAGGTAATGGTCGACGGGAAGAAGTCGATTGCCGAGGGGATCGTGTACGACGCGCTGGCGATCGTCGGCGAGCGCGCCAGCCGCCCGCCCGTAGAAGTGCTCGACGAGGCGATCAAGGAGCTCACGCCCGTGCTCGAGGTCCGCTCCCGCCGGGTTGGCGGCGCTACGTACCAGGTGCCGGTCGAGGTGGGGGCCCGCCGGGCCCGGACTCTCGCCGTCCGCTGGCTCGTCCAGTTCGCCCGCGGGCGGCGCGAGAAGGCGATGGCGGAGCGCCTGGCCAACGAGACGCTCGACGCGATCCAGCAGCAGGGCGGCGCCTGGAAGCGCAAGGACGACATCTACCGGATGGCGCAGGCCAATAAGGCCTTCGCCCACTACCGCTGGTAGCCAGGCGCCAGGCGCCTGCAAGGCTTCGCTTGGCTATGTCCTCGCCCTCGCGTCTCGCTCACGTAGGTTTCAACTACGCTCGCTTCGCCGCTCGGCCTGCGTCCTCGCCATGCTCGCCTTTCGCCGCCTGGCATCCTGGCTAGAAAGCTCCTGCTGGCTCGCTTTTCGCCGCCTAGAGCTGGCTGCGCCGTCTCGCCATGCTCGCCTTTCGGCGCCTCGCGTCCTCGCTAGACGCGTCTGACGCGGCCTGACCGGTCGGGGCCTCCTCCAGTTCCGCGGCGCGGTCGATCACCGCGGGCTTCGCCTGTGGGGGACTGCGGCGGCGGCCAAGCCAGCGCGGGCGCATGGTCTCGAGCTGCTCGGGGCTGAGGGTCGCAAGCGCCAGGCCGCTGAGCGCCAGCGCCAGCGTTCCCACCATCTCGAGCCAGAAGCCCGCCTGCGGCAGGGCCTTGGCGTCGAAGAAGGAGCCCGTGGTGGTCGCGGAGCAGCCGGCGAGCGTGCCGACGTTGTTGGCGTCGGGGAGGTCGATGATGAGGAACAGGAGCAGGGCCAGCACTCCGGCGATTCCCACCGACATCGCGGCGGGCTTCGATGCCCAGACCACGGCGACGATCACGGCGACGACGGCGAATGCGGCCAGGATCCCGAGTGCGAAATGGTGGCGTCCGGAAGCCTGGAGGTCGCACAACCCCTCGCCGCCCGGTGGAGTGAGCTCGAAGGTGGTCATGAACTCCGATGCGAACAGCACCGCGGCGCCCGCGAAGCACGCGAATGGAAGCAGACGCTCAGGGCGCCGCAGGCGTGCCGTGGTCTTGCCCCGGTCGGGGCTCACGGCGCTGCGCCCTCCACGCCCGAGCTCCCGGCCCGGCGCGCGAGGCTCCGACTCGAGCCACGGCTCGCTCCCGTCCGCGACGGCGGGCGCGCGCGCCGCCGCTCGCGCGTGCCGCGAAGTTGAGCTGCGAGCAGGGGGCCGACGATGGCGAGCGTGGCCGCCGAGAAGAGCTGTGCCCAAAAACCGCCGAGCAGGACGGCGTTGACGCCCTGGTAGGCGACCCCCGTATTGCCCTCCGCGAGGCCCTGATGCATGTCGACGAGCAGGGTGATCGCGACCGCGCCGACTCCAAGAGGCACGAGCATCCGGGCAAGGCGCCAGTTGGGCCCGACCGCGAAGGCCGTGCAGAACAGCGACGCGACGGCGATCGCGAACACCGAGATCCCGTGGGCGGAGCGGGCTGTCCTGTGGTCGACCTGCGGCGCGGGCGCCACGTCCTGCACGCCCCGATACTCCGGCGCGCCGACCTCCACGGCCCGGTAGTCGGCGAACTGGGACGCGCCGAGGCCGATCGTCGCTGCCAGCGCCACGACCGCGAGGCCGCGAACCGGTGTCACCTCCCGCTGACCGAACCGCAGCGCGGCTCCCAGGCCCCGCAGGAGGAGCCGAAGCAGCGGGGCCGCCACCGATCGCCATCCGGTGAGGACGACCTCGCCAACGACCTCGGCCGTGCCGAGCCACAGGCGCGTCGGCCAGGCCAGCATCTCGCGCGCTATCCCGGCGAGGTCGACGAGCGCCGAGAGGGCGCTCTTGGCGAGGGTCCGGGGCGCCGCGGGTGCCCGCCGCGGCCGCCGGGGGTGGGGCCGGCGCGAGGCTGCGGGCGCCCGGCCCGGTTTGGGGCGCACGGGCCTCATGCAGGCGCCCGGAGACCCCTCTGGCCTCTGCTATATTCAGCCGTCGCTCGTGCGTAAGCGCACCGCTGCGCCCGGGTTGGAATCCATTCCATGGAGAGCCGCACGATATAGGCGTTTCGGGTTGACTCGGCACTCGCGCCAAGGCCCGTGCGGGCCTTTTTTGTGGGCGAATACCGACTCAGATACGTCTCCTCCAAAGCGGCGCCGCGGCGCCGGTCCACCTACAGCAATTAACGACACTTTACGCACAAATGGCACGCACGTTTCCGCTCGACAAAACCCGCAACATCGGGATCATGGCCCACATCGACGCCGGCAAGACGACGACGACCGAGCGCATCCTGTTCTACACCGGCCGCACGCACAAGATGGGCGAGGTCCACGAGGGCGCTGCCGTCATGGACTGGATGGAGCAGGAGCAGGAGCGCGGGATCACGATCACCTCCGCGGCGACCGCGTGCGATTGGAAGGGTCACCGCATCAACATCATCGATACGCCCGGGCATGTCGACTTCACCGTGGAGGTCGAGCGCTCGCTCCGCGTCCTTGACGGCGCGATCGCGATCTTCGACTCGGTCGCCGGCGTCGAGCCACAGTCCGAGACCGTGTGGCGCCAGGCCGACAAGTACAAGGTGCCCCGGATCGCTTACGTCAACAAGATGGATCGCACGGGAGCCGACTTCGACCGCGCCGTTGTGACCATGCGCGAGCGCCTCGGCGCCAATCCGCTGCCGATCCAGCTCCCCGTTGGGGAGGAGGCCGAATTTGCGGGCGTCGTCGACCTGATCGAGGACAAGGCCCTCGTCTGGACCGATGAGCTCGGCACCGAGTTCGAATACAGGGACATCCCCGCCGAGCTGGCCGAGCGTGCCCACGAGGCGCGCACCCACCTGATCGAGGCCTGTGCCGACTACGACGACGAGCTCCTGGAGGCATATCTGGGCGACGAGGAGATCCCGCACGAGCGGATCGCGAAGTCCCTGCACAGAGCCACGATCGACATCAAGGTGACGCCGGTCCTCTGCGGATCCTCGTTCAAGAACAAGGGCGTCCAGCCCCTGCTGGACGCGATCGTCGAGCTCCTGCCGTCGCCGCGCGAGGTGCCGCCCATGGTCGGCATCGAGCCGCCCCGCAAGGGGGAGGACGGCCAGGGCAGGGAGGCCGAGCGCCCCGCCGACGAGGACGCCCCCTTCGCGGCCCTCGCCTTCAAGGTGATGGCGGACCCCTACGTCGGCAAGCTCACCTACTTCCGCGTCTACTCGGGCAAGCTCAGCGCCGGCAGCCGGGTGCTGAACGCCTCCAACGGCCGCACGGAGCGGATCGGGCGGCTCTTGATGATGCACGCGAACCACCGCGAGGAGATCGAGGAGTGCTTCGCGGGCGACATCTGCGCGGGCGTCGGGCTCAAGCAGACCACCACCGGCGACACCCTCTGCGCCCCGGACGAGCCGATCGTGCTCGAGACGATCGAGTTCCCGGCGCCGGTCATCGCGGTGGCCATCGAGCCGAAGACCAAGGCCGACCAGGAGAAGCTCTCGGCGAGCCTCACACGGCTCGCCGAGGAGGATCCGACCTTCCAGGTGCAGTCCGACGAGGAGACGGGCCAGACCCTCATCCACGGCATGGGCGAGCTCCACCTCGAGGTGATCGTCGACCGCCTGCTGCGCGAGTTCAGCGTCGACGCCAACGTCGGCCGGCCGCAGGTCGCATACAGAGAGACCATCAACCGCCGCGTCGAGAAGGTCGAGGGGCGCTTCGTCCGCCAGACAGGCGGCCGCGGTCAGTACGGCCACGTCGTGATCAACCTGGAGCCGGCCCCGGAGGAGGGCTTCGACTTCGTCAACAAGATCCGCGGCGGTTCGATTCCAAGCGAGTTCATCCCCGCCGTGGAGCAGGGGATCGAGGAGGCGCTCGGCAGCGGCGTCCGCGCCGGCTATCCGATGGTCGACGTGCGGGTGGAACTGGTCGACGGCTCCTATCACGACGTCGACTCCTCCGAGATGGCCTTCAAGATCGCCGGCTCGATGGCCGTCCAGGCGGCCGCTCGGCGCGCCGACCCGGTGCTGCTCGAGCCCGTGATGGCCGTGGAGGTCGTCACGCCGGAGGAGTTCCTCGGGGACGTGATCGGCGACCTCTCCCGCCGTCGCGGCAAGGTCCAGGGCCAGGAGCCGCGCGGCAACGCGGTCGCGATCCAGGCGTTCGTGCCGCTGGGCGAGATGTTCGGGTACGCAACCGACCTGCGCTCCTCGACGCAGGGACGCGCTACCTACACGATGCAGTTCGAGCGTTACGAGGAGGTTCCGCCGAGCATCGCGGAGCAGATCGTCGAGCACCGGTCCCCTGAGCCCGTGGCTGCGGCGTAGTTTGCCTATATTTGCAGGGTTCGCCCCCTGTTCACCACCAAAGGAGCGAGATGTCAAAGGAGAAGTTCGAGCGCGATAAGCCTCACGTCAACGTCGGCACGATCGGTCACATCGATCACGGCAAGACGACGCTGACCGCGGCGATCACGAAGGTGCTCGCGGAGAAGGACGCGGACACGGAGGAGCGTTCGTTCGAATCGATCGACAACGCTCCGGAGGAAAAGGAGCGCGGGATCACGATCGCGACCTCCCACGTGGAGTACCAGACGGACAAGCGCCACTACGCCCACGTTGACTGCCCGGGGCACCAGGACTACGTCAAGAACATGATCACGGGCGCGGCGCAGATGGACGGTGCGATCCTGGTCGTCGGCGCGGACGATGGCCCGATGCCGCAGACCCGGGAGCACATCCTGCTCGCCCGCCAGGTGAACGTTCCCTACGTCGTCGTCTTCCTCAACAAGGTCGACATGGTCGATGACCCCGAGATCCTCGAGTTGGTCGAGGAGGAGGTGCGCGACCTGCTCAAGGAGTACGAGTTCCCGGGGGACGAGACGCCGGTTATCAAGGGCTCGGCGCTGAAGGCGCTGGAGGGCGACGAGGAGGCCCAGAAGGCGATCCTCGAGCTCGCCGACACGCTCGACAGCTACATCCCGGAGCCCGAGCGCGACCTCGACAAGCCGTTCCAGATGCCGGTGGAGGACATCTTCTCGATCACCGGACGCGGCACGGTCGCCACCGGGAGGATCGAGCAGGGCATCGTCAACACGGGCATCAAGCCCACCACCAAGACGGTCGTCACCGGGGTCGAGATGTTCCGCAAGATCCTCGACCAGGGACAGGCCGGCGACAACGTCGGCTGCCTGCTCCGCGGCACGAAGCGCGAGGACATCGAGCGGGGCCAGGTGCTGTGCAAGCCCGGCTCGATCACCCCTCACACGAAGTTCAAGTCCGAGGTCTATTGCCTCAAGAAGGAGGAGGGCGGGCGCCACACGCCGTTCTTCTCCGGATACCGACCGCAGTTCTACTTCCGGACCACCGACGTCACCGGGGTGGCGAACCTCCCCGAGGGCACGGAGATGGTGATGCCGGGAGACAACGTCGAGATGACGATCGAGCTGATCCAGCCGATCGCCATGGACAAGGGCCTCCGGTTCGCCATCCGCGAGGGCGGCCGTACCGTAGGCTCGGGGGTCGTTAGCGAGATCCTCGAGTAGCGACTTCAGGGGCCGGCCCGACTCGGGCCGGCCCGTTTGTTGGGCCCGCGGCAGATCCGCGGGAGAGAAGAAAAGGACATACGACCGGGGCGGCGCCCCATAACCGGGGCGGCGCCCCATCTGCGCGAGAGAGCCGGTAAACCCCAAACCGCGAACGAGACCACTGAGAAATGGCGACCATCGCCACAAACAAGATCCGCATTCGCCTGAAGGCGTACGACCACGACGCGATCGACCGCGCCGCGCGCGAGATCGTGGAGACGGCCCAGCGAACCGGGGCACGCGTCGCCGGCCCCGTGCCGCTGCCCACCGACAAGAACGTCTATTGCGTGATCCGCTCTCCCTTCAAGGACAAGGACTCGCGCGAGCACTTCGAGATCCGCACCCACAAGCGGCTGATCGACATCCATCAGCCCACCCCGAAGACCGTCGATTCGCTCCAGCGCCTGGACGCGCTGCCGGCCGGAGTCGACATCGAGATCAAGATTTGAGGAGTTGCTAGCCGCGAGTTGCTGGATATGGCCGCCATCGTCGGAAAGAAGCTCGGAATGACCCAGGTCTTCACGGAGGACGGCACCCGCGTGCCCGTAACCGTGATCCAGGCGGGCCCCTGCCCGGTGACCGCCGTGCGCGCTCCCGAGCGCGACGGCTACGACGCGGTCCAGCTGGCGTTCGAGGAGGTCCCGGAGCGGAAGCTGACCATGGCGCAGCTCGGGCATCTGAAGAAGGCCGACGCGCCCCCGTCGCGCACACTTGTGGAGTTCCGGGACGAGGCGGCGGAGCACCAGGTCGGCGAGGTGCTCACGGTCGAGCAGTTCGAGCCGGGACAGAAGGTGAAGGTCTCGGGCGTGGCGATCGGCAAGGGCTTTCAGGGGACGATTCGGCGGCACAACTTCCATCGCGGCCCGATGTCGCACGGCTCCCACAACGTTCGCGCGCCGGGCTCGATCGGCGCCAGCGCCGACCCCGCCCGCGTCTTCAAGGGCACGAAGCTGCCCGGTCGGATGGGCGGCAAGCGCGTTACCCAGCGGCGCCTCGAGGTGGTCGAGATCGACGCGGAGCGAAACCTGCTCTTGGTCCGGGGCGCGGTTCCGGGGCCTCGCAACGGCACGGTGGAAGTAAGGAGCGAGTCGTGACACCTGAAACGAAAGCCGGGGGGAGGGGTCGCGAAGCGACCCCGAGGAGGGCAGTCGCCCCCCGTGCTCCGGTGCTCGGCAAGCAGGCGAAGGCCGACCTGCCCGCGGCTGTGTTCGGCGACGACTTTCACGAGTCGCTGGTCCACGAGGTTGCCCGTGCCGACCTTGCGGCGCGTCGCCGCGGCACCGCGGCGACGCTGGGCCGCGGCGAGGTCTCGATGACGACCGCGAAGGCATGGCGACAGAAGGGCACGGGCCGCGCCCGCGCCGGTGCGCTCAGCGTGCCCCACCGGCGCGGCGGCGGTGTCGCATTCGGACCCCAACCGCGCGACTATGCGGTGAAGGTCAACCGCAAGGCTCGGCGCCGGGCGCTGAGGGCGGCGCTCTCGGTGCACGCCGCCCGCGGCAGCGTCGCGGTGCTCGACGGAGCGAGCTTCGATCAGCCCGCCGCGAAGCAGGCGGCTCAGGGGCTCGACAAGTGGGATGCGCGCCGGCCGACTCTCGTGGTTCTCGACGCCGAGGAGGTCACGGCGGCAAAGAGCTTTCGCAACCTGCCCGACGTGACGGTCATGCAGGCGAGCCAGGTCGCCGTCGCCGATCTCATCGGCCATGCGTCGCTGGTCGTGTCCCAGACGGCTCTGAAGCAGGTAGAGGAACGCGCGCGGGAGGCCGAGTGATGATTTTTGTTCGAGCCACGATTGTCGCTTTTTGTACCTATGCGGTTCATAACCCGACAACGGCGGCGATTAGCCGAGGAAGGGCCGGTTCCTGATGGACGCCAGGCAGGTCATCGTCGAGCCCGTCGTCTCGGAGAAGAGCTACGCGCTGATGGCCGACGGCAAGTACACGTTCCGGGTCGACGATCGAGCGCACAAGACGCAGATCGCCCGCGCCGTGGAGGAGATCTTCGACGTCCGCGTGGTCGGAGTTCGCACCGCGAAGGTGCGCTCGAAGCCGAAGCGCCGCGGCCTTCACAGCGGGCGCACGCGCTCCTGGAAGAAGGCGATCGTGCAGCTCGGGCCCGGCGATCGCATCGAGCTGTTCGAGGGCGCGGCGGTCGCCGAGTGACGAGCAACGAGCAGAGAGCTACCACCAACTAGGTCATGCCAATTCGAAAGTCAAAGCCAACCTCGCCGGGGCGCCGGTTCGCGACCTTCCAGGTTCGCGAGGAGCTGACGGGTGAGCGGCCGCACAGGCCTCTGAGCCAGGGCAAGGCGAAGTCGGGTGGGCGCAACGCCAAGGGCCGGATCACCTCGCGCCACCGCGGCGGCGGCGCCAAGCGGCGCTACCGGCGGATCGACTTCGCCCGCCGCAAGGACGGCGTGCCGGCGAAGGTGGCGACGATCGAGTACGACCCGAATCGCACCTGCTACATCGCGCTGCTTCACTATGCGGACGGCGACAAGCGCTACATCCTGGCTCCGCAGGGGCTGCGGCCCGGCAATCGCGTGGAGTCAGGCGAGCGGGCCGACATCCGGCCCGGCAATGCCCTACCGCTGCGGTCGATCCCGACCGGGACCATCGTGCACAACGTCGAGCTGGTCCCGGGACAGGGCGGGCGGCTCGGCCGCGCCGCCGGCTCGGCGATCCAGGTTGCGGCCAAGGAGGGCGCCATGGTGACCCTGCGCCTGCCCTCCTCGGAGATGCGGATGGTGCGCGGCGACTGCCGCGCGACCGTGGGGGCGCTCTCGAACGCCGAGCACCAGAACGTGAAGCTGGGCAAGGCGGGACGCGCTCGCCACAAGGGGCAGCGCCCGCAGACCCGCGGCGTGGCGATGAATCCCGTCGATCACCCGCACGGCGGCGGCGAGGCACACCACACGCCCGGCGGCCACCCCGTCACCCCGTGGGGAAAGCCCACGCTGGGATACCGAACCCGCAAGAAGGGCAAGTCCTCCGACGCCGTCATCGTCCGCGGCCGGCGTCGCGGCAAGAAACGGGGCGGGACGAGGTGATCGCCTGATGGGGCGCTCGACGAAGAAGGGCCCGTTCGTCGAGGAGCGCCTTCTGCGGCGCATCCAGCAGATGAACGAGGGCGGCTCCAAGCAGATGATCAAGACCTGGTCCAGGGGCTCGACGATCTTCCCCGAGATGGTGGGCCACACGATCGCCGTCCACGACGGCCGCAAGCACGTGCCGGTGTTCATCTCCGAGTCCATGGTGGGCCACAAGCTGGGCGAGTTCGCGCCCACGCGCACCTTCCGCGCCCACTCCGGAAGCAGGACGGCGGCGGAGAGATGATGGCGGAGCGCAAGGACAACGCGAAGGAGCAGGAGGC
>WNGF01010937.1_pt1 | contig 10144 bp, 6 predicted proteins | sample 5400641 | NCBI WGS metagenome assembly WNGF01 (sample SAMN13153371, study PRJNA577476) | soil metagenome | isolation source: 80 cm soil or saprolite under grassland replicate 2 | place: USA:California | collected 2016-06-15
CGAGCACGAGCGCGAGGACGAAAGCCAACAGTGAACCTGAGGCTCGCTCGTGCTCGCCTCAGGTTCACTGTTGGCTTTCGTCCTCGCGCTCGTGCTCGCCTCCGAGGGACGCCTCGGCAACATTGGCGCCGCATTCACCATGCCCGCGACATTCCTTGCGCTGGTGGCATCCGTCTTTCGGCTCGGCGTTCTGCTCGGCCCGTGGGCCAATGACGAGACTGGCAAGACGCGGCCGCTCTTCGAGCGACAAGGATTTTGGGTGATTGCCCTCGGCACGCTCCTTTATTTGCCTGCGCTCGGCTCTTTCTCGCTCACCGATCCCTGGGAAACGCACTACGGCGAGGTCGCCCGAGGCATGCTCGCGCGCGACGACTGGATTTCGACGTGGACTCCCCAAAGCGGCTGGTTCTGGTCGAAGCCGGTGCTCGACATGTGGCTGCAGGCCCTTGCCATGGGCGCATTGGGAGCGGGATATCGGCCGGGCGAGATGCTGGGCCCCGGCAACGGTTCGTCCACTTTTCGTCCGGAGTGGTGCGTGCGCCTGCCCACGTTCCTCCTTTCGATTGTCGCGCTCTACGCCTTCTACAAAGTGGTCGCCCGCACGTTCGGCAGAACCGCGGGCTTGGTGGCAGCGCTCGTTTTGGCGACCTCCTCGCAATGGTTTCTGATTGCGCACCAGAGCATCACCGACATGCCGCTGGTCGCCATGATGTCGATTTCCATGACGCTCCTCCTCGCCGCGCTTCACACCGACCCCGATCAACGCGCGAAGAGCTACGAGATCCTGCTTGGCTCGCGTCGCTTGAGAGTCGGCCTCGATCAACTCGTGCTCGGGGCGCTGCTCATGAGCGTCCTGCCCCAGATCCTCTATCTGCTATCGCGCAACATCGAGCTGCAGTGGGTTGCGATGCCGCACGGATTTCGGCTCCACCCCGACGTTTTCTGGTCCGGATCCAAGGGCAACTGCGGTCTGCCCGGCAACGCGGCCTGCTCGCGCGAGCTCCCGGTCTACGCGTCCGTGCAGCCCGCCACGCAGGCACTCGGCTGGGCGATCTTGCTCGGCGCGATCCTCGTGTGCAAGCGAAGCGAGCGCCGAACGCGCAGGCTCTTTTGCCTTGCTGCTTGGTACTTTGCCGCCGCCGCCACCCTGGCGAAGGGACCGATTGGATTCGCCCTTCCGGCAGCGGTCGCCGGCGGCTACTTGGCGGTTCACGGCGAATGGCGACAGCTGCTCTTCTTGGAGCTCGTGAGCGGTCTCACGATCCTCGCCGTGGTGGCGCTCCCTTGGTACGTCGCCATGTTCGTTCGTCACGGGCACGCTTTTACCGACGAGCTCATTTTCAATCACATGTACAAGCGCGCGCTCGAGCACGTGCACGATCTCAACGCGGGGGACGACGTGAGCTTCCGCTACTATGTCTGGCAATTGGGCTACGCCCTTTTCCCGTGGACGGGCTTGGTTCCCGCGGCGCTTCTCGGGTGGGAAGGGCAGAACGAGTCGAAACCGCAGCGCGCCGTTCTCTCGTTTTTCGGGCTGTGGTTCGTCTTTGCGTTTGCTCTCTTCACGGCGATGCCCACGAAGTTTCACCATTACGTCTTCCCCGCGGTCCCCCCCGCCGCGATCATGACGGGAATCTGGCTCGAGCGGGCCCGGGTCGATCGCTCCACCGAATCGTCGACGTCCCCCCCCAGCCCTGGGTCACAAAGCCATCACGAGCTCATGCTGGGCGCGGTCGCGGTGGCGGGCGCGATCCTCGTGGCTCTCGTGGGGCGCGATCTGGTTGTCAGCGATGGCGACCTGCGCGCCGAAGCTCGCCTCATCGACCTGTTTACCTACAATTATCATCGCCCCTGGCCAGATTCGCTGGATTTTCGGTTCCCCCTGGCCGCGGTCACCATCGCTGTCGGGGTGCTTACGCTGATGCTGGTTGCTCGCCCTTTGCGGCGTCACGTCGTCGCCATGCTTTTGGTAGCGGGATTCGGTTATGCGACGTGGGGTCTCGACGTGTACCTGATTTGCTGCGCGCCGCATTGGGGACAGCGCGAAATTTTCGAGAGGTACGTGAGGACAAGAGCTGGTGTGAACGAACCGATCATCGCCTACCGGATGAACTGGCTCGGAGAGTACTTCTATTCGAGCAACCGCATCCCCGCCTTCGGCGTGGATGTTTCGCGTGGCGCATCCCTCGGCAAGTACGTACGCGACGAGGTTCTTCGTGGCACCAAGACGTTTTTTTTCGTAACCGAACAGGCAAGCGTGACCATGCTGAAGAACGAGCTCGGCACGCCACAGTCGTTCGACCGCCTCACCGATGCCCGCCTGAACAACAAGTTCGTCCTCGTGCGTGCGACGTTCGAATGACGCTCGCGATGGCTCATTCCAGCGCCCGCTGCACGGCGTCGGCAATGTCGCGCACGCGATCCTGCGAGAGGGACGAGCCGTCGGCCTCCACGATGTGAAAACGACATCGCGCCCGGCTGCCGCTCACCGTGACATCGGACGACAGAACTTTGACCTGCTTGGCCGAGAGAAGGGAGGCGATCATCTCCGAGAGTCGCTGCCGATCAGTCGCATCTACGGTCAGCAAGATCGCGCCATCGGACTCCACGTCCTCGGTGGTGCTCACGTCGACCGATGTAGCAGGCGACGTAGGTAGCGTCGATGCGCGCTCGATGACACTGCCGAGGTCGGTCTGACCGCGCAACAACGCCGAGACCGATTCCGCGATGCTCGCCACGTCTTCTTCGCTGACTTCCCCCCGCTCCGCCTCGAGGCTCGGGCTGAGCCAAAGAAAATGGATCGCTTCCGGCCGCCCGCGCTCGTTGTAGCGGCCGTAGTTCTGGGCCGCGACCACGTCGAAGCCGTGTGCGGCGATCGTCGCGCGAATCAGAGATGGCAGGCCTGGGCGATCATCGGCGACGACGCACACCACGACGGAATTGAGCCGCTTGCTCCAGATCTCGGCGTGAACCGGATCGTCGCCCCGCCGCCACGCGATGAGCGCGTGCTCTCGTATGTCGTCAGGATTCTGTTGATGCCGGTACGAAGGCGGCATCGACTCGCGAAAGCTTACGAGGAAGTCGGCGGGCATCGGCATTACGGCGCACCGCTTTCGAGCTGAATGTCCACGCGAAACAGCATCGAAAAGCGCGCCGCCACACCGCGTTCGCTCGTCCTGTTGACGTCAACCATGACAAGACCCCCTGCCGCCGCGGGCGGCCGCTATGGTCCGGACTATCGATAGGCGTTTTGAAATTGCTCGAGAGCGGCACTTCCTGGGCACAACTGCTCGAAGGGCAGCTCGGCGAGCGGCGTGGGGACGGTGGAGCTCGTCTCGTGCATGTCGTTCGCGTTCTCGTCAAGGTAAAGCAGTCCCGTCGGAATCTCGCCTTTGGCCTGTCGCTCCTGGAGGAACGCTTGTACCGCCAGGCGGTCGGTCGGATCGTAATCTTCGGCAACTTTCGTGAAGCGAACCGCGCTGCCGTCGTGCATCGTGACGGTCGTCGTAGTGCCAGGGGCGTACTCGGCGGAAATCTCCTGCTCCTTGGGGATGAAATCCGTTTGGACCACCTCCAGGCGATGTTTGCGCGTGTGCAGATAACTCTTGGTCGAACCCACGTGGTCGTTGAATGTTACACAAGGCGAGATGACGTCCACCAGAGCGAAACCTCGGTGGCGCAGCCCCGCCATGAGAATCGGGACGAGCTGCGATTTGTCACCGGAAAATCCGCGGGCGATGAAGCTCGCCCCCAGGCTGAGGCCGAGCGAGACCGGGTCGATCGGCCTTTGCGTGTTCGCTTCGCCGCGCTTGCTCTTCGACCCGACGTCGGTCGACGCCGAGAACTGGCCCTTGGTGAGCCCGTAAACGCCGTTATTTTCGATGACGTAGAGCATATTGAGATTGCGCCGGATCGCGTGGCAGAGCTGGCCCAACCCGATGGATAGCGAGTCGCCGTCCCCCGAAATGCCGATGTAGGTGAGGGCGCGGTTGGCAGCGTTGGCGCCGGTTGCGATGGCCGGCATTCGACCGTGCGCCGAGTTGAATCCGTGCGCGCCGCTCACGAAATAGGTGGGGGTCTTCGAAGAACACCCGATCCCGGAGAGCTTCGCGATCATGTGAGGGGGGATCGAGAGCTCGTAAAACGCGCGAACGATCGCCGCCGTCACCGAATCATGACCGCAACCGGCGCAAAGCGTCGACATTGCTCCTTCGTAATCGCGGACGACGAGCCCGAGCTCGTTGGGCACCAAGCTCGGATGCAAAACTCTCGGCTTTTTCATCGATGCCATCGTTCAGGCCTCCAGCTGCTTTTTGATGCCGTCGACGACGTGCCCACTGCTGAGAGGAAAGCCGCCGTAGACGAGCACCGAGCGCAGCCGATATTTTCGAACGGCCGTTTCGGTGATGAGGAGCGTCCGGAGCTGCGCGTCGCGATTTTGCTCGACGACGAAGTTCGCCTCGTGCGAGTTGATGAACTCCTCCACGCTCTCGTCGAACGGAAAGGCGCGAATCCTCATGTAGTCGGCGACGATTCCCTGCTCGCCGAGGGCAACTACGGCTTCGCGCACCGCGCTGTCGCATCCGCCGAGGGAGATGATGCCGATGCTGGCTCCCTCGCGCCGCCGGATGACGGGCGCCGGTACGGCTTTCGCCGCGCGCTTGTGCTTGCGCGCCAGGCGATCCATGACCTCCTGGTATTCGTCGGGGATTTCGGTGTACCCGCCGTACTTGTTGTGCCCCGAGCCGCGCGTGAAAAACGCGCCCTTGGGATGAATGCCGGGCAAGCTGCGAGCGGCGACGCCGTCTTCGTTTTCCGGCCAATAGCGGTAGAACTGCTCCATGTTTTCGAGCTGCTCGCGGGTCAATACCTGTCCCCGATCGGGTCTGTAGGAATCGTCCCACTTGAGACGTGAGCAGACCCAGTCGTTCATGCCGATGTCGAGATCGGTCAGCATGAAGACGGGCGTCTGAAATCGCTCGGCCAAGTCGAAAGACTGGACCGCGAAGTAGAAGCACTCCTCCGGATTGGCGGGGAAAAGCAGGATGTGCTTGGTGTCGCCGTGCGACGCGTAGGCGCAAGCCAGAATGTCCCCCTGCTGCGTGCGCGTCGGCATGCCGGTGGAGGGCCCCGTTCGCTGCACGTCGACGATGACGACCGGGATCTCGGCGTAGTACGCGAGCCCAATGAGCTCACTCATGAGCGAGATGCCTGGTCCCGCCGTGGAGGTGAAGGCGCGTGCTCCGTTCCAACCGGCGCCAATCACAATGCCCACCGCGGCGAGCTCATCCTCCGCCTGCACGATGCAATAACGATTTTTTCCCGTTTCAGGATCGCGTCGGTACTTGTTGCAAAGCAGCCGGAAGGCGTCCATGACCGAGGTGGCGGGCGTGATCGGATACCAAGCAGCGACCGTCGCCCCCGCGTACAGGCATCCCAGCGCGGTGGCGGTATTGCCGTCGATGAGGACACAGTCGCGCGTGGCGTCCATTTTGCTGAGACGGATGGGCAGCGGGCATTGAAAATTGTCGACGGCGTAGTCGTAGCCGAGCTTGATGGCGCGGTGATTCGACTGCATGAGCGCCGGCTTGCCCTTGAACTTGTCCTCGAGAATCCGAACGATCACATCCATGTCGATGGCGAGAAGCGCGGCGAGCACGCCCACGTACACGATGTTCTTCATGAGAATCCGCTCGCGCGGCTCGCTGAAGGTCTCGGTGCACATCTTCGCCAGCGGCACGCCGATGAAGGTGATGTCCTCGCGGAGCAACGCCTTGTCGAGCGGCCAGCTCGAATCGTAAAGGACGTACCCACCGGAGACGACCTCGCGAACATCCATCCCGTAGGTTTCGGCATTCATCGCCACCATGAGGTCGAAGTCGGGCGTGCGTGCCGTGTACCCTTGCTTGTTGACGCGAATCTCGTACCAGGTGGGGAGCCCCTGGATATTCGAAGGAAACAGGTTCTTGCCCGAAACGGGAATGCCCATACGGAAGATGGCTTGCATGAGCAAGCTATTCGCGCTCGCCGAGCCCGTCCCGTTGACGTTGGCGAGCTTCAGAGCAAATTCGTTGACCCGTTCTATTTTGGCTGGCTGGAGCACGGTGACTGTCCTGCATAGGGGATGAGAAGCTCGAATTTCTGCATGTCCCAGGCGGCCGTCGGGCACCTCTCGGCGCAAAGCCCGCAGTGCACGCACAGGTCCTCGTCTTTGAGCATGACGCGTCCCGTTTGCGGCAAGGACCCCGAGACGAATAGTTCTTGCTTCGGATTCAGGGCCGGCACGGTCAAGCGTTGGCGCACGTCGGATTCTTCCCCGTTTTGCGCGATGGTCAGGCACTGAAGCGGGCAGACGTCGACGCACGCGTCACACTCGATGCAAAGTCGATCGGTGAACACCGTCTGGATGTCGCAATTCAAGCAGCGCTGCACTTCCCGCGCAGTTTGCTCCGCGTCGAACCCGAGCTCGACCTCGATGTTGAGCCGGTTGAACCTCTCGACGAGATCCACGTGCTGCATCTTTTGGCGCTTGGCGGAGTTGTAGTCGTTGCTGTAGCTCCACTGATGGATGCCCATCTTCTGACTGAGGAGCGTCATGCCTTCTGCCGGTCTGTCGCTGAGCGCCGCGCCATGACAATGGTTGTGAATCGATATGGCCGCCTCATGGCCGTGCGCGACGGCCCAGATGATGTTCTCGGGGCCCCACGCGGCGTCGCCACCGAAGAACACACCGGGTCGCGTCGACTGCATGGTGGCCTTGTCCACGATCGGCATGTCCCATTTGTCGAACTGGATACCGATGTCGCGCTCGATCCAGGGGAACGCGTTTTCTTGACCGATCGCGAGCACCACGTCGTCGCAGGGAAACGTGACGGTGTCGATCACCCTGGAGACTTGCCGTCCATTCTCCTCGTGCCACTCGAGCTTCTCGAAGACCATGCCCGTGAGCTTTCCCTTGTCGTGCAAGAAGGCTTTGGGCGCATGGTTGATGACGATTTCAACCTTCTCCTCCTCGGCGTCTTCGAGCTCCCATTCCGACGCTTTGAAGTACTTGCGCGGGCGGCGGGCCATCACCTTGATGTCCTTGCCCCCGAGTCGGCGCGACGTCCGGCAGCAGTCCATAGCGGTGTTGCCGACACCGATGATGAGCACCCGCTCGCCGATCTTGTCGATGTGTCCGAAGGCCACCGACTCGAGCCAGTCGATGCCGATGTGAATGTGCTCTCGCGACTCCCGGCGTCCCGGGATGTCCAAGTCCTTGCCCTTGGGGGCGCCGGTGCCTACGAAGACGGCGTCGTAGCCGACCTCGAGCAGCGATTTCATGCTGGCAACGGGGGTGTCGTAACGAATATCGACACCCATCTGGAGGATCATGTCGATTTCTTCGTCGAGCACGCGCTCGGGGAGGCGGAAGGCGGGAATGTTGCTGCGCATGAGCCCACCGGCTCGGGCGAGCTTCTCGAACATGACGACTTGGTAGCCGAGAGGGACGAGATCGTTGGCCACCGTGAGCGACGCGGGACCGGCGCCGATGCACGCGATCTTTTTCCCGTTTTTCTTGTCGGGGCTCTTGGGGAGTCTGTCGCGAATATCGTCCCGCAAATCGGAGGCGACGCGCTTGAGACGACAGATGGCGACGGGTTTTTCGTCGACGCGCGTGCGGCGGCAGGCCGGCTCACAGGGCCGGTCGCACGTTCGGCCCAAAATACCGGGAAACACGTTCGAGTCCCGGTTCAGCATGTACGCATCCGAGTAGCGGCCCTGCGCGATGAGCCGGATGTACTCGGGGACGTTGGTATGCGCGGGGCAGGCCCACTGGCAATCGACGACTTTGTGGAAATAACTTGGCTGAGAAATATCGGTGCGCTTCAAACTAGGGCCTCCGCGCGAAAGAGCGCGCTCCTACCATCCGCGGCGCGCCCAGTAACACCCCCGCAGGCGGGGCCGCAGGCCCGCGCCGAGTAATACAAACCCCCGCAGGCGGGGCCACCGGTCCGCGCCCGCGCCGAGTAACACACAAACAAAACCTCCGGCCCGCTCCTGGCGCTGGCACGTTCGATTGAGCAGCTTCCAAATTCCTACGAGCCCGACAAATCGCAGGCGGTCCGAAGGACGCGCCGAGTAACAGCAAAAGTTCCCAGGAATATCGCCACGTTTGTACGAGTCCGTCAAGGAAAACACCATCTGTTTTTGTGGTCGAGTCTGCGTATGCTCGAAGCGTTGACAGAAAAGATGGACTTTAGTAATGATCGAGGCTCGCTTTGTAGTACTCGGCGCGGGCCTGCGGCCCCGCCTGCGGGCAGGGTAAAAAATCGCGCGATCTCTTTGGTGACCGCGCATGTTAGCGCCGGGGTGAAGACGGTCCATGATTACTGACCTCATTCTTTCGGTGCTCGCCGCGCCGGTGTCCGTTGCGAACGCATATCTTTTGTCGCTGACGCTGCTCTCGAGGCGGCTACCCACCCGTCTTGCCGACAAGCCCACCGTGCGCTTTGCGGTGGTCGTCCCCGCCCACAACGAGGAGGAGGGCATCGCGGCGACGATCAAGAGCCTGCTCGCCCTCGATTACCCGCACAACCAGTTCGTCGTCACGGTCGTCGCGGACAATTGCAGCGATGAGACGGCAGCACGCGCCGAGAAGGCAGGGGCTCGTGTGCTCGTCCGCCACGACGTCGAACGACGCGGCAAAGGGTATGCGCTCGCCTACGCTTTCGAGCGGCTTGCGCCGCAGGTCGACGCGATCGTCGTCGTCGACGCCGATACCCTCGTGACGCCCAATTTGCTGCGTGCCTTCGCCGCCCGCCTCGAGGCCGGCGCGCTCGCTGTCCAAGCCGACTATGCTGTGCGCAATCCGAACGCTTCGTGGAGAACTCGCCTCATGGCCATCGCGTTCGGCGCTTTTCACGTGCTGCGCTCGCTCGCTCGCGAACGCCTGCGACTCTCCGTCGGTCTTCGCGGCAATGGGATGTGTTTCGCCTCGCGCGTGCTTTCTCTCGTTCCGCACGACGCGTTTTCGATCGTGGAGGACGTCGAATACGGCATCAAATTGGGAGAAGCCGGCTATCGCGTGTACTACGCGCCCGAAGCGCACGTGTACGGCGAGATGGTGTCGTCGTCACGTGCCTCGCGCTCACAACGAGAACGCTGGGAAAAGGGCCGCGCGGCGCTGGCGCGCACGCGGGGGCTGCCGCTCTTGCCCAAGGCCATTGCTCGCCGCGACCTCGTTCTGCTCGACTTGGCCTTCGATATCTTGGTTCCTCCGTTGAGCACGCTCGCGGTTTGGGTGGTGGCCGGTCTGATGGCCGCGCTCACGTCGTCCTACTTCTTGGCGCAGTCGGTTTCGTTCCACATCTGGGTCGCAAACCTCATCGCGCTCTTTCTCTACGTGCTGCGCGGATGGTCGCTCTCCGGAACGGGCGCTCGTGGACTCGTCGAATTGGTGTGTGCCCCGTTCTATATGGGGTGGAAGCTTTGGTTGCGCTTGCGTCAGAGCGAAGCGCCTCGCGTTTGGGTGCGCACCGGGCGCGAGCCTCAGCCGGAGAGCATCGCTTCACCCTGAAGGGCACGCTCAGGAGCGAAAGCGACCCAGCTCCGCCGAGCATCGGAGGCTGGCAGCTTCGACCCGGGCCTGCCCCAGCGACACCGCCTGCTTACCTCGTGGCGTGAGCAAGATTCGGTACGCTCGCCCAGTTGCGTCTGCGCCACGATCGACTAGCCCCCGACTTTCGAGTGTTCGCATCACCTGCGAGATCGTCATCTTGTCGAGCTCGCTGCGCAGAGCCACCGCGTTCTGATTCACGGCATCGCCGCTCTCCTGAACGAGTTGCTGAGCCGCGTCCAGTACCAGCCACTGCGTCAGCGTCAATCCGAGCGAGCGAAGCTCGGTCTCGGCTTCCCGCCGCCAGCGCATGGCGGCACGCCACAATTCCTGCCCCCGCGCCGCCGCGCTTTGGCTGCGCGCCCGACCGTGTTCTGAACGAGCCATCGAGGTAAGAATACTTACCTTGGTTCGATGGGGAAAGGAGATTCCGACATTCCTGACGTGTGGGTTCGGCGACTCGTGCAGGCGTCGATCTGCGATCGATTGGTCAATTGTCCGTGAATGGCCCAAACTGGCCCTGTCGCGATGCAAGTAGGTCGGAGT
>WNGF01036903.1_pt1 | contig 10142 bp, 8 predicted proteins | sample 5400641 | NCBI WGS metagenome assembly WNGF01 (sample SAMN13153371, study PRJNA577476) | soil metagenome | isolation source: 80 cm soil or saprolite under grassland replicate 2 | place: USA:California | collected 2016-06-15
CCGACCCGGAAGAGCTCGGCCGCCGGCTATCCGGCGCGGGCTGGCACGCGACCGTCCGCCGCGCCGGGGGGGACTGGCTCATCGGCCAGGCATGGCCCTGAGCGAGCACCCGCCGAGCAGATTCGGTCGCACGCTGACGCCACGTTCACGCGGTCTCGCCGTGCCCTCAGTCCCTCCGCACCGACCCATGATCCACAAACCGCGTCTGCCGCTGACAGGTTGGTTGGTTGCCGCGCAATCCGGGACGCCGTCGGGCAGCCGTGCCTGGTGGGCCTTCGGCGTGCGCTCGATGGTTGGGCACGCTGGGGCCGTGGCGCCACCGCTTCCAGGATGGTGGTCCGGGGAGCGCCGGCGAGCGCGGGGGCGTTGCCGGGTGAGGTCCAGACCTGGGTCTGAAGGAATTGCAGGAACGACGCAGCCTGCTCGGTGGTGTGGAAGTCGAGGTCGAGGACGATGTAGTGCTGGTCGTCGGTCGGCTGCCAGATGCGCTGGCCGGTGACGCCGGCGGCGGCGCGCCGGCCGGCGAACCGGTCGAACGCGGCGAGCCAGGTGTCGAGGTCGGTGATGGGGTGCTCGATGTGCAGGGTTGGCGTGGTCTCCTCCCGGTCCGTCGGCTGGCTGCGAGGGTAGGGATCGCCGCCGGCCGGCGGGTATCCCAACTTGCTGGGGTGCCGCGTACGCTTCGCCGGTGGGGCGGTCTGCCGGTACCGGGGTGCTGGACCGGGTGGTCCGGCTCTGCTCGTGCGGTGCCGATGCGCGGACGCTGCGGCTGGAGCTGCTGGCCGAGATCCGCCGTGCGGTCGGCTTCGACGCCTACGCCTGGCTGCTGACCGACCCGGAAACGTCGGTCGGGTCGGCGCCGCTGGCGGACGTGCCGTGCCGGCCGGAGCTGCCGCGGCTGATCCGGCTGAAGTACCTGACGGGTGTCAACAGGTGGACCGGGCTGCCACCGCGCGGGGTGGCAACGCTGCTGGCGGCGACCGGGGGCGACCGCTCCCGCAGCCGGCTCTGGCGGGAGCTGCTGGAGGCCTACCAGGTGGTCGATCTGGCCTCGGTGGTGTTCCGGGATTCGTACGGATGCTGCGGGTTCCTGGACCTGTGGCGTGTCGGCAGTGCCGCATCGGCGTTCACAGCGGGCGAGACCGGATTCCTCGCCGACATTCTCCCCGCGGTCACCACGGCGCTGCGCCGGGCCCAAGCCGCGGCCTTCACCGCCACGCCTCGCGGGAGGCCGCCGGGGCCGGTCGTGCTGCTGCTGTCAGCCGAGCTGTACTTGCTGGCGCAGACTCCGCAGACCGACGCCTACCTACGGGCGCTCGTGCCACCACAGGGGGACGCTCCGCCCGTCCCAGCCGGCGCGTACAACGTCGCCGCGCAACTGCTAGCCGTCGAGGAAGGCGTGGACCGCAACCCTGCCGTCGCCCGGGTACATCTGCCCGACAGTCAGTGGCTCAGCCTGCGCGCGGCCCGGATCGCCCAGGCGCCGGCCGCGCCCCAGAACACCATCGCCGTCACGATCGAGCCAACCTCACCTCCGGAACGGCTACCGCTGTTCTGCCGGTCCTGCGCCCTGACCCAGCGAGAGACCGAGCTAGTTCGCCACCTCGCCACCCGGAGCGACACCCGCGAGCTGGCCAGCCGCATGCGCCTGTCCGAGCACACCGTCCAGGACCACCTCAAGTCCGTCTTCGCCAAGACCGGGACCCGGTCCCGCCGCGACCTCCTCGCCCGAGCCCTAGGGTCCTGACCTGAACGTCCGCAGAAGCCGCGTTGCGTGTGGCTCATGGGTTTCTCGCCGTCAGGTGGGTGCTCGTCACGTTGCCGATACCATGACGATCTGTCATTTTTGCCCAAAATAGGAACGAAGTACCGAGAGGTGGCCCCGCACGCGGGCGAGCGCCGTACGCTCCGCGAGTGGACGACCTGCCAGTGATCTCGACGCGGACGAACGGCGATCGGCTCGTTGGGTACGCGGGGCCGTTCGCGGAGAATCTGTACGCCGCGGGAACGCCGCCGGTCCACGGGCTCGCGTCGAAGCCACCACCGAGCGACCGTGTCGCAGATGTGCGTGTTGGAGCGCAGCATCGCGTCCGTCGCGAGGACGACCGCTGGCTCGTTGAGGACGACGAGGGCGTGCTAGGCGTCTTGCGGTGGCGGGCGGCTGACGACGGGCGACGGCACGCGACGACGGGCGCGACGATCAGGCTCCCGGCCGATGGGGTTCTGCACGTCGAGCGCCTAGTGCTGTCGCCGGACGGGGTCGTGAAGGATGTCGGCGGCTACGTCGAGCCGGCGCCGAGGTCGTAGATGATCGCGACGCGTCGATTGTTCGCGGGGTCGTGACTTTGAAACATCTCATTGTCACCGTCGCGGAGCGCGATGAGTCGTCGCTTGATGTCGGCGAGGATGACGGTCTCCAGCTTCACGTCCACCTGCCGACGAACGACTGCGCCAGGGCTGGGGGGCGTAACGACAGCTAGGACGTTCGGCCTCATCTTCATCAGCGATGCCGCCCCGCGGTTCGAATTGGACGCCGTGATGATCGCGCGGCTCAGCGAGGAGGTCGTCTCGCAGCTCGTCCACGCGCTGCGACGCTGCCTGATCGACACGCTCGCTTAAGCCGCGGAGCAGCACCGCTCGCCGTGCAGCGGTGTTGAAGGCGGGTGGTGGTGATCTCGCGGTGGGTTTCATGGTTTGGTGGTGTTGGTTCTGGCGGCGCGGCGGAGTGCGCGGTAGAGGAGTTGGCGGTTGCCGATGCGGTGGTGGAGGTCGCGTTCCAGGCCGGCGATCGGGTGGAGGTTCTGGGGGGCGCGGGGGTCTTTGTGCTCGGCGGAGGCGTACCGGGGGATGGCGGCCTGGCTGAGGTTGGCCAGGGTGATCACGTCGGCGGTGTCGAGGTTGGCGGCGCATTCGATTCGGACGATGCCGGCCCAGGGTGCGCCCGGTCCGCATGGCAGTCGCAGGTACCAGGAGTGCCGCTCCCAGCTGCTGCCCATGCGGAAGGCGGGGGTGCGTTGGCCGGCGGTGAGGGTGCTGATGAGTCGGTTGAGGTGTTCGGGTAGGTAGGTCCGGTCGTGTGTCTTGACCAGGCCGATGGCTCGGGGGAGGCGTTGGCGGCCGCGGCGTAGTGAGCCGTCCACCACCAGCAGGTCGTCGCCGGTGGTGACGCCGTGGTCCGGCAGGGTGGCGCGGGCGGCGGCGGCGACGTCTATCTCGACATCGGCGAGGCTGCGCTGCACGGCGAGGTTCAGCACTTGGATGTGGGGGATTCCTGATCGTGGCGGCGTGACGTTCAGCCGGTATGTACCTGCGTGGGTGTGGAGGTCGGTGGCGTGCATTGTGGTTGTGAACAGCCCGCGGCGCACGTCCGCGGTGAGCAGGTGCGCGTGTTTGGTGCGGCAGCAGATCACCCCGGCGGCGTAGGAGGCGCACAGCCCTTGGACTGCGGAGCGGGCGGGGCCGCCTGCGTCGGGCTGGGTGTCGACCCAGGCGCGGGCGTCGATGCGGCGCACTCCGTCCACGAACAACACCGCCTCCGGCCGCTGGATGCCGGGGTCGGGGTCGATGGGCCGCCAGTGCTGCTCGGGTGTTTCGACGTCGAGGTGGATGGGCGGGGCGGCGCCGTCGGGCTCGGTGTCGGCTTCCCCGCTGGCGCCGTAGGCGGGGTCCCAGGCGTCGATGGATAGTCGCATCGGCCCGGCGAGGGTGGCGGTCATGGACGCTCCTCACTGGCGCTCGTGGGCGTCGCGACCGTCGGCGCCGTGCTGATGGGTAGCCTCGAAAGCTCGGCCGCGAATACTCCTTGCTGAGGCGTGCGCGTGCGTGCCGGCGTCGCGGCCTGCGGTGCGGTGCCTACAGGTGGTATCGCGAGGTCGTTCATGTGTCGTCCCGGTTGAGTGTGGAGGTGTGCTGGTCGCGGGTGACGGTGAAGCGGACGGGTACGCGCTCGGCGAGCCCTCCGACGTGGGTGATGATGCCGACCATGCGGGTGCCGCCGGCGGCGAGGTTTTCCAGGGTGGAGGCGACGACGTCCAGGGTGGACTCGTCCAGGGTGCCGAAGCCTTCGTCGAGGAAGATCGAGTCCAGTCGGGCGGCGCCGGCGGCGGCGAGGGTGGACAGTTGCGCGGACAGGGCGAGGGCCAGGGCGAGGCTGGCTTGGAACGTTTCGCCGCCGGACAGGGTCTTGACCGGTCGGAGGGAGTCGGCGTCGGCGTGGTCGATGATCTCGAATCGGCCGTCGTCGTGGGTGAGTTCGTACTGCCCTCCGGATAGTTCGGCCAGGTTCACCGAGGCGTCCGCGACGAGTGTGTCCAGGGCGGAGGCGACCAGCCATCGGGGGAACTGGTTCGAGCGGAGCAGGCTGGCGAGCTTGCCCGCGACGTGGGCGTTCTTCTGGGCGGTGGCCCGGTCCCGGTCGAGTGCCGCGGCCTGCTCGCGACGTTCGGCGATGCGGGCCTGTTCGCCGCGGGCGCGTTCGAGCGCGGCGGCGGCGGCCGGTGTCCGAGCGCGGTCTTCAGCCCGGCGGCGGCGTCGTGGGCGGCCGGTAGCGCGGCGTCGCGTCCGGCCCGCTGGCCGTCCGCCCAGGTGGCCAGTGCGGTCCAGGCGTCGAGCAGGTTGTCGGCGGTGGTGACCGGCGCTCCCAGCCGCACCAGCGGGTCGCGGGCGGCCTGTAGCGCGGTCCGCGCCGTGTCGGCCTCGCGGTCGGCCTGCGCGGCGGCGTGGTCGGCAGCCTCGCGTGCGGCCTGGGCGGCGCGTCGGGCCTGGTCGGCGGCTAGCGCAGCGGTGTCGAGGAGGTCGATGCGGGCGAGTTCGGCGGTGGCCTGTTCGTCGGTTGGTGCCGCAGCGAGTGCCTCGCGCAGTTGCCTGGCGCGGGTGAGCAGGTGGTCGAGGTCGGTTCGTGCCCGCTGCTCGGCACGGGCGGTGGCCGTCTCGGCCTGCTGGGTGTGTTCGGCGCGCTCGGTGGCTGCCTTCAGGGACTGGTGGGCTGCGTCGGCGGCGAGGGAGGCGGACGCCGCCCGGCCGGTCGCGGCGGCGAGTTGCTGCGCGTGTTCGGCGGCCAGGTCGCGTGCCCATGCGGTCAGGGTCGCCCAGCCGGTGCGGGGATCGCCGTCGAGTGGTGGGGCGCCGAGGTGTACGAGCGGGTCGCGCGCGGCGCTGAGGGCACGCGCCGCGGCGGCGGCCTCGACGGCTGCCGCCTCGCCTGCCGCCGCGGCGGTGTCCATGGACCGGTGGGCGGCCCGGAGCCGGGCGTCGGCGGCGGTCGCGGCGGCGGCGAGGCGGTCCAGCGTGGCGAGCTGCTGGTCCACCGCGGCGGCGGTCGGCGGGGCGCCTGCCAGGGCTTCGCGTAGCCGGGCAACGTGCGTGCGGGCGGCATCAGCGGCGGCGGCTGCCTCGTGGTTGGCGCCGGCGGCGAGCAAGGCGCTGTCGCGGGCACGGGCGAGTTCGCCTTCGCTGGCGGCGACGGCGGTTTCGGCGGCGCCCAGGCCCGCCGCCTGCAGGGCAGCAGGCGGCGCAGCGACGTCCTGATCGCATACGGGGCATGGCGCGCCGGCGACCAGGTGGAGCCGCAGGGTGCCGGCCAGGTCGGCGCGCACCGCGGCATCCAGCGCGGCGCGGGCGTGTTCGAGCCGCCCCTCGGCCTGGGTCACGGTCGCGTCCGCCGCGGCCAGCCGGGTGCGGGTGGTGGCAAGCCGTTCCTCGTGGGCGGGGAGTTCGGTCAGCGCGGCAGCCAGTTCGGCGTGGTCGCGGTGGGCCTGCTCCAGCGGGCCGCGCGGGGGGGCCGCGGACAGGGCGGCGCGGACGGCCGTGTCGGCGGACTCGGCCGCTGCCATCTCCGCCTGCGCCCGGGCGCGGTCGTGGCCGGCCGCCGCGAGGCGCTCGGCGAGTGCGTCGAGCCCGTCGGGTGCCCTCAGGCCGGTGAGCAGGCGGTGTTCGGCGGTGAGCCGGGTGACGGTGTCCCGGGTGGCGGTGACGTTGTCTCCGGCCGTGGCGTGGGCCTCCCGGGCTGCGTCGAGGTCGGCGCGGGCGGCGGCGGCCTCCCGGCTCGCCGCGTCCAGGTCGGCGACCGACTGCTCATGGCGCTGGCGGGCGTCGGACTCGGCGGCCAGCGTGTTCGCCAGTTCGGCGTGGTCGCGGCGGGCCTGTTCCAGCGGGCCGCGGGCCGGGGCCGCGGCGCGGCGGTCGCGGGTCGCGTGGTCGGCGGTCTCGGCCTCGGTGAGCTGTTCCCGGGACCGGTCCGCGGCCTGTCGCGCCTGCCGGCGGCGGCCGTCCAGGTCGGCGATCCCGGGCGGCACGGCGACGCCGGCCAGCAGTTCCCGTTCCTCGCTCAGCCGGGACACGACCTGGAACGCGTCGTCGAGCTGGGTCTGCGCCGCGGCCAGGTCCGCCAGGTGGCTGCCCAATCGCTCGGCGAGGGCAGCTAGTTCCGCCACCCGCAGGTCGGCGGCCGCGGCGGCTTCGGGTGTGGCGTCGGTGTACCCGGTGAGTTGTTCGGCCAGCAGGTCGGCGCGCTGCTGCTGGCCGGTGGCCCGGATCCCGGCTTCTTTGGCGATGGTCTCGTAGACGCCGATGCCGAGCAGCCGGGTGAGGATCTTCTGCCGGTCTGCGGGGCTGGCGTGCATGAACTGCGCGAAGTCGCCCTGCGGCAGGACCACGCAGGTGCAGAAGTGCTCGAACGACAACCCGAGCAGCGCTTCCACCGCACGGCTGACCTCGCGATCGGCGGCCAGCACCTCGGTGTCCTCGCCGGCGGCGCCGGTGCCGGTCGGGTCGGCCAGCCGCTCCAGCCGGGCGTTCTTCACACCGACGTTTCCCTTCGCCGCGCGGCGCAGCTCACGGGCGGCGACGTAGCGGTGCGGGCCGACGTCGAAGACCAGCCGCACGGTGCCCCGGTTGACCGTCGGCGCCAGCGCGGACTGGACGGACTTGCGGTCGTCCCAGCGCGGCACCGTGCCGTACAGCGCGAAGGTCATCGCGTCGATCACCGTCGACTTGCCCGATCCGGTCGGGCCGACGAGCACGAAGTACTCCACCCCGCGGAAGTCGACGGTGGTGGCCTCGCGGAACGCGGCGAATCCGTCCATCTCCAGCAGCACCGGCCGCATCAGATCCCACCCCCGACCGGCGCGTCGGCGCTGGTCACCTCATCGTGCAGCCGCTCGAACAGCGCCTGTACCCGGGCGTCCCGCATGCCGCGGACGTCGCAGAACTCGCCGAACAGCTCGGCCGGGCTGCGTTCGGCGCCGTCGCGCGAGGATGGCCGCGCCGCGGTGACCGGCGCGGCGAAGTCCGGGTCGATGCGGACCTCCAGCGTGTTCGGCATGACGGCCATGACTTCCTCGCGCAGCCCCGCCCTGGCCGGTTCCCGGACGAACACCCGCAGGTAGTCCGTGCCGGCGGCCTCGGCCATGGCGGCCAGTTCGGCCACCGTGCCGCGCACGGTGCGCAGCCGCCGCCCGGAGCGGATCGGGACGTCGCTGACCCGGGCCGGTGTGGTCGGCGTCGCCTCGACCAGGCACACCGCCGGGGTGTAGTCCTGTTCGCCGAAGTCGATCGCGAGCGGCGCCCCGCAGTAATGCACCGGGCACGCGGCGGGCAGCGACTGCCGCCGGTGCAGGTGCCCGAGCGCGACGTAGTGCGCCTGGACCGGGAAGGCGCTGGCCGGCACGTGGTACTCGAAGATCGACTGCGCGCTGGTGGGCCAGCACCAGGTTCACGGACTCCTCGCGGAATCCCGCGGTGAGCGCGGCGAGCACGTCACGGACCATCTGGTCATACGCCCCGGCGTTCTGCGCGGCGGTGTTCGCGACGAGTTCGGCCGCCTTCACCGCGTACCGCTGGGACAGGAACGGCAGCACCGCGACGGCGACCGGCTCCCCGGTGCCGCGTGCGGTGAAGCGCACCACGCCGCCCTCGCTCTGCCGGCGCACCGAGCCCACCAGGGTGATGCCGACCTCGTTCATCAGCGGCCGGTAGGCGTCGAAGGTCGGGCCGTGGTCGTGGTTGCCGGCGATCGCGATCACCGTGGCGCCGGTGTCCCGCAGTGCCAGCAGCGTCCGGACCACCAGTCGCTGCGCCGGCGCCGACGGGGCCGCCGAGTCGTACAGGTCGCCGGCGACCAGGACGGCATCGACGGCGTGTTCGCGGGCGATCCCGACGATCTCGCCGAGCACCTCGCGCTGCTCATCCAGGCGGTTCTGGCCCTTCAGCGTCTTGCCGACGTGCCAGTCGGAGGTGTGCAGGAACTTCATGCGCGCTTCGGACCTCCGTCGTGGAAGGTGGTCTAGAACGGCGGCTCATCCTCCTCCGGAGACGGCAGCCGGCTGAACGGATCCCGGCCACCGGCGCCGGCCGCTGGCCCCGGCGGGTCGCCGCACTCCGACAGCCGCGTCGCCCAGGCCGGGAACGGGAACTCCACCGCCAGCGGCACCGGGATCTCCGGCTGCGAGACGAACATGGCACCCGGCCGGGCCAGCGTGGCGCGGGTGCGCTGCGAGGCGGGCAGGAAGCCATATTCCGGTCGCCCCGCCTCGGCCGGGTCGAGCCGGCCGACGACCTTGACCGCGCTGTTGGACACGATGCGCCGCTCCACCTCGCTGGCGGTCTGCTGCGCGCCGATGAGGATGATGCCCAGGGAACGGCCGCGCTCGGCGATGTCCAGCAGCACCTCCTTGATCGGGCTGGACCCCTCGCGGGGGGCGTACCTGTTCAGCTCATCGATCATGGTGAACAGCAGGCCACCCGGGCCGGCCTTCTCCTTGCGGTCGGTCTCCGCGGCGAGCACCACGCCGACGACGAACCGCTGGGCACGCTCGGGCAGGTTGTGCAAGTCGACGACGGTGACCTGCCGGTCGGCCGTGGAGACCGCGCGCCGCGGGGTGTGCCGCAGGTCCGCGCGGATGATCGGCCGCAGCGCCCGCAGCGACGAGCGCAGCCGCCGGACGAAGGCGTTGACCGTGCCCAGGCCGGTGACCGGACCGGCCCAGTCGGCGCGGGTGTCCTCGTCGGTGACCCGTTCCACGATGGCATCGACGAGTTCGTCGTAGGTCCGCACGAGGGAGCCGCCGATGCTGACCGCCCCGTCCGCCCCCGCGGCGACGGCCTCCCGCCGCAGCCGGGCTGCGACCTGGTGGATCACACTCGTGTACTGGTTGCGTTCGTCCTCGGCGTCGGTGAACGCGTAGGGCAGCAGGCTTCCCGCGCAGAACTCCGCCGGCGTCCACCAGAACGCGTCCACCCCGCTGGTGCGTCCGGTGACATCCGGCCGCCCGGTGGTGTCCTCCGGCATCGGCGGCGCGAAGAACCCGACGGAGGTGAACGGCTCCGCTGGGAGCCCAAGCCGCGCGTACCGCTCGCGCAGGTCCTCATCGAGCCGGGTGTTGGCGTGGTCGAGGAACAGCAGATCCTCGCCCTTGACGCTGAAGACCAACGCTTTTGCGTTCACCGCCCGCGGGCCGAGCACCCCGGACCGGAAGATCGAGTGGAGCACGAACAGCGCGAAGCTGGTCTTGGTGGCCACCCCGGAGATCCCGCTGATCGAGATGTGCGCGCCGCGGGTGCCGTCCAGGAACTCCATGTTGAGGTAGATGGGCTCACCGTCACGACCGAGCCCCACCGGCACCTTCCGGCTCATCTGGTCGAAGTACAGCGCCCGCGCCCGCTCCTCGCCCGCCGCGCGGCGCACGACCGCACCGGGCCGCGGCGGCACGTAGCACTCCGGATCGACCCGGGTGGTGGTCACCTCGGCGATCTCCTGCACCTGAGCGGGAAGGATGCCGTCGGAGATCAGGAACACATCCGACCCGAAACTGGCCCCCTCGTGCCGGGCCCGCACCTGGGTGACCACCCCGGCGATGCTCACCGGCCCGAGGCCCGGCACCTGCCGCGCCGTCACGACGACGTCGTCGAGTTGCAGGTACGCCTCGCCCTCCAACGCCACCCCGAACTGCAACGGCGTGGCGTCCTCGGTGCCGACGACCCGACCGACCGCTCCCGGCGCCACCCCGCCGGCCGGCGGACGCCGCGTTGCCCCGTTGCCCGGCGCCGGCCGACCTGCGGGCTGCTCGAACACGGCTTCTCCCTCGCCTGCGGCCGCCCCCCGACCGCGCCGGCCACGATAGAGGTGCTGACGATCTCGCGGGGGC
>WNGF01012095.1_pt1 | contig 10140 bp, 9 predicted proteins | sample 5400641 | NCBI WGS metagenome assembly WNGF01 (sample SAMN13153371, study PRJNA577476) | soil metagenome | isolation source: 80 cm soil or saprolite under grassland replicate 2 | place: USA:California | collected 2016-06-15
GGCACGCGCGAAGCATGCCGCGCTATGATGAGTCCACGCGAGAGGAATCGATGAGCGAGCTCGACTGGCGCGCCCTGGTCTGCCATCTCAACGGCTAATCCGCTGCTTACTGCTCAACTAGCGTCGATGTAAGCAGCGGGAGAGCGACGCGTGCCCTGCATGGGCCCGGCCTCCTGCTATGGCCACATAGCCGAAGGATTCAGTCATGCCCATGCCCCATCGCACCCAGATGCAGCTCATTCGGCGGCGCCTCGTCGGCAAGGACGGCGCGGAGCGCGTACGCGAGCTGCGCGGCATCCTGTTAGAACTGCCCAATTACAAGAACGGCCCGTACGCGGACATCCGCAAGTGGGTGGTCGCCGAGATGGATGCCACGCGCTCCCGAGCGCGCATCGTGCATCGCGACTCGATCGCAGTGCGCCGTGAAGGCGCCGCCCAGATCGCGCTGGTTGGACCACCCAACGCGGGCAAGTCGTCGCTGCTGCACGCGCTCTCGGACGTGCAGATCAAGATCGGAAACTACGCGTTTACCACACTGCGTCCAGTACCGGCGCTGGTGCGCATCGACGGCGTGCTGGTGCAGTTCGTCGAAATTCCCGGGCTGCTCGAGGGAGCCAACGAGGATCGCGGTGGCGGGCGCGCCTATCTTGGCGTCCTGCGCGAGGCCGACGCGATCGTGTATTGCCAGGACGCCCTGGATTCATCGACCGGCCTGCTGGCGGTGATGGCCGAAGTCGAGCGGGCGGCAATCGCGCGCCCGGCCCTGGTCGCGGCGACCAAGATGGACGAGGCGGACGCGGCAGTACTTGCCCGGCTCTCGAGCACCTTTGATATTGCTGGTAAATGCAGCGATAGCTAGGAGCCCAAGGCCTCACGCCATCCACTCCGACCTCGCGCGCAGCTTTAAGGCTGCCCGTGTCTGGGGTCCATCGGGCCGGTTCGACGGCCAGCGCATCGGCCGCGACCACGTCGTCCAGGACACCGATACGCTGGAGATCCTCACGATGTAGGCTCGCACTCAGCCCACCCGAAGATCGGCTCGACGCATCGGCTGCCCAAGTGGTACCTTCGCCGACCGAGCCAGAGCTGTCTCGGCCTCTCCTACTGCCGTCCAGTGCACGAGGACCCTACTCGCTTCCGACACCGCTAACCCCGTTGGTTGGCCGTGCGCGAGAGCTGGCAGCGCTGAAGGAGCGGCTCCTCAGGCCTGACGTGCACCGTCATCGTGGAGTGACGTCCGCGCGCGAACTCGAGGCGATCTGCGTCGTGAACAGCCCGATCAGGATGCACAACGTCCCAAGGACCAGCGTCGGGCTGATCGGCTCGTGCAAGAAGAGTGCGGCGAGCGCCACGCTCGTTGGAGCGATGAGATACTGGAAAGCCGACGCCGTGGCAGCCGCGGTGTGCTTCAGCCCGTAGTACCACAGCGCGAAGTTAACAGCCGTACACCCGATGCCCAGGTACAGCAGCAGCAACTGCACGTCGCCCGCGGCACGAAGAATCGGGCCGAAGCCACCGTTGGCTAGTGTCAGCGCCGCCATCGGCAGGATCGCCGCGCCGAGGGCAAGCGTGGTGATCGCCAGCGGATCGCCGCCCACCATAACGCGCCGCCCGACGCCGGTCCCGAGAGCGATAACAGCGCTGCCCGCGAGCGACAACGCGATGCCCAGTGGACTCAAGGCCGCCCCGGCGCCGGCGCCGACCGCCAGATCGGGCAGAAACACGAGACCCACGCCGAACAATGCCACTGCGCTCCCGATTACAAGCAGTCCCGGCCGCGGCGGCCGATAAAACAACGCGCTCGCGATCGCCACCCAAAGTGGGTGGGTATTGTTCAACAGTCCATTGACTGACGCGGGCAGCAACGTCTGCGCGGACATAGTCAGAATTTGGCTTACCGCGAAGTTGAACAGGCCAAGCACGAGCACCGCTCGCCAATGGGCCTGCAGCTGATGCGCCAGCAAGCCAGGCCCACTGCGCAGCAGGATCAACAAGCCAAGTGACACAAACGCCAGCAGCACGCGACAGAAGGTCACCTGCATCGGTCCCGTGGCGGCGAGGGCTGGCTTAGCCGCTGGATAGAGCGATCCCCACAAGAGTGATGCAACGACAAGCGCCAGAGGCACCCGCCACCGATCGACGCCGCTCCACAAAGACCAGACTCCCTGTTGCATTGCCGGTAGGCTCATGGCGGTGACCGAACACAATGCAACCACAACGCCCAGTGGCCGCGGGCTCCGGTACACGAAACCCCTGTCCTTTAACGTCACTCGCCGCGCGGGCGGCCGACACTAACTGGTCGAACCGATTGCCTTACATGCGTTTTCGGTGTGGCGCCTGGCGGTCATGGGCCGATCTTCGGTTGCGCCGGGCCGCGTCCATGACACTCTGGAGCGCCGCGGCGTAGTCGGGCTCGGCCATCTGATCGGCGACGTACTCAACATGAATCAACCGCTCGGCATGGTCCAGAACGAAAACTGACCGCTGAAGCAGGCGCCACTCTTTGATCAGGACTCCATAGGCGCGCCCAAATTCGTCATCCTTGTGCGCCGACAGCGCCTGGTGGCCAACGCCTGCTGCCCCGCACCAGCGTGCCTGCGCGAATGGTAAATCCATGCTGATCGTGTACACGTGCACGTCGGCCGGCAAGGCTGCACGCAGCGCATCCAAGCGGCGCGTCTCGACGTCGCACACCGGCGTATCGAGCGAGTTCACAACGTTCAGCAGCCGGACGCTTCCAGCCGTGTCGGTTAGCCGCACCGTGCGTAGGGCCCCGCTCGCGGCCTCGAGTGTTTCAAGCGTAAAGTCAGGCGCCTGCTCTCCAACCTCAAGCGGCCGGCCGACAACGGTCAACTGTTCGCCGAGTTCGTAGGCGGCACCAGGGCGCTCGTCTGCGCGCAGCATGGCTGGAGTGTATGTCCCTCCAATGGGCGGCGTGCCGAGCCAGAGCCTTCAATTGCTTAGCGTCGACGAGGCGCGCCCAGCGGTGCCCGCGGGTAGCGCATCGCCACGCCATGACCGCGTTGCCGTTTTAGCCCATGTTGATGAACTGTTCTGGCTGTCCGTCACGAACTTCTTTGCGTGGAGCTCCGCGGCGGTATACGGGCTGAACCACACGTTGCCGACGCACACGTTGTCGTCGCCGGTACTCCAGTGTCGTAGTCCTGCATGGCCGTTGTGACCTTGAACGGCCAGTCAGAGCGAACCGCGCGCTGGCGTTGGCAACCTCGCGCGCGACTTCTTCGAGCTAGGCCTGACCAGCGGACCGCGACCGGGCGATACGGCCGTCGTGCTCGCTGCTCTCGACGATCAGGTCGGTCAGGACCCACTGGGCGCAACGCATTGCCCGTGATCTGACCGCGGGTCCTCTATTCGATCGCGATAGCGATCTTGCCGCTTTTGCCGTCGGCGAAGTCGGCCAGCGCCTCGCCAATGTCTTCGAGGCGGTACGTGGCGTGAATTGGCACGCGCAGCCGGCCTGCCGCGACATCGGACCCCAAACGTTCCAGGATTGCAGCGTTCGGCCAGGCGACTACGGAAGTCGCCTGCGCTGCCGCGCCGTCGAGTTGCTCGGGACCGACGCCCAATAGCGACGCGAAGCGGCCGCCTGGGGCGAGCAGACGAGCGAGCAACGGGCCGTCGCCGCCGAGGTGGATGACTGCGTGCATTCCTTCAGGTTGTATCGTTCGCACCTGCGCTTCGAGATCACCGTCGCGGTCGACCACATGCGTGGCGCCGAGCCGCCGCACATAGTCTGCCTGCTCGCCAAGATGGGCCGTCGCGACGACTTGCGCCCCGCGTGCGGCAGCGAGCTGGATAGCAAACGACCCTACTCCGCCCGGCGCACCGCAAATCAGAATTGTCTCACCCTGCGCCGGTGCCACCGCCTCAATCGCGAGCACCGCGGCCGTGCCGGCCAGTCCAAGCGTACCCGCTGTCGCCAACTCCAGATTATCTGGAACTCGAACGATGCCCGGGCCATCGCTGACCATGGCATACTCGCCGAACCCGCCGTCGCCGAGCACGTCGTTGACGATCACGCCGAAGACGTGGTCGCCCTCCGAGAAGCGTGTGACACCGGGGCCGAGGGCGTCAACCGTTCCGGCGAAGTCCCTGCCAAGCACTACTGGGAATCGATGCTCGAACCAGTCTCTGGCGTACCCGGCCGCGACCGCCAGATCGAAGCCGTTCACCGATGAGGCGCGGACGCGCACGCGCACGTCGCCAGGGCCGGGCTGCGGGATTGGCAGGTCCGTGACGCTGACCGGCTGGCCAAATTCTGGAAGAACTGCAGCGCGCATGGTATCTCCTTTTTTCGTGGCGATCGGCCGAACCTCAGGGCGTTACGGCCGCGGAGAACGTGTTAGTGGCGTTGGCGGAGTTGCCGAAGTTCGCCTGCACGAAGAACGGCCGGAACAGGCTGCCGCTGGCATCAAGGCCCACGTAGTCGCCCACGAAATAACGGTTGTGGCCCAGGCGGTGCCTACCACCAATGTGGCGGCACCTACCACGGCTATCGCGAGCCGGACTGATCGTGCAACCGCGTGCATGGAATCCTCCCTGAACTAGGCGTAAGCAACGCGGGTACGCATGCTACCTGCTCCTTCGCGGCCTGCCTAGCCACGGCGTTGCGGTTTGATGTCGTGCGTCCTCCGCTTTCCGCCGGGGAATCTCCGGAAGGTAGAAATCGCAAGTTTTTCAACCGCGCCGCGTCTTAATAATGGGTCTCTTATTGCTGCACTTTGTTCTCAGCGCCGTGAATCCACACCGTCAGCATCTCCGTGTGGTTCGACGAGGACCGTCGCGACGCCCTGGTCCGGTGCCAGTCGGTGGCGCTGAACATCGTGTTCTTGCTCTGAAACTTCTCGTTGAGCAGGTGCTCCGGTGACTTGATGCGCACGTGCTGAATGGGGTGGAGAGGATCTCGGGGCCGATCAGCTGCTCCACGACGTCGAGCAATCGCGGGTGGGTGATCAAGTTAAAGACAGCCGGGCCAGTGTGCATCGGCGAATCCTCGGTGATCGGGCCTGACAGCGTGATATCGAACGGCCGGTAGCCGTATGGCCCGGCGTCGTTGAGAACGTGGCCGAATCGTTCCGAGAATGGCAAGTCGGCGTACGCCGAGTCGATCAGCCCGCGAACGTGCCAGCCGGCTGAAATTTCGTCCAATGTCGCTCGTATTCGTGCACGACCGGATCAATCTCCGCTGCTGGGTCAAACACGTCCTCGATGACGAGGTAGCCTTCCCGCTCGAAGCGTTCTCGATCGACCCGAGCGCGGATGCCACTGCCACGCCGTACCCCTTCTCGGTGCCCATGCTCAGAGTGCTGGTTCGTACTAATGACCCCTCTATGCCGGTCGGGGCCGCGCGGCGGCGATGGCGTAGGCTTCGGCCAGCAGCGGCTTGACTGTCTCAAACGTTGCCGGACTGGGATTGAGTACACAAACCCACGATTGAGGCGCGTACACCGGATGTGGCATCAGGGTGTCCAGGGCGGCATAGTCGTAGTCAGCGCCCAGTTTGGACGGCTGACCGAAGAGAGTGCGGAACCCGTCTCGGCCCACGCCGATGTTGAGTCGAAACACACCCGGGCGGCTTAGCTGTGAGGTGTTGTCAAAGTCGCCGTAGTCTTTGGCCACGATCGTGGCGAATGGCAACCGCCGCGTCGGATCGATGTTGCGCTCTGGATCGTAGAAAAAGAAAGTGTCGCCTGCGCCCGGGCCATCGGTCGGCCTTTGCACCTCGACGCCGGCGAACGTCTCTTCGATGTATGTGATGATGGCCTCTTGGTCCACAAGCTCAGGAGGCTACGGTGCCGCCGCCAGCCACCGCAATGTGACGATGAGCGGCATCAGTCGCCGTAAACGGTGCCTGATCGTTCAGGGACAAGTCGCCGCGTCGTTTCAACTTGTTGCATGCAGACCGTCACTCCGCCTGGCCGACACGCTTGGCTCGGCAGGCATTGCAGCGAATACGTCCATGGCGTGTAGCCTTCGCGTCAGGGAAACCGGAAGAAGATTGGTGGTGTGGTCAGGCTGGCCGCGGATCTGGATGGGCAGAACCGGCCGAACGGGCGTTGTCCTTCCTATGGCGAGATCCGCGACGTGGCGTGCCGCATGGAAGGCGCTGGCTTCGACGTCCTCTGGTTCGCCGACCACCTGCTGTATCGATACGAGAACCAGTCAACCATGGGCATCGAGAGTGCTGACCAAACTCTCGGCGCTGGCCGAGTCGACGCAGCGGATCGAGCTCGGGACGAGTACATTGTGCTCGTACGCGCTGGGCGGGCTGCACATTTGGTCAACGACGCCGGCGTGACGCGCCGCATATGGACGTCGAGGTATTCGGTCCTGCGCAGGCAGGCGGATTGAGCGGGCGACAAAGAAGGTTTCCGACGGGTACCCAACCCGTGGCGGTTCGGGCAGGCTACGATCGCAGACGGTGAGTGTCTTGTTCGTGAATGGGCTCGTGCTCGACGGGCTCGCTGACTCGGCTGTCCAGGGCTGGGTGCACGTCGATGGTGAGCACATCGTCGCCGTTGGGCGCGGAGAGCCCGCACCGCGCGTCGACGGACGCACGATCGATCTAGCTGGTCGAACGATCATGCCAGGATTGATCGATACGCACGTCCATATCGCCGGAGGCGACTACTTTCCGGGCTACGAGCACGAGGCGATCGGGATCGCCGCTGTGCGCACGGCGGAAGCCGCGCGGCGGACCTTGCTCGCTGGATTCACGACAGTGCGGACTGCATCGTCGCGCGATTTTCTGGATCTCGACATTCGCGATGCCATCAGGATGGGCCTCACTCCGGGGCCGCGCATTATTGGCAGTGGTCGCGGTATTACGTGCACCGGTGGTCACCTCCACGAGGCCGCGGTGGAAGTCGATGGCCCAGACGAAATCCGCAAGGCAGTCCGCCAACACATCAAACGCGGCGCGGACAGCCTGAAGATCATGATGTCCGGCGGCGTCGCTACGGCTGGATTGCCTGTCCAGGCGGAGCAGTTCAGCGTCGAAGAGGTGAAGACCGCCGTCTACGAAGCGCACAAAGTGGGCATGAAGGTATTGACCCATTCGATTGGTTTGCAGGCGATTCGCAACGCGATCGAAGGTGGTGTCGATTCGATCGACCATGGTCAATACCTGGATGAGGACTGTGCCGTCCGCATGCAGCAGCGCGGAATCTACCTGGTCCCGACGTTTGGCCCGTTTCATTACTACACGGAAGTACGAAAGGCCGAGGACTGGCGCATCCAACGCGCCGAAGCGATCAAAGAGCAGCACCAGCGCGCTTATCGCCTGGCATTAGACGTTGGAGTGCCGATTGCAATGGGCTCCGACTGCGGCGCGCCATCGCGCTTTCCGAATGGCGAGAACGCGCTCGAGCTCACGTTGATGGTTCGCAACGGCATGTCAGCCAGTCGTGCTGTCCGCTGTGGCACCAGTGAAGCGGCCCGGCTGGCTGGCGTCTTCGAGCAGGTCGGATCATTGGAGCCGGGCAAGCTCGCGGACTTAGTCGTGGTGGATGGTAACCCGCTGGAGAACATCTCTGTGCTCCAGCATGGAATCCAGCTGGTTTTGAAAGGTGGAACGATCTACCGCGACGACCTCACATGGGCCTCTGCCCCTCGGTAGATGTGAGCGCGCCGTTCGCACACGGCGGCACCGCATCGTCCCATCTGGCCGCGTTGAGCTACAGTAGCTGGGCTGGCACTAGAGAGCCCGGAGTACCCATGCTGAAGACCGACATCGATCTGGCTGAGCGGATCGCGACACTAACCCTGGATCGTCCCGACAAGCGCAACGCGCTGTCACTCGAGCTAATGGAACAGCTGACCTGCGCCCTGGCTGATATCGGTCGACGCAGTGACGTCGCAGTCGTCATCCTGGCCGCAAGCGGCTCCGTCTTCTCTTCCGGCCATGATCTTGGCGAACTGATCGACCGATCGGCGCGCGAGTATCAACAGATCTTCGACCAGTGTGTCGAAATGATGACCACCATCCAGCGCATCCCGCAGCCGGTCATCGCTATGGTTCGGGGCGTCGCCACAGCCGCGGGCTGTCAACTGGTCGCGACGTGCGATCTGGCCTTCGCCGATGAAAGCGCCTCGTTCGGCACGCCTGGCGTGAAGATCGGTTTGTTCTGCTCGACGCCGATGGTGGCGGTCAGCCGGGCGATTGGTCGCAAGCGGGCACTACAGCTGCTGCTAACTGGCGAGCGCATCGACGCCCGCACCGCGGCCGAGTGGGGATTGATCAACGCAGCTGTACCAGCGACCGAGCTCCAAGACCACGTGCGGCGCGTCGCGCAGCAGATCGTGAGCGCGAGTCCGCTGATCGTGGGCATCGGCAAGCGAGCTTTCTACGCGCAGATCGAGATGGACCAGCATGCCGCATACGAGCACACGGGCGACGTCATGACCATGAACGCGCTGATGGCCGATGCCAGGGAGGGCATCACAGCGTTCCTCGACAAGCGTGAGCCGCACTGGGCGGCCGTCTAGCACGCCACGTCTGCGCGGCGCCAGGATGGTAGGCTCGGTGATGGATGGACGCCGCCGAGCCGCCGCCGCTAGAGCTCGGCTCGATCCGGCTGCGCTGGTTGAACGGTGGCGCGTTTCGTATGGACGGTGCCGCGGTCTTCGGGCAGCTGCCGCGGCCAGTCTGGTCGACGCTGCTGGCGCCTGACGATGACAACCGTGTCGGACTGGCAGCGCGGGTGCTGCTCGTTGAAACGGGTGATGAGCTCGGGTTGATCGAGGCTGGTCTCCCACACACGCTGACGCCACGCCAGCAAGCATCTCTGGGCGTCGAACGCGCGAGCTCGCTCGAAGATGACCTGACAGCGCTCGGGATCGACCGTCGAGACATTCGCTGGGTCATCCTGACGCACCTGCACCCTGATCATGCCGGCGGTGTGGTCGAGCAGCAGGCTGCGCTGTTTCCTAACGCTCGCCATGTGGTGCAGCGACGCGAAATCGACGCTATCCACGACCCCGAGTACCCGCGGCGCCAAGGGCTCGAGCGAGATAGTTTCGAACTGCTGCTGGCGGCCGGGTTGGTCGAGCAGGTGGACGGGGAAGCGGCGGTCGCGCCGGGCATTCGTGTGGTTCGCACCGGCGGGCATACGCCAGGGCACCAGGCGGTGATTTGCGAGGGCCAGCATGAGACAGCTATCTGTCTTGGTGATCTCCTGCCGACCCGGTATCACCTCGACCCCGTCTGCGTGCCGGCCGTCGACGACTTCCCACTGGACTCGATCGCCACCAAGCGCGCCGAACTTGGCCGAGCAGGTCAACTCGGGGCCTGGTTGACGGTCGCGCACGATCCAGAGGTACTGGCGCTGCGCTGCGGACCTGACGGCAGCGTCACGAGCGAGCACCGATGACGCTCGCCGAAGCACAGCGCGCGCGCAAATTCTGGGGTTGGGGCTACGAAGGCGAGGGGCTTTCGGATGCCGAGGTCGAAGACATCGGCCGCGAGATGCAGGCGCGCTTCGGAGTCGAGCCGCGGCCAACGGCGCCCGCACCCTCCCTCGCCTCGCTGAACATGCCCGAGCCCCGACTCGAGCCGCCCCGATCCCTGGAGTCGCTGTGTTCACAAGACCAGCGCGAGCGCGCGGTCCACACGCTGGGAAAGTCCTACGCCGACCTGGTCCGAGGCATGCGCGGCGAGTACCGCCATGCGCCGGATGTAGTCGCCTTCCCCGGGGATGAGCAAGACGTCGAAAACGTTCTCGCCTGGTGCGCCGATCAGCGCGCCGCCGCAATTCCGTTCGGTGGCGGCTCCTCAGTGGTGCGCGGTATCGAGCCTGATGTCGGCGATAGTTACGCCGGGACAGTCAGTATCGACCTTCGGCACCTGAACCAGGTGCTCGAGGTCGACCGCGCGTCGCGTAGTGCGCTGATCCAGGGTGGCGTCCTCGGACCATACCTCGAGGAGCAACTGAAGCCGCATGGGCTGACGCTGCGGCACTTCCCGCAATCCTTCGAAATGTCGACGTTGGGCGGGTGGATCGCGACCCGCTCGGGCGGCCACTACGCAACCCTGTTTACGCACATCGATGAGTTTGTCGAGGGCATACGCGCAATCACGCCACGCGGGACGTACGAGACTCGTCGGTTACCGGCGTCCGG
>WNGF01017136.1_pt1 | contig 10140 bp, 13 predicted proteins | sample 5400641 | NCBI WGS metagenome assembly WNGF01 (sample SAMN13153371, study PRJNA577476) | soil metagenome | isolation source: 80 cm soil or saprolite under grassland replicate 2 | place: USA:California | collected 2016-06-15
CAGAACTCGGTCTGGCGCTGAAGATCGTCGACGCGCAGAACGATCGAGCCGATGCGGAGCACCGAGGCCACCCTAGCCGAGCGGGACGTCCCCTCGGCCGCGCGCCCGTGCTGCTACCGCAGGACGAACGGGGCGTCGTGCGCGCCGGGGTCCGCTCCTGCGAAGAAGCCGAGCGCGTAGGGCCCGGGCGGATAGCCGGTCGTCTTCAGCCTGTACGTGTATGCGGCCCCTGTGCTGTCGAACGCAAAATCGGGCTTGCCCCCGGGAGGCGCCGGCACGAACGTCGCGTTCGTCTCGAGGTTCGTGACCGTCCCGGCCGTCAGCGCGACTGTCGGGTCGACGACCGTATTGTCGAAGAAGTCGAGGAGGACGACGCGGAGCGTGACCGTGCTGCCGCTCTTCTCCGCCTGGGACGGGTCGTAGTCGAGGCCGATCCGGTAGCCGACCGTGTACGGGCAGGTCGCGGTCGCCGGATTCCCGGCGACGTCGGCGGCCGAGAGCGTGACCTGGAACGTCCCCACCTGGTCGGTCGCCGCCGGCGCCGACACGGTCGACGCGACGGGGCCGGAAGTCGCGTCGGTGACGGTCGCCTGCACGCTCGCAGGCTCGTTGAGAACGAGCTCCGTGTCGGCGCAGTGGATCTGCGGCGGCGTCGCATCGACCCTGAAGACGGCGGGCATCGTCGTCGAGCCGAAGCCCTCGCCGATGTTGCCGTGCCCGTTGATGCCCTGTCGCGCGCCGTCCTCGGCGGAGCAGTCGAACGAGTGGACGCCGTCGGTGAGCTGGGCGTTGCTCAGGACGACGTCGAACGGCGGCAAGATGCCGCCGAAGTGGAGGGTGCTCGAGTCGAAGCCGTCGGTGCACGTGAAGGCGTGGATGCCGGTGGCGTAGCGATAGTCGCGCGCGCTGAAGTCCACCTGGAGCTTGTTGCCGTGCGACGCGAGAACGGCGGCGTTGTACCAGCCGGTCTGCGCGGGCTCGAGGAGGCTGCCGACGTGGATCACGGGCGGCGTCCGCGCGTCCTCGTCGACCCGCAGGATGTCCTCGACGAAGTCGAAGTGGATCGGTCCGTAATCGGTGATGTCGTAGTAGTTGAGCGCGAGGACGTTGAGGTTTTCCGGCATGAAGGGCGCGAAGTCGAAGACCTCGGGGCCGATGAACGGGTTGGACTGCTCGGCCATGTCGAGGAGGCTTCCATCCGGGTTGAAGACGATGAAGCTGGTGTCGGGCGTCGTCTGCAGGAACTGGACGAAGAAGTGGCCCGCGTTCGATACCGCCCCGCGTGCGCCGAGCCGCTCGAGCACCTCTCCGAGCACGAGGCCGGCCGAGGGGCTCGCGCCGAAGCAGCTCGGGAACGCGGCGCCGGGCGTGCACATGCCGGCGTCGCTGAAGGAGACGGGCGGTGTCGCGGTGCGCCCCCAGAAGAGCGGGTGCGCGTCGTAGAAACCGGTGTCCCACACCGGCTGCCGGTAGATGACGCAGATCCCCTCGACGAACTGCGCGCAGTCCCCGGGCGCGTCGTCGTTCTCGAAGTTGACGATGACGCTCCCCAGGTGCTCGTGGATCTGGTCGAGCGTCAGCCCGCCCGCGCAGGTGCCGCTCGCCGGGTCGGCGGGCGTGCAGTACTGGGGCGGGACGAGCAGCGATCCGCCTCCGGGCAGGCTGAAGGCCTGCTCGATCAGCGCCGCCTCGGCGTCGGGCGTCGCCGGATTGCCGTCAGTGAGCAGGTAATGGTGGTTGAGGTCGAGGATCACGACCTCGCCCGGGTGCGAGTCGACCCAGGCGCGCGTGCCGTCGAGGATGTCCTGGAGCGGTGCGGCCTCGAGCCCGTGGCACGTCACGAAGACGCCAGAGTCCGTTCGGCAGACGCGGAGGTCGAAGTAGCGGATGCCGTCCTGAAGCTCTTCGAAGGCGTCCTTGAACGGATGCTGCGCTTGGCCGTAGCGCTCGCAGACGCCGTGCGCGATGAAGCACCCGATGTCCGAGCCCTGACCATCCGACGCCGTCGAGCTGTCGCTCGTGATCCCGTACGTCCCCATGTCGTGGGTGCCCGGGATCGTCAGCTCCGTAAGCGGAATCGCACCGATCTCGCTGCGAAGATCGCTCATCCAATTCGTGCGGCGGACGAGCTTCGTCGGCCGTGACGTCGCTGTGCCCGCCGGGTTCGTGAAGACGGCGCGGAAGGCGTTGCCGACGGCGAACGCGCTGGCCGGGTCGGTCGTCGAAGGGACTGAGAGCGTCGTCGACGTCGCGCCGGCGATGTCCGACCACGGGCCGCTGCGGCTTGCCGCGACCTGCCACTGGACGGTTGGAGCGGGCGTGCCGACGGCGGTCGCCGTGAGCTGCACGACGTCGCCGGCGGCTGCGACGAGGGCGAGCTCGGGCGAGCTCGTGACGACGGGCGCCACGGGCGAGTCGGCGAGCGCGTTCGGCGCGACCACGACCGCCACTGCCGCGACGAGCGCGACCAGAAGCCGATTGAACGCACGCCGCAGGCTCAGCGCACTCCCCCCTCTCTTCGCTCCACTCAGGACTCTGTCACGGAGCGCGGCCCCGCACAAGGTGGGCGTGGCGCCGACCGGGAGGTCCCCTCGGCCGCACGCGCCGAGGGACCTCCGCCGCGCCTCTAGACCGCGCCGCAGCTGATCGGTGTCAGGCCCTTCGACTGGATCAGCTGGTTGAAGCTCGGCACGTCGGTGGCGACGATCTGCCTCAGCTTGTCCAGCTGGACCACGAGCCGGCCTTCCAGGAGGCTGAAGACGTCGTAGGTCTGGTCGGTCGGTTTTCCGTCGACGCTCTCGATCACGCTGCGGAGCGCGGAGATCTTGTCGTTGAGCTTGATCGGGAAGTTCAACGGGTCCTCTCCCGCCCGCAGCTTCGTCTGGTAGAGCTGGTTCTCGACCTCGCTCAGCTTGGCGTCGAGCGCCTCGCCGGCCTACGCGTCAACTACGCCTGCGCCGGCAGCGGCCTCCTGCTCGGCCTGCCGACGCGCGGGCGGACGTGGACGTCGCCGTACGCCCCGACGGTCACGGCGAGGACGTACCGCCGGGTGGCGCTGCGCTCCGTCTGGTGGTGATCGACGACCCCGGGAAACCCCAGCATCGCGCCGAGCTCAGGCAGGTGCCCCGCGGAGCGCGACCGCTTCGTTCCTCGCCGTCTCGGCCTCGACGTCGCGACCCAGCGCAGCGAGAACGGCGCCGAGCCGGCCGAGTGCATCCGCGAGGTGTGGGCGGAACTCGTCGGGGCGGTTCGACGCCAGCTCGCGGTAGATCTCGACCACCTCCTCGATCACGGCCAGCGCTTCCGAGCTCCGCCCTAGTCCTGCGAGCCGCTCCGAGAGCTCGGCCAGCGAACCGGCGATGCTGGCGTCTAGCACTCCTCGGCGCCTCTGGCACGGTCGAGGAACCCGGCGGCGAGCATCTCCATCACGACGGGGAGCACGGCCTGCTCCACACTCGTGCGGCTCGCGCCCTCGAGCCGGGCGAGCTCGTCGGCGACCTCGCCGAGCGTGCGCCTGCCGTCGAGCGCTGCGAGCACTCCGGCCGTCGGCGAGTCGAGCGCCGCCCGGAAGCCGAGGCCTTCCTGGAGGGTGAGCACGATCTCGTCGGTCACCCACTCGCGGCGGCGGTACACGACGCGCTGCTCGAGCAGCGCGTGCTCCGCGAGCGTCAGTCGCTCGCCGAGCAGCGCCCGCGGGTCGGCCAGGGTCGACAAGAAGTCCCCGGCCGCAAAGACGCGGAGGATGTGGTCGCTCGCCGGGCGGAGCCGGTCGCCGGAGAGTTCGTCGGCCCGGACCCAGTTCGTGGCGCTGCGACGGCGGAGGATGACGGCGCCGGAGGCGATCCCCTCGATCCGCAGCCGCTCGAAGTACTCGAGCCACCGATCGAGCGCGGACGCGTAGGCGACAGGGTCGGGCCCGACCTCGTGGCGGAGCCAGTTGCCCGCGTGGGCGAGCGGGTCGTCCGTCCCGTGGTGGAGAAGCCACGCGTCGCAGCCGTTGCCCTCCACCCATGCACGCAACGGCGCCGACCACTCCTCGTCGGCCCCCACCACCCAGCTCACGAGTACGTGTGCGAACGCGCCCTCGTCCAGGAAGGCCGGGATGCGCTCGACGACCTGGCGCGAGACGGTGTCGCCGGCCAGGCCGCTGTCCCGGAAGAGGTAGGCCGACTCGGGCGAGATGACGTACGGGGGGTTGCAGGTCACGAGGCCGAAGCGGGTCGCCTCGACGGGCTCGAAGAAGCTGCCGGCCCGCAGCTCGATGCGCTCCACGCCGTTGAGCGCCGCGTTGAAGGCCGCGAAGTTGAGCGCCCGCGAGCTCACGTCGGTGGCCACGACGTGCCCGCTGTGGCGCGCCGCGAGGATCGCCTGGATCCCCGAGCCGGTGCCGACGTCGAGTGCCGTCTCGACCGGCCGCCGCACCGTGAGGTGCGAGAGCGTCAGCGACGGCCCGTGGACGCCGGCGACGTGGTCGGGCCGGGTCTCCTCTCCACTCGCCAGGCGTCGGTCGGACGCGATCAGCAGCTCGTCGTGCGGGACGATCCGGACCAGGGCCCGGACCTCGCCGCCGCCGCGCTCGACCAGTCCGAGCTGCTCGAGGCTGTCGAGCCGTAGCGGCGCGAACCCGCGCCGTGCGTCGTCCGGGCTCACCGGCCTGTCGAGGACGAGCAGCTTGATCAGCGTGCCCAGCGGCTCCACGCCGCGGAGGCGTCGCGCGTGCAACGGGATGTCCACCGAGCGGGACAGGAGCTCGCCCGCAGATCCGAGAGCGGCGCGGACGCCCTCGCCGGTGAAGCCGGCCGCCAGCAGCGTTTCACGCAGCTCCGCGATTGCGGCCGGATCGCCGAGCCGGAGCGGACCGCTCGTCACGGATGGGGCCGGGCTCACGCCCGGACACCCTATTGAACGGCCGCACGCTCGCGGTTACACTCGCTCGTATCAGGGGCGGGTCGCCGGGGGAGGAAGACGGTGCCTGGTCGGCATCTTCAACAAGGAGGCAGCATGGAGGACGCTATTCGCACGTCCTCGCGGCGGAGCGTGCTCGGACGCGGGGCCCTGCTCGTCGCGGGGGCGCTCGGGTTCAGCGGTGCTCGGCGGGCGGAAACGGCCCGGGCGGCGAGGGGGATGGGAACTGGGACGGAGCTCCGGCTGTACGGCCGGCACCTCCACCTGCACGCTCCTTCCCGCCGGTCGGGCGAGGTGCCGGCGAAGGGGGATCGCCACAGCGCGTACGCGGAGCTGCTCGACCGGCCTCGTGGCGTCGTCGTCGGGCACTTCACGGCCGCGCACCTCACTCACGAGTCGCCTTTCGCGGCGGTCGCGTCGAGTCTCGAGATCCACACGTTCAGCCTGAAGGACGGGACCATCCACGGTCTCGGCTCGGCGTCACGCGGGCTGGACGGCCATTTCGTCATCCTCGGCGGAACCGGCCGCTACGCGGGCGCCCAGGGCAGCTACGTCGCCCGCCAGCATCCCCGCGAGCTGGGCGGCAACGGCACGGCCGAGTTCCATCTGACCCTCGTCCTCTAGGAGCTGCGCATGGCATACGACGCGTTTCTCAAGATCGAAGGCATCGACGGCGAGAGCGAAGACAGGGAGCACAAGGGCGAGATCGAGATCCAGTCGTTCAGCTGGGGAGTGACGCAAACCGGCAGCTCGAGCGGCGGCGGCGGTGGTGGTACCGGCAAGGCGGTGCTGCAGGACTTCCATTTCAAGATGCCGCTGAGCAAGGCCTCGCCGTCGCTGATGCTGGCCTGCGCCACGGGCAGGCACAGCCCGTCGGCGATGCTCACCTGCCGCAAGGCTGGCCTCGAGTTCCTCAAGATCAGGCTCGTGGATGTGCTGGTCTCGTCGTACGAGACCGACGGAGACACGAGCGAGGAGTTCCCGACCGATTCGCTCAGCCTCAACTTCGTCAAGATCGACTTCATCTACACGACCAAGAGCGGCGAGGTCGTCGAGGCCCAGTTCACGCAGGTCTGATCACACGCGCGCGAGGTGATTCGGAACCGGGGCGTCGCAAGGCGCCCCGGGGCGCGTTCGAGGTGCAGCCGTCGGTTAGCTCAGACGCAGAGGTTCACGCCTTGGCGCTCGACCTGATTGGAATCGCGGTTGCCCGCGCGGTCTCTCGCGCGGACGACGAAGTAGAAGACCTCATTGGCGGGAAGCGCCGGCGTGGTGAAGCTGGTGGCGCCGCGGCGAACGGTGTACGTCGCTGAGGAGAAGTCCTCGCCCCCGGGTGTGGTCGCCTGGTAGATGTCGTAGACGATCTTCGTCGAGGGCGTGACGTCGTCTGTTGCCGGGTCCCAGCGGAGTTCGTAGCTGGTGCTCTGCCCGCCAATCGGGCCGGGGACACACGTGGTCGCCGACTGGAGGCCGGTGAACTTCGGCGGAGTCCGGTCGGGACTCGCAATGCGGGCGAGCGCAGCCGAGGCCAGTCCACCTGTTAGCACGAGCACGGCAACAGTCCCACCAAGGCACTGCGCCATCCGCACGCTCCGCCGAACGCAAGCCACGAGCTGACGATAGCGCGCGATCGCCGGCGCCGCGGCAGAAGGTCCGCCGCGTCGCGCTACGCTCGGTCTGGTGGTGACGCACGCCTTCTCGCACTAGGATCGGCTCCTTGACCGAGGATCAAGCGATCCGCGGGCGGCGAAGCTCGAGCCGGATGCCGTTGAGTGGAGGCTGGTCTTGCAGATCGACTCGGAAGATGACGCGGGCATGATGTGGGGCGACGTTGGTCGCATCTATTACTGGATGCACCATGACGACCTCGTCCACAGGCGCTGGGAACGAGCGCATCTCATCTTGCAATGCTCATGAGGCACGGCCGCGCGCCGACGCGGCGGTTTCATGTGCCGTCGGCGGTCCGCGGTTCTCCCGCCCGTATCGACGCGGCGGCGGCGCGCGAGTTCGTTGCGACCGGCGCGCTGCTCGTTGACGTGCGACGGAGGGACGATCCGGCCGTGACGCTCGATGGAGCGCTGCGGATACCTCCGGACGAGATCCCGCACTGGCTGGACGACTTTTCGCGTCACACGCCCATCGTGCTCGCGTGTGGCTGACTGCGCGAGGCGACCAGCGTCCGTGTGGCGCACTGGCTGAGGGACCGAGCGTTCGAGACCTATGCCGTGCGCGGCGGAGTCGCTGCGCTCACGGGCGAAGGTCTCGAAATAGAGCCGGTGCCCGGGGAGGAGGCAGCTCCGAACCGGTCGGGCGCTGTGCTTGCGGCGCTGCGCCACCCGCTCTTCCGCCGCTACTCGGCCGGCGTCCTGCTCTCGTTGATCGGCAACTGGGTCGAGGCGGCGGCCTATGGGTACGTCGTGCTCTTGCTCGGGGGCTCAGCGGCGACGCTCGGGCTGATCGGCTTCCTGAACACGATCCCGAATCTCGTCTTCGCGCTGCCGGCGGGAGCACTCGCCGACCGCTACGACCGTCGCAAGCTGCTGCTGATCTCAGCTTTGCCCCCTTTCAGGCGATGCTCGCCGCGACGGTGCCGAGGCGGGATCTGGAGAGCGCGGTGGCGATCAACAGCCTGTCGCTGCAGGTCGCGCGCTTCGTCGGGCCGGCGATCGCGGGTTTCTTGCTCGCGGCCGCGGGTCCGACCTGGGTCTTCGGGGTCAATGCCGCGAGCTTCGTCGCCGTGCTCGGCACGCTTGCGCTGTTGCCGAGCTCGCGTGCCGTTCAGGCTGCTGCGCTCAGGGGCGGCGGCGCAATCGCCGAGGGTTTCCGTTATGTGTTCGGTCAGCGCAGCCTGGCGGCGATGATGGTGCTGATGCTGCTTGCCGGCCTGTTCGGGTCGCCGCCGGTGGTGTTCATGATCCCGGCGCTCGTGCGCTACAACCTCCACGCGGGGGCCGGGACGCTGGGGGCGATCATGGCTGCGATCGGCCTCGGCTCGCTGCTCGGCTCGATCGCGCTGTTACGCCTGTCCGGCCGGCCGAACAAGGGCGAGCCGTTGCTCGTGGGCTTCGTCGTCACGGGCGCGGCCGTCGCCGGCATCGGCGCGTCGACGAACCCGTGGCTGTCGCTCGCATTGGGACTCGTGGGCGGCTTTGCCGGCGTCCTCTTCGTGGGCCTCTCGACGGTGGTGGTGCAGGCGATGAGCAGCGACGAGATCCGAGCCCGAGCGCTTGCGATCTGGGCGGCGGCCTTCGTCGGCATGCTTCCGTTCGGTGCGCTCTTGACCGCCGGCCTGACGGCGCTGATCGGCCCCGGCGGGGCGGTCTTCGTCGACGGCGTGGCCGTGCTCGTCGGAGCGATCGTCGTCGTCGCGCTTCGACCACAAGTCGCATGGCTGGGGTGCGCCGCGCTCCCCCAGTCCTGCGTGGCGGGGTTGAATCCCGCCGCCGTGGCGTTGGAGGCCGAGGCGCTACCGAGCACCGTCTAGCCGCGAGGGACGTAGCGCGACTCACCGGCGTGAGATTGATGGGGTTCGTGCTACGGCGTGTAGATCTCCGCGGCCGTCGTGTCCCCGTGGGAGCCGCCGACCGAAAGCACGCGGCCGTCGTGGAGGCGGACCGCCGTGATCGAGTCGTTGTCCGGCGGGAGCGGCGCGGTCGGGGTGAACTGGCCGCTGGCTGGGTCGTACAGATCGGTCTGGCCGTAGTCGGCCACGAGCACGGTACCGTCGAGCAGCAGCGTCGCCGTGAACACCGCGCGGGCCCTCGACATGGCCCCGGTCGGAGTGAACTCGCCGCTCGCCGGGTCGTACAGCTCGGCCGTGGCGGTCGGCGTGGTGTATTCGCCGGGCTCCTCGACCAGCGCGAGATCCTGCTGGACGTCGTCGACGGACGCGGCACCGAGCGCACCTTCCTCCGCTCACCGGACGAGAGCTCGACCGCCTACGGCAAGCTGTTCACGAATCCCGGCTTGCGCGACGTCGTCGTCATGGCCGGGCGCCTGCGTCAGCCGGAGGATGGCGAGCAATACCGCGTGCTCCTGACAAGCGGCGGCGTGACACGCTCACCGGGAACGCTCAAGGTGAACGCCAACGGGTTCGGCTTGCTCGTCTTCGAGGCCAGGCGGCCTGGACCGCGCTACGACGCCGTCCGCATCACGCTCGATCCCGCCGGCGTCCGCCCGGGACGAGGCAGGACCGTGCTCAGGTCAACGCACGAGGATTAACCAGGACTAGCCGTGCTCGCGCCGCGCGATGAGAGGTGACGCGGCCGAGAGCAGCACGGTGCCCCACCAGTTCGCGCTCGTCACGCCCAAGGCAGCGTTGCATACAACACCAGCCTCGACGCGCTTGAAGTCGGGACACTGTCGACACACGGCGACGCTTGTTTGACCGAGCCGCGGGCATTCCACAAGTCCCTTGCGGATTTTGAGCTCGCTCCTCATGGGAGCTAGCCTCGCTCGCCGCAGCCTTGCGAGAAACCGCATTAGCACCGATCGTCGCTGCGGTGAACTACTTCCCGACTGCTACGCGGAACGTCCTGTCGATCGCGGACGTGTGGACTGGATCTTCTCACCGGCGTGGTTCGGCTCGAATCCGCGTTGAGTCAAGCTCCGGCTCCGCCGCCGCGCCCACCGACGCGAAAGCCCCGGACAACCAGGGGCTTTCCAATGGACGGAACTTGTCAGTGCGCAAACCACGGCGGCGTCGAGTTCCAGGCGCCGTGGCTGAGCGTCTGACTCCTTGGTGGGCCAAGGCCGGATCCGCCGAGGCGCTCGCAGCGGCCCGCACCCGGTCCCCTGAACCGGTGCCACCACTGTGGTCGCGGCTGCGCCACTCGGCAACAATGGTCTCATGCGGATCCCGCCGCGTTTGGCTGCCTGTGCGCTTGCGTTTGCGGCTGTCGTGCTGGTCGTGGGCGGGCTGGTGCTCGACCGCATCGCTGGGGACCGGCACGTTGCCGCGGCTGGGCCGCTCTGGCTGTACCCCTTCCTCGTCGTGACAGCCGCCGGCGACCTGAGCCGCCCGGAGCTGATCCGCGTCGCCAACTCGCTGCAGGACCGGTAGCGCGCGCCGAACGCACCGCGCAGTCTTGTCAAGATGCACGCCTCCACGACGAACGCCTACGGCACGTACTCGAGGATCCGGCCGAGGTCGCGGAAACCAAGCGCAGCGTAGACCGGCTCGGCCATCGGGGTGGACTGCAGGCTGGCGGTCGAGCAGCCACGTTCGACGGCATC
>WNGF01025562.1_pt1 | contig 10140 bp, 9 predicted proteins | sample 5400641 | NCBI WGS metagenome assembly WNGF01 (sample SAMN13153371, study PRJNA577476) | soil metagenome | isolation source: 80 cm soil or saprolite under grassland replicate 2 | place: USA:California | collected 2016-06-15
TCGGTGCCCGGCGAGAGGCCAGCCATGCCCCGCTCGCCGAGCGGCGCGTACCGAGCCACCCGCGCCACCCGCTGTGCGATCTCGGGCGTGTCCACCTGCGGCACGTGGAGGCCCCACGCGCCGACGTCGAGCAGGCGCGTGATCCACTCGCGATTGCCCTCCGGCGGACGCACCACCAGCGGAAAGTCGAGCGCCCGAGCCAGCACCGCCATGTCGGCCACCGTCTCAATCGATGGCGACGAGTGCTCCATGTCCACGCGTGCATAGTCCAGTCCAGCGGCTTTGAGGAGCACCAGCACGGCCGGGTTGCGCACCAGGTTGATCCAGCTGCCGACCTGCACCTGGCCAGCGGCCAGCGCGGCCTTGAGCGGATTGGTCCGCAGGCTCACGCCACCGAGGCCGGAGTCTTCTTAAAGGAAGGCATCACCTCGTGGGCGAAGGTCTCGAGCTGCTCGAGGATCACCCGCTTGGGCGTGCCGACGACCTGGCCCACGTGCACCTGCTCCAGGCCCGGGTAGCGCTCCTGCAGTTCCAGCAGTCGATCGCGGATCAACTCGGGCGGCCCGGCCATGAAGCCGCCGCGGTTGGCCGACTCGCGCAGGCTGGGCAATGGCGTGCTGCGCGCGCGCGCCGGATCCGCGATCGCCTCGATCTGCTCGTCGGACAGCCCGGGCACGAAGCCCAGCGGCGCAAACATCTTCATCCACTCCTCGAAAAACGGTGACGCCTCGCGGATCGCCTGCTCTTCGGTCTCGGCTATGTGGAACATGATGCCGATCACGAGGTCCGTGCCCAGTTCGGTCTCGCGGCCAGCCCGGCGCAGCGCGTCCTGCCAGGCCCGAATGGTCTTCTCGGCAGCCCCGCCGGCGGCCGCGCCACCGCCGATCACACCTTTGATGCCGTGCTTGGCCATGAAGTCGAGCCCACGCTGGCTCGCGCTGACCACTGGCTGGTAACACTCGACCGGCCTGTGGAGCGGTCGCGGCACCAGCGTGAGCTCCGACAGTTCGTAGCCGCGGTATGGCACCTTCGGCGGCAGCGTGTAGTACTTGCCCTGGTGCGAGAACGACTGCTCGTTGAAAGCCTTGAAGATGATGTCGATCTGCTCTTCGAACAGCTCGCGATTTGCGTCCGGATCGCGCATCGGCGCGCCGAATGTCTCGACCTCGCGCGTGTGGTAGCCGCGCCCGACGCCGAAGACCACGCGCCCACCGGTCAGGTAATCGGCGGTCGCGAAGTCCTCAGCTAATCGCAGCGGATGCCACATCGGGGCGATGTTGAAGCCGCAGCCGAACTTGAGCCGCTCGGTCTTGTGCGCCAGGTGCAGGGCCAGCATGAGGATGTTCGGGACGCACTCGTAGCCCTCACGCTGGAAGTGGTGCTCGGCCAGCCAGAAAACGTCATAGCCCGAGCGGTCCATCAGCAGTGCGATCTCCGTCGCCTTGTCGAAGACGGTCACCAGCCGCTCGTCGGGCAGCCAGCGGTCATTGACGGGCGTGCCGTCCAGGCCCAGATTGTCGAGGTCGACGTGGCCGGCGTACAGGCTGCCGAAGGTGGTGATCATAGTGCCGATTGTCCTCACCCCGACCTGGACCGCGCAATCAGGTGTCGGTGACGTCCCACGGCGCGCGCATCTCGCCGCCCCTGATGCGCTCGGGCTGGATGCGCACGATCAAGCGATCGATCTTTGGATTTGGATACGGCCCGCCGAAGTAGCGCTGCGCGAGCCGGTCGATGTGCTCGTCGGCGCCTTCGGCAGTCGTGTCGAGTAAGCGGCCATGGATCTGGGCCCAGCGGAACATGTTCTTCGGATCAACCACGAGCAGGGTGATGCGCGGGTCGCGCCGCAGATGGCCCACCCAGTCGCGCGTCGGGCCGCCGTTGAGCCAGATCAGGCCGTCGCGGAACTCATACCAGACCGGGTTCATATGCACGCTGCCGTCGGCGCGGGTGGTGCCGATGATGATCGGGAGCGGCTCGTCGAAGAAAGCCTGGAGACGTGGGCCAACTTGGAGGGGCATGCCACATAAGCCTACGGCTCGCCCAGCATGGGTCGGGCGTACTGCTTTTTTCCCCGCCGTGGCCGCCTAACGCGAGCAGACTCCCCAGTCCATAGAAGCAACGCAAAACGCGCCGAGCTGGGAAAAGGCCCCGGTCCCAGCTCGACGCGTCACGAGCTGACGTCCACGAATCCCGATCCGCTCGCGACGGGTGCTCGCAGGTCGGTAACTGCAGGTGGTGTGTGGGGAAGGCGCGTGCAGCGTGCGGACGTCTGCCATTTCGAACGTAACTCCCGCGCGTTCGAAGTCACCATGTGTATACATGCATATATCTGCCGTTCTGGCCATTGGTTCACGCCGTCGCGGGGGAGAAACTTTTCCCTAGATGCGCACAACGCGGCGCGCCTTGAGCTCGAAGCGCGGCAGGCTGCCCGGCGGCACCATCTCGCATGGAACGCGCATGTACAGTCGATCGTGCAGTCGCTGTCCGACCTCGCGCGCGAACGCCGGATCCGTCCCGGACTGGGCGTCGATCAGCACGCGCAGCTCGTCCATCTCGCGCTGCTGTGAGATCTCGATGCGAAACTCGTTGATCTCGGGAAACTCGCGCAGCACGCCCTCAATGGCACTCGGAAAGATGTTCATGCCGCGCACGATGACCATGTCATCGGCGCGACCGAGGATCCCGCCGCGCAGTCGGGCGAACGTGCGCCCACAGCGACATGGACTCGTCTGCAGCTGGGCCAGATCGCCCGTGCGATAGCGGATCAGCGGCATCCCCGCGCGACCGAGATTGGAAGCTACCAGCTCACCCTGCTCGCCGTCCGGCACCGCCTGGCCGGTGGAGGGATCGATCACCTCGAACACGAACTCCGACTCGATCAGGTGCACTCCGTCCTGCTCCTGACATGTGAAGCCGGTTGCGCCGAGCTCGGTCATGCCGGTGTGGTCGTGGCATCGGGCGCCATACGCAGCCTCGATGCGCTTGCGGGTGCCCGGCACACTAGCCCCGGGCTCGCCGGCATGGACCGTCGCGCGCACTCCGATCTCGCGCAGGTTGAGTCCAATTTCATCGGCGACCTCGATCATGCGCAGCGCATACGTGGGCGTGCAGCACAGCACGGTCACGGCCAGGTCGCGCATCGCGAACAGTCTCTGGTCGGTCTGAATGCCGCCGCCAGGTACCGTCATCGCACCTACTTTGCGTGCGCCCTCATAGGCTGCCCAGAAGCCGATGAATGGCCCGAACGAGAACGCGTAGAACACGCGATCGCCCGGCCCGACGCCGGCCCCGCGAAACACGTGTCCCCAGCAGCGCGCCCACCAATCCCACGATTCCTCGGTATCCAGCCAGCGGATCGGCGCCTTGCCTGTCGTGCCCGAGGTCTGATGGAACTTGATGTAGCTCGCCAGCGGGTACGTCAGGTCGGTGCCGTACGGTGGGCAATCGACTTGATCCTGAGCGATCTCCGATTTGGTCGTGAACGGCAGCGCGCGGAACTCGTCCCACGTCGTCACCCGGCACCGAGCACCGAGCTTGCGAGCGTAAAAGCCGTTGCTGGGCAGGATTTCATCCAGCAGCGCGCCGACCCGTTGGAGTTGCAGCTCACGCAATTCGGCGCGCCCGAGCGTTTCGGTGTGCGGGTCGAAGAACGGCGTCAGTTCAGGCACAACCACAACTTCAGTTTGTAACGCACTGCAACCTCAGGCTGCCCCCGCGCAAACTGGCACACCTTCTGCCTTGGTAGATGTGCTGACATGAACTCACTCAAAGCCAGGCTCGACGCGTTCCAGAGCTCGAGATTGGGCCTTTTGCTCAAGAAGGTGATGGACGACCAGGCGCCCAACCTGGCCGCACTGCTCGCCTGGGGCACACTCAGCACGCTGTTGCCGCTGATGCTGGGCATGCTCACCGTGGCCGGGCTGGTCCTGCGCGATCCTGAGCGCCTGGACCAGCTGTACAACACGATCCTGGTTCTGGTGCCGGGTCAGGCCGCGGACACGCTCGGCGCAGCACTCGACGGCGTGCGCAAAACGGCCGCCGCACCAGCGGGCGCGATCGCCCTCGTGCTGTTGCTGTTCAACGGCTCCAGCTTCTTCGCCAACATGGGCTCCGTCTTCGACCAGGTCTACCACGTCGAAGGCCGAAATTTTGTGATCCAGCGGATCGTCTCGATCATCATGCTCATCCTGGCGTCGACCCTGTTGGTCCTTTCGACGTTGTCGCTGGGCCTCGGCGGGCTGCTCGGCAACCTGCCGTTGGGCCTCGGTGTCAGCCCGGTACTGGCGCAGGTGGTGACCTGGTCGATTTCGATCCTGAGCACGATCGTGCTGTTTCTGCTGCTGTACAAGATCCTGCCCCATGCCCGGCAGGGCTGGCGCGACGTACTACCCGGGGCGCTGCTGTCCACGGTCCTGTTCTTCGTCATCCTGGCCGTGTTCCCGCTGTACGTGAACATCTTCCCGCCCAATCAGGCATACGCCGTCTTCGGCGTATTCCTGGTGTTCACGTTCTGGCTGTACTTGCTCGGCTTCGTGTTCGTGCTGGGCGCGGAGCTGAACGCGTTCCTCCAACAGCCGGCGCGGTCGGCCGCACTCGCCGAGGCCAGTCAGAACGCACTGCGCGGTCGGGCCGAGTACGACGAGCAGACCGGCCAGGTCCTGGCGGAGTCGACCGGTGATGCGCCGAACCTCACCGGCGGCGGCGTACTGGGCACACCGGTGCGCTCGCCGCGCGCCCAGGCACAGGAGCAGGGCCAACCCGTCGGCTCGAGCCGTGCGGCGGGCAACCAGCCGCCGCAGGGCGCGAGGCCTAGTCTGGCCGGCCGCATCCTCGGCTTCATCGGCCTGCTGGTAGCGGTCGTCATGCTGCGTAAGCGGTCGACGCCCGCCGCCTGATTCAATGGGCGCGGTGCGCCTCTGTCTGTCGATCGAAATCCAAGAAGGCTTGAGCTATGCCGAAACGCTGGCGTTCACCCGCGCTGCCGAAGACCTCAGGTTCGACGCCTCGCTGCTCGCCGAGCACTATTACCCGACCGGCGTCACCGAGAAATACGCCAACGGCCTCGGCGAACGCATGGCGGCCGACGCCTGGCTGTACCTGGCTGGCCTCGCGCGAGAGACACAGCACATCCGCCTGGGCACGCTCGTCAGTCCAGTGACGTTCAGGCATCCGTCGGTCCTGGCCAAGATGGCCGCCACACTTGATCACATGAGCGACGGACGCGCCGAGGTCGGCATCGGCGCTGGCTGGTTCCCAACCGAGCACGCTGCGTATGGCTTCAACTTCCCCGAGCCAAAGACACGCGTCGACATGGTCGAAGAACAACTCCAGGTCATCAACGGGCTCTTCAGCCAGGACCCCTTCAGCCACACGGGCACTCACTACTCGCTCCAGGATGCGCATTTCACCCCCACGCCAGTCCAGCAGCCGCGGCCAACGATCATTGTCGGCGGCAGCTCAAATGCCCAGCGGCTGCCGCGCCTCGCCGCTCGCTACGCCGACGAGTACGTGATCACGCTGCCCTCGCCGGACCAGTGCCGCGCGGTTCGCGCCCGCCTGGACGAGGCGTGCGCTAAGCGCGGACGCGACCCCCGTGAGGTTCGACTGTCCGTGTTCACGCCGATATGCGTCGCCGAGACAGACGCACAGGTCAACGAAACCTATGCCGCGTTCAAAGACACGAACCCGCAGTACTCGAGAATGATGAACGCGGAGAGCCGAGCTGGCCGAGCTCGGCATCGCCCGCGTGTTGCTCTCGGTCAACTGCGACGCACATCTGGCGATGCTGCCGCTACTGTCAAGCGGGCAGTAGCCCCGATTGTCACTCGAGCGGGTGCGCCGCCAGAAACTCGAGCACCACTGCGTTGAACTCTGCCGGGCGCTCCATGTTGAGCATGTGCGCAGTGTCGGCAAAGACGCGCTTCCGCGCGCCGCGAATGCGTTGCGCGAGCAGGTCCGCTAGCGCGATAACGAGCTGCGTTTCCCGGTCGCCGACGATGACCAGCGTGGGCGCCGTGACCTCACCCAGCCGGCCGGCCGCGGGTGGATCGATCTGCGGCGTCGGCTTGCGCTCGGCACCTCGTTCCAGGGCGTGTCGGGTCAGACGCGCGACCCGATCGCTGAGCGTCGGATCCATGTCCTGGTAGCGGCGCGCAGGTCCAGCCAGCCAGACGCGCAGGTTGACCTCAACCGCCGCATCGACGTCGCCGCGTTCGATCGCCGCCTCTTCCAGCGCCTCCCGTTCTTCCAGCCATGGATCGCTGGCGGTATAGCCGGACAGTCCGGCGGCGACCGGGATCAGCGTTCCGACCATATCAGGGTGCTCGACCGCGAAATCGATCGCCGCTGCGCCGCCCATCGACACCCCGACCACGTGCGCGCGCGCCACGTCGAGCGCTCGCAGCAGGTCGTAGACATCCCCCGCCCGGGGTTGCGGCGAGGGCGCGGCCGGGGAGCGGCCAAAACCCTGCGCGTCGAAGCGGATGACGCGGTAGCGTTCGGCGAACGCCGGCACCTGATCGTCCCACATGCTGGCATCGGCGATCCCAGCGTGCAGCAGCACCACCGGGTCGCCGGAGCCGACGGACTCGTAGTGAAGGGGTACATCGACCATTGCCGAGCGATCGTACTATCGCTCCGATGACCGTTCTGGACTCCGTGCCGGACGCGATGGCCCGCTTCCACGTCCCTGGCGTGGCGGTGGGCGTGCTGCACGACGGCGTCGAAGACATCCGCACCTTCGGCGTAACCAGCATCGACAATCCACTGCCCGTTCAGCCGAACACCCTGTTCCAGATTGGCTCCATCACCAAGACGATCACGGCGACCGCGCTGATGCGCCTGCGCGAGCAGGGCAAGATCGACCTCGAGGCGCCGGTGCGGCGCTACCTGCCTGATTTCCGGCTGCAAGTCGACGACGTGGCTCAGCGCGTCACGCTGCGCCACTTGCTCACGCATACCGCCGGTTTCGTCGGCGACGACTTCACCGACACCGGGCCGGGCGACGATGCCGTGGCGCGCTACGTCGCCCACCTCGTCGAACTGCCGCAGCTCACGCCACTGGGGGAGCTGTGGTCATACTGCAACTCCGGCTTCGTCGTGGCCGGGCGGATCATCGAAGTAGTGACCGGCCAGAGCTACGAGCAGGCCATACGCGAGCTCGTCTTTGCGCCGCTGGACATGCGCCATTCGTTCCTGTCAGGTGCGGAGGTGATGACCCATCGCTTCGTCGTCGGCCACATTAGCCCGTTCGACGACAGTGGACAAGTCGAGGTCGCCCGTCCCTGGGGCCTGGCGCGCTCGGCGCATCCAGCGGGCGGCGTGATCTCGTGTGTGCCCGACCTCCTGCGCTATGCGCGCGTGATGCTTGGCCAGGGGCCAAGCGGGTTCGTCTCGCCAGAGACGCTTGAGCTCGTGCGGTCGCCGCTGGCGCCCGCCGGCAATTACGCGGACGCGGTCGGCACGGCGTGGATGCTGCGCAGTGTCGATCGTGTCGGCGTCGTCGAACATAGCGGCGGCACGCATGGCCAGCAGACCACGCTCAAGATCGTTCCCGAACGCGGCTACGTGCAAGTGATCCTGACCAACGCTAACCGCGGCGCTGAGCTGCACGGCTGGCTGAGTGCGCTGTTGCTGCGCGAGCAGCTCGGGCTCGACACCCGTGAGCCATCGACCATCGACATTCCGCGCCACCGCCTCGACAAATACGTCGGCCGCTACGAGGCGTGGGCCGCATCCATCGACGTTGGCGCCGAAGACTCCGGCCTGGTTATCCAACTCCAGCCGAAGGGCGGCTTCCCAGTCAAGGACTCACCTCCTGGCCCAACCCCGCCCCCCGTACGTTTTCGCTTCTGGAAGGACGACCATATCGTCGCCCTCGAGCCGCCGCTCAAAGGCTCGCGCGCCGAATTCGTCCGCGACGCGCAGGACCAGGTCGCCTACCTGCGCTTGGGCGGGCGGCTCGCTAAGCGGGTGTAATCGCCTGCGGCGTATCGAACCGTGCCGGCACATCGACCAGCCAGCTGATGTCGGTCCGCGGCTGCAGCTCGAGCGGATCGGCCGAGCTCGAAGCGGCACTGGTGGCACCTGGTCCACAGAACGCGATCGCGCGGTCGGTCGCGACGCCCGGCGAGGCTGTGTCCTAGGATCGCGCGTGGATGTCAGGAAACGTCACCATGAGGCTTAGCCGATCCCCGCGTGGCTGGTCGCCACGCCGCGCTCACCCGTGAGCAACAGTCCGTTGCAGCGGCCGCAGCGCGGCCGTCCGCCGTCGAGTCGCACCCGGCCAGGAGCGACGGGTTTGACAATGCGCTCGTTCTCGACATAGCCAGCCAGCTCGCCACAGTTGAGGCAGCTGAGCTCGACCCAGGAGATGCGTGGCTTCTCGGCAATGAGGGAAGCATCGAAAGGAAGGGCGGTGATCGACATCACCAGAGAAACGCAGCACCCAGCGCTTTTCGCGCATACGCGCCGAACGGTTCCGGGTGGTTCCGGCGCCGGCGCCGAAAGTGGCCTGGCACCCACCTGTCACCGCACCCGTCCGTGCCGGACGGTTTCCGGGTTATTTCAGCTCTGGGAGCCGAGAGTTCGGCCTGCCGCGGCTAACGGTTGGCGATCAGCGCCAGAACGGTGTTGGCCGCGGAGATGGCGACCAGGATGCGATTCATTGGCGGCGGCAGCTTGCCGCTCCGCGAGGCTAGATAGGCGGCCACGGTGTCGGAGGCGTGAATCACCACCGCCTGTTTGAGCGCCTTCTGCCGAGCCTCACCGTGAGAAAAGAGCAGCTCCCAGCCAATCAGCACGGTGCGAATGCCGAACATGCGGGCAATGTACGCGGCCGCCGGATTGGCCTCGGTATCAACGCCGAGCCGGCCCAGCAGCATGCCGGGCGCAAACAGCGCCGCCAGGCCATTGAAGAGCCGTACACACGCCAGCAGCACGCGCGCAACGTCGGCCATGCGCAGGGCATACTAAACCGCTCCGCGCAGCGTGTACCATGCCCCTCGCGGCAGGGGGAGCTGCCGCGCCGTCACCCTTGTAGTGCGCCTTGCCATGGGTCTGATCGAAGCGATCGGCTGGCACCGGCTGCCACTGCCGGTGGGCATTGCCGCGCTCATCGCCCTCCGCCGCCAGCTCCGCAAGCAGAACCTCGTCGACACCAGCACCGCGCCGACCGTCAATCAGCCAACTCTGCAGGGCAACGCACCTCGCTACCAAACGGCGCGCTCCCCCGACGGGTCCTTCAACGACTTGAGCAATCCGGCCATGGGCGCCACCGGCGCACGCTTCGGCCGCAACGCACCACTCCACGCCACATTTCAGGAGCCAGCGCAGCGCCTGCTCACGCCGAATCCGCGCACCGTCAGCCGTGAGCTCCTCGCCCGCGACACGTTCAAACCCGCTACCACGCTGAACCTGTTGGCCGCCGCGTGGCTGCAGTTCCAGGTGCACGATTGGCTTAGCCACGGCCGCAACGAGCCCGACAACCCGTGGCAAGTCCCCCTGCAAGACGACGACGATTGGCCAGAACGGCCAATGCGCATCCTGCGCACGCGCTCCGACCCCACGCGGCCGAAAGTCAAAGACGGACACCCGATCACATATCAGAACACTGCCACCGGCTGGTGGGATGGCTCGCAAATCTATGGCAGCGGCGCTGACATGCTGGCTCGCCTGCGTAGCGGCGAGCGCGGCAAGCTGAAAGTCCAACCGGACGGACTCCTGCCCCTGGACGAAAACGGCATCGACCTGACCGGCGTGAGCGGCAACTGGTGGATCGGCTTGAGCCTGATGCACACGCTGTTCACGCACGAGCACAACGCGATCGCCGAGCACCTCGCGCGCGAGTTCCCGTCCTGGTCGGACGACGACGTGTTCGACCACGCCCGGCTCGTCAACGCCGCGCTCATGGCCAAGATCCACACGCTCGAGTGGACGCCCGCGATCATCGCCCATCCCATCACGAAGTACGGCATGCGCGCGAATTGGTGGGGCCTCGAGATGGAGCGCCTGTCACGGCGGTTCGGTCGACTCAGCTCGAACGATGTCATCAGCGGCATACCCGGCTCGCCGACGGACCACCACGGGGTGTCGTATTCAGTCACCGAGGAATTCGTCGCCGTCTATCGCATGCACCCA
>WNGF01027204.1_pt1 | contig 10139 bp, 7 predicted proteins | sample 5400641 | NCBI WGS metagenome assembly WNGF01 (sample SAMN13153371, study PRJNA577476) | soil metagenome | isolation source: 80 cm soil or saprolite under grassland replicate 2 | place: USA:California | collected 2016-06-15
CGGCGTCATGCACCACGCCGGCCGTCACCAGCACGACGACAGACGGCGGTGGGGTGGTCATCCCGATCACAGCTCCGGTCACCGTCTGCGGCAATGCCATCGGCAATGCCACGGCAAGCTGCGCGGTCAATCCGGTCACCACGACAACGACGCCGGACACTCCGATCGAGGTGCCTATAACCACCCCGATCACCGTATGCGGCAACACCGTCGGACTCCTCGGCACCGCGTCAGCGTCGTGCGGTCCGCCGGAGACTCCGCCGACGCCACCAACCCCGCCGACCCCGCCGACGCCGCCGACTCCCCCGACACCGGGCCCGCCGGCGCCGGTGAACGGCGGCCCCGGCGGCTCGTCGGGCGGTGCGCATGGCGGTGCTGGAGGTTCGGCAGTGTCGCTGGGTAGTGGTCTGGCAAGCACGGGCGCGTCGGTCGCGCCCGCATTGAGCGCCGCGCTGATCTTGTTGCTCAGCGGGGCGATGCTGCTGTTGATGGCGCGCAGGCGTCGTCCAGCAGAGGACGGGCAGCCCTAGGCTGCCGCCGATCCTGGACGTGAGCCGCGCCGTTGATTCGCGGGCGGTTCACCGGGCCGTTTCGTCGAGTTTGCATCGGCGAACGCTGCGACCGGCAGGGTCAGATCATGCTTGCCCGAACCAAGATCGCGGCCGGCGTGACCGCCTCCCTCGCCATCGGAGCACTTGCCCTGGGCACCGGCCTCGTGCCGGCTCAGGCGTCCGGGCCGGCGCACGCACCGCAGGCGCCGGCCCTCGCCGCCGCGGAGCCGCCGGTGTTCACGGCCACGCTCGCCAGGACGTACGACACGTTCGACGCGCACCAGGCCGTCGCCGTCGACCAGAAGTACTTCTACGTGGTCAACAACCGCCGCATCACCAAGCACGACAAAGCGACCGGCGAGCCGCTGCTCCAGCTCGTGGGCAGCGACGACGGCCCGATCATCCACATGGACAGCGGCGTCGTCGTCAACGGCAAGCTGTACGCCGCGCACTCGAACTACGACGAGTCGCCGATGCAGAGCTCGATCGAGGTCTTCGACACGAGGACGATGCGGCACATCAGCACGTACAGCTTCGGCATCGACCGCGGTTCGCTGACCTGGATCGACCGCCATGACGGTGCCTGGTGGGCCGGCTTCGCGAACTACGACGTGGTGCCTGACGGTCAGACCGAGCCGTATGGCGGCACCGACAACACGCAGATCGTCAAGCTGGACGACAACTTCCAGATCATCGAGGCCTGGACGATCCCGAAAGCGATCCTCGACCAGTTCAAGCCGATGAGTAACTCCGGCGGATCATGGGGTCCCGACGGGCGGCTGTGGATCACCGGCCATGACCTCGGCGAGGCCTACGTCATGAACGTCCCGGCGGCGGGCTCGCAGTTGCAATGGGTTGCCACGGTCAACCTGCCGAGCGTCGAGGGCCAGGGAATCGCCTGGGACCGATCCGGCGACAGGCCAACGCTGTGGACGATCAAGCGCTCCACCTCGCAGGCGCTGACGTTCACCGTCCCGTTCGGCTCGATCAGCGACCCGGACACGTCATCGGACTGGCAGGTTCTCGGCCCGGGCGAGTTCCAGCAGTAGCTCGCGTCATGTCGCGGCCGCGAACGCGTCGACACCGGTGAGCTCGGCCGAGCGCGTCCATAGCCGAGCCGCCTGGTCAGGGTCGATCGCGTACACGTGCACGCCGAGCCCGTTGTCGCTGGTGGCGATCTCGGCGATGTCGCAGTCCTCGCAATAGACGCCGCCCATGCCGTCCAGTTGCGGGGAGGTCGCGGCCCATACCTGCGTTGCCGCGCCCTGCGCCGGCGTCTTGAAGCTCGGGTCGATCGCGTTGCCGGATTCGTCGATCCAGCCGAGGTCGATCATCTCCTGCTTCGGCAGATGGCGCTGCAACGGCGTGATGATCGCGCCCGGGTGCAGCGAGAACGCCCGTACGCCCGCGTCGCGACCGAGCAGGTCGAGCTGTACGGCGAACAGGACGTTCGCCGTCTTGGCCTGGCCGTAGGCCTGCCACCTGTCATAGCCGTGCTCGAACTGCATGTCGTCCCAGCGGATGCCGGTGATGCCATGACCGCCCGATGACACCGACACGACGCGCGCCCCGCCCGGGACGATCGCCGGCCAGAGCCGATTGACCAGCGCGAAGTGGCCGAGGTGGTTGGTCGCGAACTGAGCCTCCCATCCCGCGCCGACTCGCGTCTCGGGGCAGGCCATGATCCCGGCGTTGTTGCTATCCAGGTCGGCCAGGTCGAGCTCGTCGATCTCGACGCCGTGCACGCCGGCGAGCGCCTCCTCGGCAGTCGCGCGCCGCCGCGCCGGGACGACCACCTGGGCACCGGCTCCGGCCAGCGCGCGCGTCGTCTCGAGGCCGATGCCCGAGTAGCCACCAGTGACGATCGCCAGCTTCCCGGACAGGTCGATCCCGTGCAGGACGTCCGCTGCGGTGCTTCGCGCTCCGAAGCCCGACCCGATCCTGTGCTGCGGCGTTGGCATGGACGCAACGCTACGAACTAGAGCACGCTCTAAGTCAAGGCAGCGGTGAACTCGGCGCCTGCAACAGACGTGGCTAGTGCGAGGAGCCGGCCTTGCCGGTCTCAGCCCGTGAAGGGATTACGCCATGTCAGCTGACTCGTTCGCCGGGTTCGTTTCCGCGCTTGCCAGTGGTGTTGCCGCGGCGATTGCGACGCACTACCGGCCCGACGCGCGAAGCTACGGGCCGCTGGCGTGGCCATTGGAGGGTTCCGCCGTCGCAGCTGGGCTCGCCGAGGCCGGCGCCCGCCTGGACGGGCTCGAGATCGAACTGCATGACGCGTTCACCAATGCCGATCAGGACCGGGCTGCGCTAAGGCTCGTGCGGCGGTGGACCGAAGGCGACGCGAGGCTTTCGGCCATCGAGACCCGCTATCTGCAACTCGCGGACGAGCTGATCGACGAGGAATTCGCCGGCCCGAACACGTTCCAGATCGCCGGCCGCGAACTCAACCAGTGGGGTCGAAAGCCTGCCGTGACCGAGCCCGACCCGTCCCCGGAGATCCTCGCCGCGTCGGAGACCGAAACGTCGGGCAAGGCGCCGGAGACAGTCGCCGAGCGGTTCGTCAACGCGTTCGGCCGAAACGATCCGGACGCGCTGATCGAGCTGTACGATCGCGGCTTCGTGCTCTACAGCCCGATCGCGTGGGGCCTTGCAGGCAGGGACCCGCTGGTCCCGTTCGTCCAGCAGTTCCACCACGGCTTCCCGGGCCTGCGGCTCGCGCTGTTCGACCAGTTCGCCAGCTCGGACGGCAGCCGCATCGCGTTCCGGTTCGGCATGCGCTGGCACAACACCGGCACGTTCTTCGGGCTTGCGCCGACCGGCAACCGCGGCGCACACGCGGAGTTCCACTCGCTGCGCCTGTCCGAGGGCCGGATCGTCGAGCAGGTCGTCACCGACATCTCCTACTCGATCCCGCAATATGAGCTGACGGTCTGGCAACGCGAGTACCCGACTGAGACCGAGGATCCTGCCCCCGTCCTACTCAGCACCTGACGGCTGCGACATAACAGCAATTTAGCTGCGGACGTAGACGGCAAGCCCCTCGAACGGGTATAGACATTCGTAACAACGCGACTCGCGCATAGCAGAGCGTGCGCCGCGATGTCTGGTTATCGGGGGATCACCATGCGGTACATCGGGGGCGCCGCGCGTGCGCGCGGGTTGATCATCACATCGGCGCTGGTGTTGGGCGCTGCGGTCGTCACGCAGGCCGGGCAGGGATCGGCGGGAGCTTCGACGCTGCCGACCGGATTCCGTGATTCGGTCGTCATGAGCGGGCTGATGGACCCGACGGTGATCCAGTTCGCCGCGGACGGGCGGATCTTCGTCGGGCAGAAGAACGGCGTGATCAAGGTCTTTCAAAGCCTGACCGACACCAACCCGGTCACGTTCGCGGACCTGTCGAGCAAGGTCGACGACTACTGGGACCGGGGCCTGCTCGGCGTGGCACTCGCGCCGAACTTTCCAACGGACCCGTACGTGTACGTGCTCTACGCCTATGACGCCGCGATCGGCGGCACCGCCCCGAAATGGAACGACGCCTGCGATACCCCGCCCGGCCCCACTACCGACGGGTGTATGGTGTCCGCGCGGGTTTCCCGGCTGCAGGCCAACGGCAATGTCATGACCGGCACCGAGCAAGTGCTGATCAACGACTGGTGCCAGCAGTTCCCGAGCCATTCGGTCGGCACGCTGCTGTTCGGCCGCGACGGCAAGCTCTACGTCGGGGGCGGTGACGGCGCCAACTTCAACGCTGTCGACTACGGCCAGTACGGCAACACCTACGCCGGCGACAAGGCCAACCCCTGTGGCGACCCGCCCTCGCCCGCTGGCACCGCGTTGACAGCGCCCACCGCGGAGGGTGGAGCGCTGCGCAGCCAGAGCGCCCGACGGACGGACGGCCCTGCATCGCTCGACGGCGCGATCCTGCGCATCGACCCGGCCACCGGCGCGGGCGTGAGCGGCAATCCGTTCTTTGCCTCGACGGACCCGAACAAGCGCCGCATTGTCGCGTACGGCCTGCGCAACCCGTTCCGGTTCACGCAGCGTCCCGGCAGCGACGAGCTGTGGATCGGCGACGTCGGCTGGAACACCTGGGAGGAGATCAACCGCGTCGTCACGCCGGCCAGCACCACCGCGACCAACTTCGGCTGGCCGTGCTATGAGGGAGCGAGCCCGGACGGCAGCTACAAGAGCGCAAACCTCAACCTCTGCGCGTCGCTCTACAACACGCCTGGGTCGGCCACCGCGCCGTACTACACCTACAACCACAGCGCCTGCGTGGTGAACTACACCGGCTGCCACACCGGCGGCTCGTCCATCACCGGCATCGCCTTCTACCAAGGCGGCACCTATCCGGCCGCCTACACCGGTGCCGTGTTCTTCGGCGACCACAGCCGCAACGAGATCTGGGCGATGCTGCCCGGCAGCAACGGGCTGCCCGACCCGGCCAAGTTGCAGTCCTTCGTCGGGGTCGACTCGACCGGCGGCGCCGCCGGGCACCCGGTCGACCTGAAGATCGGCCCGGGCGGTGACCTGTTCTACGTCGACATGGACGACGGCACGATCCACCGGATCACCTACACCGCGGCCAACCAGGCGCCGACCGCGGTCCTCAATGCGAACCCGACCAACGGTGCGACGCCGCTGCCGGTCAGCTTCAGCGGCACCGGCTCGTCCGACCCGGAAGCCAAGCCACTGACGTACTCGTGGGACCTCAACGGCGACGGCACGTTCGGCGACGCGATCGGCTCGACTGCGTCCTACACCTACACCGCGTCCGGCCTGTATCACCCGAGCCTGCGGGTCACCGACGACAAGGGCGCGACCGACACGGATTCGACGACGATCACCGTCGGCAACACCGCGCCGAGCGCCGTCATCGACACCCCGTCGTCGAGCCTCACCTGGAAGGTCGGCGACACGATCGACTTCTCCGGTCACGCAACTGATCAGCAGGACGGGACGCTGCCGGCGTCGGCGCTGACGTGGACGCTGGTCATGCATCACTGCTTCACGCCGTCCAGCTGCCACACGCACACGATCCAGACGTTCGACGGCGTGTCCAGTGGCACGTTCGCCGCGCCGGACCACGAGTACCCGAGCTGGCTCGAACTGCGACTGGCTGCCACCGACTCGGGCGGGCTGACCTCGACGTCGAGCGTCCGGCTGAACCCGAAGACCGTTGTACTCACGTTCAAGACGAACCCCAGCGGGCTCGCCCTCACCGTGAACGCGGCACAGCGCACGACACCGTTCTCCGTGACGGTCATCGTCGGCTCGGCGAACTCCGTCGGCGCACCGTCGCCGGAAGCGTCCAACTACTTCCGATCCTGGTCAGACGGCGGCCCGCAGAGCCACACCGTCACCGCACCGGCAGCCAATGCGACCTACATGGCGACGTATCTCAACTTCCAATCCACATCGACGCAGCCATACCTCTATCTGACCAACTCCGCGACTGCGGCCACGGTCGACGTGGCGCAACCGTTCGGCCGAACGGGCGACCGTCCGATCACCTGCGACTGGGACGGCGATGGCATTGACACCGGAGCCGTCTACCGCGGCAACACGTACTACATCCGCAACTCGTCGGCACCAGGCGCGCCAGTGACGAAGCTGAGCATCGGACGGATCGGCGACTTGCCCGTGTGCGGCGACTGGAACGGCGACGGCACCGACACAGTCGGCGTGTACCGGCCCTCAACCGCGACCTTCTACCTCAACAACGCCCCGGGTACGGCCAGGACCACTGTTCGGCTGGGCAGAAGCGGTGACCTGCCGATCGCCGGCGACTGGAACGGCGACGGCAAGGACACAGTCGGCGTCTACCGGCCGTCGACGACAACCTTCTACCTCATCAACACCAACGTCTCCACGGCCACGAGAACCCCCTATCGTCGCGGACTGGTCGGCGACCGGCCGCTGACCGGCGACTGGGACGGCGACGGTACCGACTCGATCGGCCTGTTCCGATCGTCGAGCCGCACGTTCTGCCTGATGAACCAGCCAAGCGGCCCCACAACCAGCCGGCTCGTCTACGGCGCATCCGGCAACTATCCGCTCGGCGGCGACTGGAACGGCGACGGCACCGACACGATCGGCGTCGGAGCCCACTACCGCGCCGGCACCTGAGTTAGGGCAGAACCTGGTAGCGCGTGAGCATTCCCGCTGAGATGTGGTCGTTGACGTGGCAGTGGAACAGCCAGGTGCCGGGGTTGTCGGGCACACCATATCGGCTACCACCATGCCGGCGGGCAACAGGCTGACCACATCCATCCGCATGCCGCCGACCGTGACGTCGTTGCCGTGCCAGTGCGGCGTGTGCAGGTCGACCTCGGTGCCCATGCTCATCACGTACCACCGCACCCGCTGGCCCTGGCGCATCGTGACCATCGGCTGATTGCCGAACACGTAGCCGTTGATCGAGTGCATCAGGTTGGACTCCTCGAAGCCGTCCTCGTCGCCCTCCGGTGATTGGAACGGCCGCTCGTACTTGTGCTCGTTGGCATCGAGGAACGGGCTCGAGTTCTCGTTCATGACCGAGAACAGTGTGAAGATCTCGCGGTCGACGTCCTTGGGGCTGCCGTCCTTGCGTGCCAGGCCGCGCGCCGTGACCTCGATCGGGCCCATCAGCCCGGCGTAGGTGTCGGCGACCTCGTCGGTGTGCGAGTGGTACATCCACATCACGCTCGACCCGTCATGCGGGCCAGGGCCGGCACGGTCGGGCACCAGCCAGGTGTACGTGTAGGTCCCGCCGGTCGGCACGGCGTCGTCGTCCTTGGACGAGCCGGTCGTGCCGTCGCACTCCGTCCGCAGTTGGCCAAAAGTTAGGGCAGGCTAAGCTCCTGCTCGACGGCGTGTCCATAGCCGCGCACTCGTCCACCCCGTCCCTTCGTGTTCGGTTCATCGGGCCGTCGAACCGCGTTTGCATTAGCGAATTGACGTACAGACATGGGTGGTTCTCGGGGTTAGCCTCCGCTCGAGGCGTGCGCGGGGCACGTTTCGACTCCTTGTGGGGAGGACCCATGAAGCGCAAGATCGCGGCAGTCATGGCCACCGCGGCACTGCTCGTCGGCGCGAGCACTGTTCCGGCACTCGCCGACGCGGGCGGAGGACCCGGCAGCAACGTGGGCTGCGCCACGTCAGGCGCGGGGCTCGTCGATTGACCAAGCGGTGCAGGGGTTTCTCGCCACGATCTCGTCGGCGTCTTATGGTCTAGGAGTGCGGGGGGGCCTCTGGCGGAGACGCAATCGGGGTCCGCGCGCTGGTGGCGACTGGCATAACAGACCGCGCGAGCCGGCGGATCGGGGTTACTCGCTGTTGGCGGCGGCTTTGGCGAACAGTTCGAGCATGGCGATCCAACTGCCGCCGCTGATGAGCGTGTCGTGTATCGCCTGGGCGCCGACGAGCCGGTCGATGAGCCGGTGCTCCAGTTCGACGGTGGTCAGGTCGGGGCCGTCCGCGCTGAACCGCACCTCGATCTCGCTGGCGTGCTCGGGGTCGGGGTCGAACTGCCATTGGCCGTTGATCTGCCAGGTGACGACCAGCCGGTGCGGCGGTTCCCAGGCCAGCACCCGGCCCCAGTCGCACTCGCTGCCGTCGACGCCTCGTTCGTACCAGCGTCCGCCCTCGTGCGGTTCCAGGATTGCGGTGTCCATGTCTGCGCTGCCGATGTGGTACTCGGCGGGCCACCAGGTGTTGAAGGAGCCGGTGAAGACGCGGAACGCTCGTTCGACCGGCACGCCGACGGTAAGGGTCGCCTGGATCGCCGGAACGCTGGGTGCAGTGCTCATCGCTGCTCCTGTTCGGGGTTGACGGGTGCCGCCTCGGCGGCCTTCTGAAAGGCAGTTAGCGCGCATCTCCGTAAGCGTCCACGAACGGTAAGACTAGACTTACCGTTGGTCATGCACAAGAGCGACGCTCAGGCAGCCCGGGCCGGCACATAGCCCCACGGCGTCGCAGGCTCGGGGGCGTCAGCCGGTGGAGTGTCGAGCAGCGGTGATGAGTCGTGCGGCGGCGGCGGTGATGTCGATGTCGCTGGTGTAGCGGCCGATGCCGAGGCGGATAGTGCGGGCCGCCTGGTCCGGGGTGAGTCCGACGGCGGTGAGCACCGGTGAGGGCGTGGTGTCCCCGCTATGGCAGGCCGCGCCGGCGGAGAAAGCGAGGTCAGGGGCTGCGGCCATCATCTGCTCGGCGGTGACGTGCGGGATGGTCAGGCTGAGGTTGCCCGGCAGGCGGTGCGTTAGCGATCCGTTGACCCGCAGCCCGGGCAGCGCGACGGTCAGCTCGCCGAGCAGCCGTTCGCGCAGGCGAAGGATGCGGGCCGCGTCGGCGGCGTGCTCGGCGTCGGCGATTGCGGCGGCGGCACCGAGGGCGACGATGCCCGGCACGTTCTCAGTGGCTGCGCGCAGGCCGTGTTCCTGTCCGCCGCCGACGAGTTGCGGGACGAGCGGCGGGGTGCCGCGGCGGATGTAGAGGGCGGCGACGCCCTTGGGCGCGTACATCTTGTGCCCGACGAGGGTGAGCAGGTCCACGCCGAGGTCATCGACGTCGACCGGGACCGTGGCCGGGCTCTGCGCGGCGTCGGTGTGCAGCAGTATGCCGCGCTCGCGGGTGAGCTCGGCGATGTCAGCCAACGGCTGCAGGGTGCCGATCTCGTTGTTGGCGTGCATCACGGATACCAGCACGGTGCCCGGCCGCAGTGCGCGCGCGACGTCAGCGGGGTCCAGGCGGCCCTCGCCGCCGACCGGTAGGCGGGTGACCTGGAACCCGGCCGCGATCAGCTGGTCGCAGGTGGCCTGGGTCGCTGGGTGCTCGATGGCCGTGGTGATCATGTGCTCGCCGCGGCCAGTGGCGCGCGCCGCATGCGCGACCCCGGTCAGCGCAAAGTGATTGCTCTCGGTGCCGGAGGAGGTGAAGACGATCTCCTCGGGTGCGCGTGCGCCGATGAGCGCGGCGACCTGAGCGCGGGCCGTCTCGACCGCCTTTGCGGCGGCACGCCCGTAAGCGTGAGAGCTGGAGGGGTTGCCGTACTCGGTGGTCAGGTACGGCAGCATGGCCTCGACCACCCGCGGGTCGACCGGCGTCGTGGCCTGGTAGTCCAGGTAGATCGGCCGGGCACCGGCCGGCGTCATGGGGTACCGGCTTCGACGGGCAGCTCGGCGAGTCGCCACTCGAGCATGCCGTCGACCAGGCGGGTCGCGCGGCGTCCGCGGGCGCCGAGCAGCCGGATCGCGTCGTGGGCGAGTACGCAGTTGGCACCGCGGCAGTAGGCGACGATCTCGGTGTCGGCGGGCAGCTGCGCCAGGCGGGCTTCGAGTTCCGCCAGGGGCACGGAGAGCGCGCCGGGGATGTGCGCGGCGGCGTACTCCTCGACCGGTCGCACGTCGATGACTGTGGCGGTGCCCGCGGCAACGCGTTCCAGCAGCTCGTCGCGGGTGAGGTGCTCGGTGTCGTCCGGGCCGAGGTAGGCGGAGCGGGCTGCGCCTGCGTCGGCAAGGCGGTTTCGCGCGACCTGCTGCAGCTGCACGTACAGTGCGGCGACGTCGGTCCCGGCGAGGCGGTAGTGGATGCGCACCCCGTCGC
>WNGF01013015.1_pt1 | contig 10138 bp, 8 predicted proteins | sample 5400641 | NCBI WGS metagenome assembly WNGF01 (sample SAMN13153371, study PRJNA577476) | soil metagenome | isolation source: 80 cm soil or saprolite under grassland replicate 2 | place: USA:California | collected 2016-06-15
CGCCGGCCGGCGGGTGGTTTCAGAAGCAGCAACGCCTTGAGAGGAGGCAGAACGCAGCCGCATGTTATAAAGACGCGTCTCGGACGGAGCGGTCCAAATGCCAAAATCGCTGACCGAGGAACAGATCGCGCAATACCGCGAGCAAGGCTATCTCGCACCGCTCCGGGTCATGCCCGAGGACGAGGCGCTCGCCCTGCGCGCCGCGCTCGAAATCGTCGAGGCCGGCATGGGCGGGCCGCTGCGCGGCGATCTGCGCCACAAGACGCATCTGTTGTTCCGGTTCCTCGCCGATCTGGTGCGCCATCCCAGGATCCTTGACGCGATCGAGGATGTGCTGGGCCCCGACCTCTTATGCTGGATCAGCAATTTCTTCATCAAGGAAGCCGCCGATCCGGCCTTTGTCTCATGGCATCAGGATTCGACCTATTGGGGCCTCTCCGCGCCCGAGGTCGCCACCGCCTGGGTGGCGCTGACCCCGAGCCTTGCCGCGAACGGCGCGATGGCGGTCATCCCCAAGAGCCACAAATTCGACCAGCTGCCGCACCGCGACACCTTCCACCGCCACAACCTGTTGACCCGCGGCCAGGAAGTCATGGTCGAGGTCGATGAGAGCCAGGCCATGCCGCTCAACCTGCGCCCGGGCGAGATGTCGCTGCACCATGTCCGCCTGGTGCACGGCTCGCCGCCGAACCCGTCTCTCGACCGCCGCATCGGTTTTGCGATCCGCTACATCCCGATCCACATCCGCCAGCTCGCCGGCGAAGACAGCGCGACCCTGGTGCGCGGCGAGGACCGCTTCCATCATTTCGAGCTCGAGCCGCGGCCCGTGATCGACATGGACCCGGAGCTCCTCGCGCTGCACCGCCGGATCACCGAGCGCAACGCCCGGATCCTCTATCGCGGCACCGATGTCGCCAGCTTCAACGACCCCGTCGCGCTCCGCGGCTGACCGGCGCGCTCAGGAGTTTTTCTCTTCCTATAAAGGGTTGTCATTGCGAGCAAAGCGAAGCAATCCCCCGCCACGGAGCCCAAACCGATGGGGGTTGCTTCGTCGCTGCACTCCTCGCAATGACGGCAACTGGAGACGATCGATGCTCGAAACGACGATCGCCGGCAGCCTGCCGAAGCCGTCCTGGCTGGCCGAGCCGCGCACCCTGTGGGCGCCGTGGCGGCTTGACGGCGCTCAAGAGGACGCCGGCATCGACATCGTCACCGACGGCGAGCAGTCGCGGCAGCATTTCGTGCACGGCTTTCTCGAAGGCATCGACGGCATCGATTTCGCCCGCCGCGTGCCGATGGGCATCCGCAACAACCGCTACGAGGCGATGGTGCCGACCGTCACCGGGCCGTTGCGCCGCCGGCACCCGGTGCATGTCGCGGAGGCGCGGATCGCCCGCGCCCATACCACGCGGCGGCTCAAATTCACCTTGCCCGGCCCGATGACCATCGTCGACACGATCGCCGACGCCTATTACGGCGACCGGGTCAGGATGGCGATGGCGTTCGCCGACCTGCTCAACCAAGAGGCGCGCGAATTGGCGGCAATCGGGGTCGATGTCGTGCAGTTCGACGAGCCGGCCTTCAACGTCTATCTCGACGAGGTCGCCCTCTGGGGCATCGCCGCGCTGCACCGCGCGATCGACGGCCTCGCCTGCAAGACCGCGGTGCATATCTGCTACGGCTACGGCATCCCGGCCAATATCGAGTGGAAGGGAACCTTGGGCGCCGAATGGCGGCAATACGAGCGGATCTTCCCGGCCTTGGCGGCGAGCCGTATCGACCAGGTCTCGCTCGAATGCGCCAATTCACACGTGCCGATCGAGTTGTTGGCACTGCTCGCCGGGAAGGACGTGCTGGTCGGCGCGATCGATGTCGCCAGCGAGGCGGTCGAGACGCCCGAACAGGTCGCCGCGACGATCGAGGCGGCCTTGCGCTTCGTGCCGGCCGACCGGCTCTATCCCTGCACCAATTGCGGCATGGCGCCGCTCGACCGCACCCTCGCCACCCAGAAGCTCGCCGCGCTTTCCGCCGGCGCCGCCCTGGTCAGCGGGCGCCTATAGCCCCTCTCCCGCACCGCGGGAGAGGGAGGGCCCACGCCGGAGGCGTGGGCGGGTGAGGGTCTATGCAGCTGAGAGACCCTCACCCGCCTTCGCGCTTTGCGCTCAGGCACCCTCTCCCGCGGTGCGGGAGAGGGGCTTACGCCGCGGTCGCGAAGATGAGTAGGCGGCGCTGCGGCATCAACGACCAGCGTCCTTCGAGACGCGCCCCGGCTGTCGCCGGGACGCTCCTCAGGATGAGGCTACATTGTTGATGGCATTAAGAAAAAACCTCATCCTGAGGAGGCCGCGAAGCGGCCGTCTCGAAGGACGCACAATGCCGATCCAGCTTGCGGGACGAGGGTTTACGCCGCGGTGGCGATAATGAACATCCGGCGGAACGGGAACAGGGTCTTGCCATCCGCGCGGCGCGGATAGGCGGCGTCGACGAGGCGGGTATAGGCATCTTCGAACTGGCTGCGCTCGGGCTCGTCGAGCGCGCCGAGCAACGGCGAGAGCCAGGTCGATTTGGTGTATTCCTTGACCGCGTGCTCGCCGTCGAGCACCTGCAGGTACTCGGTCTCCCACATGTCGAGCTTGGCGGCGAGCGGCGCCAAGAGATTGTAGTAGAAATCGGGCGGCTCGACCGGCGCCGGCCGCAACAGCGGCTCGAGCCGGGCGCGCCACGGCCCCATCCGTGCCGCCTCGCCCATCGAGCTGTGCGACGGCGCGCCGAAATTGCGCGGGATCTGCACCGCGAAGGTGCCGCCCGGCGCGAGGCCGTTGAACAGCGCGACAAAGACCGGCGCATGGTCCTCGATCCAGTGCAGGGCGGCGTTCGAATAAATGACGTCGGGCGGCTGCGCCGGCCGCCAGGTGGCGAGGTCGGCCTCTTGCCATTCGATCCGCGGCAAGTCGGCCCTGGCCTTGGCCAGCATCTCGGCCGAGCCGTCGATCCCGACGATCCGCGCCTCCGGCCACCGCTCGGCGATAAAGCGGGTGACGTTGCCGGCGCCGCAGCCGAGATCGTAGACCAGATCAGGCGCCGCGGCCTCGATGTGGCCCAAGAGGTCGATTGCCGGGCGCAGCCGCGGCCCGGCGAATTTCAGATATTGCGCGGGATCCCAGGCCATCGCAGCCAATCACCCTGCCTCGGCCGGATCAAAGGCGGAGATGCCGCTGCGGGCGCGCCAGCGATGCGGCTTGATGCCGGCCCGCTGCAAGAGATCGCCGAGCCGCCAGCCCAAGAGGCTGCGCCGCGCCAATGCGGCGCCGCTCCACGGGTCGAACGCGGCCCATGGAATGAACGGGCTGCGCCGGCCATAGGCCCACACCTCGACCCGCACCGAGCGCCCGGCGCTCGGGCCGCGGGCGTGGAAACCGTAGGTGTCGGCGACGATGAGCGTGTTGGCCGGCACCGCGAAAGCGCGCGGCTCGGGCAGGCCGAGCGCCGCCAGCTCCTCCGGCATGATGCGGAACGAGCCCTGGCGGGTATCCGCATTCGCCGACTGCCGCGCGGCGAGGCTCATCCGCTTCTCCCAGGCGAGCCGCTCGGCGGTCAGCCGGTGCGACCCCGGAACATAGGTGAACGGGCCGCCATCCGCCGCGACATCGGTCAGGAACAGCCACGCCTTGACCGTCGGATGAAAGGTATCGGCATGCAAGGCGGTCTGCGGGTCGGGCGGGCCGTCGACGACATGACGCAGGATGCTCTGGATCCACACCACCGGCTCGGCGTCGCGGCTGCCGACATAGCGGATCAGGCCGCGCCATTCCGGCGAGCGCAACACACCGCGCAGCCCCGGCAAGGCCGCCAGCGTCTTCGGGTCGAGCGCGATCTTGCGCATGATCGTGTCGCCCTCGGCGATCTCGCGCAGCGGGCCGCGATAGGCTTTCACTTGGCGCAATAAGTCGGCGAACTCGCCGGCCGGCAGAAAGTTCGGCCGGATCACAAAGCCGTCGCGCTCGAAGGCGTGCCGGTCGGCTGCGGCGATCAGCCCGGCGAGGCGGCGGCGCCGCAAGGCGGCGATACGGTGCGCCAGCCTGACCCGGGCGGCGTGCAGCCCGTGCTCGTTCAGCCATCGGCTGCCGATCACCCGATTGCGCTCGAAGGATTTGGTGCCGGTGACGAGCTGCACCGTCCACAACGGCACCATCGCGGCGCGGCTTAGCTGCGCCAGCATGTCCCGTTGCTTCCGCTGTGGCCGGACCCGGTCATCGCGGCTCATCCATAGCGCAGCGCGGCCCCAGCGGCAAATCGGCCCGCAAACCGCCGGCGCATGCCGGGCTAATCGGCGCTGCCCGATTCTTCGGGCAACGGCCCCTTCTCGATCGGATCGACCGCAGGCTCGGCGTGCGAGACCAGTGCGCTGCGCGCCCACCGGCGAGCCAATGTGGGCGAGAACCGCACGGCGCGGCGCATCGCCGTTAATGGGCCGGGCAAGGCGATCATAGCGCGGCGGCGCAGCATGCCATCGCCGATCAGCCGGGCGGCTCGATCGGGGTGGATCGCAGCGATCTCGGGACGGCGCAACCGTGCCGCCAAGCGGGTGGCGATGAGGCTGGGAGAGGCGATCGCGACCGAGACGCCGACCGGTCGCAAGTTCTGCCGCACGGAGCGGCCATAACGCAGCACCTCTTCGGTGCGAGCCCCGACGAGCACGATGCCCCCCCGCCGCCGGCGCCGCAGCGTCTCGGCCAGCGCATCGACGACCATCATGGCGGAATCCAGCTCGGGCTCGGCATGGACGATCGCCATATCGACCGGGACATCGCGGCCGAAGGCTTGCAGCGCGTCGGCGATCTCCGAGTCCGCGTGGCGCGCGCTGTCCAGCGCGTCGACGATGGCGCCGCGCCGCCGGCAATCCTCGACGGCGTCGGCCAGGCTGTCGCCGGCGCCGATCAGGCACAACCGCACCCCGGGCATGGCCTGGGCGCGCGCGACGGCGAGGCCGATCTGGTCCGATACGCCGGCGACGACCACGCCTTTGCTCGGAGACCGCACCCGCCGGGCGGCGAGATCCGCCGCGTCGAGCGGCGGCAGCGGATGAAGGCCTCCCTCGAGGCGCCCGACAAACTCGGCAATTGCGGCCGCCTGCGCCGCGCGGGTGTAATAGCCGCCCTTGACCTGCGTCGTCCCGGCCAATGCCCGGAAGAAGGCCGCAGTCAGCTCGCGGTCGGGCGGCGACGGGTCGTGCCAGAAGGCGTCGAGCGGCTGTTGCGAGGTCAGCCCCGGGATGTCGAAGACGGCATTGCCCAGCACCTTGACCGGCACGCGATTGTAGAGCGCGGTGGTGCCGACCGTGCTGTTGATTGTGACCACCCCGGCGGCATTGGACAGAAGCTCGATCGGGATGCCGCCCTCGAAGGCCACCACCTGCTCGGCGACGCCGAACTCCCGCGCCAACCTCACCACCAGCGCGCACCAGTCGATCAGGCCATTGTCGAGCGGGTGCACGACGAGCGCGAGTTTCTTGCGGCTCCCGCTGCGCGCGAAGGAGGCGACGACCTCGCGGATCGCCTCGCGCACATCGCCGAACGGCGAATGGGCGCGGATCTGGAAATCGCTCGCAAGCTGCAACGGGAACAGGAAATACGAACCGGGCATGGCCTGCAGCCGAGCCTTGTCGGCGGCGCCCGCGCGGCCGGTGACGAGGCGCTTTCCGCGCGACCACACCCAGCCGGCATATTCGGCAAAGGGATGGAAAATCCCGTGATAGCGATAGCGCGGGTACAGCGCGCCGCCGAACACCAGCGCCAGGTTGTAGACAATGTCGAGCAGGGAAATCAGCCAGAACGGCGTGTGAAAGCGCGGCGTCAGATCGGGCGCCGGAAATTCCTCGGCCAATGCGCGGATCGCCGCCGGTTCGCGCGGGAAGCGCGAATAGGTCGACATGCCGTCGCGTTCGAGGGTGATCCAGTCGGGCCGGACATAGCCGAGATCGGTCGCAGTGACGGCGATGCCACGGGCTCGCGCCTCTTCCGCCGCGACCAGGTGATAGGGCCGTCGGTCGCCATGCAATACCAGATCGGTGACCTGATGCGTCTCCAGCACCTCGCCGATGAAAGTCCGCCACTCGTCGAAATGGCCGCGGAAATGGGTCGCCGGCAAGCGCCAGAACAGCTGGTCGCCAAAATGCAGGTTGACGCGGTGGACGCGGTGGCCGCGGGCAATCAGGGCGCGCCCAAGCCGGTCGAAGAAATCGGAGATCGGCCCTTGCAGGAAGAGGAAGGAGCGCGGCTTTCCGGCAGCAGTAAGCCCGCTCACCTCGGGCTCGGCGTAGATCTGGTAATTGTCCATCCCCCCTCCCCCGGGCTAGGCGGGATCGAAGGCGGAGACGGCGGATCGCGGTCGCCAACGCTGGCGCCCGAGCCCGACGCTTTCCATCAGGTCGACCGATTTCCAATACAAGAGCGGCTTGCGCAGGCCGAGCGCATCGACCGACCACGGGTCGAGCCCGGTCCACGGCAGGAACGGGTTGCGCCGGCCGAAGGCCCAGATCTCGACGCGGGTCGTCGGCTGCACGCTCGGCCCGCGGGCGTGGAAGCCGAAGGTGTCGGCGACGACCAGCGTATTGGCCGGAGCCGAGATGTGTCGCGGCTCGGGCAGGCCGAGCTCGGGCAGTTCGGCGGCCGCGATCGCCCGGGTCAGGCGCTGCTGCGTCTGGCGATAGGTGTCATGCGGCTGCCGGCTCGCATTGATGCTCATCCGCCGTTCCCATAGGAGACGCTCTGGCGTCAGGCGATGCGAGCCCGGGACATAGACGAACGGCATCGCATCGGGTGCGACGTCGGTCAGGAACAACCAGGCCTTGACGGTCGGGTGAAAGGTGTCGGTGTGGAGCTCGCATTGCGGATCGGGCGGACCCTCGACCGCGCCGCTCAGGATCGTCTGGAGATAGACCATCGGTGCCGCCGCCGAGGATCCGGCGTAGCGGATCAGGTTGCGGTATTCCGGCATGTCCAAGAGACGTCGCGCCGCCGGCACCCGTTCCAGCACCGCCGGATCGAGCGCGATGTGGCGAGTGACGGTATCGCCTTCGGTCATCTCGCGCGCCGGGGCGCGCAGCGCGCGGATCTGGGCGGTGAGATCGGCGAACACCGCCGGCGGCAGAAAATCGCGTTTGACGATGAACCCGTCGCGGTCGAAGCGCTCCCTGTCTTTCGCGTCGATCAGCCGCGCCAGGCGACGACGGCGCATCGCGGCGAGCCGGCAGGCGGCGATCACTCGGGCAGTATGGAGACCATGCTCGTTGAGCCACCGGTTGCCGATGACCGGGTTGCGCGCGAAGAATTTCTCCTGCGTCGCTACCTGGGCAAGCCAGAACGGCATCAACACGGTTCGACGCACGAGCGACGGCATGGCGTCTCTCCCGACCCAAAACCCGCACCATCTCGTCCGTGCGAGTGCGCTCGGCGATCCGCCGAGCATCGCGCCGGCTGCGTGCGACCGCCTGCCGAGAATTCGCAGCAGGCCGCGCACAACGGCTGTTGCAGGTGGCGTGCCAGTTTGGCGCCGCACTCAAGGTCGCGGTACTTGCCGGTGCACCGCCTCCTCGCCTGCTCTGCCGGCGCTATTGCATGGACAACCCGGTTTCCCCTTCAGCACGGACCAAGATTGGTTACACAACCTCACATCCGCAGCCGGGAATGTTGACCGTCTGGCGCGCGCTGTCCACGATTTTCTTAACGGTTCACGCGATCTTTAGTGGCGTCGGCGGCCACCCGGCGGAGCGGCCGCCGGCTCAGATCGCGCGGGCTGCGCGCAACGCCGCGATCTCGCCGGCCGCGTAGCCCAATTCGCCCAGCACGGCCTCGGTATCGGCGCCCATCGGCCGCGGCGGCTTCTCGATGCTCGGGCCGCCATGGGCGAATTTGAACGCCGCCAGCGGCACCGCAAACGGCCCGTCGACGCCGGGCGCCGTATCGAACCGGTGAAATACGCGCCGGTCCTTGAAATGCGGATCGGCGAGCGCTTCAGCCATCCTGCGCACCCGGGCGGCGGGCACATGCCGCGCCTGGAAATAGACCTCCCACTCGTCCGCGGTCTTGGTTTTGATGATGTCGGCGATGACTGCCGCCTCGCGCTCGCGGTCAGCCTCGCGCGCCTCGTTGTCGCTCTTGATCATGTCCGGCCGCTCGACCGCGCGCCAGAACCGCGCCTGCTGGCGCAGGTTGCTGGCGCCGATCATCACCATGCCTTCCTTCGCGTCATAGGCGCTGTTGGTGGCGAAGGGCTGCTTGTTGCCGTGCGGCTTGGGCTCGCTGCCATTGCGGAAATAGCCGGTCATCAGCGAGGCCTGCATCATCATCGCGACGCCGATCATGGCGAGGTCGATGTGCTGGCCCTTGCCGGTGCGCTCGCGCTGAAACAGCGCGCTTGCCAGCGCGAAGGCGCCCATCGTGCCGGTCGCGTAATCAACCGCCGGCGCGCCGATCTTGATCGGGTTGACCTCCTCGGTGCCGGTCGAGGCCATGATTCCCGAGGTCGCCTGGATCACATGGTCATAGGCGGTCTGCTCGCGTCTCACGCCGTCCTGGCCAAAGGCCGAGATCGAGCAGTAGATCAGGCGCGGATTGATTTTGAGCAGCGCCTCGTATCCTAGGCCGAGCGCCTCGAACGCGCCGGGCCGGTAATTCTCGACCAGAACGTCGGCGCCGGCGACCAGCCGCCGCAGCACCTCGCGCCCGGCCTCCTGCTTCAGGTCCAGCGTGATCGAGCGCTTGTTCGATCCCTGGGTCAGGAAGGAGGTGCCCATATGCTGGTGGTTGAGCGCCCGGTCGGTGCCGCCGTCGCGGCTCTGGTCTGGCTCGTCCGGGTGCTCGACCTTGATCACATCGGCGCCCAGCACCGCGAGCTGATAGGCCGCGAAGGGACCGGCCAGCACATGGGTGATGTCGATGATGCGAATGCCCTCGAAGGGTCGGGTCATGACGGGCTCCTGGCCGGGTTGAGCGGGATCGTGGGCACGGGTTCACCGCGCGCCGGAAAGCATCGCGCCTATCGTGTCATCCGGGCCGGCCCCGTGCCAAGCCGGTTTCCGCTCGGGAATTGCACGGTTTTGCGCGGGTCTTGCTGTTGCCGCTGGGCACCGCGACCCATATATTCAACTCATTCCAGGGTTGGCGGCTGAAAGGTCAAAGGATGGCACGGGTTACCGTCGAGGATTGCGTCGTTAAAGTCCCGAACCGCTTCCAGCTGGTGCTGCTGGCCGCCCAGCGGGCGCGCGAGATCACCTCGGGCGCGCCGCTGTCGCTGGACCGCGACGACGACAAGAACCCGGTCGTTGCATTGCGCGAGATTGCCGACGAAACGATCCAGCTCGACCATCTGCAGGAGGTGCTGGTGCGCGGCATGCAGAAGCACGTCGAGATGGATGAGCCCGAGGAGGCTCCGGAACTCGAACAGACGCTGTTCGGCATCGCCGACCCGACGGGCCCCGTCGTCAGCGAGGACGAGATCGACGAGGAGGCGGTCGACGAAGAGCTCGAAGAGGACCTGCTCACGGTCGAGGACGATATCGACCTGCCGGAGCTGCCCGCCGAGGAGGGAGAGGCCGCCGACGAGGACGAGCCCGCCGCCGAGGACGAGGCCGCCGACGAGGAACCCTGAGCATATTGCGGCCGGGGCAAAGGGGAGCCGCCTCGCCATGATGCGGCAGTTCGAACTCGTCGAACTGGTCAAATCCTACGATCCGCACGCGGACGAGGCGCTGCTGAACCGCGCCTATGTCTATACGATGAAGGCGCATGGCGCGCAGCTGCGTGCCTCGGGCGACCCCTACTTCTCGCATCCGATCGAGGTCGCGGGTCTCTTGGCCCAGATGAAGCTCGACGGCGCCTCGATCGTGACCGGGCTGTTGCACGACACGGTCGAGGACACCGTCGCCACCCTCGACGACATCGAGCGGCAGTTCGGCCCCGAGATCGGCCGCCTCGTCGACGGCGTCACCAAGCTGTCGCGCATCGAGCTGCAATCCGATCAGACCAAGCAGGCGGAAAACTTCCGCAAGCTCGTCCTCGCGATGTCCGAGGACATCCGCGTGTTGCTGGTCAAGCTCGCCGACCGCCTGCACAACATGCAGACGCTGCGCTTCCTGAAA
>WNGF01017892.1_pt1 | contig 10138 bp, 7 predicted proteins | sample 5400641 | NCBI WGS metagenome assembly WNGF01 (sample SAMN13153371, study PRJNA577476) | soil metagenome | isolation source: 80 cm soil or saprolite under grassland replicate 2 | place: USA:California | collected 2016-06-15
ACCAGCATTTCGATAAACAGCCACTGCGCAGTCCCGGCGCTCAGACAATCATGTACGCCGGTTATGAGCAGGAACTCCGAAACCTGATGCGCAATCCAAAAGACCTGCTCGCGCCGCATTGGTCTGCGAGCTATATCGGGCTGCGACTGCTTGCGGTCCTCTTTTGGTTTATTGTGGCTTTGGCTTTGACTGCGGCGATGCCAGGCACAATCAGCCGCGGTATAGCCCGCTTGCAATTATCACTCGGCCGCGTAGCGATTATTGGAGTAGTCGGATCTCTGATAATTGGCCCAGGCGTTATTTTGAGTCTGCGCTATCTGCCATACACCATCAGTGTCTTAATTGGCTTGATGGCGCTGCTATTGATTGTTGTGGCCGGATTGTTTGGACGCGTGATCATCTATGCTGCCACTGGCCGCTGGTTGCAACGAAAATTTGTAAAGAGTGGAAAAAATTCGGAAGCCGTTGCGCTGCTGTTAGGTACGATTTTTTGGATCGCGCTTTCATCTCTGCCCTTTGTTTGGCCGGTTGTTGTCGCTGTCGTTTTGGTCACCAGCCTCGGGCTGGCATTGACAGCTAGGTATCGGGTGGGCTGGAAGCGTCGACAGGAAGGGTGAAATTCATTCTTCCCTTCCCGAAAGCTTGCTAAAAGGCTCAAAAAATCCAGCCAAATACCACTCTTCGCGCATCCAAGGATTTTTGACGATTGACGGGCTGAATGGGCGCAGACCGGATAATTGTGCAACTTTTTTGAACTCCGGGCGTGAGTATTCAGCATGCGTGCGCTCGCTATAAGCGATACATAACGAGCAACTTAACTAGAACATTCGTCGAGTTTTATGCGTAACAGACTAGGATAGTCCCAGGCTGTTGCCGCAATATTCCGACATTTTTGTTGAGTGGCCGCTCGCGGTTTCTCGCGAAACGAACAGGAGGAGTAATGAAGGCGCTGTTTCTCGCAATTGCGCTTGTACTTGTTGGAGTACTCGCCGGCATTAATGCCAACGCACAGACGACCACCACCGCACCAGCTTCCCCACAGGCAACTGATCCATCGATTAGCCCAAACAGGGCTTTGGGAGAGGTGAAAGTGATTGATGCCGCGGCCAAACAATTGATCATCAAGACTGACGCCGGCTCATTGGTTACGGTCGTGCTTAGCGACAGCACCGTGTATAAGCGTATTGCTCCGGGCGAAACCACGCTGGCAAACGCTACCATAACCACTTTCGCGGAAGTGACAGAAGGTGATCGCGTGCTGGCAATGGGTAAAGTTTCAGATGACCGCAAGCTAGTCCCTGCGAGGACTCTGGTTGTAATGACTAAAGCGGACATCGCTAAAAAACAGGAGGCGGAACGCGCTGAGTGGAAGAGGCGAGGAGTTCTCGGCTTGATCACGGCGCTCAAGCCGGAGACAAAAGAAATCACGATCTCCAGTCGAACGATGGCTGGCCCGCAGTCCCTGATTATTCCCGTGTCTGACAAAGTGGAGATGCGTCGCTACGCGCCAGATTCGATCAAGTTTGCCGATGCCAGGCCGGCAAAATTTGAAGAACTGAAGGTGGGCGATCAACTTCGCGCACTGGGAGAACGCAACGCCGATGGCAGCGCCTTTACTGCCGAAAAGGTTGTGACTGGTTCCTTCAAAACGGTGGCGGGCGTAATCACTGCCGTCGATGTAGCTACGGGCGAAGTGAAAATCAATGACCTCCAAACAAAGCAGCCGCTAACGATTGTTGTTAAGCAGGACGCTGTGCTCAGGAAGTTTCCAGCGGCGAATGAAATGGGCGGCATGATGATGGGTCGCGGACCGGAAGCAGGCGGTCCACCGGCCGGTCAGACTCCAGCCTCAGGCCAGGCAGCAAGTAGGCCTCAGCCAAACGGCGCGCAAGGTACACCGGCAGGTGGCCAGGGCCGTGGCGTCGGCGGCGGAATGCGCATGGGCGGCGGTGGGATGAACCTGCAGGACATGCTTGAACGTCTGCCTACTATCTCAATTGCCGACGTAAAGGTGGGCGACACAATTATTGTTTCCAGCACCAAGGGCGCTGATCCGTCGCGCCTGACGGCCATCAGTTTTATTTCCGGTGCAGACACGCTGCTTAACATGTTAGCGGCGAGGCAGCAACAGACCGGCAGCCAAACAGCGCCAAACCCGGCTTCCGGTTTAGGTAGCGGCATACAATTTGGAATTGGTTTGCCATAAATAAGCACAAGGATCTTGCCAGAATCCGCGCGTAGGTAGCGATGGTTTCAAGCGCAGGCTTGTTGTCAGAAAGCCGTTAGCGTTGGTTCCCGGTCAGATAAGTTCACGTCTCCGAATAGGGTCTTGATATTATGAACATCTCCAGAAATATCCTGCGGCAGTCTTTGAGCATCGCCTTAATGGTCATGTTGTCAACGGTAGTCGCGCTGGCGCAGCAGACACGGGGAACACTGCGCGGTGTAGTCAAGGACGAACTTGGCGGCACAATTGTCGCGGCAACTGTCACGCTTACAGACGCGAGTGGAGTCGAAAAGACCGCCACTACTAATGGTGAAGGCGCATACGTGTTTAGCGCGCTTGCCCCCGGGAAATATTCGCTGCGCGCGACTGCACCAGGCTTCGCAGTTTCCGAGGAGACCGAGGTTGATTTGACCGCCGGTGGCCGGCAGTCACTGGACCTTACTTTGAAGGTTACGATTGAAGAGCAAAAGGTCACCATCGCAGCGGAAACTCCGCTCAGCACAGAATCAACCAACAACGCAAACCAGACGGTCATAACCGGAAAGGACCTCGATGCCTTGCCGGACGATCCCGATGAATTGGCGGCGGCATTGCAGGCCCTCGCCGGACCTTCGATGGGGCCGAACGGGGGACAGATTTTCGTCGATGGCTTTTCCGGCGGCCGGCTACCTCCCAAAGAATCGATCCGCGAGATTCGAATTAATCAAAACCCGTTTGCCGCGGAAAATGACCAGCCCTCGGGCCGGATCGATATTTTGACTCGGCCGGGCACGGACAAAATACGCGGCAGCGCGTTTTTCAATTTTCAGGACGAGAGCTTCAACTCACGCAATCCTTTTGCTATCAGCTCTCCAAAGCGTGCACCTTTTCAGGTGAGGCAATACGGTGGAAATCTGGGCGGCCCGTTGGTGAAAAAGAAGGCGTCTTACTTCATAGACTTTGAGCGGCGTGAAATTGACGACAACGAGTTGGTGAAGGCTACTATTCTTGATTCGAGTTTCATCCCGTTAGGCCTTGGTTTTGGGGTGGTGGTGCCAAGACGAAACATTACGGTTAGTCCACGTCTCGATTATCAGATCAACACCAATAACACGCTAATCGCTCGTTATAGTTTTAGCCACAACAGCACAGCCAATAATGGTGTCGGCGGATTTTCGCTGCCGGAGCGGGCCTTCACGTCATCGTCTACGCAGCAGAACTTTCAGCTTACCGAAACGGACGTGCTGAACGCGTCGATGATCAATGAAACGAAATTCCAATATACGCGGCAGCGGGCGCAAAGTCTGGGCGACATCACGCGTCCTACGGTCAACGTGAGCAGCGCGTTTATCAGCGGAGGCTCGCAGGTTGGAGCCGTCCAGAATACGGATCAGCGTTGGGAGCTGCAGAACTTTTTGGCCTGGTCGAAAGGAACACACGCGTTCAAGTTTGGCGGCCGGGTCCGCGGTGTACACATTACGGACGTTAACCCGAACAATTTTGGCGGCTCGTTTACTTTTGCCGGCGCGCTTGTCCCGACCTTCAACGGGTGCGGTGAACCTATTACCAGCCAGCCGGTATTTGCCGATAGCCTTGAGCACTATCGCCGAACCCTGGTACTACAGCGAGACTGTCCTGGTTTGACGGCCCTGGAGATTCGCAGACGTGGCGGCGGCGCATCGCAGTTCAACATCTCTTCGGGCAATCCTGAGGCCGATGTTTCCCAGGTCGATTTTGGCATTTACGCCCAGGACGACTGGCGAGTGCGGCCTAACCTGACCTTCAGTTATGGTATTCGTTACGAGCGCCAGAATAATATCAACAGCATATTGAACTTCGCTCCGCGTCTGGCAGTCGCCTGGTCACCCGGCGCTGTAAATAGTGCCAAGCCGCCCAAGATGGTCATTCGCGCTGGTGGCGGTGTCTTCTACAATCGTTTTGGCGAAGGCAATACGCTTCAAGCCAATCGGTTCAATGGCGTGAATCAGCAGCAGTTCTTTGTGAGTGAAGTTCCCCTGTATAACGTGAATGGACAGTTTGTTGAGCCGGTCGACTCGCCGCTGGATACGCTCGATTTTAGTCACGCAATTCCGCTGAGCAGTCTAGACGCAGTGGGGCGTCAAATAACCTGGCGGGTTGCCGATAACCTCCAGGCCCCCGTGGTTTACCTTGGCGGGACGCAGGTAGAGCGGCAGTTGCCGAAACGGTTCACACTGTTTGCCGGGTTGTTCCTGGTCCGGATTCAACACGTGATTCGCGCCCGCGATATCAATGCACCCATTCCCGGAACCAGCGGAACGCGTCCCTTTGGCAACGTCGGAGAGATCTACCAATACGAGTCGAGCGGCAGGTTTAATCAGAACCAGTTGTTCATTGGTTTCAATAATCGATTTAGCCGGGCGTTGACGTTCTTCTCGAGTTACTCGCTGAGTAAAACCACCAACGATACTGATGGCCAGGGCGGCGCGCTCTTTCCCGCCAACTCTTATGATCTGACCGGAGAGTTTGGCCGTGCCGCCTTCGATGTGCGGCATCGCTTTACCTTCGCCGGCACAATCAATCTGCCCTGGTGGCAGCTGAGCTTGAATCCATTCATCGTGGCGAGCTCAGGAAGACCGTTCAACATAACAACCGGCCAGGATACAAATGGGGATCGCCTCTTCACGGAGCGTCCATCCTTCGCTCCGGCAGGTGTGGATTGCAATAACCCCTCGGCAAACATCGTCTGCACGCCTTATGGCAACTTTAATTTGCGACCGGCTCCCGGAGAGGCGTTGATCCCGCGCAACTTCGGCGAGGGTCCAGGTTTCATATCCGTCAACATGCGCGTCAGCAAGACCTGGAACTTTGGCGCCATCCATTCAGCGACAGCTGCGACCGGCCGGGAAGTTCAGGGTCAGGCCAGCCAGCGCGGTGGTGGTGGTCGCGGCGGCGGTGACGTTGGAACTCCTCGAATCCCAGGTGCGGGTGGCGGTGGCGGCGGCATACCCGGAGGAGGTCCGGGTGGCGGGGGTGGTCGGGGTGGTGGCGGCGGCGGTCTTGCCGCTATTGGCGGCCCTCCTGGTGGAGGAGGGGCCGAAGCCAAGCGCTACAGCATGCAGTTTTCGTTGAATTTTCAGAACCTATTCAACCACGTAAACCTCTCACCGCCAGTTGGTAACCTGTCGTCTCCCTTCTTTGGTCAAAGTCTATCCCTCAGCGGTGGCTTTGGCGGCTTTGGCGGCCCGGGCGGTGGTGGCGGCGGAGCAGGTGGTGGCAGTGGCGCCGGCAATCGAAGGGTAACGGCCCAGGTGCGTTTCAATTTCTAGGAAGCGCCCGCTCGGTTTGTAAAAGCATGCGCTTCAGTTTCAATGCGAAGCTGCGATCCGGCTTGAATAGAATTCTCTTACAGACTTGTGGTCATTTGAGAAACGCTTGAGGAAATAATCCGATGAAAAGATTTGCGACATCACTCTCCTTGCTAGCTCTTGTTTTCTGCTTTGCGGCAGCCGCCTATGGGCAAACTGAGGTCAATGCGAAGGCTGTTGCTCCTGGCGGCGTGAAAGACACGACGCCAGCCGTAGCGATTACAGCGACAACTTCACCGGTCGATCTGGCGCGCGCCGCGCTGGCAGCCCAGGGTGGAGAAAAGTATAAGACTCTCAAGAACGTGGTGCTGCGCGGTTCGGTTGACCTCTATGGACCCAACTCGACGCAGTCAATTCCCGGCAGCTTCGTGATTGCCAGGGCTGGCGACAAGTTGCGCATGGAGGTTGATGCGCGTCCGCTCTTTAGTTTTAAGCAGATTTCTGATGGCCAGCAGTCTTACAGTTCTCTTCCGGGCGCCGAGTTGCCGCCGGGAGGTAAATTCGGGATGGGGGTGCTGACTAAATTTGACCAGCCGGGTTACGTTGTAACCGTCCTTCCTGATAAGAAAAAGCAACGCGGATTTCGCATCGTTGATGGGGAAGGGAATGCCACGGACTTTTACCTGGACATCGCAACCGGACGAGTTGTGACCTTCACCTTTTCTTTCAATGGTTACAATTTCGGAACCGAGAACCAAAAATTTAAAGAAGTAGAGGGCGTTCTTATCCCGAGCAGCTTTACGCAAAGAATTGAAATGCCGCAAGGGGCTGCTTTTGCTGAGTTCAACGTGAAAGACGTAAAACTGAATCAGGCGCTCGGCGACGATGTCTTCGCAATGCCGAACTAACTATTCAAAGAGGAAATCAGACCTGGTCGCTCGTTCCCGCTCAGTTAAAAGAATCAGGGCCGCCCTTAATGAGGGCGGCCCTGGCCTTTTTCTTTCTGAGTCATTCCTTACACGCTCGTGATCTCATGCTCTTTCGACTTCGTCAGTTCGTCGATCTTGCTGACGTAAGTGTTGGTAAGTTTCTGCACTTCTTCAAGGCCATCGCGCTCGTTGTCTTCCGAAATCTGTTTGTCCTTCAACATCTTCTTCAAACGCTCATTTGCGTCGCGACGAATGTTTCGCACCGCGGTGCGGTGGTCTTCCGCGATCTCGTGAACCTGTTTCGCAAGTTGCTTGCGACGTTCTTCGGTGAGCGGCGGGATGGGGATTCTTACCAGCTTGCCATCGTTTGATGGGTTGAGCCCGAGGTCCGCGGCGCGAATTGCTCTTTCGATCACGGAGACCTGCGTCTGATCCCAGGGCTGAACCGTCAGCATCGCCGGCTCGGGCGCGTGGACTGAAGCCATCTGGTTGAGTGGCGTTAGGGTGCCATAGTAGTCGACCATCACCGAGTCGAGCAGACTTACAGCGGCCCGTCCAGTGCGCACGGTGGCCAATTTACGTTGGAAGTCGTCAATGACCGTGTCCATTCGCGGTCGCGTGTCTTTGATTACGTCCTTCTCGCTCATATTCCTACTCCAAAACGGTTTACACCAACCCCAAACTATTTCCCCACCCAAACTCTCGTGCCTACCCCAGGCTCACCCGTGACCACGCGCATGATGTTGCCCGCCTGCCGCATATTGAAAACCACTATTGGCAAATTGTTGTCCATACACAGCGATATCGCCGATGCATCCATCACTTTTGCATCCATCACTTTCAACTGCCGTTCGAGCACCTGCTGGTAGGTTATAGAATCGTAACGAACCGCCGTCGCGTCTTGCATCGGATCGGCGTTATAGACGCCCTCTACTTTGGTAGCCTTAAGAATTATGTCGGCTTTGATTTCCAGGGCGCGTAGCGCGGCGGCGGAGTCAGTAGTGAAATATGGATTGCCGGTGCCGGCGGCAAAGATAACGATGCGGCTCTTTTCGAGGTGGCGAACAGCACGCCTTCTGATGAAAGGCTCAGCCAGCTGTGGGATGTCGATTGCCGACATGACGCGCGTCTGCACCTGGAGTTTTTCCAGCGCATCCTGCAGCACGACCGCGTTCATGACTGTGGCCAGCATGCCGATGTAGTCGGCAGACGAGCGATCCATGTTTCCTGCGCTCCGGGAGACGCCGCGAAAAATGTTGCCACCGCCGACTACCACGGCGATCTGCACGCCCAGTTCGTGAACTGCTTTCAGTTCCTCGCCAACCATGCGAGCGACATCTACGTCAATGCCATAGTTTTGCTCGCCCATCAGAGCTTCGCCGGAGATCTTCAACAAGACGCGACGGTAGGCGAGCCCGGCTTTGTCAGGATTTGATTTTTCAGCGGTCATGGAGTGTTCTGTTTAGTTTGCGTATCTTTACCGAAGAGTTTGCGAGCCGTTGCGGTACAAGGCTTCCGTCTTCAAAAATCCAAACCCGCAAAGAACGCAAAGGGACCGCAAAAGATCCAGCTTCTCAACGCAAACTAAAGTTTGAACTCTGAACTAAACTTGCGGCTAACTCACCAGCGAGGCTACTTCGCTGCCAAAGTCATCATCGCGCCGCTCGAGTCCCTCGCCCATCTTATAGCGAGTGAAGCGGCGAATCGTAATCTTCTCGCCCGTTTTGGCTACCTTCTCGGTGACCAGTTCTGCTACCGTCTTGGCAGGGTCCTTAACAAAAGGCTGATCCAGCAAAACTGTCTCTTCATAAAACTTGTTGAGGCGGCCTTCGACAATCTTGTCGATCACCTGATCTGGCTTGCTGGCGTTCTTCGGATCGTTTTTGGCCTGAGCCCGGGCGATTTCTCTTTCCTTTTCCAGATCCGCCGCAGCCACCTCATTGCGGGAAACGAATCTTGGCTCCGCTGCGGCGACATGCATGGCAATGTCTTTCACCAGTTGCTGAAACTCTTCGCCGCGAGCCACGAAATCCGTCTCGCAATTTACCTCGACCAAAACCCCAACTTTTCCACCCATGTGGATGTAAGAGCCGACAATTCCCTCAGCCGCGATGCGGCCCTCTCGCTTCTTTGCGGAGGCCAATCCGCGCTTGCGCAGAATATCAACCGCCTGCTCTTCATTGCCATCAGCTTCAACCAGCGCGTTCTTACACTCCATCATTCCAGCGCCCGTCTTTTCGCGAAGCTGTTTCACCGCTGCTGCTGTTACATCTGCCATGATTATGAAACTCTCCGATTATTTCCCAAAACGTCTGATTAATGGCCTGCTTCAACTTGTCCGACAAGTAAAGTTTGTCGGATTGGCAAGTTACCCAGCTTGCCGGTTAATGAAAAGCGCAGCCCGGCGGAGGTTCCGCTTTAAAGGCTGCGCTCGCCGATAATAAAAATCTCGAATGCCCGGGTTTCAGCTCGCCGCCACAACCGACTCAGCACTTTCGTCCACAGCCGCATCTGCCTGGGAGGTTTCCGCGGTGGTGGGCTCGCTAACTTCGCTGCCACTTACTTCCGGCGCGGCCGTTTCCGCTGCCACCTGAGCTACTGGCGCGGCTCCCGTAGCCGCAGGTTCGCTAGCCCCGGTCCCGATCTCGTCCGCCGGCGCGACACTTGCTTGATCTCCCGCCTCATCAGACTGAGCAGCGACACCGCCTTCGGTTGCGATTTGCTGACCATCGAGAATTGATTCCGCTATCCGCGAAGCAAAGAGGCGTACCGCACGCAAAGCGTCATCGTTGCCTGGAATGACGTAATCAATTCCTTCTGGCGAGCAATTGGTATCGACAACGGCGACGATTGGGATTCCCAACCGGTTGGCTTCCGCGACCGCGATCTCTTCTTTCCTGACGTCAATAATGAACACAATATCGGGCAGCCGATTCATCGACTTGATGCCCGAAAGGTTCTTATTCAAGCCGTCGCGCTCTCGATCGAGTTTGATGCGTTCTTTCTTCGTCAGCTTTTCGTAGCGGCCATCGGACTGCATGGCCTCCAGGTCCTTAAGACGTTTGATGGATTTCTGAACGGTTTGGAAGTTTGTTAACAGGCCGCCGAGCCAGCGCTGGTTGACGTAGTACTGTCCACAGCGTTCCGCTTCCTCGCGAACAGCATCCTGCGCCTGTCTCTTTGTGCCGACAAAGAGCACGGTCTTTCCTCTGTCTTCAGCAATCGCATTTGTAACAAACCCGATCGCGTCGCGAAACATCCGCTGAGTCTTCTGAAGGTCAATAATGTAAATGCCGTTGCGCTCGCCGAAGATGTATTCCTTCATCTTCGGATTCCAGCGCCGAACCTGGTGGCCGAAATGCACGCCAGCCTCCAGGAGTTCTTTCATCGTAACCGAAACCAAACTTTAATCTCCTTTTCAGTGAACTGGTTTAATGTACTCACCATAGCTCCCGGAGCTCTCCTCAGGAAGAGCAACCAATTCGAGCTACGGCAATGGATTTTAGAATTTCGGAATGCGGATTTCGAATTTCTGCTGATCAACTCGCAGTTCTGCGACTGACAATCCAAAACAACTGCAACTACCGGGTTTTCAAACTCGAATTCCGAAATTCGAAATTCGCTATCTCAACTTTTATCGCTTCGAGAATTGGAAGCGCTTGCGGGCGCCCTTTTGCCCATACTTTTTCCGCTCTTTAATGCGGGGGTCTCGCGTG
>WNGF01028029.1_pt1 | contig 10137 bp, 7 predicted proteins | sample 5400641 | NCBI WGS metagenome assembly WNGF01 (sample SAMN13153371, study PRJNA577476) | soil metagenome | isolation source: 80 cm soil or saprolite under grassland replicate 2 | place: USA:California | collected 2016-06-15
CGGCGCGTCTCGCGAGCGCGCGGATCATCCTCGCGCTGGCGGCGTTCGTCACGGCCGCAGCTCTCGCCGCTCTTCTCCGCCGGGCGGGACTGGGACTAACCGTCGCGTCGCTGGCAGTCGCTGCGGCGTTCGCGACGCCGGCGATACTCGAGGTGCATCTCTCCGTTTTGAGCGAGCCGCTCTTTCTGGCGGCGCTGTTGACGACGCTCTACCTGCTCACGACGAGGCCCGACAATCCCTATCTCGCGGGCACGGCGGCGGCGGCAGCGGCGCTCGTGCGCTACGCCGGCGTTTCCGCCCCGCTGGCGGTGGGACTCTGGTTTCTGCTGCGCCGCGGTCCGCTGCGCGAGCGTTTCCTGTACGCCTCGAGGTCGGCCGTCGTCTCCGCGATCGCCCTCGCGCTCTGGGCGTGGCGGAGTCAGCACGTGTCGGAGGGAAATACGGGCATACAGATTCAACCCGCCGCCAGCCTTGGGGCCGCGTTTCATGATGCGACGGCAACTATCACGTCATGGCTGGCGCCACTCGCATCGGGTTATTGGAAAGATGGTCTCGCTATCTCCGCCGCGGCCGCATTGGCCGCGATCGTCCGGATTGGATGGAATCGATTGCGGCGGAGCACCTCCGAAGAAGCGGACCCGACGAGACTATTCGCCGTCACTTTCCTTCGCGCGGATTTCCTGCTTCTCGGCTGCTATCTGACCGTTCTCGTTTTCTCGCGCGCGTTCGTGGGGCACACGATTCGGTTCGACAACCGCATTCTCTCGCCGGCGATTCTGCTCGCGGAAGCGGCGATCGCGGTATCGCTCGCCGGTTTTCTCCGCACAGAGCCGCGGCCGGTGCGCGCCGGCGTCGTCGCGCTCCTTGTTTTCTGGATCGGCGGGTCGGCGCTGGCGAACCGCGCGATCGTCAGCGACGCCGTCGGCGACGGGCTCGACTTCGCCGGAAGCGATTGGCGCGATTCGGAGACTCTCGACTGGGTGCGCACCGAATCGAAAGGCCACGCCCTGTTCAGCAATTGGCCCCCGGCGATCTACTTCCATACGGGACGAATCGCGCGCGATCTCCCGATCTCACTCGACAGCGACGACGTCGCGCTGTTCCGGCAGATATTGCAGGATAGAAAAGGCGTGATCGTGGCATTCGCCGCGCCGAGTCCCGATTATCCGCCGACGGACTCGATAGCAAAGGCGCTCGGACTCCGAGAAGAAGCCCGATTCAGCGACGGAAAGATCTGGTCAGCGGTGCGAAGCAGCCGCTGAATCGCGAGGCCGGTCGACATCGGCGGCGGTGTGCGGCCAGATGCCAAGCGGCTGCAGCGCGTGTTGCGAGATGAACCCGCAGTGCTCACAGACGATCATGATCGCCGGTATCGTCGTGCGCTCGGAGCTGCCTCGCTCCATCGTCGCCTGGACCTCGATGCGCGAGTACTCGCTGACCGTCCACTGGCTGTCGCTGCAGCGCGGACAGCTGCCCGCGCCGCGACTTTTCAGCGCGGCCACGATCGCATGCTTCTCGTCGGCGGAAATACCCTTGTAGTTATTCATGACTGATCCCTGTCGTAAATGTTGGCTGAGCGGGTGGATGAAATTCCTCGACACACCAGGCGAGGGCCTGCCTGAGGATCGCCTGTGAAGCCTGCGCCGGAAACTTCTTTCGGTGGCCGGCGGCTTCTTCGGCGAGACGCACCATCTCGCGCACCTGCACGACGATCTGGGCGAGGGGCGCTCCCTGAAGCTGCTCTGACGCGCATCTCTCGCGGACCGCGACGTGGAGCGAGCTGAGAAACGAAAAGAGACTCTCGTCATGCGGCGCGATGAAATAGCCTGGCAAGTCAGGAACGGAATCTTCGGGATTGTCCACGAGCGGCCTTGCCTGGAGAAAGGCGTCGCCAGTAGCGCCGGGATATGCCTCTTGCTCCGAAGCGTATCGGAAGTGCGGGCTGGTGGAAAAGTCCCGCATGAGATCATCTGATGATCCTGCGATTAATCTAATCGGTCTGCCGGTGAGGATCGGTCACTGACCGATACCCGAGAACAGAGTGGCGGCGTCTCGCGCAGAGCAGCGTTGCGGCAATTAGCCCCTCGCACGGTCATCGCCGCTCCGCTTTCATTGTGCGCAATGGTACAATGGGCGAGATTACACCAAATCATAGTAGTTGAGTCAGCGGGAACACGACGCTGAAGGCTTTCGAGCCACTTGTCCCCCAATTGATCCTCTTTTGACGGAATGCGTCGGAGCCTCAGGCGCCGGCGCGGTGGCATAGGGGACGGGGACAGATGATCGTAAAGAACAAGCGCGCGATGAACGGCGCGGCAAAGAAGCGCGGGCATGCCGACCCGCTTCTCACGACCGGTGCGCTGCAGAGCGCGATCTTCAACAGCGCGAACTTCTCGAGCATCGCGACGGACGCCAAAGGCGTCATCCAGATCTTCAACGTCGGCGCCGAGCGGATGCTCGGCTACACGGCGGTCGACGTCGTCAACAAGATCACGCCTGCGGACATCTCAGACTCTCAGGAAGTAATCGCCCGCGCGGAAGCGCTGAGCGTCGAGCTCGGCACTCCCATCGCTCCGGGGTTCGAGGCGCTCGTCTTCAAGGCGTCGCGTGGAATCGAGGACATTTACGAGCTTACGTACATCCGCAAGGACCGCAGCCGCTTCCCCGCTGTCGTATCCGTCACCGCCCTTCGCGACGCGGCGGACACGATCATCGGCTATCTGTTGATCGGCACGGACAACACCGCCCGCAAGAAGGCCGAGGAAGAGCTCCTGAAGGTAGGAGCGCTGCAGAACGCGATCTTCAACAGCGCGAATTTCTCGAGCATCGCGACCGACGCCAAGGGCGTCATTCAGATCTTCAACGTCGGCGCCGAGCGCATGCTCGGGTACACCGCCGCGGAAGTGGTGAACAGGATCACTCCGGCGGACATCTCGGATCCCGAGGAAGTCATCGTTCGGGCGAAAGCGCTCAGCCGCGAGCTCGGCACCGACATCACCCCGGGATTCGAGGCGCTGGTATTCAAGGCGTCACGCGGAATCGAGGACATTTACGAGCTGACTTATTTCCGAAAGGATGGCAGCCGCTTCCCCGCCGTCGTCTCGGTAACGGCGCTTCGCGACGCGCAGGGCGCGATCATCGGATACTTGCTGATCGGAACGGACAACACCGCGCGCAAGCAGATCGAGGAAGAGCGCATGAAGCTCGACCAGCGCCTCCGCGATCAGCACTTCTATACACGCTCGCTCCTCGAGTCGAACATCGACGCCGTCGTGACGACGGATCCGCGCGGGATAATCACCGACGTAAACAAGCAGATGGAAGCGCTCACCGGCTGTACGCGCGACGAGCTCATCGGGGCTCCTTTCAAGAACTATTTCACCGACGCGGGCCGCGCCGAAGCGGGAATCAACCGCGTTCTCGCGGAGAGCAAGGTCACCAACTATGAGCTGACGGCGCGGGCCCGTGACGGCGCGCTGACCGTCGTCTCATACAACGCGACGACATTTCACGACAGGGACCGGCGCCTTCAGGGCGTGTTCGCATCGGCGCGCGACATGACCGAGCTGAAGGTTTTCGAGCAGGCGCTCCAGCAGAAGAACGTCGAGCTCGAGGGCGCGAGCCGGATGAAGTCGGAATTTCTGGCAAACATGTCCCACGAGCTGAGGACGCCGCTCAACGCAATCATCGGATTCTCCGAGGTGCTCGCCGACGGGCTCATCGGCGACATGACCGACAAGCAGCGCGGCTTCATCGGCGACATTTTCAGCAGCGGAAAACACCTGCTGTCGCTGATCAACGACATCCTCGATCTCTCCAAGATCGAAGCCGGCAAGATGCTTCTCGATCTCGAGGGGGCGGAGGTCTCGTCCCTGTTCGTCAACAGCTTCTCGATCATCAGGGAGAAAGCCGCCGCGCGCCACATAGAGCTCGTCATGGACGCCCCGAAGGAGCTGGGCACGATGCAGGTGGACGGTCGGAAGGTGAAGCAGATCGTTTACAACCTTCTCTCCAACGCGGTCAAGTTTACGAGCGACGGAGGAAAGGTCACATTGCGGGCCAGCCGCGTGCCGCGGGAGAAGGTCGCCACCATTTCCGCCGGGAAGATCGGAAAAAGCTTCCCGCTGGCGAAGAGCGAGTTCACGGATTTCCTGGCGATTACAGTGACCGATACCGGCATCGGCATCTCGCCCGAAGGAATCGATCGGCTGTTCAAGCCGTTCAGTCAGGTTGACAGCGGACTCGCCAGAAAATTCGAAGGAACCGGGCTCGGGTTGGCGATGGTGAAGCTCCTCGCCGAGCTCCACGGCGGCGCAGTTGGGCTGGAGAGTCAGGTTGGCGAGGGATCGTCGTTCACCGTCTGGCTTCCTTTCCGCGAGAAAGAGGACGTAAACCCGGAAGTTGTGAACGTCTTCTCGGTTCCGGTGATCGTCGGGCCGGGTCACCGCACGGCGCTGGTGGTGGAGGACGATTTCAAATCAGCCGATCTCATCCGCGTTCAGCTGGAAGCGGAAGGATTTAAGGTGCTGCACGCGACTTCGGCCGAATCAGCTCTGTTGATGGCGGTCAAGCAGCCGCTCTCTCTCATCACGCTCGACATCATGCTGCCACAGATGGACGGCTGGGAATTCCTTGCGCGGGCGAAGCAGGTTCCCGAGCTGGCGACCATTCCGGTCGTCATCATCTCCATCGTCGCCGATTCGGCGAAGGGCTTCGCCCTGGGCGCTGCCCGTGTAATGCAGAAACCGATATCGAGGCAGGAGCTTTCCGATTCGCTGGTGTCACTGGGACTGCTTCCAGTTCTTGATGACTCCCAGCTGAAGATCCTCCTCGTTGACGACGAAGCACCCCGATCTGATAGTGCTCGATCTGATGATGCCGGACGTGAACGGTTTCGCGGTCGTGGAGGCGCTCCAGGAGCGGCCGGATACGGCGTGCATCCCGGTGCTCGTCGTCACCGCGAAGCAGCTCACCGCGCATGACCGATCGCGTCTCAACGGCTACGTCTCGGCGATAATGGAAAAGTCCAACTTCGAGCGCGATCGTTTCACGACCGAAATCCGCCGCGCGATGTCCGGCCGGAAGTGCGCCGCATAATGGCAAAAGTTCTGGTAGTGGAGGACAATCCGGCGAACATGACGCTGGCGAAATTCCTGCTTGAATCGGTGGGGCACACCGTTCTCAGCGCAATCGATGCCGAGAGTGGTGTAATTCTCGCAACGACAGAGCAGCCCGATCTCATTCTGATGGACATCCAGCTTCCCGGAATGGATGGACTTCAGGCGACCGGTCTCCTCAAGGCCGATCCGGGAACACGTTCGATTCCGGTAATCGCGCTCACCGCGCTGGCGATGAAGGGCGACGAAGAGCGGATTCTTGGCGCGGGCTGCGACGGATACGTCGCGAAACCGCTCGACTACAAGCAGTTCCTGGCGAAGATCTCAACGCTGGTTCCGGTGGCCGCGAGGTGATACCGGCTGGAGGCGACCACCTCGACGGCGAGAGCGTCGGCTCCCCTGAAGATGCGGAAAACCGCGAGAATTGCGTTCGAAACGACCTCCTCAAACGGCTAAGAGGAGTTTGCAAGGATCTTCCCGCGGAAGAATTCCAGGAGCTGGTCTCGGAGATGACGCGCGTGCAGCTGCGGAGCGAGCGCCTCCGCGGTTAACGATCGGGCCGCTTCACGGCGCTGGTTTTGCTGGAAGACTTTGCTCTTGTCAGACTTTATCCCGAGTGATATCGTCGGTATTGGGAAGCAGGTGACTACTGAGATGCCAGGAATGGCAGAGCGGTAGTCGTGTAGCATCCGCCCATGCAGGGGGCTGGGCGGGACATTTTCGATGGAGAACACCGATATGACGCATCACGCCCGTACGCTCGCGAGCATTACCGCTCTCGCAGCGCTTGCCGCATGTACGCCCGACAGCTCGATGACACCGACATCCATAACCGGTCCGAGTGCGTCAGTCGCCACTGGCTTCTCGGCGCGATTCGAGCACGCCAGAGTCTGCCCGACCTCGGTTGCCGGCGAAGCCCGCTGCCACTCATGGGTGAGGGTCGACGCGTCCGGAAATCCGCTGGCAGTCGGCGCTCCGAGCGGATATGGCCCGGCGGATCTCATCTCTGCGTACAACCTTCCCGCAACCGCTACCGGAACGTGGAGCTGGAACGGGCAGACAATCGCGATCGTCGACGCCTATAATGACGGTAACGCGGAAAGCGATCTGGCGGTGTACCGCGCCCAGTTCGGACTCGGCGCTTGCACGACGGCGAACGGCTGCTTCCGGAAGGTGGACCAGAACGGCGGAACGGCGTATCCGCGCGGCGACATGGGCTGGGCGGAAGAGATCTCGCTCGATCTCGACATGGCGAGCGCCATCTGCCCGAACTGCAAGATCCTCCTCGTAGAGGCGAAGTCGAACTCGTTCGCCAACCTCGCGGCGGCTGAGGACCGGGCGGCTTTGATGGGCGCGAACGTCATCTCCAATTCATACGGCGGAGGCGAGTTCTCGAGCGAGACGAGCTCGAGCTACGACGGACACTTCAATCATCCCGGCGTCGCCATCACCGTAAGCTCCGGCGACAACGGTTACGGCGTCGAGTATCCGGCTGCATCACAGTATGTGACCGCAGTTGGCGGAACGCACCTCGTCAGGGATGGCAGCGCCCGCGGATGGGGCGAGACGGTATGGAGCGGCGCAGGCAGCGGCTGCAGTGCGTACGAGCCGAAGCCGACATGGCAGCTCGACAGCGGCTGCTCGCGCCGCACGGTCGCCGACGTTTCGGCGGTCGCCGATCCTAACACCGGCGTCGCAGTGTATGATACCTACCGCCTGCATCCGGGCGGATGGCTCGTCTTCGGCGGTACGAGCGTCTCCGCTCCGGTCATCGGCGGCGTGTATGCGCTCGCCGGCAATGCGAGCGTGCTCACGTATGCATCGCTCTCCTATATCAACACGGTGTCGCTCTTCGACGTCACGTCTGGAAGCAACGGCAGCTGCGGCGGCTCCTACCTGTGCACTGCGAAGCCGGGCTACGACGGCCCGACGGGCAACGGTACGCCGAACGGCACCGGAGCCTTCTAGCAGCGAAGAATTCTTTCAGAACTTCTTGATAGGGCGGGCCCGGTCGATTTGACCGGGCCCGTTTTTCGTTCGATCATTCTCTGTCCGGGATCGCCACATGGGCATTCCGATGCGCCAATAGGGTGCGCTCACCGCGGCGTGTCTTCGATGCAGAGACAGCGGATCCCACTTGCTCCGGAGGAAGAGATGAAAGCCTATTACCAGAGACTCGGCGCGGCGGCGTTGGGACTTATTGCGGTTTTCACCGGCTGTGGGAGCGAAGGCGCGACGGACCCCGCTTCTCCGCTCTCTGCACCCACCACGGTGAGCGTCTCGTTCTCGGGCGGCTATGACACGAACCCGGTCGACAACGGGCGGCCGGTCGTGCTCGTCGCCGGCGCACTCGGAGTCGCGCCGGAGGTTTTTCGGTATGCATTCAGCCTGGTGACGCCGGCGCCGGCCGGCCAGGAGCCGGATCCCAATCAGGTCTCGCTGAACAAGGCGGCGCTTCTCAGCGTGCTGGGTCCGTACGGCGTCACGAACGATTTGCTCGATACCGTCTCGAATTATTACAGAATCAATGGAAGCGCGGGCGAAGTGTGGCCGAGGGTGGCGGCGAGTGCGACCGCGGTAGTTACCGATGGAGTCGTGACCGCGATTAACATCACGAACGGCGGTGCGGGCTATTCATCGCCGCCCACGGTGACCGTGCCGGGATTTGCGAATCTGACGATCGTCGCGGCGCTTTCATTCGGAAAGTCATTCACCACGAACGGGAGCATCGCGTCGCTGACGATCGTCCGATAAATAAACGCGGATGAAAAAAGTGCCCGCCCGCGTTTGGGATTCTTACGATATTTCCGCATGGCCACTGTGCATGCGGTTGGAGAACGGGCGCCGCTCGTTCGTCGGGGGCGGGCGTTGTCGTGGCTCACTCTTGTCTGTGTCACGATAGAAGCGGTCGTCTCGATCGGCGCCGGCGTCTCCGCCGGAAGCATCGCGCTGATGGGATTCGGAGTTGACAGCATCATCGAGCTGGCGGCCAGCGCGACCGCGATATGGCTTCTCAATGCGGACGCGTATGAGGCGGATCGAGAGAGAGCCGAGCTTCGGGCGCTGAGGATCATCGGCGCGCTGTTCGTCGCGCTCACGATTTACGTAGCTTGGGGGTGCCGCGAGAATGCTACTGACGCGGCAACGGCCTGAGGAGAGTCTGGCCGGGGTGCTCGTGGCCGCCGCGTCGCTGATCGTTATGCCTCTGCTCGCGCGGGCGAAAAGGAAGGTCGCGGTGGGACTGGGAAGCCGAGCTCTCCAGTCGGAAGCACAGCAAACACAGCTTTGCACCTATCTGTCGGCGATTCTTCTCGGCGGACTGATTCTGAACGGCGCGTTCGGATGGTGGTGGGCGGACCCGGTCGCGGCCTTGCTGATGGTGCCGATCATCGCGAAGGAGGGATTCGACGCGCTGCGCGGCCGGCATGTGTGCGACACCTGTTGAGACGAATCAATGGGCCATCGAGGAGTTGAACCTCGGACCTCACGCTTATCAGGCGTGCGCTCTAACCACCTGAGCTAATGGCCCCCGCCGGATACGATCCGGAGCAGTCTTCCAAAGCGTCCGCGCGTGATGAAATAATCTTGTCGAACTGACTTTAAGAACAATTCATGCGCGCTCGCACACCGGCCGCCCGCAGGTTACCATTCATTCGGGGTTCTAGCCGAATGCCGTTCAGCAAAACACATCATTCAATTCTTGCGCTCGCGCTGGGCTTTCTTGCAGCGAGCTGTGGCGAGAGCGTTACGGCGCCCGGCCCGCCGGCTTCACTCGACGTCGTAAGCGGCCAGGATCAAACAGGCGTGGCGGGAACGGAGCTCACGCAACCTCTCGCAGTCCGCATAATCGACGCCGATAACCATCCCGTGCCCGGTGTACTCGTGAATTTCAAGGTCGTCTCCGGCGGCGGAAACATGTTCGCTGGTTCGGGGCTGACCAACGCGGACGGAATTGCCAAGGACCGCTGGACGCTCGGGCCGTCGGTCGCAGACAGTCAGCGTGTGCAGGCGCGATCAGTGGACGCGTCCACTGGAACGGCGCTCGTTTTCGGTGATTTTCGAGCTACAGCCACAGCCGGGCCAGCTTCAGAGCTTACGGTTTCGACAGCGCCGAGCGTGTCCGCGCCGGACCGGACGGTATTTGCTGCGCAGCCGGTAATTCACATTTCCGACGCTCATGGAAATCCCGTCGCGGGTACGACGGTGACTGCGGCGATCGCGGCCGGTGGCGGTACGTTGAATGGAACTACGAACGCAACTTCATCGGCTACAGGCGCCGCGGCGTTTTCAAATCTCTCGATCGCAGGAATCATCGGGAGTCGCACACTGACCTTCACCGCGCCAGGAGCATCCGCGGCGACAGCGACAGTACTACTCACTGCAGGAACTGCCACGTCGATCGCAATGAACGGCGGGAATAATCAGACTCACATTGTTGGCGCGCTCGTTGCCCCATCTCCGTCCGTAGTGATTACGGATGCCGATGGGAACGCAGTGGCCGGCGTAGAAGTGATCTTCACGCCTGCCAGTGGGGGATCATTCCTCACTTACGGCAACCGCACTTCCGATGCGACTGGAATCGCCACATTGGGCGGTTGGAACCTTCTGGTTTCGGGAACGAGCACGATTCAAGCAACCGCTATGGGCCTGAACGGATCGCCTGTCACTTTTTCGGCGAACGCGATCGCGCTTCAATCAGTAGCTGCGGGTGTCAGCCACGCCTGCGGTTTAACTGTTGCAGGCGAGGCTTATTGTTTGGGCTCGAACGGGTCCGGTCAGTTGGGCGACGGCACGACTCAATATCGAAACAACCCGGTACACGTCGCCGGCGGTCTCACATTTTCCAGTCTCTCAGCGGGCGACTATCACACATGCGGCATTTCAACGGGCGGCGGCGCATATTGTTGGGGAATGGACGCCGGCGCCTGGGCAGGGGCGACAGGTGACAGGCCAACGCCAACTGCAGTCGCTGGCGGGGCGGCGTTCACAAGCGTTTCGAGCGGTAACCATTTCAATTGTG
>WNGF01010946.1_pt1 | contig 10136 bp, 8 predicted proteins | sample 5400641 | NCBI WGS metagenome assembly WNGF01 (sample SAMN13153371, study PRJNA577476) | soil metagenome | isolation source: 80 cm soil or saprolite under grassland replicate 2 | place: USA:California | collected 2016-06-15
CGTTCCAGCTCGTCGTGGGCGGCCTGGTCCAACGTCACGCGCAGCGGCGGTGCCATGATCGTCCCCCTTGCGATCAGGAGACTTGACCATGCACCCCATCATCCAGGCCACGCAACCACTCCCAGGAAGCATTTAGCCGCCACATCATCGGTGGGAATGGTGTAGAAGCCGACCTCCGCGCACGCGGTGCGGACCCTGGTGAGCGTGACCTGGCCTGGATCGTCACGCGACACCATCACAAGCTTCTGGTTGTCGTCTGCGAAGGGCCGCAGCAGCATCTGGGGGACAAGGTGATGACGAGGCACCTGACCATGATAGAGGCTCGGTCGGAGGGAACGAGCGGACTGCGGCACTTACGGCTGGTGGTATGCGTGGGACGGTCAGGATGGCGGTGACGCCATGCGGGGCCATGGCGAACCTGGCGGGCTAGCGCTTGCAGGACGTGCCGAGTGGTACTGCCTCGGACGGCCGGGTTCGCTAGCAACTCCTCGAGCCTCAACCGCCTGCGAGAACACCTATAAGTTCGCCCCCGGACGGTCCGCGGCGACCTGTGGAGACGCAGGCCCGCACAGCGGTGGGCCGGTCCTTCTCGCACGGAGGAAGTCAGGTGTCAGCGGCCACGGGAAACTTCCCATAGGCGGCCAAGGATCTCCCCGCTGATGGCCAGGTGATTCCCCACTGGCGGTCATGTTTCTCCCCGGCCAGGCCGAGTGCCTTGAAGCCACTGTCCAGGGCTTCAGGGGGGAGACGTTGCGGACACCGGAGGAAGTCATGGAGATCTTGGAGGCCTACGACCTGACCGGCAGCTTTCGCGCGGCGGCCAAGCTGGCCGGCTGTGACCATCACACCGTGGCGCGCTATGTGGCGCTGCGCGATGAGGGACGTTTGGTGGAGCGGATGCGGGCCGAGCGGCTGACCGATCCGTTCCTGGTCAAGATCGAGGAGTGGGTGGAGCGCTCGGCCGGGCAGATCGGCGCGGACGTGGCCCACGGCAAGCTGCTGGCGATGGGCTACCAGGGCTCGGAGCGGACCACCCGGCGGGCGGTGGCGGTGGCCAAGCGGGCGTGGCGGGCGGGCAACCGGCGGGTGTACCGGCCGTGGATCCCCGAGCCGGGTCTGTGGTTGCAGTGGGATTGGGGTCAGGGCCCTCGGGTCGCGGGCCAGCAGACGCTGTTGTGGTGTGCGTGGCTGGCGTGGTCGCGGTTTCGGGTGGTGCTGGCGACCATCGATCGGACCCTGCCGACGGTGTTGGCATGCCTGGATCAGACCGTGCGGCGGCTGGGTGGGGTGCCGACCTATGGGTTGACCGACAACGAGAAGACGATCACCACCGAGCACGTCGCCGGGATCGCGGTGCGTCACCCGCTGGTGGTGGCGGCCAGCCGTCACTATGGGATCACGATCGCCACGTGTGTGCCGGCCGACCCGGAGTCCAAGGGCGGGGCGGAGGCGACCGTGCGGCTGGCCAAGCGGGACCTGGTCCCCACCCAGGTCAACCTCCGTCCTGCCTATCGGAGCTTCGCGGAGCTGGAGCAGGCGTGCGCGGGGTTCTGCGGGCTGGTCAACGCCAGGGCGCACCGGGAGACCGGCCGTGCGCCGATGGCGCTGCTGGCCGAGGAGCGGACGCGGCTGCACCGTGTGCCCGACGTGCCGTTCACCACGGTGTTCGGGCAGACCCGCAAGGTGATGTGGGACTCCACCATCAGTTTCGGTGGGGTGCGCTACTCGGTGCCCCACGGGCTGATCGACGAGCGGGTCTGGGTCCGCCTGGCCGGCGAGGAGGTCATCGTGACCCACGTGGGGTCGGACGGGCCGGTCGAGGTCGCCCGGCACGCACGTTCGGCCCCGGGCCGGCCCCAGATCGACGACGAGCACTACCCGCCCCGCCCGCCGGGCGCGCTGGACCGCCAACCCCGCGCACGCCGGGCCGAGGAGGCCGTGTTCCTTGCGATCGGCCAGGGTGCCGGGCAGTGGCTGCTGGAGGCGGCCGCGGCCGGCACGCCGAAGCTGCGCGCCAAGATGGCCGAGGCGAGCATGCTGGCCAAGCTGCATGGGGCTGCCGTGGTGGACCAGGCGCTTGGGACCGCGGCGCTGGCCGGCCGCTTCGACGACGGCGACCTGACCGCGATCCTGGACCACCAGCGCCAGCATCCACACCGCGGTAACGGTGACGGTGACAGCAGCCCACGGGGCGCCGGCGAGACGCACAGCCTGCAGCCGGGCACCGCCGGCTGGGCCCAGCTCGGCCTCCAACTCGAGCCCGGCAGCCCCACCGGAGGCCCACGGTGAGCCCCACCCGCCGCCCAGCCCCAGCCCAAGTCGCCGCCCCAGCCGGTGATCCACTCCAGGAGGCGACCACGCTGGCCCGCCGGCTGCGCCTGCCGTATCTGCGAACGGCCGCCGCCGAGGTCGTCCCCACCGCCCGGGCGCAACGCTGGGACCCCGCCGAGCTGCTGCGCGTGCTGCTTGCCGAGGAAGCCCACGGCCGCGACGTTGCTACCGTCCGCAACCGTCGACGCCGCGCCGGATTCCCCGCTGGCAAGACTTTCGACGCCTGGGACGAGCAGGCAAGCTCCATCCCCCGACCCACCCAGCAGGCGCTGCGCACCCTGGAGTGGATCAGCCGCCGCGAGAACCTGTGCATCTGCGGCCCCAGCGGCACCGGCAAGAGCCACTGGTGCGAGGCGCTGGGTCAGCACGCCATCGACCACGGCCTGCTGGTGGCCTGGTTTGGCATCGAGGACCTTGGTGCGCTGGTGCGCCGCCACCGCGCCGACGACTCGGTCGCCAAGGCCATCAAGCGGATCATCACCGCCGACCTGATCGTGGTCGACGACATCGGTCTGCTGCCGGTCAGCCCTGATGCCGCCGAGGGCTTCTACCGCCTGGTCGATGCCGCCTACGAGCACCGCTCCCTGGCCGTCTCCAGCAACCTGCACCCGGCCGGATTCGAGGAGCTCATGCCCAAGACCCTGGCCACCGCCACCGTGGACCGGCTGCTGCACCACGCCCACGTGGTGGTCACCCAGGGCGACTCCTTCCGCCTGGCCGAGGCGACCGCCGGCAAGGGGGTGAGGCCACTGACCTGACCACGGGGTGGGGAGAAACCTGGCCACCAGTGGGGACAACCATGGCCATCACCGGGGAACCCGACGGCCACCAGTGGGGACCTTGGATGGCCGCCTCCGGGGAGAAATCAATGGCCATTGACAGTCAGGGTACTCCGCTAGGGTGCGAGCCAGCGCACAAACCCGGCAGCCACGATCCCCGCCTGCCGCGCCTGCCTTAGGAGCTGTGGGGGGACAAGAAACGCCTGGACGCATTGCTGGGCGGTGCGCTGGCGGCGCCTGCCTTTCTGGGTGATGGGGACGGGCGACCACGTGGCCACGAGGCGAACAGGACTCGACCCATAACTGTACGCCAGCCCGCGGATCAAGGGATCCCAGGCGTCAGCCGCTCGATCGACTGCTTGAGCGGTCCCAGGCTCCCGCGAACCTCCTTCAGTGCCTGCACGCCGGTCGCGCTCTTCCCGAGCAGCCAGTAAGGATCAGGTTGCTTCGGGGCCTCCCTCGTCAAGCTCTTCCGGAAATCGACATAGACGGTCAGCGCGACCGCCGACCTGGTGACGAGGCTCCGGATTTTCCTGTCCGCCAGCAGCGGTTTCAGGACCTCTGGCGCCTGATCTCTGGGGAACGGGAGCGCCTCCAGGACTCGTTCCAGCTTCAGCAGGTCGCGCTCCAGGTCGGCGACGGCTTGAGTGGGGATCTCGGGTTCCGGTTCGCCCAGTACCGATGGCTGTCCCGCAGCGACTGCTTGATCCTGCCCAGCAGGGCGACGAGGTCGGCTTGGGCCTTGGCATGTCCCGGATCGTCTGGTTCCCGGAGGTGAGCGGGCGTCACCGCGCTGTTCCGGTGCTACCGGCACAGCGTCGCGAGGCTGTCGAGTTGGACAGCCAGCTCCTCGTCCAGGCGCTGCAGCTCCTCCAGGAACTCCTGCCGTCGGCTCGGGGAGGTCTCCTCCTCCCGCAGCGCATCCAGCATCTCGCGGCTCTCGCTGAGCAGGTCCTGGAGCGCCTGCGGGTCGTCGTCGTGGTCCTGACCCTGGCCGCTCGCCAGCGATCCCAGCAGCGTCTCCACGCCGGTGGCGAGGGTCCGCAACGCCTGGTTGAGTGAGATGGTGTTGGCGATCCACTCGGCGTCATCGGTCCAGCGGTCCTGCTCGAGGACGGCCGTGGCCAGCGTCGCGTGATAGCTGTCGGCGAGCTGCCGGACCGTCTCGAGGTCCGGTCTCCACCGCCGTTGGCATCGTCGCGCGGCGCGGACGAGGTCCGGCCGGTGGGCGAACTCCTGCTCGTTGGCGACGATGTCGAGGATGCGGATCACTGCCATGGGACTGGCCTCCTGCAGGATCGCCGACCAGACGTCGCGGACGTCCTCGAAGGTGGGTAGCGCTGGCATGGGCGTCGGAAGGCGACGCAGCAACCTGTCGATGCACACAGGGTCGGGACAAAGCTGACTCAGGATGTCACGGACCTCTGACAGGTCCGAGGGCTCCGAGGGCGCTGCTGGGTCAGGCGGTGCGGCGGCGTCGGGTGGACCGGGGTTGGTCGTCGGCGCCGCCGCAACCGGCGGGTCGTGGCGCTCGGTCGACGCCGGCGGCCCCGGATCGGCGTCGTGTGCGGTGACCGCGAGCGGCACGGCGAGCGGGTTGGCGGAGGGCCGTTGGACATAGATTGGCGAGGTGGACGGAGGTGGGTCGACGTTCCGGCGCGTCAGGAACTCCCGGCCTGCGCGGGCCGCCAGGCGGAAGCACCACCAGCGTCCGTCCGGCCCGATGTTCTCGAAGGAGGTGTAGAGCAGGGCGGTGGCCAGGAGCGACAGGAGGTATTGATCTCGCCACTCGTCGAGCCACCGACCGGCGAACCGCGGGCCGGGCTCGTAGACCGCCCACACCGCCTTTCCCTGCCGCGTGATGCTCAACGGTGGCTGCTTGTGGGGGGTCACCACGAAGTCCAGCAGCGCCTGCTGGTCTGCGGGCTTGGGAGGCATCTCCCGTGCGATTACGGACAGCAGCAGGGCCACCGGGTCGCGGGTGAGCGGCGCGTCGGAGCGGTACCCGGCCAGGTCGATCAGCCAGAACGCGGCCGGCTGTGGCCGTCTCGGCCGCTGCCAGGGAATCAGCACGTTGTCGGTGTGCAGGTCGCCGTGCGAGCGTCCGTACAGGTAGTCGATCCGTCGGTCCACCACCGGGTCTCCGGCGACGAGCCGGTACGGGTTCGGCATCGGGCCAAGCGCATGGTCCTCGGCCGTGATGACCCAGCTGGTCCCAGGAGTCAGCCCACCGACGGCGTCGGCCCACCGCCGAGCCGATCGGCCCGCTTCGAGCGCCTCGGCCAGCTCTGCCTGGAGGTAGGTCCCGGCCTGCACCGTTCCTCGACGGACGTTCGAGTTCGCTTGGTTCCATTCGTTCAGGAGTGCGCGTGCCACCTGGCCACAGACGGCGACGAGCGCCTCGGCGGGAAGCTCCGGGTGGCTCACCGGCTGGCAGTCGACCAGGCTGTCGCCGGCGATGCCCTGGAAAATCAGGAACCGATCGTCCCCGACGGGATACCGAGGATAGAGCTGCTCGACAAGATGTCGCGCGGCGAAGGGTGGCGGCGACTCCGCAACGGCGAGGAGGTGGTCTGCCGCCTCCTCGACATGGTGCCCCGGCGGGCAGACCTTGACGATCATCTTCCCCTTGGGCGGGTTCGGAGCGTCCAGGACGATCGCCACGAGCACCGCTCCGGTGTGCTGCCCCTCCCGGCGCCACGGACTGCTGGGAAGGGCAACCCTTCCACCCAGGCCCGCGGCCCATTCCCGCAGCGCCTTCGCCACTTTCTCGTCGAACGAGGAGCCGAGGTCGTCCCTTGACTCGACAGGCATCGGGATGGCAGCACCTCCCATGCATCCGCCGGAGAAGGCTGACGGGCCAACCGTACGGGTGGAGACAGAGGGCGTCGATGGGGTATCAAACCGCGTACAGGGCGCTCGCCGCAAGGCAGACTACTCGACCACGGCGGGGGTGAAAGCTTCGATGTCATCGCTTGGAGAACGCCAGAACCAGCCCAGGCTGATCCGTCTGCTCTGTGCCGTCTCCGTGGCCCATGCCCGGGCGCAGCGGCTCGCCGTCCTGCAGCTCGGCGTCTCGGTAGCCGTGGCGGCGTCGGGTGTGGTGGCCGCGTTCGCGTCGGTGACCGCCACGCCGATCACGATCCTCGGCGGGCTGTGGGCGATCGCCTACGGTGCCGGCCTGGCCGCCTGGGGCAGGAACGAGCTGCGCCGCGCCGCGGTCCTCCAGGAGATGTTCGACGTGGAGCTCCTGGAACTGCCATGGAACCCTGTGGCCGCGGGAGAGCCGCTCGGCGGGCAGGAGGTCAGCCATCTCAGCCGGCAGTACCGCCGTCCGGAGGCGCGCCTGCTCGATTACTACATCGTCCCGGCCGTGCCCAGACCCTACGACGTTCTGGGCTGCCAGCAGCAGAACCTCGGATGGGGCGCGCGCATCCGCCGCCGCTACTCGCGGGCCCTCCTCACCGGCGTCGGCGCCTGGTCCGGCCTGGGCCTGCTGGTCGCCTGGCCTGCCGGCCTCACGGTCCCCGAGCTTCTGCTCCGCTGGTACGTCCCCTCGCTGGGCATCTTGCTGTTGGCGCTGGAGACCTATCGGGCACAGCGGGACGCCGCCGTCGAGCGCGAGCGACTCATGACCATGATGGAGACCCGCATCCGAAGCACCGGTCACGAGCCGCGCCCCCAGGCCGCGGCGCAACTGCTCACCTTCGCCAGGCAGGTCCAGGACGCCATCTTCCAGTCCCGGGCCAGGCACACCCGGGTCCCCGATCTGTTCTTCCGCCGATTCCGGACCCGGGATCGCATCGACTTCGAGGTGGCCATGGCCGACCTCCAGCGCCTGGTCACGACCGACCCCGATCCAGACCGGAGACGGGTATGACACCCTCTGTCAACCTCCCGCCGCAGAAGCCGCCGCTTTGGTCAGCTTGCGGGCGGCGCCGTGCGGCGGACCACCAGCCCGGCCGCCTCCAGCTCGCACAGCGCCGTGCCTATGGTGCCGGGTCGTGGGTACCCGACCACGCAGGTGGCGCGAAGCGTCTCCGGGTCTGGCCGGGCCCAGCTTCGCGCAGCGCCAGCAGGACCGCCTCGGCGTGTATGCCAGCCTAGCGTCCGGTCACCGCGATCGACGGTTCATTCCACCTGATCGTCGAGTGCTGATCGAAAGCGAGCACGCACCACCGAGGCGAGCGATGAGGCTCACGCGGTTCGAGCCGGGCCTCATTGCCATCGCCCCACAGACAGGTGGAAGCTGCACGCTGAACCGCGTCGCGACGGGAGGCAGCATGCCGGAAGAGTTCGAGGGGGATCTTGCGGGAGCGGTGTTCTGGGGCGCCGATCTCAGCGGCGCCCGCTTTCGCGACGTCAACCTCACCGACGCGAAGATCAGCCACTCCTGGCTCGTCAACGTCGACATCGACGCGCTGATCGACAAGGTCGTCATCAACGGTGTCGACGTCACGGCATACGTGAACGAGCGCGACCCGTGGTACCCGCTTCGCGCGATGCTCCGTCCTTCCGACCCGGAGGGCATGCGCGCGGCGTGGGCGGCACTCGAAGACGAGTGGGCGAAGACGATCACTCGGGCGCAAGCTCTCTCCGAAGACGAACTACACGAGTCGGTCAACGACGAGTGGTCTTTCGTCCAGACGCTGCGACATCTGGTCTTCGCCATGGACAAGTGGTTCACGGCGCCGATCCTCGGCGGAGGCTTCCACCCGATCGGGTTGCCGAACAGCGGCTCCGTCGACTTCCCGTGGCCCGGCCTCGATTACGACCTGACGCCGTCTGTCTCGGAAGCCCTTGCCGTGCGCGCGGATCGCGCCACGCGCTTTCGCGACTATCTCGCAACGGCTGCGGCGGCCGACTTCACACGACCGGTCGACGTGCTCGAGAACGGCACGAACCCGGTGCAAGAGTGCATCCACACCGTCTTCGAGGAAGAGTTCTGGCACAACCGCTACGCGCAGCGCGACCTCGCGCAGCTGGAAACGGCGAAATAGGCGCCGGCTCGAGCATCACTGAATCGCCCCAGGGCACCTTAGAGCCTCCACAAGACCCAGGGCGATTCACATGATTGAGCCCGCCCTGCTGAGGCCGAACGGTTCCATGCCACCGAGCCGTGGCGAAGGGATATGCCGCAGCCGAGTCCGCCTGCCCCACCGCAACTCACCACGGAGCCGACCCCGACACCGAACAACACAGCAACGCGCACCGGTCCCACGGCGCCGACACCGAACACGATCTCCACACGCAACCGGGCACGTCGAGACCACGACCTCAACGTCGACGCGACCAACGAAATAGCAGGAGACACACTTCTTGGTGCCGCAAGCGGCACCAAGGCGGGAGTCATCGGGTGGTACGCGCTGCGTTCGCGATGAGCCGCTCGAGCTCCTCTCGCAGCACGCCGATTCGACGGCCGAGGCGCAGGCTGGGCAACTTGACCTGACCCCCTACAGGCGCTACGAGGCAGCGTTCGTCTCACATGATCCTGAGCAGAAGCGCATGATGCCCTTTGTCAAGGAGTCATTGGCGCGCAATGCGGTGATGCGCCGACTCAACGAGATCGCTGGGGAACCGAGGTTGATTCAACGAAGTGAACGGTCGAGGAGGGCTTGGCTGAGGGTCATTCATGCCTCCTCTCCCCTCGGACGTAAGTGACGCCAGCTCGTACATGGCCACCACCCAGGTGAAACGGCGCTGGCCGCGACGCGGTCGGCACCACACCACCCCCAACCTGACCAGGTTCCAGGCACGTCGCCGTCTGGAGAGAGAGAGAGAGAAGTATGGCCTCAGAGGAGGTCAGGATCGGCTGGTACCAGGTTGCGGTCGACTCGCCGTTGGACTTCCGCGTCTACCCCGAGCGTGATACGGCTCCTGGTCAGAAGCCGTGGATCGAGCGACTACAGGAGGCCACGGCAGCGAGGGAGCCATTCACAATCTCGTTCGAGGGTCGAAGTTTTACTTGGCATCCTGGGTCCGATGACTTCCTTCCCGTGGTGACCGTTCCGATCAACGATTGGGATAACTACGACGAAGAGCGCTTCGCGGTGGAGCGCTTCTTGTCGGCGCTCTCGTTCGAGTTCGGCTTCGGCGTGGCCGTGTACTCGGCGATTGCCTCGGGATTCAACGGGGAACTCGACCCACCACTGCTCCAACAAGCCCGGATAAAGCCAACGATCTACCCCGCCCCAAACACGGTTGAGGTAGCCGAAACGAGCGAAGAACTCTCCCTGTGTCTGGCGCTTGTCCGGGAGGCTTTGTCCTCTGCGAGCCGTGTCCTCGCATATTTGTCCTACTGGAAGGCCGTCGAGGTCGCAGTTGGCGATCCTGACCACAGGTCTTGGATCGGCCCGGCGGCTGTAGCTCTGTGGCCCGAAGACGGACGGACTGCCGAATCGTGGTACGAGCGGCTGAAGGAAACGAGGATCGCGGCAGCTCACGCCATCCCACGGCTCGCACCGCAGTACCACCCCGATGACCCGACCCTCACCTCTCGGCTCATGGAGGATGTCGACAGGATGCACAGGCTCGCTCTGAAAGCCATCCGCGAGCGTTGGCAACGCCCGGTCCGCATACCGACGCGGCCTTGAAGGGCACCGTTAGCGCCGATTTCCACGCAGGTTGTTCGGCGCAACCTTCTGTGGTGATCATCAGGCGAGCAGCCGGGCCATCGATGCCCTGACCTCGTACGACGCGTCACGGCACGGGCTGTCCCCGGCATGTGATCGTGGGCTATCCAGCTGCTGAACCGCATTGATGTGATTTGGTCTCGATGCGAGACACCATGAGGAGAGGGCCGTATTGCCCGGCTCAGCGCAGGACAGACAGGGGTAAAGCTGTCGATCACGCCATGATCCAGGCGCGAACGGGCACCGGCGGCTTCGCGGCGCATGTCGTAAACCTGCCATATGGCAGCCAGATCACCACAACGCGATGGGGCCGGGGTTCACACACGCCCGCACAAGTGAACTGGCCGCCTTGGGCGCCCTGCGCGCCCGGCTGCCCGGCTACCACGCCGTCACA
>WNGF01010948.1_pt1 | contig 10136 bp, 7 predicted proteins | sample 5400641 | NCBI WGS metagenome assembly WNGF01 (sample SAMN13153371, study PRJNA577476) | soil metagenome | isolation source: 80 cm soil or saprolite under grassland replicate 2 | place: USA:California | collected 2016-06-15
GAACGATCCGCGCAGGAAGGGAAGGTCGTGCCCGTGGGCGGGTGGTTGGCGATGATTGCTGCGCCGGGAAGAGAACACGCCAAGTGTAGGGCCGCGGCCCTCCGCGGCCGCCGCCGAGGGCGGCGGCGCTACACAGGCAACTGCTTCCCTCGGCAGCAACATCGTCCTGAATCCTCGCTGAACACATCCATCCGTGCGACTGGTCACACTTCGGGAGTGACTCGTCTCATGAGTGTCCTGCAGCGCGCCACGTACCTTGTGTTGCGTGGGGAGACGAGTTGCCAAGATTTTGTTCGCTGCAGCCCTGCTCGCATTGCCTCTCTCAGCGCAGAAGTTGACGAACGATGAGTGCCTGGCGTGTCACGATCAGGTCGACGCAAAAAAATTCAACGCCTCCGTGCACGCTCCCCTGGAATGCACGAACTGCCATAGCGACATCACTGGTGCCGGTCCACATGAGCCGTCGCCGAAGCCGGTCGATTGCTCCTCATGCCATGCAGATGCCGCCAGCGATTACAGTAAGAGCGCTCACGCCACTGGGATCGCGAAAGGCGATCACGCCGCGGCGACGTGCATAGCGTGCCACGGCAAGCACGACATCCTTCCGAAGTCTGATCCGGCATCGCGAACCAACCAATTTAAAATCCCGCAGACCTGCGCAAGCTGCCACATGAATGTGCAGGTGACCCGGAATCACCCCGTGCCGCCGCCTTCGGTCATCAATAGCTATTTCGAAGGCGTGCATGGGAAGGGAGCGCTGGAGAAAGGGCTGAACGTCTCGGCGGTCTGTTCCGATTGTCACGGCGCGCACCTGGTTCTTCCTGCAAGCGATCCGCGTTCCTCGATCGCGCATGCGAACGTGCCGCTCACCTGCAAAAAGTGCCACGAAGGAATCTTCAAGGATTTCGAGCTGAGCGCGCACGGCCAGCAGTGGCGGCGCGGCAACAGCAAAGGGCCGGTCTGCGTGACCTGCCATACGACGCACGGCATCAGCTCCACCGAGAGCGCGGCATTCCGGCAGGGGATCGCCGCCGGATGCATGCACTGTCACGAAAAAGAGGCGCCGACTTATCGCGACAGCTTCCACGGTCAGGCCACCGCTCTCGGATATCGGCAGGCGGCGAAATGCTCCGACTGCCATACGGCGCATTTCAATCTGCCGAAGAGCGATCCTCGCTCCTCAGTCGCACCGGCGAACCTCGCGCGAACGTGCGGCAAGTGCCACAGCAACATCACCAAACAATTCCTGCAGTTTGATCCGCACTCCGATCCGTCGAGGAAAGATGTCGCGCCGGTTTACTACGTCGCGCAATTCATGAAGTGGCTGCTGTTCGCGGTCTTCGGCTTCTTCGGCATCCACACCTTGTTGTGGCTGCAGCGATCGATCGTCGCCGTGGTGCGGCATGAGATTCCGCATGAAGAAGAGGAAGGACCGTGGATCCTTCGATTCCGCACCAGCGATCGCATGACGCACATCGTGATCGTGGTCAGCTTCCTGCTGTTGGCCGCGAGCGGCCTGCCGCTGATGTTCTCGCATCAACCATGGGGATTGACCCTGGTGCGGACGATGGGCGGAGTGGGAATCTCGCGCGTGCTGCATCGACTCTTTGCCATCGTCACCTTCGGCTATGCGCTCTACCATCTCGGCCACATCCTCGAGGGCGCCTTCCTGAAGCGCGACTGGTCGATGTTCTGGGGGCCCGAATCGATGGTGCCGCGTCTGCGCGATCTGATCGATCTGAAGAACATGTTCCTCTGGTTCTTCTATCTGCGTTCCAGGCCGCGCCTCGATCGGTGGACGTATTGGGAGAAGTTCGATTACTTCGCCGTGTTCTGGGGCGTGCCGATCATCGGACTCTCGGGGCTGATGCTCTGGCTGCCCGAGCTGACGGCGCGAATCCTTCCGGGCTGGATGCTCAACGTGGCGACGATCGTCCACGGCGAGGAAGCCCTGCTGGCCATCGGATTTATTTTCACGTTCCACTTCTTCCACACGCATCTGCGGCCGGAGAATTTCCCGATGGATCGTGTGATGTTCACCGGCAGGCTCCCGCTGGAACGCTTCCAAAAAGAGCGCCCGGATGAATATGATCGTCTGGTGAGCACGGGACGACTGGAGAGTTTTCTTACCGATCCTCCAACCGCTGACCAGCTCCGGTTTGCGCGATGGTTCGGGTTCACGTCACTCGCTTTTGGTGTGGTGCTGATCATCGCAATCTACTGGTCGTTCGTGTCACGATTCTTCATTCGAGGATGATCGCTTAAGTGAATCGCCATCTCGAGCGCAACCTGATCAGTCAGGCGGGCATCGTCATTGTTGTCGTCGCCCTGGCGAACCTCGGATTTCTCATCTATCTCGACGCGACACAACCGCGCGCCAATCCCTACATGGGAATCCTGACGTGGATCGTCGCGCCGGCAATCCTCATCTTCGGCGTGCTCCTTTACATCGGCGGCATGCTCTTCGAGCGTCGCCGTCGCCGGAAGCTCGCGCCGGACGAAGTGCCCGAGTACCCGGTGATCGACCTCAACGAGCGCCGCACGCGATTGATCACCATCGTTTCCGCAGTGGGGATCATTCTCTTCGTCACCATGACCGTGTTCGGCAGCTATCAGGCATACCACTACACCGACTCCGATACGTTCTGCGGAACGCTCTGCCATCAGGTCATGAGACCGGAGTACACCGCATACAAGCTGTCACCGCATGCGCGTGTCGGATGTGTGGGATGTCATGTGGGCGCCGGCGCGACGTGGTACGTCCGCTCGAAGCTCTCCGGCGCATACCAGGTTTACGCGACGCTGGCAAACAAATATCCGCGGCCCATTCCGTCGCCGGTTGCGAATCTCCGTCCGGCGCAGGAAACGTGCGAGCAGTGTCACTGGCCGGAGAAGTTCTGGGGCGCGCAACTGAAAGTGTTCGATCACTACCAATATGACGAGGCGAACACTCCGGTCGAGGTGCGCATGCTGATCAATACCGGCGGCGGCAATCCGACGGGCGGTCTCATGACCGGAATTCATTGGCACATGAACATCGCCAATGAAGTGACCTACATCGCGGCGGACGAGCATCGTCAAAAGATTTCGTGGGTACGGATGCGCGACCGCCGCAGCGGCCGGGTGACCGACTATCGGGCCGAGGATGCAAAGATGACCGACGCGCAGGTGGCATCGGCGGCCAAGCGACGCATGGACTGCGTCGATTGCCATAATCGTCCAACGCACGTCTACGTCTCGCCCGATCGCGCGGTCGACAAGGCGATCCTCGCCGGCAAAATCGATCGATCGCTTCCGTTCGTGAAGCAGCAATCGGTCGCCGCTCTCGTGAAGGACTATCCAACGACACCGTTGGGTGAGCGCGGTGTGGCAGGCGATCTGATTGCGTATTACCAGAAAACCTATCCGGCTGTTTATCAGTCCAAGAGAGCCGCGGTCGAGAATTCCGCCGCAGCGTTGCGACAGATCTTCAGCAGCACGCGTTTTCCTGAAATGCGCGTGGACTGGCGCACGCATCCGGACAACATCGGCCACATGGCCACCCTCGGATGTTTCCGTTGTCATGATGACCAGCATGTGAGCAGCGATGGCAAACGCATCAGCAAAGATTGCACGGTCTGCCACACGATTCTGACTGAAGCAAAGACAGCCGCGGAATTCCAGCATCCTGTCGATATTGGCGATCTGAAGAGTGTGAACTGCGCCGACTGTCACACTGGCAGCGGCATGTAACTTGAAAAAAATCGAGAGGAAAGGAAGAACATGAAAAGACTCGCAGTAGTGTTGTTCGCCGTTGCCGTTGCTGTGCTCGTGACGCCGAGCGTGCTCGCCGATGCCGCTCCCGACGGCGCAGTCATCTACAAGGCGAAGTGCGCGGTGTGCCACGGCGCCGACGGCAAAGGGCAGACCACGATGGGAAAGAACCTGAAGATCAAAGACCTCGGCGCTGAAGAGGTTCAGAAGATCAAGAACGAGGAGCTCAACAAGATCATCACCGATGGCAAGGGGAAGATGCCGGCGTACAAAGACAAGCTCGATCAGGCTCAGATCGACGCTGTGATCGCGCACATTCGCTCATTCGCTCCCAAGAAGAAGTAGCCGGATCACACGCAGCACCAGTTTTCGTCACACCACATCTGGCCGTAAGTCGTTGATAGGCGTCGCTGAGACGCCTATCAATGTTTAGAGGAGGGTCAGATGAAACGATTGGCAGTCATCATCACGGTGTTGTGCGTGGTCGCTCTTCCTGTCATGGCCGCGGATGAGGGCGCGGCGTTGTTCCAGACCAAATGTTCCGCGTGTCACGGCAAGACCGGCGTCGGCGACACGGCGATCGGCAAGGCCAAGAAGATCCCGAACCTCGCCTCTGCTGACATCCAGAAGCAGACCGACGAGGAATTGACCGATATGATCGCCAACGGCGGTCCGAACAAAGTCAAAGGTCACGACTTCAAGACCAAAGGCCTGACGGACGATCAGATCAAATCGCTGGTGAGCTTCATCCGCACGCTGAAGAAGTGACCTCTGATCCTGACGCTGAGCGTGTAGCGCCGCCGCCCTCGGCGGCGGTGGCCGGCGAGGGCGCCGGCCCCACACGAAGCCGATCGAGAAAATCGAGGACGGTCGCCGTCTTCGCGGCTCAGGATCACAGCACTAAGGTTCCCTTCCTGGCTTGACGGCGTATCCCGCGTCCGTCCACGCACGGAAGCCGCCGAGGAGGGCGGAGGCGTCGAAGCCGGCGTTGCGAAGGATCTGCGCCGCACGGGCGCTCGATTCTTCGGCCGGTCAGGTGCAGTAGGTGAGGATCGGTTTCCCGCGTGGCAGGTAGTTGATCTCACCTTCGATCCGCGCGAGTGGAATCTGCAGTGAGCCGGGGATGTGCGCGGCAACGTACGAATCGGCGTCGCGCACGTCGATCACGACAACGGACCCTTGATCGATCTCCTGCTTTGCTGCGGCCAGCGGTGTGCGCGGAATGGAGGTGAGTTCCGGCTCGCCGGCCGCCGATGATGGTGCCGGTGCCGCTGCCGGTCGCGGAGACTGCCGCATTGCAGCCCAGGCGATGAGTACCACCACAACGGCGGCGACGACGCCGATCAAAAAAGTTCGCGTCGTCTTGGTCATGGGTGGACTTGAAGGCGATCTTCGACCACGCTGACGCCGGGAGCGCACCAGGCGGTGTCGACGAGATCATCGCGTTCGGCGCACGTGCGAACCGTTCCGCTGAGCGTGACGCGGCCGCCGTCGGCACTGACCTCGATCTTTCGCGGCACTCGACGCTCGAGAGATCGCTTCAGGTCGATCGGCGCCGCAGTGCGCGGGATCAGCTCGATGCGATTGGCGATCGAGCGGACGCCGGCGATCAGTCCGACCGCTTCTTCGGCGAGTCGTTTTTGAAATGCAAACGCGACGCTGCCTTCGAGGGTGACGCGTCCGGCGGCCACGGTTGCGGACGGCCGCTCGTGCGGAAGCAAAGCGATCGATTCGAGGACCTCGCTCGCGAGGCGTTGCAGAGTCTCATCAGAGCGGTAGTCGGCGATCATCAGCCGCACTTCGATCTGATTGCGAACGGCGGTCACTCCTCGAATGCGTTTCACGATCTGCTCGCACCGGCATTTCTCCGGATAGGTGTGGACGCTTCCTCGCAGAACGGCAGTGCCGCCGGCGATCGTGACAGTGACTTTCGCCGCGTCCACGCGCGCATCCCAACGGAGCTCGTCCAGAATTTCAGGCCGAAGTTTGTTATCCATTTGCGTCAATCTAGAACGGAGCAATTGTCGCGCACATGTTGCCTGTCCGCTCGCTTGGTGACGGTTGTCACACCACGGCATGACGCGCCTCATCGGCCGCCGTTTGCCGCGGATGTAACTTGCCGTCATGGCCAGCATCACCGCAATGCTCGATGGCAACGAGGCGGTCGCCCGAGTTGCCTACGCTCTGAATGAAGTGATCGCCATTTATCCGATCACCCCCGCATCGTCGATGGGCGAGTGGGCCGATGAATGGGCCTCAGAAAAAAGGCCGAACCTCTGGGGCACCGTCCCCTCGGTCATCGAGATGCAAAGCGAGGGTGGGGCGGCGGGGGCCGTCCACGGCGCGCTGCAGACCGGATCGCTGTCGACGACCTTCACCGCGTCGCAGGGCCTGCTGCTGATGATCCCGAACATGTACAAGATCGCCGGCGAGCTGACGCCGACGGTGTTTCACATCGCCGCGCGAACGCTGGCGACGCATGCACTCTCGATTTTCGGCGATCACGGCGACGTCATGGCCGCCCGCGGAACCGGCTGGGCGATGCTCTGCTCAGCGAGTGTTCAGGAGGCGCACGACTTCGCGCTGATCGCGCAGGAGGCCACGCTCGAGTCGCGAATTCCATTCCTGCATTTCTTCGACGGCTTCCGAACCTCGCACGAAATCGCGAAAGTCACGCTGCTCAGCGACGAACAGATTCGCTCGCTGATTGACGTCCGGCTGGTGTTCGAACACCGCTCGCGCGCGCTCACGCCCGACCGCCCTCTCCTACGCGGCACGGCGCAGAATCCCGATGTCTTCTTTCAATCGCGCGAACGCGCCAATCCGTTCTATCGAGATTGCGCCGGAATCGTCGCCGCGACGATGGAGCGCTTTGCGCACATGACCGGACGCCGCTACGCGCCATTTGAGTACCACGGCGCGCCCGACGCGGAACGCGTCATCGTGCTGATGGGCTCCGGCTGCGAAGCCGCTCACGAAAGCGTCGATACCCTCGGCGGCAAAATCGGCGTGCTGAAGGTCCGCCTTTTTCGGCCGTTCGACTCCCAGCGCTTCGTCGCCACGCTTCCGCAGTCCGTGAAATCGATCGCGGTGCTCGATCGCACAAAAGAGCCGGGCAGTGCCGGCGAGCCGCTGTATCTCGATGTCGTGGCGGCAGTGAGCGAAAGTGGGCGGGCCATTCACGTCACCGGCGGCCGCTACGGTCTGTCGTCGAAAGAATTCACGCCGGCGATGGTGAAGGGTGTTTTCGAAACGGATCAGAACCACTTCACTGTGGGCATCCGCGACGACGTAACAAATACCAGTATCAATTATGATGCGACATTCTCGACCGAGCCCGACGACGTGGTCCGCGCCATCTTTTTCGGCCTCGGTTCCGATGGAACCGTCGGCGCGAACAAAAACAGTTGCAAGATCATCGGCGAGAGCGGCGCGTTCGCGCAGGGCTACTTCGTCTACGACTCCAAAAAATCGGGCGCAGTGACGGTGTCGCATCTGCGATTCGGTCCGCGTCCCATTCGCTCGACTTACCTCATTGAAAGCGCGAGCTTCGTCGCCTGTCATCAACCATCGCTGTTCGGCAGGTACGACATGGTCGGAAAACTCGCGCCCGGGGGAACATTCCTCTTCAACGGAACCGAGGAGCAGCTTCCCGCCGATGTGCGTCAGCAGCTCATCGACAAAAAAGCGCGCGTGTTCGCGATCGACGCGACCGGTGTTGCGCGCGAAGCGGGTCTGGGAAATCGAATCAACACGATCATGCAGGTCTGTTTCTTCGCGCTGGCGAAAGTGATGCCGCCCGATGAGGCGCTCGCCGCGATTCGCGAGTCCATTCAGAAGACCTATGCGCGCAAAGGACAGAAAGTCGTCGACGTGAACCTCCGCGCGGTGGATGCGGCATTGGAAAGTATGAAGAGTGTCATCCTGACCCTGAGCGCAGCGAAGGGGAAGGACCCCCTTCGCAAGCGCGAGGGGGATCCCTCACCGTCTTCGCGGCTCGGGATGACACTGCAAGAAATCCTCGCCGGCCGTGGAGACGATCTCCCGGTCAGCGCCATGCCGTGCGACGGGACGTTTCCAACGGCGACGGCGCGCTACGAGAAGCGCAATCTCGCGGTGGAGATCCCGGTGTGGGAGGCCGCGGCATGCATTCAATGCGGCAAGTGCGCGATGGTCTGCCCACACGCAGCCATCCGCATCAAAGCGTATGACGAGGCGTTGTTAGGCGCAGCGCCGGAGACGTTCAAATCGCTCAAGCCGATTCACAAAGACTGGCAGGGACTCGCGTACACCGTTCAAGTGGCGCCGGAGGATTGCACCGGCTGCGAGATTTGCGTCGATATCTGCCCGGTCAAGAGCAAGACCGTACCGAATCAAAAAGCGCTGGCGATGAATCTGCAGGCGCAGCTCGTCGACGCCGAGCGCGTGAACTGGGACTTCTTCCTGAACCTGCCCGAGCTCGATCGCCGGAAGATCAATCCGGGCATCATTCGGCATCAGCAACTGCAGCAGCCGCTCTTCGAGTTCTCGGGCGCCTGCTCCGGCTGCGGCGAGACGCCGTATCTGAAGCTGATGACCCAACTCTTCGGCGACCGCCTCATCGTCGCGAACGCCACCGGTTGCTCGTCGATCTACGGCGGCAATCTTCCGACCACTCCCTGGTCGATCAACAGCGACGGCCGAGGGCCGGCATGGTGCAATTCGCTGTTCGAAGACAATGCCGAGTTCGGACTGGGATTCCGTCTGTCGATCGATAAGCAGCGCGAGTTTGCCATCGAGCTGCTGAAGAAGCTCGCTCCGGCGTTGGGAGAAACGCTGACCGACGCGATCATCGCCTGTCCGCAGAAGGATGACGCCGACATTTACGAGCAGCGCGACCGCGTCGAGATTCTGAAGACGCACCTGCGGCGACTCGAGCTGACCACGCGGATGCACAAGAGCGATGCCACCGATGTGCAACAACTCCTCGCGCTCGCCGATGTTCTGGTGAAGAAGAGCGTCTGGATCGTCGGCGGCGACGGATGGGCGTACGACATCGGCTTTGGCGGACTCGATCACGTGCTGGCGAGCGGCCGCAACGTGAAGATCCTTGTGCTCGACACGGAGGTCTATTCGAACACCGGCGGGCAGGCTTCAAAGGCCACGCCACGCGCGGCCGTAGCGAAATTCGCCTCCGGCGGAAAACCGGCGGCCAAAAAAGACCTCGGCCTCATCGCCATGTCCTACGAGAACGTCTACGTCGCCAGCGTGGCCCTCGGTGCGAAAGACGAGCACACCCTCAAGGCATTCATCGAGGCGGAGGCCTACGAAGGGACCTCGCTGATCATCGCCTACAGCCACTGCATCGCGCATGGTCTCGAGATGGCCACGGCGATGCAGCACCAGAAGGCCATGGTCGATGCCGGCCAGTGGCTTCTGTATCGCTACGATCCACGCCGTGAGACGCCGATGCAGCTCGACTCGCGCGGCATCAAGATTCCGGTGGAGCAATTTCTCAAGAGCGAGACGCGCTTCCGAACCGCGTCGCCGGAGCAACTCGCCGCGGCCCAGAATGACGTCAATGCGCGCTGGCGGTTGTACAGCTACCTCGCGGGGATGAAGGCCGAGACGAGTTAGTCTTTTCAGTCGGTATCGTTTGCGCCGCCTCCGTATTGTTCTTTTTCCGCGAAGAGCCGACTTGGTGGTTGGCCGTGGCGTTCATCCGTCGAGTTCTAAAACCGTTTCCACTTGCCATGGCGGCGAGTCTTCTTACTGTCGAGAATCTCAGGCGTGTCGCACACCAGCTTGGCCCGTTCGATTCGTCGTCATTCGCAGGTTTCATGACGACGATCGCTCTACCCGTTGTTTTTCCGGTTGCTTTCTTCTTCGTCCTTTACGTGATGCGAGCTGAATCGGGAGACAATCAGCACAAATCGGAGATCTGATGTGGACCAAAATTGCGCGCCGCGTCGCGCTTGCAAACCTGATCTGCGGCTTCTTCTGGTTCTATGTCGCCCCTGCGCACTCGGTAACGGAGGCCATCCGCAGTGGTGCCGTCTTGTTCTTCGGCGCATCACTCGCGGGCCTGTTTGGTCGTGATCTCACCGGCAAAGAATTGCTGAAATGGACCGAGGAGATTCGACAATACGGACCTCCTGCATACGCGCTGGTTGCGGATGACCTACGTCTCGACAGGAGCGTTCCATACCGCGAGCAGAATGAACTCATCCGAGAATTGGTGGCGGAAGCGGAGGCATGCCTTGCGCTTCCACGCGGCGAGGGAAGAACGCGCCTTCACGCGGTTCTTCTCCGCGCGGCGCCGGAGGGCGGCGCGATGGTCAACTCGCTTCTAGAAAGAATCGAGCTCGTTACGATGGGCGAGCTGTCGTGGGAAGACTTCGTTG
>WNGF01013794.1_pt1 | contig 10136 bp, 16 predicted proteins | sample 5400641 | NCBI WGS metagenome assembly WNGF01 (sample SAMN13153371, study PRJNA577476) | soil metagenome | isolation source: 80 cm soil or saprolite under grassland replicate 2 | place: USA:California | collected 2016-06-15
GAACCGATCGACCCACGCCGCCGGCCGGGCTGGACGCGCCGGGCATCGCGGTTGTGCGCCAATGCATGCAGTTGCCGCCCTGCGGCCCGTCCGAAGATCGACACGAGCACGCTCTCCGACACGCTCGCCACCTGGCCGACGGTCGTGATGCCGAGTCGGTGCAGCTTGTCCGCCGTCACGACGCCGACGCCCCAGAGTCGTTCGACCGGAAGGGCGTGGAGAAACGCCAGCTCGCGCTCCGGTGGAACGACGAGCAGCCCGTCGGGCTTCGCGACGCCGCTCGCAACCTTCGCGAGGAACTTCGTGCGCGCGACGCCGACGGTGACCGGCAAGCCCACGCGCTCGCGAACGGCGCGCCGCAACCGGACCGCGATCTCCGCCGGGGTTCCGGCGATCCGCCTCATCCCGCGCACGTCGAGGAACGCCTCGTCGATCGACAGCCCCTCGACGATCGGGCACAGGTCGTCGAACACCCGGTACATCGCCTTGCTCGCCTCCGAATACGCGGACATCCGGGGCGGGACCACGACCGCGCGCGGGCAGAGTCGCCGCGCCTGTCTGCCTCCCATCGCCGTACGGACGCCGTAGGCCTTGGCCTCGTAGCTCGCGGCCAGCACCACCCCGGCGCCGACGATCACCGGCCGGCCGCGCAGGCGCGGGTCGTCCCGCTGCTCGACGGACGCGTAGAACGAGTCGGCGTCGGCGTGCAGGATCGTCGCCTCCATCTGCGAACATATGTTCGCATACGTCAGGGATGCAACCGCAGGCGGTCGACGACCCTGTCGACCGTCTTCCGATCCGAGCGGAAGGCAATTCCGACCAGGTCGAGCTGCGCGGCCGTCACGGCCGCGACGGCCGCCCGGTTCGCCTCGTCGTGCCCGGTGACGAAGAGCTCCTTCGTGTAGACCGCCGGCGTGATGCCCCGGCTCATGGCGCGCTCGTAGGCGCGTCGCAGCGCCGCGGCGTCGGCCTCGTAGACGAGCACCGGCTGGACGAACATCGGCAGGTACTCGTTCCCCGACGCGTCGCGGTACGGCTCCCCGACGACTCCCGGCACGGTCCCGGCGATTCCGCTGATGAGGAACGCCGTCACGTTCGTCTTCTGCCACACGGCGAGGTCGTCCCGGAGGACGACGGCGATCTTCGTGTCGAACTGCAACGCGGAAGCTACTGCTCGTACCCCTCCACGACGTCGGGGTCGCGGACGCGTGCGGCGGTCGGGTCGCGACCCGCCTCGCGGAGGGCACGGCGCTGGCGCAGGAGATCCCAGGCCTGGTCGAGCCCGACCTGGATCGACTCGAGCCGCCGATGCTCCTTGTCGCTCAGGCCGCCCTGTGCGCCGCGCTCGTAGAGCTCGTGCTCTTCGGCGACGAGTTGCTCGATGCGCTCGTGGATCTCGTTGTCGGCCATCAGTCGGTGGTGAACCCGATCCGGCGGTGGGTGCCGTCGCAGAAGGGCTTGTTCTCCGAGCCGCCGCAACGGAACCACGGCCGCGCCTCGGCATCGAAGACCTGTGGCAGTCCGCGCACACAGTTGCGCATGTGAATGCACAGGCGCGGCTCCCACTGCACATCGATCGCCTCGCCGGTGTAGACACGCGAGGGGCCGCGCTCCAGCTCCGGCGCGCGCGTCAGTCGGGCACCTGCGTGTCGCGGACGACGAGGTCGCCGTACTCCGGGTGACGGCGAATGTAGGCGCGGACGAACGGGCAGATCGGCACGACGTGCAGCCCGCGCGCACGGATGTCGTCAAGCGCGCCCGCCACCAGCCGGGCAGCGAGGCCGCGGCCCTCGAGGGACGGTGACACTTCGGTATGGACGAGCGCGACGACGTCGAGCTGCGACCGCCGGTACAGGATCGCGCCCACGACCGTGCCGTCCGCGAGCAGCTCGTAGCGCAGGTCGTCGGAGTTGTCCTGCACGACGAGCTCGGCGCTGTGAGTGCCCATCGCCATTGACCTTAGCGCGGGCAGGAAATCCGCCGCAGCGACGTTCTCACTAAACGACGCGGCGCCGCGTTTCATCCGTATGGCCACGCTCGAGGCGACACCTTCCCTGCCCGGCGAGCGCGAGCGGTTGCTCGCCCTCGGCGCGGCGCTCGTGACCGTGTCGCTCTGGGCGTCGGCGTTCGTCGGGATCCGCTCGGCCTCGCGCCAATTCTCGCCGGAGGCGCTCGCGCTGGGGAGGCTCGCGATCGCGAGCGTCGCTCTCGGAGTGCTCGTCTTGATCCGCCGCGAGCCGCTGCCCGCGCGGCGGGATCTTCCCGCGATCGCCTTCACCGGGATCTTCTGGTTCGGGCTCTACAACATCGCCCTCAACGAGGCGGAGCGACGAGTGGACGCAGGCACCGCGGCGATGCTCGTCAACATCGGCCCGATCCTGATCGCGCTGCTCGCCGGCGTGATCCTGCGCGAAGGCTTCGCCCGCTACCTGCTCGCCGGCTGCGCGGTGGCGTTCGCGGGCACGGTCGTGATCGGGGCCGCCACGTCACACGGGTTCACGCCGAGCGGGGGAGCGCTGCTCTGCGTCGCGGCCGCGCTCTTCTACGCCGGCGGAGTCGTCGCGCAGAAGCCTCTACTCACACGCGTGTCCGCGTTGCAGGTGACGTGGCTCGCGTGCACGTTCGGAGCGGTCGTCTGCCTCCCGTTCGCCGGCACGTTCGTGCACCAGTTGCCGGACACGCACGCGACGGCGATCGGCTGGATGGTGTACCTCGCGATCGTGCCGATGGCGATCGGCTTCCTCACCTGGGGCTACGCGCTTGCGCGCACGACCGCGGGCCGGATGGGCTCGACCACGTACCTCGTCCCGCCGATCGCGATCCTGCTCGGCTGGCTCTTGCTCGGTGAGACGCCGCCGGGGCTCGCCGTCGCCGGCGGCGCGCTCTGTTTCGCGGGCGTGTTCATCGCCAGGCGGTGAGAGAGTTCGCCGGTGGCGACGATGGCCGACCTCGACGAGCTCGCGCTCGAGATGCCGCTTGCGACGAAGGAAGTCTCCGGCGACGGACGGCCCGCGTACTTCGTGCACGGCAAGCTCTTCTGCTTCCATCGCAGCCGGCGGAAGGACGCGATCGACCCGGAGACGCAGGAACGGCTCGACGACGTGCTCATGTTCCGGGTGGCGGACGTCGGAGTGAAGGAGCTCCTGCTCTCCGACACCCGCGGCATCTACTTCACGACGCCGCACTTCGACGGGTATCCCGCGGTGCTGATGCGCATTCCGGATCTGGCGAAGATCGATCGCGAAGAGCTGCACGAACTCGTCGCGGAAGCGTGGTTGACGCGCGCGCAGAAACGCGTGGCGAAAGCCTGGCTCGAGCAGAACGAGCTAGACGCCTGACCACTCGGCCAGCCGGGCACCGAGCGTCCGGACACTGGCCCCGAGCTCGGGCGGTCGCCTGACGTGGAACGGACACCCGAGTCCCGCGAGAAACGACGCGGCCCAGTCGAGCGAGCTCACACGCATCCGCATGAGCGTCGCCTCGCCCTCTGCAACCAGCTCCGCCAGCGTTCCCGAGATGCGGAGCTTCGCCTGCTCGAGCGGTAGCTCCAGCAACACCTCGACCTCCCAAGGCCACGGCACCTGCGCGAGCGAGCTACTCACATGCGCGAGCGCGTCGAAGTCGTCCGGCGCGCCGTGCGCGGGCTCCGCGATGAGCTCGGAGCGGCCCACGCGGTCGACGCGGAACGTGCGCAGCGCCTTACGCAGGTGGTCGTGCGCCGCGAGATACCAGCGGCCCTCGTGCACGACGAGCCCGTACGGGCTGAGCTCGCGTTCGCTCTCCTCGCCGGCGAACGAGCGGTAGGAGATGCGGACGCGCAGCCGGCGGCCGATCGCCTCCGCGAGCAGCAACGCCGTCTCCCCGGCGGGCGGCTCGCCGGTGACGGCGCGCGCCGTGAATGCGAGCGCGGACTCGAGCGCCTCGATGCGCCGACGGAGCGCGTCGGGCAGCACACGCCGGATCTTCTCGAGCGCGCCGTTCGTTCCGTCCGCGTCGCCCAGTCCGAGCCGGCTTGCGGCGCCGAGCCCGACCACGACTGCGGCCGCCTCGTCCTCGCTGAGCATCAGCGGCGGCAGCCGGTAGCCGGGGCGAAGGCGGTAGCCTCCGCCCACTCCGCGCTCACCCTCGACGGGGATCCCGAGCCGCTGCAGCGTCGCAACGTCGCGGCGGACGGTGCGGCGGTCGACGGCGAGGCGGTCGGCGAGCTCACGTCCCGTGACGAGCGGCTGCCCCTGCAGGAGCTCGAGCAGCTCGAGCAGCCTGGACGTCGGAGACGGCATGGCCCCAGTCAAGCATGAATAGCGGGCCGAATCCGCCCTATTTGTCGGCTAGCGTCGCGCCCGTGCTGAGCGTCCCGCGTGGTGCCGCGCTCTACATCGGCGCGCTCGTCGGGCCGGGCTTGCTCCTGGTCCCTTCGCTTGCTGCGGACGCGGCCGGCCCGGCGTCGATCGTCGCGTGGGCGGGGCTACTGGTGCTCTCCGCTCCGCTCGCCGTGACGTTCGCCGCGCTCGGAATCCGCCATCCCGTTGCCGGCGGCGTCTCGACCTACGTGCGCGAGGCGTTCGGCGGCACGGCCGCGGCCGTCGCGGGCGCGTGGTTCCTGGCAGCGGTCGTCTTCGGAGGGCCGGCGGTCGCCCTGATCGGCGGCTACTACGTCGCTGACCTGACCGGTTCCGGCACCGGCGTCGCGGTCATGGTCGCGGTGGCGATGTACGCGGTCGTCCTGACGGCGAACGTCGCGGGCCTGCGGCTGTCGTCGGGCTTCCAGCTCGCGCTGTCGGCGGTGCTCGTCGGCATCGTCGCCGTCGCGGTAGGCGTCGCGCTCCCGGGTCACGCCACGCACAACTGGACGCAGTTCGCGCCGCACGGCTGGTGGGCGGTCGGGACCGCCGCCAACATCCTGATCTGGCTCTTCATCGGCTGGGAGGCGATGGCGCAGCTCGCCGGCGAGTTCCGCGACCCGGCGCGTCAGCTCCCGCGTGCGATGGCGTTCGCCTTCGCCGTCATCACGGCGCTCTACGCAGGCCTCGCCGTCGCGACGATCGTCACCACCGCAAGCAATTCGCGCGTGCCGCTCGCCGACCTGATCGCGGTCGGGTTCGGACGCGCGGGACGCGATGCGACGGCGGTGCTGGCGGTCGCGCTGACGATGGGAACGATGAACGTGTACACGGGCGCTGCGGCAAAGCTCGCCGCCGCGCTGGCCACGGAACGTGCGCTACCCATCTGGTTGGCGGGCGACATCGACCGCAGCATCCCGCGGCGTCCACTGTTTGCGCTGGCAGCCACTGCGAGCGTCCTGCTCGCGGCGCTGGCGGCGGGGATCGGCAGTACAAGCGGCCTCATCCGCGCGACCTCCGCATGCTTCATCCTCGTCTATGTCTTTGCGCTGGCGGCCGCTGCGCGGATGCTCTCCGGCCGCCTGCGCGCTGCCGCGGTCGTCGCGCTCGTGCTCGTGTCCGTTGTCGCCGTCTTCTCCTCCATGTACCTCGTCGTGCCGGCGGTCGCCGCGCTGCTGTCCGTCACCCTGCGGCGAGGCGTTCTGCGAGGCGATCGAAGAACACGCCCCAGCCCTGCTTAGCCGCCTCGTACACCTCAGGCGGAAGCTGTCCGCGCTGCTCGAACCGCATCTCCGTCCGGCCGTCGTCGAGCTCCGTCAGCAGCACAGTCACCAGCTCGTACCGGTCGCCCGTGTTGTCCGAGATCGTGAAGACGAGGCGCTCCGGCGGGTCGACCTCGAGGTATTCGCCGTGCCAGTGGATCTCGCCACGCTCCGCGAACATCGTCAGCCGCCACGCACCACCCCTGCGCACGTCCATCGCGACCGTATCGAGCGGCACGTCCGCGTCGGGCCCGCCGAACCAGTCCGCGAAGCTCTCCGGCTCGGTCCACTCGGCCCAGACCCGCTCCCGCGGAGCGTCGAAGACGCGCGTGACCTCGATTCCGTACTCAGTCATCTCGCAACCGACCCTCGAGCCGGTCGAACCGCCCCGTCCAGAAGCGTCGATACGACGCGAGCCACGCGGCGGCTTCTCCGAGCGGCGCGCCGCGCAGCCGGGAAGGACGCAGCTGCCCTTCGCGACCGCGCGCGATCAGGCCGGCGTGCTCGAGCACGCGGAGATGCTTGGAGACCGCCTGCACCGTGATCGGGAAAGGTCCTGCGAGCTCGTTGACGGTCGCCTCCCCCTGCGCGAGTCGCTCGAGGATTGCGCGACGCGTAGGGTCGGCCAGCGCTGCGAAGGTGGTGCTCAGCATGTCTTGTGCCACTTCTTCAACCTCTCGGTTGAATATAGTAACCCGCTCCCCGGACACAGGAGGCCCGCATGGGCAGGATCGTCGTAACCGAGTTCGTCTCGCTCGACGGCGTCATGGAGGCGCCTGGCGGAGGCGAGGACTACAAGCACGCCGGCTGGACGTTCGAGATCAACCGCGGTGACGAGGGCGACAAGTTCAAGCTCGACGAGACGATGGAGGCGGAGGCGCAGTTGCTCGGCCGCGTCACGTACGAGGGCTTCGCAGCTGCGTGGCCGACTTTTACCGACGAGGTCGGCTTCGCGGACAAGTTCAACTCGATGCCCAAGTACGTTGTCTCGTCGACGCTGAAGAGCGCCGACTGGAACAACTCCACGATCCTCAGCGGCGGCGTCGCCGAGGAAGTGACGAAGCTCAAGAACCAGATCGACGGTGTCATCCTCGTCCACGGGAGCGCGCAGCTGGTGCAAACGCTCGTCGAGCACGACCTCGTCGACGAACTGCGCCTGATGGTGTTTCCCGTCATCTTGGGAACGGGCAAGCGCCTGTTCGGCGGAACGACCGACAAGAAGTCGTTCAAGCTCGCCAACTCCCAGATCGTCGGCGACGGCATCGCGATCCTCACGTACGAGCGCGCCGCGTGATCGATCCGAGCGAGCTGCGCGAATCGCTGGCAGGCCCCGTGATCGGGCCGGACGATCCCGGTTACGACTCCGCGCGGCGCGGCTTCAATGCGCTGGTCGACCGCCGGCCTGCCGTGATCGCGCGCTGCACTGGCGCAGGTGACATTGCCGCCGCGTTCGACTTCGCCCGCATGCACGGCCTGGACGTCGCCGTGCGCGGGGGCGGACACAACCCCGCAGGGCACTGCGTGGTCGAGGGCGGGCTCGTGATCGACCTGACGCAGATGCGCAAGGTCGAGATGGACGCCGGCGGGCGCAGAGCGCGGTCCGCCGGCGGCGCGACGTGGCTCGACTTCGACACGGCGACGCAAACGGCGGGCCTCGTCACACCCGGAGGCGTCGTCGGCTCGACCGGCGTCGCCGGGCTCACCTTCGGAGGCGGGATTGGCCACCTGACGGCGCAGTACGGCCTCACGTGCGACGGCCTCGTCGCTGCCGAGCTCGTCACGCCCGACGGAAGTGTCGTCCGCGCCGGGGAAGGCGGCGACGCCGAGCTGCTGTGGGGCCTGCGTGGCGGCGGCGGCAACTTCGGGGTTGCGACCTGGCTGCAGTTCCGGCTGCACGAGCTGGAGCGCGTCGTCGGCGGCACGCTGCGCTACAGCGGCGACGGTGTGCGGGACGCCGCGCGCGGCTTCCTGGAGCTCGCCGCCGGCGCGCCGCCGGAGCTGAGCATCCAGGCGACCCTCGGAGTCGACGGCAACCTCACGCCCGTCCTCGAGATCACGCCGTGCTACACGGGCGCCGACGGCGACTCGAGGGAGCTGGACGCGTTGCGTGCGCTCCCCGGCCTCGTCGCGGACAGCGTCCAGGCACAGACGTTCATCGACCAGCAGAACATCTTCGACTCGGCCTACGGCGAAAACCGCCACTACTGGAAAGGCCACTTCGTGCGCGAGCTCCCCGACGAGCTGCTCGACACGCTCCTCGCCCTGCTCGCCTCGCTCGGGCGTCCCCCCGGCGGCATCCTGATCGAGTCGCTGCACGGCGCCCCGAAGGACGTCGACGGGGACAGCGCCGCACTGGGTTTCCGCGGTGCCGCGTTCAACGTCAGCGTGATGGCGACGTGGCAGGACCCGGCGCAGGACGAGAAGGAGATCCGCTGGGCGCGGGAGACCGCCGCCGCGCTCGAGCCGTGGTCGTTCAGCGGCGGCGGTTACATCAACTACATGCAGGAGGACGAGCCGCTCGAGCGGCGCCGCGCAATCTTCGGCGCGGATGCCTTCGACCGGCTGCAGGGATTAAAGAAGCGGTACGACCCGGAAAACGTGCTCCGCCGCAACCAGAACGTGCCGCCGGGGTGACGATGAGTTTGCCCACGCCGCGCCGTCTGTACTAGCAACACCGAATCGGAAAGGATGGTGCGGCGATGAGCAAGGTCTTCTGCGATCTCTCGATGTCGCTCGACGGCTACGTGGCCGGCCCGAACCAGACGCTCGAGGAACCGCTCGGACGGGGCGGCGAGCAACTGCACGAGTGGGCGTTCCGGCTGAAGAGCTTCCGCGAGCAGCACGGCATGGAAGGCGGCGAGAGCGGCCCGGACGACGAGGTCGTGCAGGAGTGGCTCGCCGGCAGCGGAGCGGTCGTGATGGGCCGGCGGATGTTCAGCGGCGGCGCGGGCCCGTGGGACAGCGATCCAAACGCGGACGGCTGGTGGGGAGACGATCCTCCGTTCCACGCACCTGTCTTCGTCCTCACGCACCACCCGCGCTGCTCGACGAGCTGAACGTCCACCTCGTGCCGGTGCTGCTCGGCGACGGCGGCGTGCGGCTCCTCGACGGTCTCGCTCCCACGGAGCTCGAGTTGACACGCGTGGCCGAGTCGCCCCACGTCGCGCACCTGCGCTACGTGCCGAAGCGTTAGCGGTAGCTCGCGCCGCGCCGGCGCGCGCGGCGAACGGGCGCCGTCACCTCGACGAGAGAGACGTCGACCGCGACGCGCTCTCCGTCGCGTTCGGCGAGGACGAAGCTGACGGGTAGGCCGGCGCAGCGTCCGACGGGCGCGTTCCCACCGACAAAGCTGTCGCGATCGACGGCCAGCCGGTCACCGTCGTCGCTGAGGAGGAAGCCCGCTCCCCTCTCCTCGTGAAACCAGATCATCGTGCCGTTCAAGGCCCGCCCCTTCTCTCGCCGCTGTTCGGGTCGCGCGCGCGGCTAAGACGCGCGCGCGACACCGTCGTGCCTTAGGCGCCGTCTTGCGGCGCCGACCATCGAGGAGACGCGGGCTCGGCCCGCGGCTCCGGCTGGGTGTAAACGCCCGAGTCGGGACGATCCCGACTGGGTGCGTCACCCGTCGATTTCACGAGCACAGTCGGCTCTACGAGGCCACGGCCGTCGAGACGTCGTACGCCTCGATGACCTTGTTGCCCTCGCGCTCCTCGAACACGACCTTTGCACCCTCGGTCAAAGACTTGTAGCCGTTGCCGGTGATGTTGCTGTGATGGATGAACAGGTCCTTGCCACCCTCATCGGGGGTGATGAACCCGTAACCCTTCGAATCGCTGAACCATTTCACGGTTCCAGTTGCCATTAAAAACACCTCCCTTGCCAGTTCACGAACGGGCAGGGAAAGCGCTGCTGCGCAACCGAACTCGCTCTATTCGTCCTCGACGGTAGCGGAAATCTCCGCCGGCTGCTCTCCAATTTCGTCGGGCGGCTGCTCTCCGGCCTTGCGCGCCGCAGCCGCGGCCTGCTTCTTCTCTCGCTTGAGCGTGCGTTTCTCTTCCACTCGGCGCTCGCGCTGCAGCTTTGCCATGGTTGTCTGTCGCTTGCTGCTCAATCGCACCTCCTGGGTGGGGATACTCAGGGTACCCGTTCGGCCCGTCAGAGCCGGTGCGGCGGCCGTTCCGACCGACTACGAGCTCGCGACTCCGACCACGTGGCCCTCGGGGTCGCGGAAGAGACCGATGATCACCTCGCCGTCGGCCCCGGTGACGTGGTCCGGGCCCCTCAGACGGCGCGGCCGCGCAAAGCTCATCGCACGCGCTACTCGGCGCCGGCCGGCACGCCCTCCGCGCCGGGCATCGGCGCGGCGGCTTCGGTGCGGATCAGAGCCGCGCCGACCGCCGCCGCCACAACCGCGAAGGCGGCACCGACCAGGAAGGCGACGTGATACCCGCCGTTCAATGCCGCGAGGGGTCCGTGGCCCGAGTTGGTGAGGCTCTCCGTCCGTGATGCAGCGAGGCTCGCAAGAACTGCGAGCCCG
>WNGF01042432.1_pt1 | contig 10136 bp, 10 predicted proteins | sample 5400641 | NCBI WGS metagenome assembly WNGF01 (sample SAMN13153371, study PRJNA577476) | soil metagenome | isolation source: 80 cm soil or saprolite under grassland replicate 2 | place: USA:California | collected 2016-06-15
GCGTCAGCACGTCGACGAGGTGTGCGCGCAGCCGGCGACGATCGTCCTTGGAGACGGGATCGGAGTCGACGAACGCGGCGGTGAGTCGCCCGACACCGAGGTTCTCGCTCGTCGCCCAGAGCAGACCGCCGGCATCCCCGACCATGACCTCGAGGCTGCCGCCACCGAGATCGAAGCACAGCGCGGGTGCGGGCTCGAGCAGCACGCTGGCCCGGATCGCGCCGAAGATCAGCTCGGCCTCCCGCTGTCCGCTGATCACCTCGATGTCGACGCCGGTCTCGGCCTCCATCCGGTCGACGAGCGCGTCGCCGTTGGCGGCTTGACGGATCGCGCTGGTCGCGCACGCGTGGATCTCGGTGGCATCGGCAGCATCGGCGAGCAGCTTGAAGCGGCGGACCGTTGCGAGCGCGACCTCGGCCGCGTCGTCGGTCACGCGCCCGTTTCGGCTGACGACGTCGCCCAGCCGGATCATCGCCTTCTCGCGTGTCAACGCCTCGAAGTGCCCGTCGGGACGCACCTCGGCGATCAGCAAGTGGAACGAGTTCGTGCCGAGGTCGAGCGCGGCGATCCGCATCGCGTGTCGAGGGTACCGGCGATACGCTGCGGCGACGGTGATGGACGTAGGAAGACGTAGGAAAGGGGTCGCCGTGAGCGAGCTCGATGCCGAGCAGCGCATGCTCATCGATGGGAAGCTGACGGAGGCCGCCTCGGGGCGCACCTTCGCGAACGTCAACCCGGCGACCGAGGAGACGATCGGTGACGTCGCCGACGCGGGTGTCGACGACATGGACCGTGCGATCGGCGCGGCGCGCAAGGCGTTCGACGAGACGGATTGGTCGACGAACCGTGAGCTGCGCAAACGCTGTCTGCAGCAGCTGAAGGACGCGCTCGGCCGCGAGCGCGAGACGCTCCGGCCCCAGATCGTCGCCGAAGTCGGGACGCCGATCATGCTCACGTACGCGGTCCAGATGGACTCTTGCATCGACGATCTCCAGTGGGAGATCGACCTCATCGACTCCTACGCGTGGGAGCAGGACCTTCCGGTCCACGAGTTCATGGGCCAGCGCAGCGCGCGGCGCGTGTTCCGCGAACCGGTCGGCGTGGTCGGTGCCATCACCCCGTGGAACTTCCCGTTCATGCTGAACCTCTCGAAGATCGGGCCGGCGCTGGCGACCGGCAACACGCTCGTGCTCAAGCCGGCGCCCGACACACCTTGGAGCGCGACGTTCATCGGACGGCTCGCGGCGGAGCAGACCGACATCCCCCCGGGCGTGCTCAACATCGTCACCTCGGCCGACAAGGCCGAAGTCGGCGAGATCCTGACGGGCGACCCACGCGTCGACATGATCACGTTCACCGGATCGACCGCGGTCGGGAAGCGGATCATGGCCCGCGGCGCCGAGACCCTGAAGAAGGTGTTCCTCGAGCTCGGCGGCAAGTCGGCGAACGTCGTGCTCGACGACGCCGACCTTGCCTCGGTCGTACCCGGCGGGGCGATGATCTGCATGCACGGCGGCCAGGGCTGCGCGATCACGACGCGCATGCTGTTGCCCGCGTTCGAAGGCGTCACGTACGGTGACCCCAACGACATGTCCAACCTCATGGGACCGCTGATCAACGCGCGCCAACGTGACCGGGTGCTGGGCTACATCGAGAAGGGCAAGGCCGAGGGAGCGCGGTTGCTCGTCGGTGGCGGTCGCCCCGAGCACCTGTCCAAGGGCTACTACGTCGAGCCCACGCTGTTCGTCGACGTCGACCCGGACGCGACGATCGCCCAGGAGGAGATCTTCGGGCCGGTCCTGGCCGTCATCCGGTATGCCGACGACGACGATGCCGTGCGCATCGCCAACAACTCGCGCTACGGCTTGTCGGGAGCAGTGAGCGGCGGATCGGTCGACCGCGCGATGTCGGTCGCGTCGCGCATTCGGACGGGCACGCTGGCGGTCAACGGCGGGATGTGGTTCGGTCCCGACTCGCCCTTCGGGGGTTACAAGGAGAGCGGCGTCGGACGCGAGCACGGGGTCGCGGGATTCGAGGAGTACCTGGAGACCAAGACCGTCGGCCTCCCCGCGCCCGCGTGACCGCTGCTGCAGCGACCGGCCGACCTCGCGCGAGCGCGCCGCTAGTACGATCGACGCAGCGCAGGAGTGAGGAGGCGCGACATGGCGGACCTCGAGCTCGAGCAGATCATGAGCGAGTACCTGCCGGTGTTCGAATCGGTCGAAGAGGAGCGGCTGCACCGCAAGCAGCGGCTCGCCGCCGCGTACCGGCTGTTCGGCCGGTTCGGGTTCGACGAGGGCGTCGCCGGCCACATCACGATGCGCGACCCCGAGCGGCCCGACCACTTCTGGGTGAACCCGCGCAAGCTCGATCCGCTCACCCAGGACGCGTGCGCGTTCTACGAGGACCACGCGCTGTTCGACGACTTCACCGGTGTCGTGCTCGATCTCGAGGAGGGCAAGCGCATCGCCCACGCGCTCGGCGAGCACAAGGCGGTCATCCTACGCAATCACGGGCTGCTCACGGTCGGCCATTCGGTCGACGAAGCCGCGTGGTGGTTCATCACGATGGAGCGGACGTGCCAGGCGCAGCTGCTCGCGGAGGCCGCGGGCTCGCCCGTGCTCATCGACCACGAGCACGCGGCGCTGACGGCGACCCAAGTCGGTGGGCACGCCGCGGGGTGGTTCAGCTTCCAGCCGATGTACCAGAAGATCGTGCGGGAGCAGCCCGACCTCCTCGACTGACGCCCGCAGTGGTGTTCAGGTGCCGGTAGGCGCCTGCCGTACCGCGACCTGCTGGCTCGCGTACTGCTTCGTGCCGGCGAGGAAGGCGTCGGTATCCCCGAACTTGCCGGCGACGACGTCCTTGAACCAGTCGGGCACGTAGGTCTCGAACGTGCCCGCGTCGAGCTGCGCGATCACCGGGTCGACGATCGCCTCGACGGGCAGCATCCCGACCTCGGTGTGGAAGCCCGCCTCGTTGTCCGGGAGGCGGAACAGCTCGGTGTCGAGCACTCCTGGGTTGACGACATGAATCTTCACGCCGGTGTCGCGCAGATCGACGGCCATCGACTCCGAGAACGCGGTCAGCGCGGCCTTCGTAGCCGAGTAGGCGGCCTCGATCGGCGGGCCGAGCCGGGCTGCAACCGACGAGATGTTCACGATCCGCCCCGAGCGCTCGATGAGAACGGGCAGGAGGGCGAGCGTGAGGCGGACGGGCGAGAAGTAGTTGATGTGCATCGTCGCCTCGACGTCCTCGGTCGTGAGGCGCGTGACGTCGCGGCGTTTGGGGATCCCCGCGTTGTTGACGAGCACGTCGATGCCGCCCAGCTCGCGGTCGGCTGTCGTCGCGAACTCCGCGATGCCGTCGAGATCGGCGAGGTCGACCACCCACGAGCGCGATTCGGGCGTGTGCTCTCGTACGCGCCCGAGCACGTCCGCCAAGCGGTCGGCGCGCCGCGCGCAGATGCCGACGACCGCGCCGCGAGCGGCGAACCCTTCGGCGATCGCGGCGCCGATGCCCGAAGACGCCCCTGTCACGAGCACGTGCTTCCCGCTCAGTGAGTACCCCACGTCGCGCAGCATACGGAGCAGCCGAGCGTCCCGCAGGGCGACGCCGGGTACCCCGGCGTCGAGCGAGCGCGACCGAGCTATGGAGCAGGGCGACGCACGCGAGCGAGCGGTCGCGGGCCGGGTATCCCGGCTCGCAGTGAGCGAGCCATCAAGCAGATAGGGTCCGCCGCCGTGGTGCTCGACCCCGCGGCCGCGCTGCTCACCGATCGTGTGGCGGTCGTCACCGGGGCCGCGGTCGGTATCGGTGAGGCCGTCGCGCTGGCGTTCGCGCGCTTCGGCGCGCATGTCGCGATCTGCGATCGAGACGTGCCGAACCTCGACGAGACCGCGAACGGTGTCGAGCAGGCGGGGCGCCGGGTCGTGGCCGCAGAGCTCGACGTACGTGACCACGAGGCGGTCGGCAACTTCTTGGACACGCTTCACACCGAGCTCGGACCGGTGGACGTGCTGGTCAACAACGCCGGCGGTGGCTTCTACTCCTCGTTCCTCGATGTGACCGAGAAGGGCCAGGACTCGCTGATCCGCGAGAACTTCGGCAGCGTGACGAGCTTCATCCGTGGCGTCGTGCCGCGCATGCCCGAACGGGGGGGGTCGATCGTCAACCTCACCTCGATCGAGGCGCACCGAGCCGCACCGGGCTATGCCGTGTACTCGGCCATGAAGGCGGCGGTCGCCAGCCTCACGAAGACGCTGGCCCTCGAGCTGGGGTCCCGGCGCATCCGGGTGAACTGCATCGCGCCCGACGTGATCCCGACGCCCGGGATCGGTGGTGACGTCGAGGTCCGCACGCCGTTGCCGGTCGCCGGTCATGTCGACGACGTGGCGGGGGCCGCGGTGTACCTCGCGAGCGACCTGAGCCGGTTCGTCACCGGCGTCACGATCCACGTCGACGGCGGGAACGTGGTCGCAGGCGGCTGGCACCGGGCCGCGGACGGCACCTTCGTGACCTCCGTGACGTGAGGATCGAGCGATGAGCCGGGCGACATGAGGTTCGGGATCGCGCTCGGCCGGCTGAACCCGGCGTTCTTCCTCGACTGCACGCTCGAGGCGGAGCGCCTGGGCTATGAGTCGGTGTGGCTGCCCGAGCACCTGATCTTCACCACGAAGATGAGCCGGTCACCGCACCCGGGGGAGGAGCACCCGCCGGTCCCACCCACGACCCCGATCTTCGACGCGTTCGGATATCTCGCGTATCTCGCCGGCCGCACCGAGCGGCTACGGCTGGGGACCCACGTCTACAACATCGGGCTTCGTCATCCCTTCACCGCGGCGCGCGCGGTGCAGACGCTCGACATCGTGTCGGGTGGCCGCCTCGAGTTCGGCGTCGGCGCGAGCTGGCTCGAGGAGGAGTGGGATGCGGCACAGCTCGACTTCCACACCCGCGGACGGCGTGTCGACGAGTCGATCGACGTGTGCAAGCGGCTGTGGACCGAGGCCGAGGTGACGCACCATGGCGAGTTCTTCGACTTCGAGGGTGTCGTCTTCGAGCCGAAGTGCGTGCAGCAGCCGCATCCGCCCGTCCTGATCGGCGGCGAGAGCGACGCCGCGCTGCGGCGTGCCGCACGCGCCGCCGACGGGTGGATCGGCATGAACCACGACTTCGACAGCGGCGCGAACCAGATCGCACGCGTGCGCGAGCTGCTCGAGCAGCAGGGCCGGACCACCGATGGCTTTCAGCTCTGCCTGGGCGGACCGGTCGACTCGGCCGACGACGTCGCGCGCTGGGAAGAGCTCGGTGTCACCCGACTCGTGATCGCGCCGTGGGCGCGTTCGCGCGAGGCGATCGACGGCATGCGACGGTTCGCCGAGATGGCCGGGCTGGGCGGCGCCTGACGGTTCACCGCGGGGGCCGGCGGGTACGAGCACCGCATGGCAGGGCCGGACGACGAGGTCGATGGCGGGCCGACGCGACCCGACATCGGAGCCGAGGAAGACGCCGCGACGGGGGCGTCGACCGCGATGAGCCGGCCTCCTCCGGGCCCGCCATCGGGTCCCGCGCCGCCAGTCGTGCGCCGACGACGCATCGTCCTGCTCCTCGGCGGTGCACTCGGGTTGGGGGTCGTGGTCGGCGGCGGCGCCGCGCTCGCGACCGGTGGCGACCGCCCGTCGGTGCGCGCAGGGCCGGTCGTGTCGTCCACGACGTCGACGACCGCAGCTTCGACGACGACGACCACGACGACCACGACCCTCCCCGAGCCGTCTACGACGGCACCGCCTGCCGCGCCGCCGAGCACCGCGGCGGCACCGACGCTCACGCCGTCGATCACGTCGTTCACTGCTGAACCGTCGACGCCGAACTGTGCCCAAGGCGCGACCGGTGTGGGCTTGGCACTGCGGTGGTCCACGCAGAACGCCGACGCGGCGACGCTTTCCGTCGACGGCAGGGGCCTCGGCAGGTTCGCGGGAGGAGCCGGCTCGGTCACCGTCAACTTCGCCTGCCCAGGCCCTCATACCTACGAGCTCGTCGCGACCTCGGGCGCCCGCTCGGCGACGAAGTCCTTGACGATCAGGGCGTCGAGCAACAGCAGCAACGCGGCGCCGGCGATGTCACCTGACGGGCAGTAGCCCTACGGACCGCGGAGCTCGTCCGCGCAGTCGTAGCCGTCGAGGTCCATCCCGCGGCCCATGCCGATGTCGCAGGCGCGACGCAGCACGATGATCGACTCCGACTCCTCTGGCGGGAACGTCGCGTCGGCCCACTTCAGGAAGCCACCGCGCCACGGTCTCTCGGAGAACGGCGGAGGCGACACGCACCGGCGTCCGTCGAGTGTCCACGTATGGAGCAGCTGCCCGTTACGCCACACGCGGACGTCGCGCTCGCCGCCCCACTGCGCGCCGAAGGGGATCTCCAGGTCGTACTGGCGCATGGCATCGGCGGTGCCGCGTGCGGTCCGTGCGGCTTGCGCGACCGCGAGCCCGGCCAGGTCGAACATGTGCGTGCAGTTGAGGCGTGGATCGGTCCAGTCGCCGACGGCGAGGCAGCGGTCCGACAGCGGCATGCCCGCCAGCGCACGCAGCGGCTCGGCCGCGCCGGGGCACGTGCTCCAGGGCCATCGGAACGAGCCGGCCTCGGCGACGACGACTCGCTCACCGTCGTGACGGAGATGGACGGTGAAGTGGTGGAAGTCGTCCTCGAGGCCACCCTCGACGACGTCGGCGCTCGTGGCAACGACGCGGATACGACGGCGATAGGAGCCGTACGGGAAGCGGCTCATGCGCTGCGGGTCCGGCCGCCGGGGTAGTTCCCGCCACCGAATCGGTCGTCGAGCGCGTCGTAGTCGATCGCGAAGCCGGCGCGTGGAAGCACATCGACGAACTCCACCGCGCGCGGCTTCTTGTACGACGCGATCCGCGGTCGACAGTGCTCGATGATCTCGTCCTCGGTGATCCGCGCCCCGTTCCGTGGCACGACGATCGCCTTGACGCTCTGGACCCACTTCGGGTCGGGGACGCCGATCACCGCACACTCCGCCACGTCCGGATGCGCGTTGATGCAGCCCTCGACCTCGGCCGGGTAGATGTTCTCGGCCGCCGACTTGATCATGCGCGTCTTCGGTCCGATGAACGTGATCGACCCGTCCGGCTCGCGGCGGCCGAGGTCGTTGGTGTGGTGCCAGCCGCCCCGCTGGCGCCGCGCCGTCTCCTCGGGCCGGTTCCAGTACCCGTTCATCACGGTCGGCCCGCGGGTGACGATCTCGCCGACCTCACCCACCGCGACCTCCCCGTCATCCGGATCGAGCACACGGATCTGCAGCAACGGTGAGGAGCGACCGTGCGTGCCGACCGCGTCGGCTCCGAGACAGCTGAACGTCATCATGCCGACGGCCTCGGTCTGGCCGTAGCCACCCGGCCGTGTCGCCCACGGGCTCGGGTCGGCCCGCGTCATCTCGTCCCACTCCGGACGCCCGCGGGGCGTCCGGAGCGAAGAGAGGTCGTAGCGACGGTCGGCATTCGCCTCGAGGATGTCGTCGAAGATCGGTCCGACGAGGAACGCGCCTGTGCAGCGCTCGGCTTCGATCACGCGGCAGAGCAGCTCGCCTTCGACGCGGCGGACGAACACGTTCGTTCCTCCGGCGACGAACGTCGCGAGTGTGTGCATGAGCGTGCCGAGGTGGAACAGCGGACCGCTGTTCAGGTACACGTCGTCGGGCGACGTGCCGGTGAAGTGGCCGTATACGAGGCCTTGGGCGATGCAGGCCGTGTGACTGAGCATCGCCGCGTTCGGGCGCCCGCCGAACGCCGCGGTGTAGATCAACAGCACGGCGTCGGCGGGATCGACTTCGCGGTCGGGGTCGTTCGGGGCGCCACCCGCGAGGAACGCCTCGTAGCCGCCCGGACCGTCGTCGTCGTGCCGGATCCAACGGGCGTCGCTTCCCGCAGTCGCACGCGCGGCGCGAGCTGCTGCGCCGATCTCCTCGTCCTGCCACACGACGACCGTCGGCGTGAGGTCATCGACGACGAACGCGAGCTCCTCGGCGCTCTGGCGCCAGTTCGCAGGACAGAACATCCCGCCGAGCTTCGCCACCGCCAGCAGCAGCTCCAGGACGCGGAACGAGTTCTGGCCGAGCCACAGGACGCGCATCCCGGCTTCGACGCCCGTGCCGCGCAGCGCGTGCGCGAGTCGGTTCACGCGCTCGTCGAGGGCTGTGTAGGTGAGACGGCACTCGCTGTCGACAACGCCCAGCTGGTCAGGCCGGCTGCGGCGGTGCTCTCGCAGGACGTCGGGGAGCGTCAGCGCGTGCAGCGCGTCGGTCATTCCGCGTCGAGCAGGTCGCGATAGCTCATGGGAAGCAGCTCGATCAGCTGACCGTCGGGGTCGCGCACGAACACGCCGAAGCCGATGTCGGTGTCGGCGAGCACCTCACCGCCGTACTCCGGGATGCGCCGGCACGTCTCGGCGACGTCGTCGACGCTGAACGAGACGTGTGTGAGGCCCGGCTCGTTCATGACCCGCTCGCGGTAGGGCAGGGGAGCGGCACCCTCGCCGGCGAAGTGGAGCAGCTCGAGGATCAGCCCGCCGCGCTGGAGGTAGCACGCGGTCATGCCAATCGGCTGCTTCAGCCGCAGCAGCTGGTCGGACGGCGAGTCGGGCGGTTCGATCTCGCGCACGAAGGTGAAGCCGAGCAGCTCCTCGTAGAAGCGTCGTGCCCGCGCCAGGTCGGTGACGCACTGTCCGAGGTGGTTGAACACCGGCATGCGGTGCCTCGCGTCAGTCCTGCTCGGGCGGACGGACGTTGATGACCAGCGTGAAGATGGATTTCACCACCGGGTCGCCGGTGCTCGCGTCCTTCCAGTCGGTCTCGGTCACGTAGAACTCGAGCGTTCCGCCGTTCGATCGCTCGCGCTCGTAGACGTCGGTGATCACCGTCGTGCCCTCGAGCAAGTCACCGACGTGGGGCCACCGCGTGAACTCGAACGCCTGCTCACCGTGCAGGATCGCCCGTCCCGGCCCGCGCAGCGTGTCGATCGGCAGCGCGGCGGCGCCGCCGGTACCGAGCGAGCCCCAGTACGACATGACGAACGGGAACGTCGGAGGAACGGGCGCGCCGTCCTGCCGGTAGACCTCGTCGGAGTCACCCAGTGCGTCGGCGAAGACGCGGACCGGTCCGCGCTCGATCATCACCTTCTGCGTCCCCGTCTCCTGACCCTTCAGCTCCGTGAGTGCCATCACTCCTCCTGGTCGGCGAGAAACATGCCCTATCGGGGCGGCTGGTCGCCAGAGAGCAGGTGCTTCATCACCTTGCCAGTTGCGTTGCGGGGCAGCTCGTCGACGAAGTGCAGCTGACGCGGTCGCTTGTAGTCCGCGAGTCGCTCGGCACAGAACTCTTGGAGCTCGTCAGGCGTCAGCGAGCCCTCGGGCCTGCGCACGACCCAGGCGCCGACGTCCTCGCCCAGCACCATATGGGGGATGCCGGCCACCGCAGCTTCCCGCACCTCGGGATGCTCGAGCAGCACCGCCTCGACGTCGGTCGCGTAGATGTTGTTGCCGCCCCGGATGATCATGTCCTTCTTGCGGCCGACGAGGTAGAGGAAGCCGTCCTCGTCGACATAGCCGAGGTCGCCCGTACGCAGCCAGCCGTCGTCGGTCCACGTGCTCTTCGTGGCCGCATCGTCCTTGTAGTACTCGCGGCGCTTTCCCTGCATGCGGAGCAGCAACTCACCGACTTCGTGCGGCGGCTGCTCGGTGTCGTCGTCACCGACGATCTTGATCTCCATCGGACCGATCGGCTTGCCGACCGAGCCGATCCGCCGCCGCGCCTCTTCCTTCGGCATCACGATGTACGCGGGTCCGGCTTCGGTCATGCCGTAGGAGTTCGAGACCATTGCGTCGGGGAGCCGGTCGATGAGCGTGAGCAGCGTCTTCGGCGCGATCGGCGCGCTGCCGACCGACACCTGCTCGAGGCTCGACAGGTCGCGGTGCTCGAACTCCGGATGGGCGACGATCAGCTCGGCGAACGCCGGCACGAGCATGCACATCGTCGGTCGTTCGCTCTCGACGTACCCGAGCCAACGACCCGCGTCGAACTTCGGCTGGTACAGGCCGAGGAGTCCCATCTTCATCGG
>WNGF01010956.1_pt1 | contig 10132 bp, 10 predicted proteins | sample 5400641 | NCBI WGS metagenome assembly WNGF01 (sample SAMN13153371, study PRJNA577476) | soil metagenome | isolation source: 80 cm soil or saprolite under grassland replicate 2 | place: USA:California | collected 2016-06-15
GTTCTCGACCGCGGCGGACAACGAGCCGATGCGCCGGAACGCCCGCGCGCTGGGCTTCCGCGTGGCTGCACGTTTCCAAGGCGTCGAGGCGACCGCCGTCGCCGGCGAGCCGCCGGCACGCGCCCGACGGGGTGACATCGCCCGGCTCTGGCGACATGTGGCGGGACGCGACGTGATGATCGGTGACGGGGGCCGGTGGCGCTGGCAGCCCCTGCGCGGCGACGACCTTCGCCGCGCCATCTCGCGCGGACTGTGCTTCATCGACGAGACCGAAGGCGAGCCTCGCGCGTTCGCGATCGTCGACCCGCGCACCTCCTGGCTCTGGGTCCGTGTCCTCGTCGGATCGGCGCCAGGCCGCGGCCGCCTGCTCCGCGCCCTGCGGGCCGAGGCGCGCCGGCGCGGGCTCAGGAAGGTCGGATATTCGATGCCCGTACCAGGTATCGCTCGCACCGTCGTCGGCGCCGGATTCCCGGCGAGCCCCTGGGCGGCTGCGCTGCTCTACGCGCGGGAGCTCTGAGCCGGCGCACCGTGGGCGGGCTTGTGGAACTCGACCTTGCCGGGGATCGGCGCGTAGCCCATCTCCTCGTTGAGGTGGAGGATCGGCGCGTTCTTGCCGTCGTTGTTCGTCCGGACCCGGGTGATGCCGAGCGCGATCGCCTGCGCGACCGTCTCGCACTTGAGCGCCCGGGCGACGCCGCGGCCGCGCACCGTCCGGGCCGTGCCGGTGTAGTCGGTCCACACGTTCCCGCGCGACGGCGGGTACTCGAGCACCGACAGCCCGACGACCGCGTCGCCTTGGCGGGCGACCCAGAACCGGTCGAGTCGCAGGCCCGGCGAGTCGAACCACCGCATGAAGACGTCGAATGGCTCCGGCAGGTGGGGCACGGTCGTCGGGACGTCGGCCACCGACTCCTCGACCATGGCGTGGAGCTTGTGGAACTTGCCGCGGTCCGTGACGCGATCGAGCGTCGTGACCTCGATCCCCTCGCGCCGCATGCGCTCCCGCGAGGATTCTGTCATCGCCAGGAGCCGCGCTCGGTTGGCGACGAGGTCGAGCTCCCAGCTCTTGCTGCGCCGCTCCTCGTGGTAGCCGCGCTCGCTGAGCGCCGCGATCATCGCATCGCGATCATCTCGGGTGCCGGCGACGAACACCGCGGCCCCGTCGGCGACCGCGTGCGGCTCGAGCACGTCGAAGGCGCGGCCGATCCGTTCGGTCGTCTCGAGGCCGGGGCCGTAGTTCACGCCGATCTGCGCGTAGTGCACGTCGAGCCTCGCCCACGGCGCATGCCCGTACCAGGCGAAGCCGATCGGCTCGTCGCGCTCCTCGACGATCCAGCGATGCTGGGTCCGTTCCGGGTCGACGCTCGCCCACCAGTGGCGGATACCGGCCGGATCCTGCGGTTCGTCCGGTAGGCGCGCGGTCATGAGATCGGCGACCCACGACGCGTCGTCCAATGACGCGGGCCGGAAGGTCGATCCTGCGCCACGCAGGGCGGGGTGCGGCTGGAGGGTATGGGTGGGCACGGCGTCGAGTGTACGGAGCGACGCGGCTCCGTCTGTGTCGCTCGATACTCTCCACATGGCGCGGGCCGTCTACCTCGACGTCGACAACACGCTGCTCGACAACGACGCCGCCAAGCGCGCGCTCGAGGACGGGATCGCCGCGCTCGTGCCGGCCGAGCGCGCGCGCCGCTTCTGGGAGCTCTACGAGATCGTGCGGTGCGACGAGGACTACGTGGACTTCCCCGCGACGCTCGCCCGGTTCCGCGCGGAGTTCCCGCACGAGTCGTGCAGCGACGAGGTGGCGCAGCTGATCGAGGACTTCCCCTACCGCGACTACGTCTACCCGGGCGCCTTTGACGCGATCGCGGAGGTCTGGCGCGTCGCCACGCCGGTGATCCTGTCCGACGGCGACAGCGTCTTCCAGCCACGCAAGATCGCGCGGGCGGGCCTCGAGGACGCGGTGCGCGGCAACGTGCTCGTATTCGTGCACAAGGAGCAGCACCTCGACGAGCTCGCCCGCCGCTTCCCGGGCTCGCGGCCCGCGTTCGTCGATGACAAGGCGCCGATCCTCGGTCGCATCAAACGTCGGCTCGGCGATGCGGCCACCACCATCCACGTGCACCAGGGGAAGTACGCCGCGGCCCGCGTCGACCGGGGCGATCCGGCCCCGGATGTGGAGATCGATGCGATCGCCGGGCTCGGCGCGGTGGTCGCGCGGCTCTGACCGGCGGTCCTCAGCGGATCAGGCGGCGTGGGCTCGCGGTGCTTGGCGGTGGAGCAGTGCGAGGACCTGTCGCTCGTCGGCCGCGAGGCCGCTCGAGCGGCGCGGCCGGGTGACGCGGGGACGGCGGCCGTCGAAGAGCGAACGATCCACGTACCCGTCGACGATCGCCGGATGAACGTAGCAGCGGCGGCACACCGCGCGCGTGTTGCCGAGCCGGTGCGCGACGCGGTCGATGGCCGCGTTGACGTTCCGTGTCGCGGCTCGGCCGTTCCTCGGCGGCCCGAGGTCCAGGAGCGCGCGCGCCGCGAGCACCGTCCCGGCCCACGTCCGGAAATCCTTGGCCGTGAAGTCCTCGCCGGTGATCTCTCGCAGGTAGTCGTTGACGTCGTCCGACGTGACGGTGCGCGCCTCCCCATCGCCGTTGAGGTACTGGAACAGATCCTGGCCCGGTAGCTCCTGCAGCCGCGCGACGACCCGCGCGAGACGACGGTCGGTCAGGTCCACCTCGTGTTGGATGCCGCCCTTGCCGCGGAAGCGGAACGCGATGCGCGAGCCGCTGACGTCGACGTGCCGGCCGCGCATCGTCGTCAGGCCGAAGGAGCCGTTGTCGCGCGCGTACTCGTCGTTCCCGACCCGGATCAGCGTTGCCTCGAGCAGCCGGACGACGGTCGCGAGGATCCGCTCGCGCGGCAGCCCGCTCCGCCGGAGGTCCGCGTCGGTGCGGGCGCGCAGCTTCGGGAGCGCTCGCGCGAACTCGGCCAGACGCGCGTACTTCGTCTCGTCACGCGTCTCCTTCCAGCGGTCGTGGTACCGGTACTGCTTGCGGCCGCGGGCGTCACGCCCCGTCGCCTGCAGGTGGCCGCGCGGGTCGGGCGAGATCCACACGTCGGTCCACGCGGGCGGGATGGCGAGCCGCCGGATCCGCCGCAGCTCGATCCGGTCCCGAAGGGCCGCGCCGCCGGGCCTGCGGTACGAGAAGCCGGCGCCTGCCCGCCGGCGGGTGATCCCGGCCCGCGTGTCGTCGGCGTAACGGAGCCGCGCTGCCTTCGCCGCCTCGATCGCCTCCACCGGGATCGTCGCCGAGCGAGCCATCGAATGCCGCGGAAGCATCCGACGTGCCATCCGTGTTCAATGCGGAGGGAGGTCGACATGAACGTGACCCGTGAGCGACTCAGCCAGGGCATCAGCTACGAGGCGTTCAAGGCGCGGATGAGCCAGAACCGCGAGCGCATCGAGGCCAACGAGGCGCGCGTCACGATCGATCCCGGCGACCTCGCCGCGTTTCGGAAGGCGGGCCGCCTCCAGGTCCTCGTCCTCGCGGAGGACTGGTGCGGCGACGTGATCGCGAACCTTCCGGTCCTCGCGCGGCTCGCCGCCGGATCGGGAACGCTCGACCTGCGGATCTTCCTGCGCGACGAGAACAAGGACCTCATGGCGGGTTACCTGAACCAGGGGAAGTACGAGTCCATCCCGGTGATGGCGTTCTTCGACGAGGACCTCAACGAGCTCGGCGTCTTCATCGAGCGCCCGGCGAGCGTCACCGCAAGGCGGCGCGACGACCGCGCCCGGATCCACGCGGAGCATCCGGAGTTCGGGCCGGCGGATGCGCCGATCGACGGCCTCCCCGACGATCTCCGGGCGCGCCTGACCGCGGAGATCCAGCGCCGGCGCGAGGAGTCGGCCGGATGGGCGAACCAGGAGGTCGTCCGGGAGCTTCGGGCGATCGCCGAGCGATCCCGCGCGACCGCGTGAGCGCGAGCGTCCGGGTCCGTATCGTCTACTGCGCCGATTGCGGGTACGAGCCGCGGGTCCTCGCGCTGGCCGGGGCCCTGATGCGCGAGTTCCACCATCGGCTCACCGCCATCGAGCTCATGCCGTTCGTCGATGGCATGTTCGACGTGCGCGTCGGGGACGAGCTCGTGCATTCGATGGAGCGCGAGGGCGGCTTCCCGACGGCCGAGCGAGTCGTCGCCGCGGTACGGAGTCACCTCGCTGACTAGAGGGCGGTGGCCTCATCGGGTCGCCGCCATGGGGCCTGACCGACCGAGCAAGCCGCTCGGCGCCATGGCGGGCCTCATACTTTTCAGGTGACCTTGAACGACGCGCTCGGCCGGCCGCTCCGGGATCTGCGGATCTCGGTCACCGATCGTTGCAACTTCCGCTGCGTCTACTGCATGCCGAAGGAGGTCTTCGGCCGCGGCTATCAGTTCATGCCGAAGGACCAGCTGCTGACGTTCGAGGAGCTCACGCGGCTGGCGCGGATCTTCGCCGGGCTCGGCGTCGAGAAGGTGCGCCTCACCGGTGGCGAACCGCTCATGCGACGCGGCCTCGACGTGCTCGTCGCCCAGCTCTCGGAGCTCCCGGGAGTCGACCTCACCCTCACCACGAACGGCTCGCTTCTCGCCGGTCAGGCGCAAGCGCTCGCCGCCGCCGGCCTGAAGCGCGTGACCGTGAGCCTCGACTCGCTCGACGACAAGGTCTTCCGCTGCATGAACGACGTCGACTTCCCCGTCGAGCGGGTCCTCGCGGGCATCGACGCGGCGGCCGCGGCGGGGCTGCGGCCGGTGAAGGTCAACATGGTCGTCCGTCGCGGACTCAACGAAGAGAGCATCCTGCCGATGGCTCGGCACTTCCGCGGCACCGGGCACATCCTGCGGTTCATCGAGTACATGGACGTCGGCCACTCGAACGGCTGGCGCCTCGACGACGTCGTCCCGGCGCGCGAGATCGTGCGGCGCATCGACGCCGAGATGCCGATCGAGCCGGTGGAGCCGCAGTACCCGGGCGAGGTCGCCGAGCGGTGGCGCTACCGCGACGGCTCGGGGGAGGTCGGCGTCATCGCCTCGGTCACCCAACCGTTCTGCGCCGACTGCACCCGTGCGCGCCTCTCCGCCGACGGCGGTCTGTACACCTGTCTCTTCGCGACCGAAGGCCGCGACCTACGCGCGCTCGTGCGGAGCGGCGCGACGGACGACGCGATCCGCGGCGCGATCACCGAGACCTGGATGGAGCGCACCGACCGCTATTCCGAGCTGCGCTCCGAAGGCACCGCGGGCCTGCGCAAGATCGAGATGTCCTTCATCGGCGGGTGATCGACGGCGGCTCGCCGTTCGGTCAGCTCGTCGAGCGGCGCCTGCGCGACGAGCTCGTCGTCTGGCTCATCACCGTCGATCGCGACGGCCGGCCGCAGCCGACGCGGGTGTGGTTCCTCCGCGATGGCGACGACCTCATCGTGTACAGCCGTGCCGATGCGCGCCGGCTCGTGCACCTCGCGCGCGGCTCGCGGGTCGCACTGCTGTTCGAGCAGCGCCCTCGCGAGACCGGCGTCGTGCTGCATGGCGACGCCCGGCGCGACGACGGCCTCCCATCGCCCGACGCGAATCCGCCGTACCTCGCGAAGTACGCCGATCGCATCGCGCGCGGCCTTCGCATGACCCCGGCCGAGTTCGCCCGCCGGTATCCGGTCGGCCTGCGGATCGCGATCACCGGGGTGAGCGACCGATAGCCGGAACGTTGACATGGTGCCGCTGATCTTGTGGGCGTCGGCGGAGATCATCGTCGGTCTCGCCTTCATGCTCTGGCCGGAGCGACTGCGTTCGTGGACCCTGCCCGACCACCGCCGATACGAACGGTGGCCGATCAAGGGCACGTCACTCTGGTCATATCGACTCATGGGCTTCGGATTCGTGTTCATGGGGATCTTCGTCCTCGAACTTGCCACCGCCGGTGGTGAGCAGCGATCCGGGACCAAGGCCCCGGCCGCGACGGCCGACCTCGTCGTCGGGCTATTGCTCGTGGCTGCTGGCGCCGCTGAGACCCTGTGGCCGGAGCGTCTGCGTTCGTTCCCGTGGCTGCACAAGCCCTCGGCACGTTTGCCGGCTCCGGCGCGACGAGTGGCCCAGCTGCTCGGTGTGGGCCTGGTCGCGATGGGTGCTTACGAGCTCTCGCGTTTCCTTGCGTTCGTGTCCTGACCCAGCCGCGACCTCGCCGCTGATACCCGTTCGCTACCGGCCGGGCCACCCGGGGGACTGACGACCGGCGGGGTGCCGCTCGTTAGCCTCGGGTGACACGGGGTGTGGGAAGTGAGGGCACAGATGGCAGTCTCGATCGCGGTGGTGGACGGCAGCGGGACGATCTTCGAATCTCTTCGCGACGTGCTCCCGGACGCGGCGCTGTGGCGCGTGGACGAGGCGGCTGAGGAGGGGGAGGTCTCGGGCGCGGACCTGATCATCGTGGCCGCGTATCCGAGCCCGTCGTGGCCCGAGGTCGGGCGCTTCGCGTCGGCGAGCCGCACGCTCGTCATGTCGGAGTCGCCCAACCTCGCCGACGAGCGCCAGGCGCAGCTCTGCGGCGCCGTCGGCTACCTTCCGGCCGGGCTCTGGCACGCGGCGCTGCGTCGCGGCATCGACTACGCCCTGGCCGGCGGTCGGGTGAACGTCGCGGCCGCGCTCGGCCTCACGCCGTCACGCGAGACCGCGGGCCTGCGAGGCAGCTGACCCGCTACTCACGATCGGGGTCGAACAGGTCGGCGTCGCGGTGCCGGCCGTCGCGAATGAGCGCGGCGATGAGCTCGCCGGCCGCCAGCGCGAATCCGTTCCCGTGTCCGGTGAACCCGCCGCAGCGGTAGATCCCGTCGGCCGCCCGGCCGATGTACGGCAGGCCGTCGTGCGAGAAGCCCATCGTCCCGCCCCAGCGATGCGTCACCGGTGCGGTCACGCCGCGCTCACGCAGGAAGGCGTCGAGCCGGCCCTGGATCGCGTCGCTCGTCCCGTCGTCTTCGCCCACCTCCGAATCGAAGTCGGTGTCGCGCCAGCCGCCGACGAGCACGCGGCCCGTCGCGGTCTGCCGCCAGTAGCGGAACCCGCGATGGGCGTAGGTCGGGCGCGGGAAGAGCCGCGTCTCAAGCGGCGCGGTCGCGCACATCTGCCCGCGTACCGGCCGGACCCGGCTGGCCGCGAGGTGACGGGTGTACGCGTTCGTGCAGAGGACGACCGCACCCGCGCCTACCTCGGCCGCGGCCGTGCGGATCCGATCGGGCGCACAGGCGAGCACGGCCGAACCGGTATGGATCCGCACGCCGAGCCGTTCGGCCGCATCGGCGAGGCCGCGGGTGAAGCGCACCGGGTGGAGCTCACCGTCGTCCTCGTAGCGCGCCGTGCGTGTGGTCGTGTCGACCTCCACCCGCACGCCGTGCGGGGCGAGGAGCCGCGCGCTCTCCTCGATCTCGAGCCACTCGGCATCGTCGCCGGCGAGCTGGTCCGATCCATTCCACGCGCTCTCGCAATCGATCCCATGCGCCCGGATCGCGGACCGCATGAGCTCGCGATTCGTGTACGTGAAGCGAAAGACCCGTATCGCTCGCGCGGGTCCGTAGCGGTGACACGCGGTGACGTAGTTCTCGCTCGCCCCGCCGAGCACGAACCCGGCATTGCGTCCGCTCGCGCCGTCGGCGAGCTCGCCGCGTTCGAGCACGATCGCGCTCGCGCCGCCGCGCGCGACCGCGTAGGCCGTCGCGATCCCCGCGATGCCACCACCCACGATCGCGACGTCGGCCGTCGCGTCCGCATCGAGCGGCGGCCGCGCGCGCGACGCCGCGCCGTCGAGCCAGAGGCTCGTCACCGGACCGGCTCGGTGATCCTCCCGAGCGCGTCGTCGAGCTCGCGCGCCATCCGCTCCGCGTTCGCCATCCCGATACGGATCCGCTCGGTCGTCTGGGCGATCGTCTCCTTCAGGTCCGGCGTCTGCTTCGCCTTCAGGAACGCGAGCGCGTCCTCGGCGAGCGCGCGCGGGGTCAGCTGCCCGGCGCCGTTGACGCACCGCTGCTTGCCGCCGGGATCCATCTTCGTGATGTGCTCGTCCCACGCGGCCTTGAGCGCTTGCCAGCCGACTCGTCGCGCGTGCGGCAGGCCCAGCATCCGCACCAGCAGCAGGCCGCGGTCCTGGTCGCGGATGAGATCGGTGAAGATCGATGCCGCCGTGCGCCCGATCAGCGCGGGATCATGGAAGTCCGTCAGCGCGTACCGAAAGCGCGCTTCCTCCTGGGCGTCCGTTCGCTCGGCCTCGCGCATCCGCGCGACGTAGCGCTCGTACTGCGCCGCATCGCCTTCGATCGCGCCCACGGCGACGATCGGCCCGGCGACGTCGGGATGCAGGCGCGACGTCCCGTCGAGATGCATCAGGGCGAGCCGGCGCGCCTCGCGGCGAACATCCGGCGCGGCCGCCACCTTGCCGAGGGCGCCCAGGACGAGCTGCCGCTTCTCGCGCTCGTCCGGGCTGTCGTCCTCGCGGACGTCCCAGCCCAGCTTCTCGAGCTGCGGTCGGAAGATGTCGTCGACCAGGGCGCGGAACGCCCGCTCGGTCGATGGCCGCACGGCGTGGTAGCCGATCCAGGTGACGATGTCGGAAAGGCTCTGCAGGACGGCGCGGTCGTCCTCCCCCCGCAGCCCGCCCACGAGCTCGAGGACCTGGCCGATCGTCGCCTTGCTCGCCCGGGCGAGAGCCCACTCGTTGTCGATGAGCGCGAGGCGCTCCTCGGCGGAAAGCGACGTGATGGCCTTCGCCAGGCGGCGGATCGATGCGTCGTCGAACGCCGTGCGGTAGAAACCGGTGGCGTCGGCATTCGGGTAGTACCAGGTCGCGTCGGGCAACTCGACCGATCCGGTCTCGCCGTCGAGCAGGATGCGCTGCTCGCGCGCCTCGCCGCTGCCGGTCCCGTAGCGGATGACGATCGGGATCGGCCAGCGCTGGCCGGTCGCCGGAGCCGACGGATCGGCGAAGAAGCGCTCCTGCCGGAGCGCGAGGGTCAACCCGGTGGGCCGCTCGGTGAGCGCGCAGGTCACGAGCGGGTGGCCCGGCTCGGTGATCCACGCCGTCGCGAGCGTGGTGACGTCGCGGCCGGACGCCTCGTCGAGCGCGCCCCAGAAGTCGGCCGCGGTCGCGTTCGCCTCACGGTGCCGGGCGAGGTAGATGCGCACGCCTTCCCGGAACGCGTCCTCGCCGACGTACTGCTCGATCATCCGCAGCACCGCTTGGCCCTTGAGATACGTGACCGCGTCGAAACGCTCGTTCGCCTCGTCGACGTTCTTCGCCTCGACGGAGATCGGATGGGTCGAGAGGAGCGAGTCGAGGTTGAAGGCCGGGGTGCTCTGCGCGACGAAGTCGCGCCAGAACCGCCACTCCGGATTCAGGGTCGCCGTGCATTTCTCGCCGACGAAGCTCGCGAACGACTCGTTGAGCCAGAGATCGTTCCACCAGGCCATCGTCACCAGGTCGCCCCACCACATGTGGGTCAGCTCGTGCGCAGCCACGCTGAAGATCGTCTTGAACGTGGCGATCGACGCGGTGCGCTGATCGGCCGCGAGCAGCGTCGTGCGGTAGGTGATCGCGCCCGGATTCTCCATCGCGCCCGCCTCGAAGTCCGGGATGCCGATGGCGTCGACCTTCGCGTACGGGTGCGGGATGCCGGTGTACTCCTCGAGGTACTCGACCGCCTTCGCGTGCGCATCGCGCGCGTACAGGCCCTGGCCGGCGAGGCCCTTCGGGAGCCAGACCCGGACCGGCACGCCCGTGCGGGTCCGGGTCTCTGGCGTCGCCTCGTACGGACCGACCGTGAAGGCCAAGAGATACGAGGAGATGACCGGCAGCTCAGCGAAGACGCTGCGCACCCGGCCGTCGCCGAGCGGCTCCGTCCGCACGAGCGGGGCGTTCGCGATCGCGACGAGTTCCGCCGCGTGGGTCAGCTCGAGCGCGAAGTGGGCCTTGAACTTGGGCTCGTCGAAGCAGGGGAACGCTCGCCGGGCGTCGGCCGCCTCGAACTGGGTCGCCGCGTAGCGCTCACCCGGCCGGGTCGAGCGGTAGAGCCCCCGGAGCTTCTCGACGATCGATCCGGTCCAGCGGAGCTCGAGC
>WNGF01016462.1_pt1 | contig 10132 bp, 12 predicted proteins | sample 5400641 | NCBI WGS metagenome assembly WNGF01 (sample SAMN13153371, study PRJNA577476) | soil metagenome | isolation source: 80 cm soil or saprolite under grassland replicate 2 | place: USA:California | collected 2016-06-15
CTTGGAACGGCCGGGCAAGGGTTTCGCCCGGCTCTGTTGCGTTGGTTGATGGCATGCTCGGCAGACTCCCTCCTGTGAACGGTCTGCTGTTGGGTCCGCCTGCTGGCTATCGGTTTCCGCGCGAGGTGATCGCGGTGGCAGTGCGCTGGTATCTGCGCTACGGGCTGTCTTACCGCGACGTGGAGGAGTTGCTGGCCGAGCGCGGCATCGCGGTGGATCACGTGACGGTGTATCGGTGGGTGCAGACCTTCACCGGCGAGTTCATCGACGCCGCTCGCTCGAGCCGGCACTCGGCAGGTAATCGCTGGTTCGTCGACGAGACCTACCTCAAGGTCGCCGGGCGCTGGACGTACCTCCGCCGGGCGATCGATCAGCACGGCCAAGTCATCGACATCCTGCTCTCGCAATGCCGCGACAGCGCGGGCGTTCTTCACCCGCGCGATGAGGTTCAGTGCGGCGCCAGTGGAGGTCACCACCGACTGGGCGCCGGTATACCCGCGTGTGATCGACGATCTCGTGCCAGGTGCGCGGCACGTGCTCGAGCAGCACGCCAACAACGTCGTCGATGCCGATCACGGCCGACTCAAAGCACGTCTTCGCCCGATGCGCGGACTCAAGCAGATCCGCTCCGCGTTCGTGCAAAACCTACGACGCGGACACTACGAACTCGCGACCGACCATGCGCCGCACGGCCGCCTGCCAGCAGCGTTCGCCGAGCTCGCGCACTGCCTCTGAAACCAAGCCGCCCGTGACGCACAGCGATCTCGCCGGCGCCCCGACCGATCAACGCAACAGTGCCTGCTCTCCGCTGTCCGGTAGCCGGCTCGGTCAGGCGTTCGGCAGGGGGCCGATCCAGCGCTCACTTCCCGCGATTCCGTCCGGTTGAGCGCGAAGTATCTCCCCGATGGCGTCAGCGAGGATGCCGACAGCGGTACGGGTGCGCGTGCGCGACGAGGGGAGCAAGATCAGCCCGGGGTGAGTTCGACCGTGCGCGAGCCACTCGGCCGCGAGCGGACGGAAGTCCTTGATGTTGTTCGTGACCACAGCACGGTCCTCGCCGCTCGCGACCTCGAAGATGATCCTGTCGCTTCGTCCCACCAGGTCGTCGCGATCAGCGACAGCAACGACGTCACAGCCAGATTCACGCAGCAACACCGCGATCTGCGGCGAGAGCTGCTCGTCCAAAAGCGCCCTCACCCGCGCAGCGCCTGCTCGCCGGCCGCAGCCGCCGCGCGCCCCCGCTCGTACTCGGCCTCGTTGAGCTCAATCTCCGCCTCGATCTCCTCGCGGTACTCGCCGTAGTAGGCCACCGCCGCCTCCACCAGCCCGCCAGGGATCTGCAGGTACTCCGCTGCGCGCTCGATCGACCCACCGTTGTCGCGGACCGTGGCGATGACCTCCCAGACATCCAGCCCGCGGCCGATCAGGCTCGCGCGGCGCCCGCTCGGCCCATCCAGAAACTGGATCAGCGGGTGCGCATCGTGACGCAGCCCTTCCTCGACATAGCGCTGCGCGAGGGTGCGCTCAGGCAGATGAGCGCGACGCGCCCACTCGCTGAGCCGCTGCCGCAGCCCCGGCGCCAGCCGCAAGGTGAAGTGATCGGCCATGCCTGTAACGGTACCACTGCGTGCCACCACGTGACACAAGACGTTTCTCCAGCCAGCGAGTCGCTACAGCTCGCGGCACTGGAACCGCCTCTCGCGACCCGCACGAGGACCTCGCCGCCTTCATTGAGCGCGAGGACTGATCGTGATCAACGGCTGACCGTCGTCAACGATGGGCGCGCACGACATCGCGGCCAGCAGCCGACATGGCCCGCGGCACTCCCCTACCCCGCTCGGTGCGGACAGACCATGATCACCCTTGGGTAGCAGGCACTCTCCAAATCTGCGGCGCGCGCCCGTGACGAGTTGCCAAGCCAGATCGCGCGCACATGAGCGCACTCAGGTCGCCGGCTTTGAAGACGCGGCACTCCAGAATCGGGCAGCGCTCGCGCCGTCGTGCAGCTGGGCGGCTCTTGGACCGTCAGGCCGCGTCGAGCAAGTCGACGATCTCTTGCATCTGCCACGCGATCGCCGGCCGAGTTCACGACCTTGGTCGAGCAGCCGGCGCGACGACCTGGACCCGGGCCACCTGTTCTGGACACGTCAACGAGATGCATCCCGGCGCGCGCGCCGAGCCAGTACTCGCCGGGAGGTCACCGCCGCCACGGTGTGGGACTTTCGGTCCTGGTTTAACGCCTCGCTCATCTGCCAGCTTGCCTTCGGGCGCGGTCCGACCCCTCACCTCCGAGGAGCGGGCCGCGGTGATGCCGGGAGGGCGAATGATCCGCACCAGGTACCTGACCGCTGCACTGGCGGCGCTCATTGCCGTCGGGCCCTTCGCCGCCACCGGCTCCGGCAACGAGCCCCCGGCCGGCGAGCCCGCTCGCCACCAGCCAGGACCAACCTGGCCATGCCCGGGTGGCGTTTGAGTTCGCCTCGCTGGTCTGTCCCTACGAGCGGTGCCCGGTCAAGGAGGGCAGCGACGCCGACCGGTTCAAGGTGTCCACCACGGTGAACAGTGTTTCGGTCTACTACCTGCGGACCCGCCCAGACGACGGCGAGATCCACCTGGTGCTCAAGGATTCCGCGGGCCGCAGCATGATCGCCGATATCCCCTACGGCGGGTGCGTGCCCGCCATCAGCCGGTGGAAGACCGCCATCGCCTCGACCCGCGCCACATTCACCCAGCACTACACCCTCTCCACCGACTAGCACTACCTGCACCGACTCGTCGACCTGCACGGGCTCGGCTTCATGGACGTCTTGCATGGCCAAACCGGCGTGGAACTCCACCCGGTGATCTACATCCGATTCCACTGATTGCCGTCCGCGCGGTCGTGCCCGGCTGTGTCGGTGCCCGGCGAGTCCGGCGTTGGTAGCTCAGTCGATGACCGCTCCGCCGGTGAAGTTGATCTCGCTTGCGGTGATCGTTCGTGCCCAGTCCGATGCGGCGAAGGTGGCGATGTTGGCGACTTCGTTGTAGCTGGGCCGGTGGTGCAGCAGCAGGCCCTCGGTGCCTGGCGCGGGCGTTGCGTCGGCCTGGTCGTGGCTGGTTTCGTGGTGCTGTTCGTCGTGGTCGGGTGAGCCGGGTGAGAGCAGCCAGGTGACGCGCACGCCGTGCGGTCCGAACTCGGCGGCGAGCTGGCGGCAGAGTCCGGCGAGTGCGGTCCAGGCGACGTGGGATCCGCCGAGACGGGGGATCGCTTCTCGGCCGCCGGCCATGACGAGGATGACGCCGTGGCCGTTGCGGGTCATGTGCCGGCCGACCGCTGTGGCGATGTTGAACTGCGCGGTGACGGCCTTGGTCACTGGGCGCAGGAAGTCCTCGAATCGCATGTCAAGCAGTGGCGTGCCTTGGACGTCGTCGTTGGAGGTGGCGTTGAAGCAGACGTCGATGCTGCCGCTGGCATCGGCGACCGCGCTCGCATGCTGCTCGACCGCCGCTCGGTCGAGGACATCGAGGCGTGCGACGTGAGCCGTGCCGCCGTCGGTTTGGATGCGCTGGGCGACCGTGTCGAGGGTCGCTCCGGTGCGTCCGGCGAGGTGCACGTCGGCGCCCTCGCGGGCGTATGCGCGGGCGACCGCGGATCCGATCGCTCCACTGGCGCCGTAGATGATGGCGGTCTTCTTGTCGAGCAGCATGTGTCCTCCGTCTGTGGAGTAGGGCGCTTCAGCGGTCTGACGGGTCAGGGTCGCTCGAGGCCGATGCCTGCGGTCGGGAGGTGGCGTGAAGGTCGGCCTCTTGAAGGGCGCCGATCGTGAGACCGATCTGGCGGATGTACTCGACGCAGCCGTCGCAGCCGGCGAGGTGCGTCTGGAACTTGTCTTTGAGCTCGGGTGGGAGCGCGCCGTCGAGGTAGTCGGTAACGAGTTCGACGAGCGCCTTGCAGGCGAACTCGTCGTGCTCAGACGCGCTCATTGCGGCGGGCCTCGGGCGATGGCGGAGGACCGGGGCGATCAGCAAGAGCGCAACGAGCAGGGCAGCCGCGGTCAGGAACCATCCGGCCCGCTGCACTCCGTGGGCGCGAGCGAACCAGCCGAACGCCAGTGAGAACGGCAGGAACAGCACCCAAGACAGCGTGCCGACGCCAGAGGACACGCCGGCCCGCAGGTTGGACGGCACGCCGTCGTGCAGCAGCTTGCCGGCCCGGATGCTGATGATCGCCAGTAGCAATGCGAGCACCACCTGGGCGGCGATCACGGCGCCTAGCGCGTGGGTCTGGGTGAGGGCGAGCGCGGCAGCCGGTGTGGCGAGGGCGAGCACGCTCAACACCGCGCGTCGGTCCAGGTTCAGTTTGCTGGTGAGGTAGCCCCCAACGCCGATGGTGGAGACGAGGGCTGCCCAGTAGGGGCCGAACAGCGCGGCCGGCGCGGCGAGTGCGATCAGCCACAGCGGGCCGAACTCGAACACGGCCTGGGAGAGCAACCCGACCAGCGCGGCGAGCAGCATGACCTGCCGCACCCTCGGCTCGCGGATCATCGTCCGATAGGTGAGCGCCACATGGCTGCGCAGCGCGACGGGTTCTGCGACGCGATGCAGGCGCGGCTCGTCGAAGCGCAAGAACGCCACGATCGCGATCGCGACGAACGGGAGCGACGCGAAGTAGGTGAGCCGGGCGGACGTCCAGTCAGCGAGCACACCGCCAGCAAGCGCGCTCGCCGCGAACGCCCCGCTTTCGACCAACCGGACGCGGCCGATCCACACCTCGTACTGGTCACTCGAGCCCGTCTCCTCGAGGACCACGTCGTAGACGATGCTGTCGACGGTGCCAGAGTTCAGCGCGAAGTACACGCCGAGGATCATCGCCGCGGCGATGTAGGTCGGCACGTTCCTGCTCAGGCCGCCGAGTAGCGAGCTCGCGAGCAGCGCGGCGCTGGCGCACACCATGATCTGGTTCCTGCTCCAGCGGTCGGCCAGGATGCCCGACGGCACCTCAAGCAGCGGCACCACGGCGGCATAGGCGGCCGCCATGAGGCCGACCGAGCGAGGCGTGAACCCGATCTGGGTCATGAACAGCTTCTCGACCGCGACCCAGAGGATGAAGCCCTGCAGCCCCACCGCGACCTGCAGCGGCACCAGCCGCCGCGCCAGCGTGCGCGGCACCGCAGGAAATGCCGCGACCGCCGCGCTCATCGGTCGGCTTCCGGAGTGAGGCCTCGGGCGAGGCGTTCCCGCACCCTGGCCCGAGCCCGGTTCAAGATCGCCCGCTGCTGGCGCGGTGTCAGGCCGAGCCGCTCGCCGACCTCGACCGCGTCATGGCCGAGCGCGTCGCGGGCGATGATCACCTCGCGCCAGGTCGCGGGCAACTCCTCGACCGCGGCGGCGAGCGTGTCTCCTACGCCCGGGTCGGCCGGATCGAGCATCGCCCACGGCTCGGGGAACCTGCGCCAGTGTCGTGGAAATGGCTCCCCTACGTGTTGGAACCGGGACTCGGGCACCGCGGGCGTCGGCGCGAACCACCGGGCCGGCTGGCGTGCGAACCGCGTGCGCGGCTCCTCCCCACGCAACCTCGTGTTCGCCGCCGCCCGCGCCAGCCACCCCTTCATCCGGCGACCAAGCGGTCGAGGCTGTCGAAGGATCCCTCCCAGCCCTCGCGGTGCAACTCCCTTGACCGCTCGTCGACCAAGCCGTGGTTGGTCATCACCACGGTGGTCGTCCCATCAGGGTGCTCGGTGAGGTCGACCTCGACGAGCTGGGCGCCGACGGCGACGTCCGGTCGGTCCCACGCCCAGGTGAACACCAGCCGCGACGGCGGCGTGATCTCGCGGTATTCGCCGCCGCCGCCGAACTCCTCGCCGCTTGGGCTGCGCATAACGATCCGCAACCTGCCGCCGACGCGCAGATCGACATCGGCGACAGGCGTGTCCCAGTCCGCGCCCGGCGGATACCAGCGGCGCAGCATCTCCGCGCTCGTCCAGGCCTCGAACACCGCCTTTGCCGGTGCGGCATACGTGCGCTCGATACGGATCGCCGTTGGATCCCGACCTTCGGCCTCGGTCACGGCTGCTCCTTCCGCGAACTGAGCACGTCATCGACAGCGTCGAACATCCGCGTCCAGACGACGCGCTGACGCTCGAACCACTCGGCCGCCTCGTCGAGCGGCGCGACGTTCAGCTCGAGTTGGTGCGTGCGGCCCTCCACAGTGCGCACGACCACACCTGCACGCTCGAGCACCTTCAGGTGCTTCGAGATCGTCGGCTTCGAGACCCCGAAGCCGCGTGTCGCGACCCCAACCGTCGCTGGGCCCCGAGCCAGCCGCTCCACGATCCCTCGGCGGATCGGATGCGCGAGCGCCCTGAACGCATCGTTAGCCATTCAGGTAACTATAAGGCACAGCCGGACTGCAACGGCACCCCAATCCCTCCCGTGAGCCAGTCCGCTGCCCCCGGCCCCACCCCCGCGGCGCACGACAACAGCCCCGCCCAAGCCAGCAGAGCGTGGCCGCTCGACTACCCGTCGGCGGATCGTTTCTGGACTCATGTCGACGGCGGTGTCAGGGCCGAGCGTCTCGCTGGGCGGCGGGTCAGTGCGGCGGAGGTGGCGGGGGTGGTGCGGCGGCGGTGGGATCGTCCACGCTGGGGACAGGCTGTGGCCAGACGAGTAGCACCGAGCACGGCGCGTGGTCGACGACGAACCGGGTGGGTGGGGCGAGGCTGTGGGGACCGAGCCGGGTGCGGTCGCCGTCGCCGGCGCAGATGAGCAGGTCGGCGCCGCCGGCAGCGCGGGACGACTTCGTGTTCGATGCGGGCCGTGGCGCTCGAGGTGGGTGGCGGGCCGGGCGAGCCGCGCGGCGGCGGCGGCCAGAAGGTCCTCGCCGGCATAGGGGGCCAGATCCCAACCCCTCGGGAGTCGCTGTTGCAGCGCGCACCATTCGCTTGCGGTGCGATCATCGTGTGCGCGGCCGCGATTCCATCTGAGTACTTCAGCTCCGATCCGTCACTGGACTTGATCGTCATCGTCTTTCCTGCCTCCTCAACCGGCGAATGCCTTCATGGACCGCTCATCCTTTCGACTGCTCAGCGGTGGCTCATCGCGGCGCGCGTGTCGCCACGAACCCGGGCGTCCCAGTCGATGTGGTGGTCGTACATCCAGCGCAGGTCGCCTCCGCTCTTGGACCTGAAGACCAGCGGCAGCAGCAACTGCATCCACGGGCTGAGCGCCTTGGCCTCGCCGTTCTTCTTGCCCTGCGCGACGACCCGCTCGACGCGGTCGCGCCGCAGTCGTTCGAATGCGGAGAATGCGCTGGGCACGTCGGGCAGATCGCGCAGGCAGCGGGCCAATTCGATGCCGTCCTCCATCGCCATCGATGCGCCTTGCCCGGCGGCTGGTGAGGTGGCGTGCGCGGCGTCGCCGATGATGATCATCCGGTCGCGGTGCCAGGTCGGCACGGACGGGAAGTCGTAGGTGTTCCAGCCGGCGAAGATCTCCGGCGTGGCCTCGACGAGCTTGATCGCCGGGGTCTTGTCCTTGGCGAACAGGCGCGCGAGCTTGGCTCGCCACACCTGCTGCGTCATGCCGGCAAGCTCGTCGCGGCTGAGCTCGGTGGCCTGCGGCGGGTTGGCGAACCACCAGACCTCGCCGGTGGGCAACGGGATGTAGCCGAAGAAGCAGCGGCGCCCGACGATCATGTGCTGCACGCCGACCTCGCCGGGCACGTCGACGCCCGCAACGAAGCCGCCGACGTTGAGCAGCGGGATGTAGCGCGGCTTCGGCGCGTCCGGGTCGATGAGCCGGCGGGTCACCGACTGCAGGCCGTCCGCACCGATGAGCAGGTCGGCGCGAGCTTCGGTGCCGTCGTCGAACCTGGCCCGCACCGACTCGCCGTCGGTCGCCGCGTCGGTCAGCCGCTTGCCGTACTCGATCCGCACGCCCCGCCGTTCGGCTTCAGCACGCAGCGCCTGGTACAGCTTGGCCCGGCTGACGGTCTGCGCCGGTACGCCGTCGGTGCGTGCCAGCGTGAACTGCGCGAGCGGACGGCCGCTCGCCATCGACATCCGGATCGTGGGGGTGTCGAAACCCTGCGCTCGCACCAGCTCGTGGAGGTCGAGCGCGCGCAGCGCGTCCAGGCCGTTCGGCGCTAGCCCGAGGAATGCCCCGACGGTGTCCGCGGTCGAGGGGTAGGCCTCGTACAGCACGCAGCCGATGCCCACCCGTTGTAGCGCCATCGCGGTGACTGGGCCCGCGATGCCGCTGCCGATGATCACTGCGTGTGGCGCTCTGGCGGTAGTCATTCAGCGATTATACATATTATGACTAGTCACAGGAAGACTATATTTGCGCTAGGGTTGGCTGGTGGCAGCGCAGCAAGACAGGCGATCCCCGCTGGCGGTCGTGCTGTTGACGCTGCTCGCTGAAGAGCCGATGCATCCGTACCGGATGCAGCAGCTGATGAAAGAGCGTGGCAAGGACCGGGTCGCGAACGTCGCCCAGCGCAACAGCGTCTACCAGACGATCGAGCGGCTGCAGCGGATCGGGCTGATCCGCGCCCGCGAGACGTCCCGGGAAGAACGCCGGCCCGAACGCACGACCTACGAGCTCACCCCGGAAGGTGAGCGCGTAATTCGCGACTGGCTGCGCACGATGCTGGCCGAGCCGGCTACCGAGTTCCCGCAGTTCCCAGCCGCCCTCGCGTCACTTCTGATTCTCGAGCCGGACGAGGTGCGCGCCCAGCTCGAGCACCGAGTCGAGCGGCTGACCGCAGAGGTTGCCGGCACCAAGGCCGCGATCGCTCGCATCCCCCGGATCTTCGTGCTCGAAGAGGAGTACCTCCTGGCAGTCTGGCGAGCCGAGTTGCGCTGGCTTCGCGGCATCATCGAAAGCCTGCGAGACGGCGAGCTGTCATGGAGCGAAGCGGGCCTGCGCACCTACCTGCAGACCGGTCAGCTCCCATAGCCTGCGCCAGGCCTCTGTTCGCAAGATCAGACGCCGTGTCGACCAGCGCGGCGAACGACACCGACCAGGCCGAATCGCGCGAGCAGACCACGCCATCACAGCCCGCCACCCGCACCGCCGAGCGCGCCACGATCAGCTGCGATTAGCCATCCTGGCTTGATCTCCGCCAGCTCGGCGCTCACCCGGTGTGGCATACGCACGAGCGCGGCCCGCCGGGACGACGCCCTAAGCACCGCCGGTAAAGCGGATCCGCTCGCGGCGATGTTGATCGTGACGAACGGCGTGGTGGCCCAGGCTGCACCCGACGCGAGAACTCACCGTGCGCCCTTCCTTTACCGAAGTGCAGGCTGGTCACGATGTCGACGGAGTCGCGCGGCGGATCGGCGCGAAGGTGGCTACCGGGTCGTTGGTGAGGAACTCGCCGATCAGGAGGTTGCACAGTTCTGGTTTCTCGACGAGCAGGCCGTGGGACGTGCCGGGAACGACGGCGAACTCGGCGGCGCGCAGATCGCGGTACATCTCGAGGGCGTGCTCGAGGCGGACCTCGTCATCATCGGCGACCATGACGAGTATGCGGCTTGGGATTTTCTGCAGATCGTCGGTAGTGAACAGGCGCTGGTGGGCGTGCATGACGGCCAGCTTCTCGACGACAACGTCGTAGTGATTGCCTCCATCAGGAGCGAGCTCGCTGTAGCTCTGTCGAAGGAAGTCTGGTGGGTCGCCGTCGAGGACTCCGTCCAGCCAGCCGTCGTGGTGGAAGATTCCGTCGACGAGCACGAGGCGGCGCACGAGGTCCGGGCGGCGCAGGGCGACAGCGAGCGCGACCACCGCGCCGTCGCTGCAGCCGAGCAGGTGCACCGGAGGGTCGATGACGCTCTCGATGAATGCGATGGTGTCCTGCGCCATCAGCTCGTAGCTGAGTGGGCCTTCGACGTCGGGCGTGCGGCCGTGGGCGCGCTGCTCCGGGGTATAGACATGGAACTGGAGTGAGAGCGCCTCGACCTGTGGCGTCAGGGCTCGCGAGTCCACGCCGGCGCCCCCAGGATGCAGAAGCACCAGGGCTTCTCCATCCCCGCGCTCGTCGTACCAAAGCTCGGTCGTGCCGGTGTTCGGGGTCTGTTGCGTTGGTCGATCGTCGTTGGCCGCGACAGACTGATTCGGTGATCACTTCGAGGTCTGCCTCGTCCGCCCCGGC
>WNGF01020759.1_pt1 | contig 10132 bp, 10 predicted proteins | sample 5400641 | NCBI WGS metagenome assembly WNGF01 (sample SAMN13153371, study PRJNA577476) | soil metagenome | isolation source: 80 cm soil or saprolite under grassland replicate 2 | place: USA:California | collected 2016-06-15
CTCCAGCTGCGGTCTCCGACCCGGGCCTCTCCCACGCCCAGACCGCGGATCGGGAGATAGCCGTACACGGAGAGCGTGAGCCACTGCCGGGCGCTCCAGGCGACCGACGGCGACAGCAGGCCGGAGAGGGCGCGCAGGCCCGCGACCAGCACGGCGCCGACGGTCCAGTCGTCGCGGATGCGCGGCTTGCTGTAGCTGGCGATGAGATAGTGCCGGCGCAAGGGATCGAACGCGAACCGCTGCGGCAGCGCGCTCCCCGATGGTGCCTGCCCCGCGGAGCCGGAACCGCCGGCCGCCTTGGCCTCGGCGAGCAACGCGAGCGCGTCCGCGAACTCGCGGTCAGAGTACCCGTCGCCCTGGTAGTAGTACTCGAGTGAAAGGAGGCTATCGTCCGGGAATTGACGGCGCGAGCCGACGACGACCCGAGGGTAGAAGCCCCTCGCGCCGAGCTTCGTGGGGGCGAATGCGGTGGTGGCGTCGCACAAGGAGGCCCCTGTCGCGCACGCGTGATCCGGGAAGCTGCGCTCGCTTCCGCGCGAGAGGAGCGCCTCGGCGTGAAGCTCGTGGTCGGTGAAGAAGTACCGCGAGAAGCTGAGACCGATCCGCGATTTGTTCTCGAAACCGGTAGCGGAGGAAGGCGTACGGGATGCCGGACTGGGTGTAGAGCGCCTGCGGCGCGATGAGTCCCGTCACGGTGAACTTCTCGAAGGGCGCCTCCACGCGCGCGACCCAGTTGCCCGCGCGCTGGAAGTTGGGGTCGGTCGGGTCCTTCGGCGGATTGATGACGTCTGTGGGGTTGAAGGCGAAGCCGGAACCCCAGGTGATGCGCTTCTTGCCAACCAGCACGTTGAGCGACGGACGGGGCGAAATCGACAGGTAAAGCTCGCTCGGCGCGACGAACGGATGGAGCGACGGGATGTCGTGGTCCGCGATCGCCTGGCGCCCACCCGCTTTGTCGTCGACATAGAACAGCCAGCCGCCCTGATAGACGAGCGACAGGTCGGCGTACACGAAGCGCGTCTTATCGCCGAGATCCACGCGGAGCTGGATGTTCGCCTCGGCCATCTCCGACAGCGACGGCATGTCCTGCGTCGAGATCGGACCCGCGGGGCTCACCCAGCCGTAGCCGACCCGGTCGGCGAGATACCCGTTCACCTCGGCCGTGGCCTCGACTGTGGCGGCCCGCTCGCGCGGCCGCTGCTCGCTCGGCCCCGGCGGGCTCGCGGGCAGCCTGGCCTCGATCTCGTCGAGGGTCTCCTGCCCGCGGGCAGTCGCGCCGAGAGCCCAGCAGAGGAGCCCGGCCGCCGCGAGAATGGCGCGCGCGACGCTCATCTCACCGTCCGAGGTCGTCCAGGACGAACTTCTGGGGAGGAACCGCGACGTCGAGCTTCAGGTCGAGCATCACGATCTCCGAGAACCGCTGGGTGACGAGCTCGTTTCGCATGACGATGTGCGCCGGCCGCTCGAACCCGCGAAAGGTCTTCACGTCCTCGAAGGTGGCCGAGCGCAGGAGCTTCCCCGACGCGGCGTAGTACTCGGCCTTCACCGGGAGCTTCTTGGCCCTGCTCATCCACAGCTTCACGCGATCGTAGGTCGCCTCGGAGGTCCTGGCGGCGAGCTCGAGCGCCCACAGGGCAGCGTCGTCGGACGGGACGAGCCGCGCCGTGTAGTCCGCCGCGTAGTTGACGCGCAGCACGTCGCCATTGTTGAAGTCCCCGCCCTGGAAGCTCTCCCGCGAGGCGATGCGCAGCGCCCGCTTGAGATTGGGCATGTAGACCCACAGGTTCTCGCCGGCGCGCAGCATTTCCTGGCCTTTCGCCGACGCCGGCTCGAAGAACCAGCTCCGCACCTTGTCGTTCTCCGACTTGAGGACCCTGAACTTGTAGCTGCGGGTCGTTCTGTCCTGACGATGCGCCACCATCGTGAGGAGCCCGTCGAACGTCCGCGGCGTCATCACCTCGTCGTACCTGCGCACGAGCTCATCGGCCGTAGGCTCGGCGGCCCGGACCATGCCGCCGTGGAGCACGAGCGCCAGGAGCCACACCGTGGTGCGAGGCGAGATCATCGTTCGAGCTCCCTTCCGCTATGTCGCGCGCAGTGCCTGGACCGGCCTGAGCCGCGCAGCCGTCCAGGCCGGGTAGAGCGCGGCCATGACCGCGCCGAGGACCGAGAAGCCGAGCACGAGCAGGAGGAAGCCGGCGCTCACGCCCGGGTAGACGACGATGACGTCGCTGCCAGGCGGGTGCGCGACGAGGCCGTGCCGGCCAATCGCGCGCACGAGCGCCCAGCCCACCGCGGTCCCCGTGAGGGCGCTCAGGAACCCGAGCGCGATCGCCTCCCACAGGAACAGCGCCGTCACCTGCCGCCGCCGGACGCCGACCGCGAGCATCGTCCCGATCTCGCGCACCCGCTCGTGGACCGACATCATCATGGTGTTGACGATGCCCGTCGCGACGAGGAGGCACAGCACGACCGTGATGAAGCGGAGGACGATGCGGAGGAGCTTCGCCCGATCGCGCGTGCGCGGGTCGAGGTCCTGCCACGTCGTGACCTGGTAGCCCGCGCCGAGCGCGGCGCGCACCGCGTCCGCCACCTTCTCGACCCGCTCCAGCTCGCTCACCGCGACGACGTACTCCGTCACCAGTCCCGGCGCGCGCAGGAGGCGCTGCGCGAAGGCCAGCGTCACGGTGGCGCCGCGCTTCGACTCGGTCGGATGGTAGTTCGGCAGGAAGCCCGAGACCGCGACGTCGAGAGCGTTCGTTCCGGCATGGGCGCCGCCCGCTTGCATCACGAGGCTCGAGCCGGGCGCGGCGCCGAGGGCATCAGCGAGCGTCTTGCCGATGAGCGCGCTGTCGTCGTCCGCTGGCCCGAGCGGGCGCGAGCCGGGCGCCACGGAGCTGGCGCGCCGGGGGCACACCCGGTACTCCACGATCGGATCCACCGCGGTCGCGACGAACATCGTCGCCTGCGAGCCGTTCGAGATCATGCCGTCGAAGTCGAGTCGCGGTGCGACCTCCGTGACCCCGGGCACGGCGCGGATCCGGGAAACGAGCGCCGGATCCTGCGGGAGCATCAGCTTCAGCGGGTCGTCGGAGCCGATGTAGCCCTGCCTGAACACCTGCATCGCGCCGACCTTCCCCAGGACGGAGGCCTCGATGACGTTCCGGGCGAAGGCGTTCACGAACCCCTCGAGCAAGACGACCGCAAACGCGCCGAACGCGATCGCGAGCGCCGTGAGGAGGGTGCGCCGCTTGTTGCGGGTGAGGTTCCGGAGCGAGAGGCGGAGGAGGCGCATGCTCACACCGATGCCAGCGCCTCGACGGGGCGCTGGCGGCTGGCGCGCAGCGAAGGCCAGAGCGCGGCCATCACCGCGCCTCCCGTCGCCAGCGCGAGGGTGAGCGCGATGTGGCCCGTCGCCACCCAGGGATGGAGGTGGAGCGACGTGTCCCCTACGCGGAAGACCACGCCGTTCCGCGCGAAGTGCAGCACGAAGCCGGTTCCCGCGGCCGCTCCCAGCACGCCGCCGGCGAGCCCGAGCAGCGCCGCCTCGAGGAGGAACAGCGCGAGGATCTGTCGCCGCCGGATACCCAGCGACATCATCGTGCCGATCTCGCGCGTGCGCTCGAAGACCGACATCAGCATCGTGTTCGCGATGCCGAGCAGCGCCACGAAGAGGAACACGAAGATGAGCAAGCCGAGGAAGAAGTTCTGGGCGGCGATCGTCTCGTCCACCCAGGGCGCGACGTCGTGCCACGACGAGACCTCGTAGTCCGGTCCGACCGCGGCCTGCAGGAGCGGCTTCACCTTCTCGACGTCATCGATCCGATCGACGGCAACCGCCAGCTCCGTGGCGTACCCCTGCAGGCGGAGGAGCTCCTGCGCGAAGGCGAGCGGCACGAACCCGACCTTCTTCTCGGGAACAGGCATGCCGGGTTGCCCGTAAGCGCCCACGAAGTCGAGCTCGAGCGCGTTGAGCACGCCGTCCTTGTCGCTGGCGAGGAGCGTCGCCTTCTGTCCGATTCGGAGGCCCATGCTCGCCGCCAGCTCGGGCGCGAGGACGCCGGACGCCGGACCGGACTCGGCGAGGCTCTTCCCGGACGAGATCATCTCCAGCCGCTGCGGGCAGACCCGCGGCTCGAGCATCGGATCGATGGCGGTCAGGAGCGCCACCGTGGTCACGTCGTTGGCGTTGACCATTCCGCCGAATGCGATGCGCGGCGTCGCCGCCTTGACGCCAGGGACGGAGGTGACGCGCGCGAGGAAGGCGGGATCGACGGGCACGCCGTGATCCAGCAAGGAGCCGTTGATCGACTTGAGGAAGCCCCGGCGGTGGAGCTGGAGCGCGCCGGTCTGTCCGAGGACGACCGACTCGCGAATGCTCGAATGCAGTCCGTTGAGGAACCCGCGGACGGGCACGATCACCGCGAGCGTCACGAAGATCGCGGAGAAGGTGATGGCCGATCGGCGCCGGTTGCGGAGGACGTTTCGGAAGGCGATGCGAAGGAGCGAGCTCATGTTCTCGAGTTCCAAGATGACGGCGGCGACCATATGGCAGTGACTGCCAGATGTCAAGCGCTGCCATATACGCTTTCGTGCCAGTTGCCTCGATGTGCCGGATCTCGCAGAATGAAGGGAATGGACGAACCCGCCCCGCTGCGGGCCCGCAAGAAGCAGCGCACCCGCGATGCGATCATCCAGGCGGCGGTGCGCCTGTTCTCCGAGAAGGGCTTCGAGAACACGACCGTCGAGGAGATCGCCGCGGCAGCCGAGGTCGCGCCGCGCACCTTCTATCGGTACTTCCCGACCAAGGAGGACGTGGTCCTCGTCGACCAGGATCTGGAAGACGAGGCCGCCGAGCGGGCCCTGCTGGAGCTCCGGCCCGGCGAGTCGGATATGGACCGCATTTCGCGGGCGGTGCGGGAAGTCCTGAAGGTCACCGGCCGAAACCTCGATTCCCTGGCGGAGATGCACAAGCTCGTCGAGACGACCCCCGCCCTCCAGCTACGGATGCTGGAGGTCATGTGGCGCACCGAGAAGCGCATCGCGGAAGCGCTGCTCGCGGGCAAGACGCGAGGCCCCGAGGTGGAGTGCCGCGCCCGCGTGCTCGCCGCGTGCGTGTCCGCTGCGATGCGCGTCACCTTCGTGTCCTGGTTCAAGTCGGGCCGCCGAAGCGCCGCATCCTTGTGGAAGGATGTCGAGAAGGCGCTCGCGATGCTGCGCAGCGGCTTCGACTCGCGGGGCTCGAGCAGATCGTGAGCCAGCGTCTTCGGCGCCTGTTACCGCCTCTCCGCGCGCCATGGCCCGAACACCGGCAGCGAGAACCCATGCGCCGCCGCGCCCATCAAGGCGCGGGCGGCGCGGGCGGCGGCCCGATGGATCTCAGGTGCTCGCGCAGGAACGCGGCGATCGCGCCGAGCGCCCGCGCGTCGACGTCGGCCTGGGTCTCGCCCGCGGCGCGGAGGGCGCGCGTGCCGAGCTCGAGCGAGTGGTTGCCTCCCTCCACCTGGTACAGCGTCGAGGGCGCCTTCATCCGGCGCCGGACGTCCTCGAGCGCTTCGAGCGGACAGAGCGGGTCGCGCGTTCCCTGCACGAAGAGGATGGGCGGGCGGAGCGCGATGAGGACCTCGGACCGGAGCTCGCCGCGCGCCCCGCGCAGCGGGTACCCGAGGCAGACGAGCGCGTCGACCGCCTCCTCGAGCGCGAGGTGGCAGCCGACGCGCGCGCCCATCGACTTGCCGGCGAGCACGACCGGGCCGCGCCGGCCCGCCCGCGCCGTCGCGAGCGCGCCGCGGTGCGCCTCGAGGAGGACGGGCAGCCGGTCCGGGCTGCGCCGCCCGGCCCGCATGTACGGGTAGTCGAATCGAATCACGTCGCCGAGGGTGCCGAGGCGCTCCGCCCACGCCGCCATCCAGGGCGAGGTGGACGGCGCACCGGCACCGGGTGCGAGGAGCACGAGCGCTGGTCGGGCCACGCGATGTGAAGCGTAGCGCGTGCGCCGCAACGGAACACCCGGCGCGCGGGGGACGTTCATCGGGGAATGCAGTCACGTACTCTACGTTCGCTCGCTCGCCTCGCCACCGCCCTGGCGCTCGTCGGTAGCTGCCCCCTCCGGGCGGGCGGCGACGTCTCGAAGGATCCGGAGTGGTACCGGAGCGCCGTCGTCTACGGCGTCATCCCGCCGCGCTTCGGCCCCGAGCCCCTGAAGGCGGTCACCGCCCGGCTCGACGCACTCCGCGACCTCGGCGTGGACGCCCTCTGGCTCGCCCCCATCAATCCTACGGACGACCCGGGCGACGTGAGCTACGCGATCACGGACTACTTCGCCGTGCGCGCGGACTTCGGAACGCCCGAGGACCTCCGCACCCTCGTCCGCGAGGCGCACGCGCGCGGCATCCGCGTCCTCCTCGATTTCGTCCCGAACCACACGTCGATAGGGCACCCGCACCATCGCGACGCGGAGGCGCGCGGCCGCGCCTCGCGCTACTGGCGCTGGTATGACCGCGACGCTCGGGGAAACGTGACCCACTACTTCGACTGGAAGCACCTCCCGAACCTCGACTACCGGAACGTGACGGTCCGCGAGATGATGAAGGACGCGTTTGCCTACTGGGTCCGCGAGTACGACGTGGACGGGTTCCGCGTGGACGCGGCATGGGGGATCCGGCAGCGCGCGCCCCACTTCTGGACGGAGCTGCAGCACCACCTCGCGCGAGTGAAACCGGGGATCTTCCTCCTCGCCGAGGCGAGCGCGCGCGACCCGTTCTACGTCCGGAACGGCTTCGGCGCGGCCTACGACTGGACCGGCGAGCTCGGGAAGTGGGCGTGGGAAAAGGTCTTCGACGATCCCTCGCGGATCGGCCGTGCGCTCGACGCCGCGCTCTCCTTGCACGCGACCCCCATGCACCGCGTGGCGCGCTTCCTCAACGCTGCGGCGCGGCGCGTTCCGCCGCGTCGCGGTGGCGGATCAGCCCGCCGCGTTCGCGTTCCTCCGCGACGCCGGTCCGGCAGGGCGTGCCCTCGTCGTGCTGAACTTCGGAAGCGCGGCGCGGCTCCGCCTCGAGGTCCCCCCTGGCGGACGATTGCCGTCGTGGGACGCCATCGCGCAGCGCGACGTCACGGTCCGGCGCGCCGGTCCCCGCACGCTCGAGGTGGACGTAGGGGAGAAGGAAGCGCTCGTCCTCGTGCCCCGACCCGTGGTCAGTCGCGGCGACTCCCGGTCAGCCGCCGTCGTCGCACGATGACGAGAAGCCCCGGTCCCCCTGCGAGGACCGGGGCTCCCGACTGACGCCGCAGCCTACGGCTGCTTCACGCGCGGCTTCCACTGCTGCAGCGCGAGCGGTCGCCTGTCGGGCGCCGTCCCATCACGCGCGGGATCTGCGGTCTCGTCTCCCGTGTAAAGGACGTTCGGAGTCGTCGACGTGTCGATGTACATGATCGAGTACAGCTGCCCGCCGGAGGCCGACACCGCATCCACCTCGCGGGCCACGACCGCGCTCTCGCGCAGCGTCGCCGGCGCGGTGCCGCGCAGCACGAACGCGACCCAATCCTCGAACGTGGGGGTGGCCGCACCGCCGCACGAGCCGTCATTGCTGGCATACGAGGTGCCGGCGACCGCGACGCGGTATCCGCTGATCGTGAACACCTCTCCGACATCGCCCGTGTCCTCGGTCGAGCACGAGGTCCAGGTGCCCTGGAGCGCGGGTGCCGATACTCCCTGGGGTTCCTCCTTCACGTACGGCCTCGGCCAGAGCTCGGGGACTCCGTCGACCCCGATGTGCAGCGCGTCCGGATCTCGAGCCGTGTCGACGTAGAGGACCCCGCTCCACGGCGTCCCATCTTCCGCGACCGCCGCCAGCGCACGCGCCGTCACAGTCGCCCCATCCAGCGGCACCTGGACGTCGCCGCCGAGCGCGAACGTCGCCGCCCACGCGCTCTCCACCTCGCCGTGGAAGAGGCCCGTGCACGAGCTGTCGACGCTCGCGTATTCGAGGTGGGTCCGGAACAGCGTGTCCCCGACGAACGTGAGGCTCTCCCATTCGTCCTGGGGCATGTTCTGCTCGAGTCGGCAGAAGCTCCAGGTCGCCCCGTCGATCGCCCACGCCGCGGCGAAGTCCTGGCCGGTGATCCGCTTCGCTTCCTTCGTCACCACGACCGCGCGGCTCTCGGGGCTGAACGCCCAGCCGGCCTTCGAAGGCGTCACGGTGTAGCTCCCGCGGGGGAGGTCGGTGAACGAGTACGAGCCGGACGCATCCGTGGTCGTCGACGCCGTGGCCGGTCCAGCCAACGTCACCGTCACGGCGTCCACCCCCGTGATCACCCCGCCGATCGAGGCGGGCCCGTGCTTCACCTCGATGTCGCCGTTCTGGGCTCGCGCCACGCCGGCGACGCACGCCACGACGAGCGCAATGAAGACTCTGATTCGCATGTGCCCCTCCTTTTTCTCGGGTTTCCGAAGCCTCATGAACGCGCGCCGGTCGGCGCGCTGCAGTGAGGATCGGCGGAGGTCGGAGATGTGACATTTCGGCCGAGGACGGCCGGCGAACGGCGCAACTCCGCGCCGATGCGGCCCCTGGACCAGGGTACGCCTGCGCGCTATGGACACCTTGGCTCGAAGAGACCAGGAGCCGTTAGGCTATGGCGATGAGACGCGTCACCCTGCTGCTCGTTCTTGCCGGCTGCGCCACCCAGCAGAAGCGCCCACGCGATCCGTACGCCCGCGCGTTCGAGGTCTGCTACGACTCCGTCCGCGCGAGCAGCTGCGGCGTGGGCACGCGTGCGCAGCGGGACGCGTGCATGGAGCAGTTCGGACTGCGGTACGACGGTGCCCACTCGCGCGGCGAACGGCGCGCCCTCCTCGTGAACGGAGGGTGCCCGAGCGCGGTCGTCGGGGCCGAGCTGGATCGGTAGCCCACGACGCTCTCCACCACGCCGCCGCCGCCGACCCGGCTACATTCCCTTCACCTTCTCCCGCATGTGATCGATCACGCGCGTGTGTTCCCGCTGCGGGCTGAACATGATGATCTCGGCGTCGGCCGTGACCTTCACGTTGTGTCCGGCGGGCCAGTAGAACAGGTCGCTCGCCCTGACCGTCTCTTGTTCGCCCGCCGCGTCCGTCGTGGTCAGCTCCCCGCGCACGACATAACCCCAGTGCGGGCACTGGCAGAGGTTGCCCTCGAGTCCTTCGAACAGCGGCGACGTGTCCACTCCGGCTGCGAGCGAGAAGTACTCGCCGCTCATCTTGCCGAGCCCGGTCGCGTCCCCCATCTCCGTTCTCTGGCGCACGACGGCACCCGGAATCTGCATCTTCACCTCGATACTGTCTTTCGCAACGTGCATGAGTTGCCTCGTCGTGAGTTGTCGTCCTTGCGAGTTGACCCGCGGGCGTCGATCCCCCTCGCCCCGAGCCTCTCCGCCGCTTCGCCGGGGCGAGGGAGACGATCACGCCCTCGGCGGCTGGCAACATCCTGGTGGCGCAGGCGTCGATGCGGCGATGCAGGTTCCGCCGCGTTGTGCAGATCGCGCCGAAAAGCGTTAGGGGACTCTCCGCCGCGCGCCTGCCAGGTTCTGGCCGGCCGCCCCGATGGGTACGTCATGCCGGACAGACCGACCCGCGAACAGAGAGCACCCGAGACGGCGGCGCTGCCGCGCGACGTGGTACGCGCCATCGAGTGGTCGCGCGCTCACCTCGACGAGCCGGTCCGGCTGGATGCGCTCGCCCGGGTCGCCGGCGTTCCGCCGCGGACGCTCGAGGCGCACTTCATGCGATTCCTCGGCATGACACCGCTGGGCTGGATGCGGCAGGCACGGCTGACGCACGCTCGTCGCGCGCTGCTCGCGTCCGAGGGCCGGACCGTCGCGGAAGTCGCGATGAGCAGCGGCTTCAGCCAGATGGGCCGGTTCGCGGCTCAGTACTGCAGCCGATTCGGGGAGCTCCCGTCGGAGACGCTGCGGCGCATCCGGCGAGCGCGGCCGGATGCGTTCGAGGACGTCGACGACGAGGCGACACGGCTCGCCTGGCGCGCGTTGCCCGCGGCGTTCGCGGTGGCCCCAGGTCCGTGCAGGCAGGCGCTCGAGGACATGGAGCAGGCCCAGGAGCTGGCCCCGAGCTACGGGCTCCCGCGGGCGCTCGCCG
>WNGF01017374.1_pt1 | contig 10131 bp, 13 predicted proteins | sample 5400641 | NCBI WGS metagenome assembly WNGF01 (sample SAMN13153371, study PRJNA577476) | soil metagenome | isolation source: 80 cm soil or saprolite under grassland replicate 2 | place: USA:California | collected 2016-06-15
AGGAACCCGAGGTCGGTGCCGCCATCGCCGGGGTGTTCGCCGACTAGGCCATCAGCGTCCACACCGGCGCCCAGCTCACCCGGGTGGCCCACGACCCCAACGGTCGGGTGGTTGCCACCGTGCGCGACCGCGATGGTCGCAGCCGGGAGCTGCGGGCCGAGCAGGTGCTGGTCGCCACCGGCCGCCGCCCGGTCACCGAGGGGCTGAACCTGGCGGGGGTCGGGGTCAAGGTGGGCGAGCGCGGCGAGGTCGTGGTCGACGAGCGGCTCTGCACGCACAACCCGCGGATCTGGGCCGCCGGCGACGTCACCGGAGCGCCGCAGTACGTCTACCTCGCCGCCGCGCACGGCACCCTGATCGCCGACAACGCCTTGGACGGCGCGGGGCGGACGCTTGACTACCGCCACCTGCCCCGGGTCACCTTCACCAGCCCACAGCTGGCCGCGGTCGGCCTGACCGACGCCCAGACCGCCCGGCAGGGCATCGCCTGCGCCTGCCGGGTCCTGCCGCTGGAGCACGTGCCACGCGCGCTGGTGGACCGCGACACCCGCGGGCTGGTCAAGCTCGTCGCCGAACAGGCGACCGGACGGGTCCTGGGGGTCCACATGGTGGCCGACGGCGCTGGCGATGCGATCCTGGCCGCCGTCTACGCGGTCAAGTGTGGCATGACCGTCGCTGAGCTGGCCGACACCTGGGCGCCCTATCTGACCATGGGCGAGGGTCTCAGATTGGCCGCGCAGGCCTTCACTCGGGACGTCGCCAAGCTGTCGTGCTGCGCCGCCTGACCTGCTGAGACATCAGCGCCCAAGCCGCGTCGGAATGGGTCGGGACGGTGGGACTGGCTCAGGCTCGCGGGTGGTGGCGTCGCTTCCGCGATGTGGCCGGGGCGGTGGCGAGGCCGGCGAGCATCAGCTCCAGGCCCTCCTCGAAGCAGCGGTCGGGGTCGCAGTCGGCGATCATCCTCAAGCGGCTGGCGGTCACCCTAGTCTGGCCGCCGCTGGTCATCGCGGTCCAGGTCGCCACCTACGTGGGCGTAGGCCTGCTCGCCGCAGCGCTGGTGCTCACCGCCTTCACCCGGCACCTTCCTACCGGTCCGGGCCCTCCCCGGCGCCCTGCCGCACATCGTCCCCGACGCCGTGCCGCACACCGCTCTGATCGAGGCCATCCGCGGCATCGCCCTCACCGGCGCCAATATCACCCAGAACGCCACCCAGGTCCTGGTCGGCGTGGGGTGGCTGGCCGCATCCCTGCTGTTGCCTCCCTGGCCTACCGGTTCACCGACGAATGACCCCGCCTGCCTGTCCGGTAATTGGCATGAACGGTGTCCGGGCGTGTGCTACGAACCGAGGATGCGCGACGTGATCCGGCCGGTCGCCTCCCTCCAGGAGCTGGCGCGAGTCTTCGATCTCGTCGGCGCGCAACTGCCCCAACCGCTGACCCGCCACGATCGGCGCCTGGCCGAACTTGCCCGGCGCTTCCCCGCCGACCACTCGCTCATGCTGCTGGCCGAAGACCAGGGCCGCATCGTCGGCGGCGCGCTGGCCTTAGGCGAGGCGTTGCGGTTGGTGTCATCGCCGAACCCACGGTCGGGCTGATCTATCGCCGCATGTTCGTAGAGGCCGGATTGTCGCCCGCCGACGATGGCCGCCGGTCGGACCGCTGACCCACGCGGCTTGACCGTCACACCCTGACGCAGCGTAGCCGATCAGCCCAGCTCGCCGGCGGATCTCGCCCCGTGGCTGCCAAGCCAGTCGACCAGCTCCTCGGCGCCCTGGTTGCGGGCGATGTCCAGCGGCGTGCGGCCGTCCCATGCGGCGGCCCAGTTCAGGTCGGCGCCACGGCCAAGTAGGTACTCGGCGGCCTGGCGTTGGCCGCCGTGGCATGCCTGCCAGAACGCCTCGGTCACCTCCTGCCGCGTCGGTGGCGGGGAACTAGCGAAGGCCTCCTCGACCCGATCCATCAGGCCAAGGGCGGCCGCGTGCCACAGCCTGGTCCGGGCGCCACGTTCGACCAGGCGGCGGGCCACCCGCCACTGCCCGTAGCCCACCGCGTCGTCCAACGGCGAGCCGCCCCCGATCGAGGCGCCCTGGGCCTCGATATCGGCACCGCCATCCAGCAGCGCGTCCAGCACCTCGACGTCGTCACTGCTGGCCGCCCAGTGCAGCGGGGTCTCCGAATGCCAGGAGCCATCGACTGGGAGGTTGGGATCGGCGCCGGCCTGGAGCAACATGCGGACGACCGCCGACGCGTTGGGGAAGTGCCCGGGCCAGTCGGTGGCGATGTGCAACAATGTCCGCGAGCCGCCCCCCTCGTCGGCGATCCGGGCCGACGCAAGTCCTGGCTGCTCGCCCAACAGCCGCCCCAATGCTTGGAGATCCCCGCCGCGGATCGCCTCTACCAGAGCAGTGGCGACCGAGTCGCCGCTCTGGAACGTCACCATGGTCCCTCCCTCCCCCGGTTACGGCACGGGCTGCACGCGGATAGGCGGTCATGCGGCCCGCATGCGCCTGGGTCTGCTTGCGGGCCTGGTAGGTGATGCTGCCCGCCCGGCGGCTGGGAAGCAGGACCAGCGACATCAGCAGCAATGCCAGCACCGTCAGCCGCCAGTTCAACACCACCATCAGCGCCAGCGTGCTCGAAGCCTAACCCCCGCCCTGACGGCAGATAGTGGATTCACCTCATCCAAGCAGCGTCGCCGCGGCGCTGGCCAACCGGTCACTGGCGCCGACGACCGTGCCGCCGGAGCCGACCGACCGGGGTGGGCTGGCACCCCAGACCGCCTCGGGACCGAACAGCAGGAAGAAGTCGTAGTCCAGACCGCCCAGGTCCACACCGAACCGCTCGAGGAACGGCGCGTCGATCACATTGCCGCTGTCTCACAGGTGGGTGACCCGCGGGTCGACCATGCCGGCACCGTCGATCTCGGCGCGGGTGTCGGTTCCCCAGCGGTGCACCCACACCACGTAGACCCAAGGCGAGTGTCCGGGTAGCGCTCCAGGACGTTCTGGGCGACCCACCTGGCGCCCGCAAGGCACTCGCCTCAGGTGGGCGCCAACGCCAGCACCAGCCGCGGGTGGCCCTGGTCGGCGTTGAACTGGCGCTGCAGTTCGGCCACAGCATGCAGGTCCCTCACGGTCAGGCCAGCAGGCTGGGTCGCGCCCGGCGCCAAGGTCACCGTCGACGGTGTCTTTCCAGAGAGCCCTGGCGGCGGTGCCAACCAGCGCACCCACAGCGCCGCTGCCGCAAAGACCGCCAGGCACGCGGCCAAGAACCAGATCCGGCCCCGCCGGCTCACCGCGGGACTCCCTAAAGGTGCGCCACCAAGGCGTCCCGCAGCTCCTCAAGGTCGACCGCGAACGCCTCCAGCAGCGGCCAGGCGGCGCCGCGATAGCCGGTTGGCAGGCCGACGTGGGCGAGCAAACGCCGCCGCCACCGGTTGGACATGCACCGCGGCCAAGGCCTGGTGATGTCATCCAGCACCCCCATCAGCAGCAACTCCGGCCAAACCATCGTCTGGCCCAGCGCGTCCGCCCGCTCAGCGGCGAAATGCAGCGTCCGCCCGATCAGCAGCGGCGGGCCCTCCAGGGGCGTGCGCGGCACCCGCGCAATCCCCCGCCGCCTGGCGCGGGTGGCCTCACGAGTCGCCTGCGCCAACGCCCGCGACCCGAAGGTCTCCTCGGTACGCTGGCGCACCGCATCCAGGTCGATCCCCAATGCGCCCAGCAGCTCCGCATCGCTCGGCCGCGGGCCGGCAACCACCCCGCGCTCCGCCAGGCGCCGCAGTTCCGCCCGAGCCGCCTCCAACTCCAGCCCTCGAGCCCGCAGGACCTGCGCGGCGGCGCTGGCGCCATCGCAGAGCACGCCCAGAACCACGTGCTCGGGGCCCAGGTAGCGCTGCCCCAGCCCGTCCGCCTCCTGCCATGCCAGCTCCAGGACCCGCCGGGCCCGCTCGGTGCGCCGATCCCTCACCCGGACCTCCTCCCCAGCCGGAAGCGCCTGCCCGCGTACTTCTTGTGCACCGCCTGCTTGGTGACACCCAGCCGGGTCGCGATCGCCTCCCATGACCAGCCCTCGGCGCGGGCATGCTCCACGTTCAACGCCTCCAGCACCTCGACCAGGCCACGCAGCGCCGCCACCGCCGCCAGCGCCACCTCCGGGTCCTTGCTGCCGGTCGCCGCCGCCACCGCCGTCACCTCGCCCTGCACGGTCTCGCTCATGGAGTCAACCTACATTGACCCCGTCCGGGAGGCAACCGTGGTTGACCTCAGCTCACCACCGGGGCCTGGTGACGCTGGACATCCTCAAAGCCGACCACCAGCTCCACCCCGAGCGCGGCCGCGACCCGGTCAAGCGTCTCCAGCGTCGGGCTCACGCGGCCAGCCTCCATCCGCGCGATCGCTGGCTGGGTCGAGCCGATCCGCCGGCCCAGCTCCGCCTGGCTGATCCCGCTGGCCTCCCGCAGCCCGCGGATCCGCTCGCCCAGCTCCAGCGCGCGGCGTGCGCGCTGCAGGCCGGCCGCGGCGGCCGGCGAGGCCAGCCGCTGCTGGCGCGCCTGGTCCCACCGCTCGGCCTTGCGCTTGGGCCGGCTCATGCTTGCTCCTCTCCGCTCGGGCGACACGCTCCGCCGCGCCGTCTGCCGGCCCGGCGGGGGCCTGGCTGTCGGTGGCGGCGCAGCACCGCCCGGGCATGCGCGACCTCCCAAGGGCGGGGACGCCACCAGCGCCATACGCTGAGCACCACGACCGTGTCGTGGCCGTTCAGCCAATAAGTGAGGCGGGTGCTGCCGCGGCGACCGTGGGGCACCACCAGCTGGCGCAGCCGGCAGTCGCGCCCCAGCCGCCGGCTGTGCGGCGCGGCCAGGCCGTCGCCACGCTCGCCCAGCAGGTCCAGGTAGCAGGCGACCCGTCCGAACGCCTCGTCGTCGAGGCGGTCGAGCCAGGCCTTGACTTGCGCGCTCAGCAGCAGCGACCATCCCATACCGCAGATGGTATATCCCATTGCTGGTATGTCAAGGACGGTGCTATGAGCGACGCTCCCAAGGACAAGCCCGGCTGCCAAGACCTGTTCGACATCGTCAAGGGCCCGACCAACGACCCCAAGCTGCTGCGCCGCCTGCCCCACCTGGCAGGCGAAGCGCTCCGGCTGGTCTGGGCGGCAGGCGCCAGGGAGCTGCTCGTCTCGGTCGCGCTCAAGCTCACCAGCGGCCTCGGGCTTGCGGTCGTGCTCCTGCTCGGCCGTGGCATGCTGGCCGGAGTCCTGGACGCCACAGAGGCCGGCACCCCCGCCTCCACCGCGGGCATCCTCCCCCGGCTGATCATCCTCACCCTGGTCATCGCCACCCTCGGGTTCGTCGCCGCGCTCAGCCGCGAGACCAGCACCCTGCTCGGCGCCCACACCCAACGCCACGCCCAGGGCCGCATCATCGACGTCGCCTGCGCGGTCGAACTGGAAGCCTACGAGACCCCCGCCTTCCACGACCGGCTACTGCGCGCCTCGCTCGGCGGCCAGGCCCGACCAAGGCAGCTGGTCGACGGGTTGCTCGGCCTGCTCGGCGCCACCATCGGCATTCTCGGCGTCACCGGCGCGCTGCTCGCCCTGCAACCCTGGCTGGTCCCCCTGGTCCTGCTCGCCGCCGTCCCCCTGCTCGCCGCTGCGGCCAAGGCCGGCGAGGTCCTGTTCGGCTTCCACCGGCGCATGACCCCGGCCGAACGCCAACGCGGCTACCTGTACGGCCTGCTCACCGGCAAGGACCCCGCCAAGGAGGTCCGCGCGTTCGGCCTCGCCGGCTTCCTCCGCGGCCGCTACGAACACCTCCACGACCAGCATCTGACCGATCTGCGTGCCACCGCCCACCAGCGGCTACGGCTGCTGCTCGGCGGAACGCTCGGCATGGCCGCCGCACTGGCCGCCACCATCGGGACACTGCTGTGGCTAGCCCTCGACGGGCGGCTCAGCCTGGCCGAGGCCGGCACCGCCGCCGGCGCGGTGCTGGTGCTCGGCGAGCGGCTGATGACCAGCGTCAGCAGCGCCGGCATGCTGTACGAGTCCGCCCGCTTCCTGGAAGACTTCACCAGCTTCGTCGCCCTCGAACCCATCATCACGGCCCGCCGACCCTCCGGCAATGCACCCGCAGGCTTCACGCGGCTGCGGGTCGAAGACGTCAGCTTCACCTACCCAAGCGCCAACCAGCCCGCCCTACACGGCGTGTCGCTAGAGATCGGCGCTGGCGAGATCGTCGCCCTGGTCGGCGCCAACGGCTCCGGCAAGACCACCCTCGCCAAGCTGCTGTGCCGCCTGTACCTGCCACAGGCCGGCCGCATCCTCTGGGACCACACCGACACCGCCAGCGTCGACCCCGACCAGTTACGCCGCCACGTGGCCGTCATCTTCCAGGACTTCCAGCACTACGCCCTGCCCGCCCGCGATAACATCGGCCTCGGCCGCCACCAGCGCATCGACGACCTGGACGCCATCATCACCGCCGCCCGCCACGCCGGCGCCCACGAGTTCCTGGCCGCCCTCCCGGCTGGATACGACACCGTCCTTGGCCCCGAGTTCTCCGGCGGCAACGACCTGTCCATCGGCCAATGGCAGCGCGTCGCGCTCGCCCGCGCGTTCTTCCGCGACGCGCCCTTCATCATCCTCGACGAGCCCACCGCCGCCCTGGACGCCCGCGCCGAGCATGACCTGTTCCAGGCCATCCGCACCCTGTGCCAGGGCCGCTCGGTCCTGCTCATCTCCCACCGGTTCTCCAGCGTCCGCACCGCCGACCGCGTCTATGTCCTCCAGCACGGCCGCGTCGTCGAGCACGGCAGCCACGACCAGCTCATGGCCGCAGGCGGGCTGTACGCCGACCTGTTCACCCTGCAGGCGGCCGCCTACCTCGACCAAGACCTCGCTAGCCAACGATTGCAGACGGTCCGCCCGGAGTCGTAACCGAGTGAGGTCGGTCAGGGCTTCTCCAGACAAACTCACGGAAGAACCGGCGGTCCAGCGCCCAGCCCCCGGGTGTCGGAGTGGAGTCCTCCTCCTCCACGGGGACGAACGAGGCGGCGCGTGGGTTGATGGCTGTCATCATGCGGAGCAGCCGTTCGACCTCGTCGACGTCCCGGATGAATTCGGGACGTGCGAGCACATCACGCCCCTGGAGCCGCACGCGGACGGGCTCCCCCTCACGCAGGTTCAGCTTCCACCTCCCGCCCGCCGGGGTGAGCAGGGTGTCGCCGTCAGGCACATAGCTCACCGGCTGGCGGTACACCCGGCCGGTCCTGCGGCCGGTGAACGTCAGCAGCATCAGCCGCCGGCTGAGCGGCGTCTGGAACGGGAGTCGCAGCAGGCGCCGCATCGGAACGTTGACCACGCGCATGAGACGCGCCTGCCGGGCGCGGGGCGCGACGAGGTGGGGGCATCGCGGGCTGGTTCATGAGCATCCTCCTGTCGTCACTGGTCGTCAGGGTCGTGGTTGGTGGCGACCACGACTCGCATGCCGAGGATGATCGCTGCGGCGAGACCGATCGTGCCAAGCAACCCATACGCTCCCAACCTGCCTGCGATTCGTGGCCCTCCGGACACTGCGAGCAACAACACCGAACTGATTGCCGTCCCGGCCCCAAGGATCGACAGCGCTATCCGGTTGACCAGGTCGGCGTACAGCCCGCCTGCGGCCATGAGCTGGTCGTGGCTGCCGTGCTCGACGACGCGGCCGTGCTGGAGGACATGGAGACCGGTGGCAAGCCGGTCGAGGTGTCGGGGGACGCGACGCAGCAGCGGTAGCGCGCCGAGCAGTTCGCCACCAAGGGTCGCCTCCAGCGAGTCCGGCACGACCCGCTCGGTGAGCAGGTCACCGGCGACCCGCTGCGCCTCGTCGAGGAGATTGAAATCCGGGTCGAGCAGCCGCAGCGTGCCCTCGAGCGTAATCATCGCTCGGAAGACACCGGCCACTTCGGAGTCGAAGGCGAGTCCGAAGTCCAGCAGCAGCCGGAACAGATCGTCGAGGAGCTCCGCCGACACGCCCATGCCCGGCCCGAACCGGGTGACCAGGAACCGCGCCAGCGCGCGCTCCAGCAGCTCCTGGTCGGCGAGCTCGCGGGCGGTGGTGACGCCGCCGAGCGCGTCGGCCAGCGCCTGCGGGTCGCGGCCGGCGAGGGCGACCAGCACGCCCTGCAGCGCGGACTGCTGCAGGGGGTCGAGGCGGCCGACCGAGCCGAAGTCCAGCAGCGCCAGGGTGCCATCGCCAAGGATGAGCACGTTGCCGGGGTGGGGGTCGGCGTGGAAGACCCCGTTGCCAAGGATCTGCTGGAGCATGCAGGCAAGCAGCGTGCGGGCCAGCCCGTTGCGGTCGGCGTCGAGGCTGTCCAGCAGCGGCCCGGCCCGCTGCAGGCTGGTACCGTCGAGGAACTCGGTGACCAGCATCTTCGGTGTGGTCAGCTCGGCGTAGACGGCGGGGATCCGCACCGGGGAGGCCGGGCCGAGCTGGTCGGCGATGGTCATGGTGTTGCGAGCCTCGATGCGGAAGTCCAGCTCCTGGATGAGGTTGTCCGCGAACCCCCTGACCAGGTCGAGGATTCCGACCTTGCGCCCCCATCGGGTTTGCTCGTGCAGGCTGCGGGCGAGCCTGCGCATGATGTCGAGGTCGCGGCTTACGAGTTCCTCGATGCCGGGGCGTAGCGCCTTCACCGCTACCTGCGCGCCGGACGGCAGCTGCGCACGGTGCACCTGGGCCATCGACGCCGCGGCGACCGGTGTCGGGTCGAACCAGACGAACGTCCGTTCTGGCGGTGCGCCGAGCTCGGCGGTGAGTAGGGTGATCACCTCGTCGGCTGGGACTTCGACGACCTGGTCTTGCAGCATGGCCAGGCGGGCGAGCAGGTGCGGTGGGACCATGTCGGGTCGGGTCGACAGGGCTTGGCCGAGTTTGACGAACATCCCACCTGCCTGCTGCAACGCTGCAGCGAGGTCCATTGTGGTGTTGCCGGCAGCTCCGACGGGCTGGCCACGCCGGCGCTGGCGCCGCCTGGGGTGTGCGGCGAGCCCGCACTGCGCCGCTAGGAGGACGACCTGGGCGTAGCGGCGAATCCGCGACCAGCGGCGGCGCATGGCGCGAAGTGGGTGCGGAGGTCGGATCGTCGGCCGCGCCGCACTGGGGCGCCGCGGGCGGGCGAGCAGGCTCAGCAGCGCAACCAGCACCAGTGTGGTCAGGCACGAGATGACCGCGAAATCGACCGCGTACAACCCTCGGCCGGGGTTGCTGGCCCGCATGAGGGCTGCGCCGCCAAGGCCGGTCACCAGGCCGAGGAGCGTGGCACCCAGCGCTTGGGCGAGCGGGATCGGCTTGCCGAGCAGCCGCCGGGCGAGCCAGGTCGACGCCCAGACCCCGATCAGATACCAGATCGTGGCCAGTAGCCAATCCATCGGAACTTCCTCCCGGCGCCATACGAATCAAGACCTCATGCTGCCTGGCGAGCCGCCTTGCGTCGTCGTATGGCAGGAGGCTTCACTGCTGCGCCGGGCGGTGTAGGCGCGGCCGAGACGCTGTCGCCTATGGTCGTAGGGGATCCTGCCTCGCAGCTGACCCATGGACAGCATCCAAGAACGCCGAGATCCTCATACCGCGGGCATGCACTCGCGGTCATGCGCCGACCGGTTACCGGCCACGCCGCCCTGGCCGGACCAAGCCGTCCTCGCGGCGTTGACTTGGCCGCCCTCGCAGCGCCGACACCACTTGAGCAGCGACGACAGCAGATATCCCTTTGCCGCGGCGGCCGCTGGAGGGTCCTGTCAAGAGCGTTGCGGTCGTTGTCAGCGTCTCGGCGGGGCTCGCTGACAGCATCGTGACAACGCGCTGACAACGCGCCCGGGCAGCCTCCTATCGAGCACGTTGGAGCTTCGCTCCCTGACACAGCGTTAAGGCGGGCGAGCCCTTGTGTCGCGCCTGGGTGGACCCGGGGTCCCGGCCGCCCGCCCGAGACCGAATGCACCAGGGAGGGTGACGTGCCGGTAAGTTTGCAGTTGGGCAACGTTCCTCGTCACGCCGCAGCTGCTGCGCTGGCACTGGGAGCTCGTACGGCGCAGGTACCTACCGGAGAACGGGAAGCTCGGGCGATCACCTGTCGATCTGGAGGTGAGCGGGCT
>WNGF01010962.1_pt1 | contig 10130 bp, 11 predicted proteins | sample 5400641 | NCBI WGS metagenome assembly WNGF01 (sample SAMN13153371, study PRJNA577476) | soil metagenome | isolation source: 80 cm soil or saprolite under grassland replicate 2 | place: USA:California | collected 2016-06-15
GCTGCGAATGAGCCCGGCCTCCAGCGCCTCGTCCAGACAATCGAGGAGCATGTCCTCGGACACCCCGCTCAGCGCTGTGAGCACGTCGAACCCGAACCCGCCGGTGATTCCTGAGGCGAGCCGAAGCAGGTCGCTGGTCTGCCGCGACAGGCGGGCCACGCGATGGCTAACCACCTGGCGCACACCTTCTGGAATACCGAGGTCGGCGATGTCGAAATCAGAGGACCACTGTCCTTCGCGCCGCAGCACCTTCGCCTCCTCGGAGAGGTGGCGAAAGATCTCGCCGGCGTAGAAAGGATTGCCGTCGGTTTCGTGCTCGATCGCGCGCACCAGCGCCTCCGGCAGCCTCTCGCCCGCGGCCTGCGTGAGAAAGGCAGCCACTTCTTCGCCGCTAAACCCGCGGAGTGGAAGGCGCTGATAGCCGGTTTCGCGATGCAGGCTGGCGAGGGTGCCCAGTAAGACGTGCTGATCCGACAGGCCCACCTCGGGGTCGCGATAGGCGCCAATCACGAGCAGCCGAGCCCTCTGGACGGATCGGGCCACGTGGCACAGCAGCCGCAATGAGTCGGCGTCCGCCCAGTGCAAATCGTCGATCACCACGAGTACCAGACGTTCGGCCGAGGCGGCGAGGAGGAGCTGGACCACGGCGTCGTACAGGCGATACCGCTCCTCGTCCGGGCTCAAGGCGCTGGGCGTCGGGACATCTGGCAGCACACGCTGGATCTCGGGCAGCAGACGGCCGATCGGCCCGGCGCCTGTCCCCAGCTCACGCCGCAGCTGCTCCGGGTGTCGTACGCGTGCGTACCCGCCGAGAGCCTCCACCCAGGGGCCATACGGCGGTTGCCAGTCGCCTTCGAAGCAGCTCCCCCACAGCACTGCCGCGCCCTGCTGCTGTGCGAGGTCCGCCAGTTCTCGCGCGAGGCGGGTCTTGCCGATGCCGGCCTCACCCATCACCATCACGACACCACCCCGACCCGCCCACGCCTCGGACAGACGCGCGAGCAGGACTGCGCACTCGTGCCGCCGACCGACGAGTGGGGGTCCACGCGGTGGGGTGGTTGGCTGAACGAGCTGCGGCGGCCTGGAAACGCTCATGCCGCGCCGTGGCACGGCAGCTATCAGTGCGTCGCGACCCGCGTCATCCAGATCCAGGGCTCGGGCCAGCAACTGCACGGTGTGCGGATAGGGACGGTGGCGCTCGCCGCGCTCGAGCGCCCCGACGGCATGGGCCGTCAGGCCGGCCCGCTCGGCAAGATCCTCCTGAGACAGTCCGGCTGCCTCGCGGAGCTGCCGTAACCGCGGCCCGAACGCGGCCAAGTTGTCCGCCGTCATTGCCGCGCCTCCCTCGCCTGGCGCCTTACAGCATCCCACGCGCACGTTGACGTGCGGGTTGCCGCGGGTAAACGCCAGGTCCGCCGCGAGGATAAGGCGCAGATATGGCCGGCACATTGTGTGGCGTGTAGGCGAAGTGTGGTCCCAGTGTTGTCGTGGCGTGGCTGGTCCGGCGCGCGCTCCGGGCGGACACTAAAGCCGATGACACGAACGAATGGGGAGACCACTTCCATGACAGCCGCGACGAATGCACCACCCCGTCTTGAAACAGCGGAAGTTGCGCTACTGGATTCGGACCAGCTGCTCACACGCGAGCAGTACTTCGCGCTCGCACGTCTAGAAAGACTTCTCGAGCGCCGCGACGCAGTGGACGCGGAGCGGTTGACCGCTCGCCCGGAGGACCAGCACTGGCTCGTCCGGGCGTTGGATGCGGCGATCGTCAGCTACTACCGGCTTGCGGGCACGGTAGGCGTCGGAACCGAGGCCGACCTACTCCTGCGGGGCTACAGGCACCTGGGTGTGGGTTTGAGCCCGACGATCAATCGGCAGCGCCGGAAGTGGACCGGCGGGAGAGGAGAAACAACATGTTCTGGTGGTATGGCCCCTGGGAGTTTGGTCCCTGGCTCGTTTTCCCGATTCTGATATGCGGAGCGATGCTCGCGATGATGCTGGTCATGGGCCAGAGACATATGGGGCGAAGTGGGCACACGGCCGGAGGCGGGCATACGCACGAGGCGCCCACGGACCCAGCCCTGGACACGCTTCGGCAGCGGTTTGCGAGCGGCGAGCTCACGCCAGAGGAGTACGTGGAAAAGCGCAAGGTTCTCTTGACGGCCTGAGCGCGCCTTCGCCACTGAGAGTGTTCGGCGGTTGGTCGTGGACGCGCCGGCCGCCGTCGACGCATTCGCGTCCGAGCTAGTTTTCGCACGCGCTGGGGATGGCAGTCGTCCGCGCAACGGCAGTCTGGCGGCAACCAATGAAAGGAGCACGGCATGTTGAAAGTCGTCGATTTTATGCACGGAACGCTGGGCCGGCTGGCCCACATCGTCCTGGCCCTAGTGCTCATCGGTTTCGGATTCGCGATCCTCGGCGGAACGGCCGGATTGGTCGTCGTGGCCGTAGGGCTCGCCTTCGTTGGGTTCGGGCTGTCGGGCCACTGCGTGCTTGACCTGTTCGTCAGATCGCAGCCGCGGCGGGCGTCCTGACCGGGCGAGCCGCGCGCACGCACAGGAGGAACATGATCATGCTGATGATGCTGCTGTTCTCGATTCTGCTAATCGCGTTGATCCTCTGGGTCGTCGGCGGCCTGCCTGAGGGCCAGCACCGTTTGACACAGGGCGACACGCCCCTGGAGATCCTGCGCCGCCGCTACGCGAGCGGCGAGATCGACCAGGACCAGTTCGAACAAGCCCAGCGCGCGCTCGCTTGAGAACGGCTGCCGGGCAATTCGGACGACGCAAGATGAACATGCCGGCGGGCTTCGCCGGCCCCGCGGAGGAATCGCACATGAAACCGATCATCGTCACCCTGGCCACGCTGGGAATTGCTCTCGCGGTGGTCCGGCGTCTCGGACCCGCGGTGGCCGCCTGGGCGCGGCAGAAGTGTTTGCAGATGATGGAACGCCGGTCCAGCGCCTGCCCACCGAGTCAATTGGGAGGAATCTCGGGGACACCCGTCGAAACCGCATTCCAGTCGCCGGCCGGTTCACCCGGATAGCGAAACGCGTACGACCGGAGGCCCTCACCGAAGCCCGAGAGCCTCCGGATACTTGCTTCACATGAGGCTCAAGAAAAGTAGCCATGACCGTCAGTGAACGTGCAAATACGGACCGACAACTCCGGGGCCCATCAGATCCAGCTAGCCTCCGCCTCCAGATCCTGACGACCGAACACTGGAGTCTGCTGTCTACCCGGTCGCTCACGTACAGCGAGTCTTTGAGTCGCGTGGTGATGTTCCTGTCAGTTCTGTCGGCAGCCGTTGTGGCGCTCGCGTTGATGGCTCAGGTCGACCACCTGCGTGAGACATTTACGGTCGCCGCCATCCTGATGCTCGCGGTCGTACTGTTTGTCGGTGTCGCCACCATCGTTCGCCTGTCCGAGCTCAATCGGGAGGACATGCGTTCGGTGATAGGCATGAATCGGCTGCGCCGCGGATATCTCGACATGCATCCCGAGCTCGAGCCGTACTTTCTGACCGGTTGTCATGACGACCTCGGAGGACTCATGTTGACAATGGGCATGGACATGATGCCGGGTCGTTGGAGCGCCCGTGAGTTGGCTCACGGATTTCAGACACTTCCCGCCATGCTGGGCGTGATTGTGGGTGTCGTGGCGGGTGTAGTCGCTGCGCTAGTGGCCGTCTGGTTCGGCGCCCCAACAGTCATCGCGGTCTTTGCCGCCGCGGGGGCATTCGTGGCGAGCGTCGTCGCGCTCGGACTGCTGACCCGGCATGCGTTCACCAACTTTGCGAGGCGAATGCCGACCCGCTTCCCGACGGGCGGCAATCCGTACATGGCATTGGGCAAGCCGTAAACGCACGTCGTGCAATGATTCTCACTCCTGGCACCGTGTTAAAGTGAACGCTCATGTTCTCGCACCTCCGTAAATTCCTCACTGCCTTGGTGCTAGTGCTCGCGCTGACGCTCGGATCGCAAGTTGCCTCAGCCGACGGTCCACTCGATATCGTCCTGGACCCTCTCGGCGGATCGAGCTTGCGCGGCGCTATTCCGCGCGCCGGACCGGCGCCGACAGGTTCCCAGCCAGCGCAGCCCGCGGTGCCGCAAAAAGCGCTCGTGGACGTCACGTTGGCGCCGGTGGCTCCGGCCGAGGCTCGCGGCACCGCCACGATTTCGGAGAAGCCCGGCAGTCCAGCCCTACTCGCACTTTATCTCGAAGGACTGCCCGCGGGCGCCAACGCGATCGTGCGCCTGCATGCCGGCACCTGTGCGGCTCCGAGCGCCAGCAACGGTCTGCTCGGGAAGCTGGTCGCGGACAGCAGTGGCGACGCGCGATTGCTCGCCAAGCAGGTCCAGTTCTCAGCGGCCGGTGCAACCACCCCGCTCAGCCTGGCTCTGCTGGCCGATGGTGACCACGTCCTGGTGGTGCTCGATTCGGGGAGCATGAGCCCTGTCAACTGTGGGAAGATCCCCGCCCCTGCACCGGGACGAGCCGCCGACGACCCAGGGTGGACCGGTATCGAGGCGGTGGACGCGGTAACCGCCGCGGTGCTACGCGGCGATGTCGACGCGACGCTCGACCTCGTGCGCCTGACGGAGCTGCAATGCGTGTCCGAGCCCCCAACAGGATTCGCAGTCATGCCGGCCTGCGAGACCGGCGAAGGCGATGGCACGCTCGTGTCCGTGCTGCCGACCGCCGCCTGCGAGGGCTCACCGGCGCGCGACGCGCGGCCGGTGGTGGAGGACTTCGTGCAGAAGGCCTGGAGTTTGTACGCGGTCACACGGGGCTCAGTCGTGTCGCCGCCGAGCTCGTTCATGCCGCATGCCGAGTACGTTCTCGTGTTTTCGCCCCGCCCCGGGAGCCTCCTCAACGGCCTGGCGGCCTGCATGCGCGACGGCGCCGTTATTGCGGTCGAGGGCCGCTGACCGCACCCACGAAATGTTGGTGCGGGCCATGAACGGGGACGAGCTCGAGCTGCTGCCGCTTCAGAGGCCCATGGACCCGCAGGACGGGCCCTTTTGATGGCGCCGGCCCGGACCGCCGCGCCGGCCATGCTCAGCAGGGCGATCGCGACGCAGGCCACGGGTGGCGGAACCGCAACCAGCAGGATGATGCAGCGTGGCCCATCTCCAAACAACCTGGCATTTTCCGAGTGGAATCGCGTCTTTTAAAGACCCATGACGACCATGGCCGCCATCAATCGCGTCCCCCACTCGCTGATCCTCAACCTGGTGGGAATGGACAGCTATCGAGCGCGCGAGGCGAGCGACCATCATGCTCGACCACCGGATCAACCGGCGACCGGCGCCGCTTCATGACAGCGTCGCGGGCCGGCATCTGGGCTACCGGCCTCGAGTGTCGCCCTCGGTTCCAAATGTCGCCTGCAAACCCTGGATCAGCGCCTGTCTCTCGCTGACAGCAAGGCGCGCCTCAGGATGCAGGGACAGGTAGATCTCGGGCGGCATCTGTCGCCTTTGGACGGATGCGGCCACATCCGCGGCCTTGCGCCTCCCGCTCGGCCACTCCGAGACGTTGAATGCGGTCCGCCCTTCATCGACAGCCCATTGCGTCAGCCAGGATACAGGCGCCACGTTGCTCTGCTGCGACCAGTCCGTTTGGTTGCTGTGGCAGTCGTTGCATGCTCGGCCGAAGAGTGCGCGGGTCTGCACTGTATCCCAGGCCGGCTCCTGGACTACCGGCGGATTGCTGTGCGCGCGGCCGTACGGCACGAGTTGCCCCGCGAGGAAGATGAGCACCAGCAGCCCGAGGCTGCCGAGTGCGACCAAGGCGACCTGGCGGGCTCGCGACGGACGCGCGACCGGCATCGCAGCACGTGTTGGAGCCGCGCCCTTCGGCCGCGTTTCTGGCGGCATGGCGACCATGTCAAATCCCCTTTCCCTCCACTCAATCGAGGTCCTAGGATGGCGGCGTTTCAGCCGGTTGGGGTGTGGGTAAGCCGCCGGTGAAACCGAGCAGCCACCGCATGCAACGATGTCCGAAGTCGGCGCCGCGGCCATACATCATCGGGCAAGCCCCAGCGATCACGGCCACGCCGTGCTCCCGACAGTACTGCACGGCCGCCTGGGAAACGCTGCCCTGGGACCTCGCGAGCGACGCGTGCATCCAGACGCGTGGAACACCGGCGGCGGCACAATCGTGCACGACACGTTCGGTGGTGTCGGGACGGGTGATGATCACCACGCCGTCCACGCCACCCGGAATGGACTTCACGTTCGGATAGCAACGCTCGCTCTCGAAAGACTCCATCGTGGGGTTGACCGCGAACACTTCGTGGCCCGTGTCCTTCAGTCGGTGATAGATCAGGTTTCCGACCGGATGGCGGCTGTTGTCGTGCGAAACGCCCGCCACTGCGATCCGCCTCTGCGCCAGGAACTCCTGGACCTGTTCATTCAGAGTGGTCATAACCTGGCCTTTCTTGCTGTCGCTATAGTGCAACCATTGCGCGGTCGTCGGTCGAGTCGGTTGGGGATGGTTCAAGTCCCTGGAGGAACGAGAACCATCTGGCTCCTCCCGCGTGTACGTCCATGAGCTGGATGAGCTGCTGTGACGCTTCGCTGTAGACCGTCATGACGTGATCGTCGGCGAAGTCTCTGAACAGCTTTGCTCTGGCTTCCATAATGTGCGCGTTGTGCTCGATCAGCCCCGCTTCACTCAGGTAGGCCTCGCGGACCCCGCATTGCGTACCGTCCTGGCTGAGAAACCAGTCGTACCGAAGCGTTTGTGTGTCCATCTCTCGCGTTAGCCTCATCAGCTCGGCCGCCTGCGTCTTCCATTCCTCCAGTTGTCCCGGGCGCACCGTCATGTGCGCACCTACCTCGAATATCGACTTTACGCGCGCGCCTGGTGTCTGCGACGAGTCAGGCTCGGACTGGAGCCCTTGAAGGAAGGAGTACCAGCTGATCTTGCCGCCCCTGGCAGCCTCCACTCGTGCGACGAACTCCGCGGGCGGATCCCCGTACAGCGTCACCTGGTGACCCTCAGCGAAATAGGCGTAGAGCGTGGCCGTCGCATCGCCGAGATTCGCGTGATGCTCGACCAGTGCTGCCGGATCCGGGTACGTCTCGCTGACCTCGCACTCTGTCTCGTCCTTGCTGAGGAACCAGTCATAGCGGAGGATGCGAGTGTGCTTCTCCTCCGTTCGCCTGATACTCTCAGCCGCCTGGCGCTTGAACCCTTCCAACTGTCCGGCCCGAACTTTCAATCGAGCACTCACTTCTAGCCTGCTCATGCGCTTCTCCCTGTTAATTCACCAACCGCCGGCCGTGCCTGGAACGGCGCTGTCACGGCCAAAGCCGCGTAGATCATCGCCAGGCCCACGTACTCCAGCATCTCGAACGGTCCGATGTAGCCCACCATCCGGTCATAGGTCATGGCCGACGGGAGAGCGATCGTATTGCCGATGAGCAAGGCCCACCACGCCCAACTCTCGCCGCGGCGGAAGGCGGTGAGCGCAACGGCGGTCGCGACCACACCGAAGGCAACGTTGTAGGCGCCGTACACGCGGAACACCATCAGCACAAAATCGGACGTGCTCGGCAAGGTGGCAACGAGGGCAGACCACGGCTGGTTGGTGTACGTTTCGTAACCCGCAGTGAGGCATGCCCCCGGGCATCCGGGCGCCAACGCCGCCTCTGCCCCCCAGACGAGGAATCCCGCGTCTGCGATGGCAATAGCGAGCCAGGCGAACTGGCGCGCTCGCGTCAGCGGCGTGACAGGCGCCTCACGAAATTCTGGAACCGTGTATGGCGGCGCCTTGCTTGGTGGTGCGGTAGCCATGTCAGTTCCCCCTCTCCAGTCCAGTTGATGGAAGTCCGCTGCTGGCACCCTAGACCGTGTCGCCGCCACCGGCATCGCACGTCGCTATATGCAGGCGCTATATCTTTCGGCCCCGCGCACGCGTCTCGGCCCACCACTCGGGTAGGGCAAATCCGACCCAACAACTACCCCGGGGGGTGGGTTTGCGCTGCCGCGGAGGTGGGATACTTCGGCTGAGGTCTGCCATGCTCGCCACGGCTCTGCAGAGCCTGCCGGGGCCGCGGACGTCCCTTATCGGTCGTGAGCGTGAGCTAAACGGCATTTGCGAGCTCATTGCGTGTGGCGCAGAGCGACTGGTCACACTCACGGGTGTGGGGGGCGGCGGCAAGACGCGCCTGGCACTCGAGGCCGCCCGCCGCCTGCGCGAAGCGTTTCCTGACGGCGTCTGGCTCGTCGAACTAGCGGAGCTTTCCAATCCACGGCTGGTCGCCGCGCGCGTGGCCGCTGCGCTCGCGCTTCGCAAGAGCTCCGACCACATGCTCGCGACTGCCCTTCAGGCGCGGCGGCTCCTGCTGGTGCTGGATAACTGCGAGCACCTGATCGACGCCTGCGCCAGCTCATGCGACCAGCTACTTACTGGCTGTCCTGACCTGCGCATCCTGGCGACCAGTCGAGAGCCGCTGCTGATCGATGGCGAGCGTCAATGGCGGGTCCTGCCGCTTGCTACCCCTCCCGCAGGTATTCCGGAGTCCGTCGACGCGGCAGCGCAGTACCCGGCGGTGCAGCTGTTTGTAGTGCGGGCGGTCGCGGCGTCGCCTGGGTTCGAGCTCGGGGTAGACAACGCCGCGGATATTGGTCGCATCTGCCGGCTTGTCGCCGGCATCCCTCTCGCGATTGAGCTCGCGGCAGCCCAGGTGCGCGCGCTTTCGACAGCGCAGATCAAAGCTCGCCTCGACCAGTCGTTTCAAATGCGTGGGGGCGCCAACCGGTTGGCGCCAACTCGGCAGCAGACGCTCCGCGCCACACTGGACTGGAGCCATACCCTGCTGTCCGCGCTGGAGCAAGCCGCCTTTCGACGGCTCGCGGTCCTCGCCGGCAACTGGAGCCTGGAGGCGGCCGAAGCGGTGTGCACCGCGGGCGGGCTCGAGGAGCCAGAGGTACTGCAGTTGCTCACGCGGCTCGTCGATAAGTCGCTGGTGGTGGCGGAGCTGCAGCAGCAGGAGGTGCGTTACCGCCTCCTCGAGCCAGTTCGTCAGTATGCGGCGGTTCGCCTTGCCGAAACTGACGAACTCGAAAGCACGCAGGCTCGGCTGGCGGCATTCTGTATCGCGCTGGCGGAGCGGGCCGAGCCCGAGCTGCAGGGCCCTCACCAGGCCGAGTGGCTCTGTCGGCTCGACCGCGAACTTGACAATGTGCGGGCTGTGCTCGGGCATGCCGAGGACAAGGATGACTCGGCGACGATCCTGCGTCTGGCGGGTGCGCTCAACTACTTCTTCTGGATGCGGCGCCACCTGCGCGAGGCGCACCATTGGTTCACGGTCGGCCTGAAAAAGGCGGATCCAATTGCACCTGAGCTGCGATCGCGGGGCCTGTATGGCCTGACGCTGATGCTCTCGTTGATTGGCGACAACGCTCAGGCGCGGGTCGTTGGCGATGAGGCGCTGCACCAGTTCCGGGAACTGGGAGATATGGGCTCGTCGCCGCTGCTGGGTGTCATCCTGGCGCAGACGACGCTCGCGCAAGCCGACCTTTCCACCGCTCGCAGACTGGCCGACGACGCAGTCGCCAATGGTCGATCATCGGGCTCCCGCTGGCGCCTGGCGCACGCGCTGGTACTGCTGGGTCAGGTCCTCCACCGCCAGGGCGAGTCGGGCCGTGCCAGGACCCTACACCAGGAAGCGCTGGAGTTGTTCGAGGCACACGGCGACCTCTGGGGACGCGCATATGCACTGGCGAGCCTGGACTCTCTTGGGTGGTCCCGCCCTAGCGTTGCGCGCGTCGCTGCATTGGCCGGCGTGCGGTGGAATTGGGACTTGGGTGAGCGCCTGTCGCTGGCAGCCGCGTTCGAGTACCTGGCCGTGTACGGCGAAGCTGGTAATCCGGCGGCGCAGGTGCAGTGGTGCGCCGCGGCGTATGCGCTGCGTCGGTCGCTTGGCGCGCCGGCGCCGGTAGGCGAGCTGGAGGACGTCCAGCGGCAGCTCGCATTGGCTCGAGCAGAGCTCGGCGACACAGCCTTCCAAACCGTGTGGGCCGAAAGCTGCGCCACGTCCGTGGAGCAGCTGGTTTACGCGGCGCTGAACGGCAGCCCGCCTGCAACCCCGCGCCCGCATGGCCGTGGTGAATCGC
>WNGF01028805.1_pt1 | contig 10130 bp, 12 predicted proteins | sample 5400641 | NCBI WGS metagenome assembly WNGF01 (sample SAMN13153371, study PRJNA577476) | soil metagenome | isolation source: 80 cm soil or saprolite under grassland replicate 2 | place: USA:California | collected 2016-06-15
GCTTGCGCGACCAAATTACGCGCTCTGTTGCTGCAAAAGAGAACGCGGTGGTTGCCTGTTCTGCATTGAAACGCGCGTATCGGGAGCGTTTACGCGTCAGCGGTGACGTGAAGTTTGTGTTTTTGCGCGGCGACTACGCAATTGTCGAAAAACAACTCCGCCGCAGACGCAATCATTTCATGAATCCCGAGTTGTTAAGGAGCCAGTTTGCGGATTTGGAAGAACCAGGATCGGACGAGGACGCACTAACGATCGAGTTGGGGAGGACTCCGCAAGAGATTGTCGAAGAGATCAAAACGAGGCTGCGTCTCGCGCGCAAGGATTCGAAGTAATCGCGTTCCGGTTATCTCCAGGCCGAGGGCGGCCTGGCTCCATCGGCTCGCATTGATGCTGGAGATGGCCTGCCCTCAGGCCGTTCGCTCGGTTTATGATACTGTTATTTGATAAAGATTGTCGCTCTCGACATTGAAGAGTCGATTCCAGCGGGCGCGGTAATTTTCGAACGCGATCTGTCCTCCAAGTTGCATTAGCTGTTCCTCGGAGAATTGGTTGCGCAGGCGGGCGTACAACTCATCGGAGACATTTGACGGCGTATTGGTGAGGGCGTCGGCAAGTTCAATGACCAATCGCTCCGTGTCCTTGAATGGCGTCATGTCGTCGCCACGAACAGCATGCAGCTTTTCATCGCTCAAGCCGGCTTTTCTGCCCACGGCAGAATTGATGTCCACTCAGAAAGGACAGCCGATGCGTGCTGCGGCGCGGATTCGCCCCAATTGCATATAGCGCAGGGATACGAGTCGCTTACGACTAAGAGCGGCTTCCATCGCGATCCCGCCCCACACGAGACCAGGCAGACGCATCTGCACCTTTGCCGGCGTGAGATCTTTTCCGAACATCTTGTGCATCACTCCATAGAACCAGCGGAGATGCCAAGGTGCCTGTTTCTTCTCTAACCCTGAGATTCGAGCCATGACTAACCTGTATCGTTCTGCGGAATGCGTTTGGTCTCTCAACGTCCGAAGTTTTAGTGCGCAGACCAGATCACGAAGCAGTCGCTGAACTGCGAGTTCTATTGGAAGAAACCCCGAAGAAGGAAGTCTAGGCGTGCGCCGGTTTTCTCAACGACGTGAGTCTGTTTACCAGCGTGTTGGTTGATCTTTCCAAAAGCATTGCCCATGCGCTAAGCACTGCCACCGTTGGAATGCAAATCAGCAGAAACATCCAGATCGGCACCTCACGAATGCGCAGGCCCAGCCAGATGACATAAGGTTGGTGGATGAGATACAAACCGTACGAATAGAGCCCGACGAGACCGAAAACTTTTGCCGGTTCTTTAAATAAACAAATGATTCCAGCAATGCCGACGATTTCGAGCATGCAACATGTGCCGGTGGCGAAATCGACGAAAATGTACTCGTAAAGGCCATGATAGAGCTGAAGCGCCGCGGGATACAGGATTAATCCAAGAACCAATCCAGCCCCGCGAAGTAAGAACCATTCCGCTCGCGCGGTCGATCGAGTGTGCCACATCGCGAGCGACATTCCGAGCGCGAACTCGGGCAGGCGGCAGATCGCAAAACCGCCTAACACCCACAAGCCATTTTGCGGCCAAAGTACAAGTAATACGTAGCGCGCGAAAAATCCGGCGGCACACGCGATGACCAAAAACCACCACGGTCCCAAGCGGCGCGCTGCCAGAAAGAGCAGGGGAAAGATCAGGTAAAACTGGATTAGCATGGAAAAGTACCACCACGCCGCATTGAGGTACATGAAATTCATCTCAATATCGATGAAGCGTAGACCTAGAAGGCTTAGGATGATTCGGTCGTCCACTGGTTCCAGACGCGCAACGAATGGCGAAAGGAGATAAACCAAATGCGCCACCCAGTACATCGGATAAAGACGCAGGAATCGTGCGCGATACCACGCACCCCACGCTATCGCACCGGACTCGGCTCGGTGCATGGTCGATTGCATCAGCGTCCAACCGCTCAGGATGATGAAAACACCAACGGCATGGAACCCGAGTCCTGAAACTTTCAACCAAACAAATCTAAGCATCGTCAGCACGCCCGTGGCGGGGTTGGTCCAGTCGGGCGGCGGGAGAACGCCGTGTTGGAAGTACGTCGTGAAAAAATGGAAGTAAGCGACGACAAGAATCGCGAGCCCCTTTGAGATGTCGATCCAAAGGAGCCGTTTCATCGCATCGGCTTAACAGGCTGAGATGGTCCAGGTCAAGGTCTACGCTGGTCCAACTCGGCTTCTGACACAGACGCCCTACAAATTAAAAGCGCTGCGCAATTGACCGGGGTAACACGGTTCGCTAGACCGACATGGTGCTCACTGAAGCCAGACTTGAATGCGAGCGTTTGTGTATCGTAATCGCGACGATCGTCGTAAACGTCGTCGCGGTTTCGCTTTTAACATTCGCGCCATGGTCGGACTGGCGTACGGGCGCAGCGCTCAACATTGTCGATAATTGTCTTCTCGTTGGCTTTGCACTCGTTAGACAGGACGCATTGCTCGGTCGGTTTCTCCTATTTGGAATCGTTGTCGGCTTCGCTGAGCTTCCGGCTGATGCGTGGCTGGTCGATTACACGCACACACTGGACTACTCGATTGGCGGCGGTCCACTGATCTGGCGGTCGCCACTCTGGATGCCTTTTGCCTGGGAAGTTGTGGCGGTGCAATTCGGATATATCGGACTGCGATTGTGGGAACGGTTCGGCAAGGTCGGCCTGCTCATGATCGGCCTGGTCGGCGCAATCAATATTCCGTTCTACGAGGAGATGGCGCGCAGAATTCATTGGTGGCAATACGGCGATTGCCGGATGATTTCGTTTACGCCGTGGTACATCATTCTCGGCGAGTTCGGGATTGCTCTTGCCTTCGCGTTGCTGGCGCGAACGCTGCGACGCGGTTCGTGGCGGAAAGCCGTTGTGGCTGGAATCGGTGGCGGATTTTCGATCTTTGTTTGCTACGCCCTGGCGTTTTGGATTACGGATCGATTGATCACGTAGGGCAAATCCTGTTTCAAAACCAGCAGGCGCGAGGGAACACTTGATCGCGACCGGCTTTTGCATTGGCGAGGAAAATGTTCATTGAGCTGGGAGCCATTTTGACGTTCAAGGACGAACCAATCAAAAGTTTATGAATCGGTACAACATGCGCTAATACACGACAACCGAAGTTGCCAGATCTCCAGTCTCACTTGAGAGTACGGAGCGACTAAAACAAACGGTGACGCTCACCAACAAGGATATCCACGAGTCGCAGGGAGTATCGGAAGACCAAATCGAGATTCGTGCATCATGAAACTTTTCTATTTGCTCATTGTATTTCTCTGGCAACCGGCCCTCGCAGCGGTCCCGACACCTTCGCCATCACCACCGCTGAGTGAATCGGCATCTCCAGCTGCGACAATCACGCAATCAGTTTCCGAATTATCCGCGCAACGTGCTGCCACTGAACGGTCGAAGATATACTGGACCGGTGCTGCTTATGGCCGCTGGCTCGACCAAGTCGCAAAAGATTCAGGCAACGCTTTTCTTCAACGGCCGGTTTTCGATCGGGTTACCTGGATGCGTTTGCTTAGTTGTGTTGTTGCGCTCGCGTTATTGTCACTACTTACAGGTTGGTTTGTCTGGATAGTGAGACGGCGCGCCGGCGAGATTGAATCGACGCGATATCAGTCCTGGTTGGCACTGAGTGCAGCCGCAGTTCGCAAACCAGTCGCGCTTTTTCTTTGGATGTGCGGCGGCGCATTCGCGCTGTTACCGATCGCTGCTGGTATCATTTCCCGGCCCACTCGCATTTTTTGGGCGCGCGCCCTCACCGCGATCCTCTACGCCGGATGGATTATCGCGCTGCTATGGCTGGTTTTTCGTGCCATCCGTGCGGTAGAAAAGCGGATGCGCCTCTGGGCAGAGCGAACGCACAGCTTGCCCGGCAAAATCATTGTTCCAATCATTGGACACTCATTACGGCTCTCGGTGCCGTTGCTTGGGATCATTCTGTTGTTACCGCTGCTCAAACTTCCCGAAAACTGGACCTGGGTGACGCAGAAAGGCGTCGGCATTCTGTTCATCATCACGCTTTCGTTTCTGATCGTTCACGGCATCAACGCGATGCAGGCTGCACTGTTGAACCAACAGCGATTGGACCTGCCGGACAATCTTCCCGCGCGGCGGATTTACACCCAGGTATCGGTGATTCGCAAGATTATCATTACTGCCGTCGTAATCATTGCGACCGGTTCGGTGCTGATGCTTTTCGATCCGGTGCGGCAGTTCGGCACCAGCATTTTGGCTTCGGCTGGAATTGCAGGGATCGTGATCGGCTTCGCCGCGCAACGGACCCTCGGGAATGTGCTTGCCGGAATTCAGATCGCGCTAACGCAACCGCTGCTCATCGATGACATCGTGGTTGTCGAAGGCGAGTTTGGCCAGATCGAAGAAATCACTCTCACGTACGTAACGGTGAGGACGTGGGACCTGCGCCGGATGATTTTGCCGATCACTTATTTTGTCGAAAAGCCGTTTCAAAACTGGAGTCGCGTTTCTACCGACCTGCTCGGCGCGGTTGTTCTGTACCTCGATTATCAAGCGCCCATTGGCGAATTGCGCAAGGAATTGAAGCGGCTTGTCGAAAACAATCCGAAGTGGGATCGGAAAGTTTGTGGGTTGCAGGTCACGGACACCAAGCAAACAACAATCGAAGTACGCGCTCTGGTCAGCAGCACGGACCCTGGTAAACTTTCCGATCTTCGTTGCGAGGTCCGCGAGGGGCTCATTGAATTTCTGTGTCGCAATTATCCGGAAAGTCTTCCGCGGCAGCGCAGCGTCAGTGAGCCTCCGGACGAAGAGATTCAGGACCGGCGAAAACCAAAATCCGCTTCAACCGTACGGGGAAAAGAACACGAGCGCGGTCCCAAAGCTTCTGGCATCCACGCCGAACCAGATAGTGACGGTGCGGGAGGTTAGCTCATGCCTGATAAGGAAAAGAGGATGGGAAAGCTGCATCAAATCCAAAACCTTTTGCGGTTGAGCGTATCAGCTGGCTACCGCCGCTTGTTCGCTGCCCCGGGCCGGCGCAGGGCTCACTCTCAGTGCAAGAAACGCAGCGATAATCGCCAGTGCCCCCAGCAGCAGGAAAGCATCGGTGTGGGTGCCAGTTCGTGCGTTCAATACGCCGATAAGCGCTGGTCCCGCGAAACCACCGACATTCGCGATCATGGTCACCAGAGCTATCCCGGCGGCCGCCGCCGGCCCGGTCAGGAACTGAGTCGGCGTCGACCAAAACGGCCATAACTCGCGCAGTGTCCCAGTGGAACAAGCGCCAGCGCAATAATCGCCAACACAGGCTGACGCAGGAGGGCGCAGCCTATAAGGCCTACACCCATCACTAACAGCGGTACGGCTATGTGTATAGCTCGCTCGCCTGTGCGATCGGAATGATAGCTGTTTAAAAGCATGCCCAGGATTGTTATCGCACTAATCGCACCCAGGACCAGACCTACCTTGAAGTTACTAAGCCCGGTAAGTGACTTGATAATGAGCGGCGCCCAGAAGGAATACCCATAGAATCCAGCTGCGACCAGAAGAAAGATGATCCCCAATTTCCAGACAGTGCCATCGGTTAGAGCTACGCGTATATCAGGCCTAAGGAGGCAAGCCTTTCGCTCGGTTGCAAGTGTTTCTACCAGCCAGTCGCGTTCTGCTGGAGCCAGCCAGTGTGTTGTTTCGGGCCGATCGTTCAGGTAAAAGATCACGCTGCCGCCCAGGACTACGGCCGGTAGACCTTCGAGAAAGAACAACCACTGCCAGCCCTTGAGCCCATAAATACCATCTAACCCAAGCAGCGCTCCGGATAATGGTCCTCCTATCAGCCCTGTCACCGGGACAGCCGTCATAAAGGCTGCAATCGCTCGCGCACGGTGTGCTGCAGGATACCACAGGCTTAAATAGTAAATCACTCCGGGAAAGAAACCGGCTTCGGCCACTCCAAGAAGGAATCGTAGGAGGTAGAAGAGCGGAGGCGTGCGTACGAACATCAATCCCGCCGAAATCACCCCCCATGTTATCATGATGCGCGCGATCCAAAGCCGAGCTCCAACTCGTTCCAGGATGACATTGCTTGGAATCTCAAACAGACAATACCCGAGAAAGAAAATACCCGAGCCAAAACCAAACACTGTCGAGCTAAACCCGAGATCGGTGTTCATTTGCAACCCGGCAAAACCGACATTCACCCGGTCCAGCCAAGCGATAACGTAAAGCAGGAAGAGGAATGGAATAAGCCGCCAGGTCACCTTGCGCAGCGTGATCACAGGTAACTCATCTGCGCGCACGTCCACTGATGCCTTTGAGTTGGATTTGTTGTCAAAGCTCTTCATGCTTCAGAACAGATTAGAAGCCATCTCATAAGTCGCGGCAACGGCCTGAGGGCAGGCGGTCTCCAGCATTGATCGTCGACGCATGCCATGGAGCCGGGGCTTCCCTCGGCCCGTGAGCAATGTGATCGAAGATACTTATGAGATGACTTATAGGCAGACGACAACCGTAATGGAAGTGGTGGATTTTTGCTTGCCATACGCTTGCGTTTTCGATTACAGAGCGGGCGACCAAGCAGACCAAATGATATTCAAAAGGACAATCGTACTCTTCATTGGAATTATTATCGGCACGATGGCGGTTCGCGGAAACGTACCGATCATCGTCGAGACCGGCGCTGGCAAGCGGGCGGTAATGAAACTATGTAGCGATGCAAGCGATCAGCTGAGAAATGGCGATGTTGCAAGCGCAAAGCGCAATGTGGAAGCGGCACTTCGCATCGATCCGAAATTGTGGCCAGCGCTCTACATTCGCGCGCAGATTTTTAGAATGGAGGGCAAATACGAACTTGCCATTCAGGATTGCAATGAAGCGCTTCGCCTATATCCGGGCTTCGTCGAGGCGGCCCTATTGCGTGCCAGCATTAATGTGCGCCTGGGTAAATACGCGGAAGCGTCGAAGGAGTTTAGTTATCTCGTCTCGATTCACCCTCGGCAGGTTACCCTGGCAAGAGCATTGAGCGATCGCGCGTGGTTCCAGGCGACGTGTCCAAACGCATCGTTTCGCAATGGCCAACAGGCAGTCAAAGATGCCAAGGCGGCTTGCAGCATCATGCAGTGGAAGGATGAGGACATGATCGATACGCTTGCCGCGGCTTACGCCGAGACAGGGGACTTTGAGTCCGCTGCACGGTATGCAGCGCAAGCTTTAGCTGTGAAAGGAATCTCAGCCCAAGACGCTAAGGTTTTTCGCGAGCACTTGGCTTTGTTTCAACAGCGCAAGCGGATTCCCGTTTCGCAATAACATCGGTCAATATTCAATAGCGCAGAGGGCAGTTGAATTACCCGCCGTTAGCAGGTGCGTCCCCGAAAACGAGAATCCAAGTGTGATTATCGTCGCTACTTGCCAATGAGAATCAAAATGCCAGCTGCCAGCGCCAGAATCCCCATTACGATTGTCGGGATGGTGATGTGGAATAGTAAAGTGATTCCGGCAAGAATCAGGTAGATAGCTAGCAGGAGCATTCCGAGGTTTTTAGTGATGTTCATGGCGCCTTTCTGAGGCCAAGCCGTGGTTTTTGCACGCCTAAAATTACGCGCTACAAAATCATTTACGGATTCCTGCTGGATGGGACCAGAATCGCGTCACTCATGCCGTGTAGAAACTTTTTGTCTGCTGGCGCGATCGTTGCGAGCGCACCACGTAGTCTCACACGATCCGCTTCGACGAAATAGTAAGGACAAGAACGCACACGCCCTTTCATTGTCTTTAACTGGCCAGAATCCGGATCCCAATACCGATGACCAAACAAGCTGCCTTTGTGAAAGCGTTGCATGATCGTCGGCGATGATTCGAATGTCGCGAGCGCATGCTCGATTCGTTTTTCCCATTCTGCGTGCGGAAGGTCCGCGCCGAGCGCAATGCCGCGGCTGCCCCAGCCGAGCGGCGAAAATCCGCTCACTTTCAGGAGAAGATCGCGATCTTTCTGACTGAACTTCGCGGCTTCGCGCCAGTCATGAATCTCCAGGCGTGGTATGACCGCGTGCTGAGGCAAAGGCGTTGGATCGAGGAGCCACGAGTAGGGGATCACTTCCTGTAGCTTGCTGAAATACTTCTCGCCCAATTCGCGTCGCCAAAACTCGCGCAGCGGCTGCATCCAAAAAAGCTAAACGGCGCGTCCGTTCTGCGGCTCGTAATTCTCGGCGGCTACAACCTGCCAGCTGTAGCCTAGGTCGTTGACCACGGCCGGCGATTTCTTGTCATTTAAGCCGCGGTCAGCGCCCGCGGCTATAACGGGATTCCGTGAAGGCGCGTTACCCAACTTTGTTTGATTCAACCGCGCGGCGATCCATTCCATCTCTGGCCGATACGTGGCGGCCTCTTGCGAGATGACGATGTCGCCACCGTTTGGCAGCACAGTCCGAAATCCGTCCAGCATTCCGTCGGCACCGCCGATGATCTCGTTGTCGAATGTTGAATAAGTCTGGTTGAGCCAACCAGTCAGGCCGATTCCGCCCGGCACGGAATCGATCTCGGCGATGATATAGCCTTTTTCGGTCAGAATAAGATCGGGCCGAATCACCCGCGGTAAATCCTCCCGAATTTCTTTGCGCCTTGAAAACTCAATCAGTTCTTTGGGTTTACCGGCATCGAGATAACGAGCCACCCACGCAGGCTGCTTACCCTTAATGCTCAGCTGATACAGTTGATTACAAGCGCGCTGAAAAACGAACAGCCGATGTCCGAGTTGTTCCAGTTCAGTGACAAATCTTTTCTCGATCGGAAACGCATCAGGCGAGAGCAGCCAGGCCTTTTCCGCGAAAAGACCTTCTTTGGGAAAGGCGGCACGAATGGCGGTCAGTCTGTCATTTTGAGTATGCACTTGTGGCACGAAGCAAACGTCCAACGCTCAACCCGCCTCCGCAAACGCTACGGCGTGGCGGGCGCCGACCTCCAACGCCGAATGCAAGCATCTGAATTAAACACTGAGCGTTGGACGTTGAGCGTTGGGCGTTTGCGGCTCATCTTCCGGCCGCTATTTTCTTCAGCGCGAGCTTCACCAGTTCTTCCGCCGATTCCGCTTCGCCTTTCTCCTGGAGGTCGCGCACTGCCTTGTGAGCATCGATCTGTTTGTAGCCAAGCGCGATCAGCGCGAGCACGGCCTCGTTGGCTTGCTCCTGCTCCGGGGTCGGTGCATGCGCTGCACTCGCTGCTTCCCACGCTGCGGCCACCCCCAGCTTGTCTTTCAATTCCAGGACGATTCGCTCGGCCGTTTTCTTTCCGAGTCCGCTGATTTTTGAAATTGCCCCGACATCGGAGTTCACGACCGCGGCCTTGAAATTAGTCACGCTCATTCCGCTCAGCACTGCGAGCGCCAGCTTTGGTCCGATGCCGCTTACGTTGTTTACGAGTAATCGAAAAAGATCGCGCTCCGCGGACGTCATGAACCCATAAAGCACGTGCGCGTCTTCGCGTACCGCCAAATGCGTGAGAATGCGAATGGGCTGACCCGGCTCCGGCAGCCGGTCGTAGCTGGAAAGCGGGACAAAGACTTCGTAGCCGACGCCGCCGACATCGATGATTGCGTGCGTAGGCAAAGCGCTCACCAGTTTGCCATTGAGGAAAGTGATCATGGAGATCGTTGAAGCGATGAAGCGTTAAAGCGAGAGGATATGTTCTCTGTCATTCTGAGCGAAGCGAAGAATCTCTGATAATTTCTTGAGCCTCATATCAACAAACCGATGGCCAGAGATGTTTCGCTTCGCTGAACATGACAGAAGAAAAAGAGCCTTCAACGAGTCACTCCGGCTTCAGCACGAGCGTGAGATCAACTTGCTTGCCTTTCGCGATGTTGAAACCACGTGTGGAAGAAAATTTCCAGGCCTGGGGACGATTCGGAAAAAGCGTCTGGACAAGTGAAGTTGGTACAATCACGAAACGCGGGCCCGGCTTGGACATGAAATCGATTGCATTCTTTTTGTTAAGCCGCGTGAGAAAGCTTTGGACGCGACTGCGAAAATACCAGACCACGCTCGGTTCCTCGAATTCGACGGACGCAAATTGCATGTTCGGCTGCAA
>WNGF01015369.1_pt1 | contig 10127 bp, 8 predicted proteins | sample 5400641 | NCBI WGS metagenome assembly WNGF01 (sample SAMN13153371, study PRJNA577476) | soil metagenome | isolation source: 80 cm soil or saprolite under grassland replicate 2 | place: USA:California | collected 2016-06-15
TAATAATGAAATCGGCACTATTCAGCCGCTTGACGAGATCGGCGCGCTGGTACGTGACGAACGTGCCCGCGGCCGCCGGCACCTCTGGCTACACACGGATGCAGTTCAAGCTGCCGGCCGCATTCCTTTGAACGTCGACGCCCTTGGCTGCGACCTATTATCCCTTTCCGCTCATAAGCTGTATGCGCCCAAGGGAACGGGAGCGCTCTTCGTGCGACGCGGTGTGCGGCTGATATCTCAGAATGTTGGCGGGCATCAGGAGCGTGAGAAACGAGCCGGAACGGAAGGCGTACCTGGGATCGTTGCTTTCGGCGCGGCGTCGAAGTTTGCACGAGAAGAGATGGACGAGAGATCAAAGCACGACCGGCAACTTCGGGACATCTTTGAGGCCGGTGTAGCGGAGCACGTTGCAGACATCGTTTTCAATGGCAACCTCGCGAGGCGCTTGCCAAATCTTTCAAACGTCTCGTTTCGCTTCATCGAGGGTGAAGGTTTGTTGATTAGCCTGGACCTTCAGGGCATTGCGGTCTCAACCGGATCAGCTTGTTCTTCGGGAACGCTGGAGCCATCGCCGGTAATACGCGCGCTGGGGAAGGTGTTGCCGCAACTGGTGGAAAAGCTACGAGCGCTTTCACCGCTTAATAAAGTTTCGAGTTTCGAGTTTCAAGTTAATCCTTCAGAACTATAGTAGATGCCCTATTCTGAAGCTTTTAAAGATCATATCGCAAATCCGCGTAACGCCGGCGAGCTTCCAGACGCTAACGCTACCGGCGAAGAGACTAATCCTGTCTGCGGCGATCGGCTGCGCCTCTCGCTGCAAGTGCGCGAAGGTCGCATCGAAGCTGCAGGTTTCCTCGCCTACGGCTGTCCGCCAACGCTTGTCTGTGGTTCGATTTTGACGGAATTGATTACCGGAAAAACCATTGAAGAAGTGGGGAACCTCAAGCGTAAAGATTTGCTTGATGCACTTGGTGGCCTGCCCTCAAGGAAACAACACGCGGCAGCCCTGGCGATTGAAACGTTGCGAAGAGCGCTCTCAAGCGGCAGGGCAAGCTCACCTTCCCAACCTGAGAGATTCCCTCGTTAACTCACTAGCTCCGCTTGAAAGGCCTTCAATCAGAATTCAGAACTCAACTGTGATTAGCTCATGGTGGGGAAAGCGGGCTTGCCCCCGCTGTGGGGGGTAGACTAACAGCCTGGCGGCTGAACTCTAAACGATGCCGGTCACGGATTCACCAGACGTGGGCGCGATAGTTGAGGGGACGCCAACGGGCGCTGGTGGTATTCAGGACCGCAGTATTTCTTAGGCTCAGTACCCAGCACAAAAGTCCTTGTCCGTATCACTGGACACGTTTCCACGGCAATCAATCCCGTCGTCGGATCGATGTCGAGAGTAATTGTTCCTTCCAGACGTCCGCTCTGATCGCTTCGCAGCTCAGATCTCGGCGCCTTCGCACGCGGCGACGAGGTTGGCGATGGCTCAACCAGCATTGGCGGCAATGTTTCATCCGGCGCTGGTGGGGGCAGTTCGTCTGTTTCCGGCGAGGCTTCGGTTTCCAGCTCCGAACTCGAAGCTCCCTGCGGCGAAGTGCCGTTAATGAACAGCTCGACCCGTTTGTCCGGATCTTGCTCTGACGCCGGTCCCCCGGTTTTTGCGTCTATGGCAACTTGTTCAATTCCCGCCGGCATTTGCCAGTCGCCTTGCCACTCCGGATGTTCCTCTAAAGCCACGTCCATGAAATCCGTCCAGATTGGCAAAGCGGAGTTTGCTCCGGTCAGGCCAAGCTGCGAACCATCGTCAAAGCCAACCCACACCACACAAACTAGATTTGGCGTGAAACCGGCAAACCATCCGTCGCGAGAAGTTCCAGTCTTTCCGGCTACATTTGCTTTGAAGCCACGCGCCCTCACTTTCGCCGCCGTACCACGATTGACCACGTCCTTCATAAACGAAGTCATCACATAAGCAACATCGGGTCGCAGCATTTCGTTCTTTTGCGGGGTTGGCGCTGCGATGGTCACGCCATTTCCTGTTGTAATGCGGTTGATGGCAATCGGCGTAGTTCGCGTTCCCAAGGTCGCGAATCCGGTATAGGCCGAGGCAACTTGTAACGGCGTAGCTTCACTAGTTCCAAGCGCCATCGCCGGATAGGCGCGTGTTGGTTTCGGCAATCCTGCTTTCGCGGCGAGGTTCATCACCCGCCCGATAGTGACCTCCATCGCCACGTCCACTGTCACCACGTTCAGGCTATGAACCAGCCCATCTCGCAGAGTTACGGGAGCATGGCTATAGGTGTCGCCAAAATTTCCCGGCGAGTATTCCTGGTTATCGAAAGTGAACGTCTTCGGCTCGTCGATGTATGTCGTTGCAGGGGTAATCACACGCGGGACCGGATCGTATGCCGTGTTCAGCGCGGTCGCGTAGACGAAAGGTTTGAAAACCGAACCTGGCTGACGAAATGCATCCGAGACGCGATTGAGTTGACTTTTCGCATAGTCGCGCCCGCCAACCATCGCCACTATCTCGCCGGTTTGGGCGTTCATGGCGACCAGCGCTGCCTGAAGCGTGCCCGGCTGAAAACGCTTTGCTTGAACCTTGTCGAGCGCCGCAAGCTGTTTGGTCACGGCCGCGTATGCCGCCCTTTGCAAATCGAGATCAATTGTAGTGTAGATGCGCAGATGTTCCGCTGCTCCTGGGCCAGCGATGATGTCGCCTAACTGAGCCTGAACATAGTCGGCAAAATAGGGCGCATCCGACACGTCAATACGGCCCCTGGTCGCAGCAATCTGCAGCGGGACTTGCTTTGCCTGGTTAGCTTGCTCGCCGGAAATTGCTCCTGTTTCCGCCATACTGTCCAAAACTTGATTGCGCCGCGCCGTGGCAGTGTTTATGTCATGGTAGGGGTTGTAACGATTCGGACTTCGGATCAGCCCTGCCAGAAAGGCCGACTCAGGCAGCGTCAAATTGGTTACGTCTTTGTTGAAATATGCATCAGCAGCTTCGCCAAAACCGTTTATCGAGAACCCCGCCTGTTGCCCCAAATAGGCCTGATTGCAGTAAATTTCGAATATTTTTTCCTTCGACAGGCGCGTCTCGAGGATGACCGACATATAGGCTTCCGCGATCTTGCGCTTCGGAGTTTTCGCGGGCGACAGAAATAAGTTTTTGACTAACTGTTGCGTGATGCTTGAACCACCCTGGCGGGCGATTGGGGAATTCGGGTCCGTGTCGTAGCGACGTACCAGCGCGCGCAGGATGCCCCGAAAGTTTACGCCGTAGTGTTCGAAGAACGCGCGATCTTCAGTGACAGTAATTGCCTTCACTAAATCCGGCGGCAGGTCGTTGAAGCCAATTATTTTACGTTTTGCCCGCTCGCGCCCGGTCACTGAGCTGATCAGTTCGGGTTCAAGCCAGGCTTTGTCCAGATGATTTTTATTATTGAGATCAGTGAGCGAGCTGATTGTTTTCCCATTGCGCGAAAATTGAACTCGCACACTTTGAAACTGACGCAGGCCATCCACAACTATGTTGCCACTGGGCTTAATCTCAACGTTTCCGTCACCAAATGAATAGCGACCACGCGCTTCATCTGCTTGTTGGGTCTTCTCGACGTAGCCGGCATGTTTGAGCAACTCAATGAGACGTTCCGGCGTGAGCGTTTGCCCCACGCGAAGTTGTTTGGGAGCGGCGTAGATTCCCGCGGAACGAGTGAACACTTCGCCCTTCAGCAGGTTGTCAATCCGGCCAGAGAATATTGTCCAGTAGTAGATCAGAGACCCGGTTATTACCGTGGCCACAAGAAGTAAAGGAATAATTACCGGCGGACTGATGAGCCGGCGAGCAAGGCGCCGCCCAAAAGTAATTTGCGGTTCGGTATAAGCAACAATGCGCGTCTGGGACCTTGGGTCCCTTTTCAACCGCTTCCCAGCAGCGGGTTCTACTTCCGGTGGGTATCTTACTGGCATAAAAGACAGGCGATAGACAATTGGGGGTCTGGAGTCGCAGTCCGTGGTCAGTCGTCCATCCTCGTAAATTAAATGCTAACCTCTGGAAACAAGCGTGTCCACTCAAGAGGCTTTGCCGCTGCCTCTTTGGGGTGCGCTGACCCGTCATCGCACTCCAAATTTGACACCTGTTGTTCCTTTAGTTAACGTCCAGCCGCATACAAATTTCGCCGGCGTTTTGATGCAATTTCTAATGTATGAGTTTAACGCCTACTGGCAGACGCTTGTTTGCCGGTAATCATCGCCGAATTCTTTTCGCCCTGGCCGCAGTGTCAATTGCGATAGGGTTTGGGACAGCCGCGTTCCATCTAATTGAGGGCTGGTCGATACTTGATAGTCTTTACGTTGCAGCGCAGACGGTAACTACCGTAGGGTATGGCGACTTGACGCCAGCCACGAGAAACGGCCGCATTTTTTCTACAGTTTTCATGCTGACCGGCGTCGGCGTCGTGCTTTATGCGCTTACCACAACGGTGCAAGCGATCGTTCAATCAGAACTGGTCGCAACGTTTGGCCAGCGCCGCCAGACACGAAAAATGAGTAAACTGCGAAACCACTTCATCATCTGCGGTGCCGGACGTGTGGGCTCACATTTGGTGCGCGGCCTTTTGGGCAGCGCCGAAACCTTCATCGTTATCGAAAGGGATCCACAGAAAGTTGCGGAGCTGACCGAACTCGGGGTAATCGTGCTGGTGCGCGACGCGACGTTGGAAGAGAGCCTGCACGAAGCGGGCGTAGAGCATGCACGCGGGCTTGCCGCATGTCTGCCCGACGACGCAGATAATGTTTACGTAGTGCTTACGGCGCGCGATTTGAATCCGCGTTTGCACATCGTCGCCCGAGCTGCTGAGGAGCAAGCGGAAGCGAAACTCATTCGCGCCGGCGCCAATCGAGTGGTTGCACCAACGATCATCGGCGGTCATCGCATGGCGATGGCCCTGACAAAGCCTGCGGTCCACGACTTTCTCGGTTCGATTACAGCTAACAAGTTGGAGCTGGCATTTGAGCAACTTGAAGTCGGGCCTTCTTCAACTCTGGCAGGACATAAGCTAAGTGAAACAAATATTCGCTCCGATTTAGACATTGTGGTCGTTAGTATTCGGCGAAGCAATGGTCAGATCCTTTTCAATCCGAGCGGCGAGGCAACAATTGAAAGCGGCGACATTCTGATTGCCATCGGACATGCGGAGTCGCTCATGAAATTGACGGCCCTGGCCAAAGGCCAGAGTCTGGAGTCTAGAGTCCGGAGTCTGGAGTCCGGAGTCGGGAAGGGTCTTGACTAATTCACGGTCTCCAGTTTTTCGGCTCCAGGCTCCAGACTCCAGACTTGTTAAGATGAGAATCCTTGTTACCGGTGGCAGTGGTTATTTGGGCACCCATGTCCGCCGGTTTTTTGCTGCTGACGATTTTTCCCGTCGTTCCGGCCACGACATTCTGAGCGAAGACGTTGAACAGGTCGCGAACTACGAAGCCGTCATTCACCTCGCAGCTCACCTGGAGAAAGATCCTGCCGGTGCGGAGCTTTGTTTTCGCACGAACTCCGAGGGTGCAGCTAATGTAATAAAACATCTCAGGCCTGGATCGACCTTCATTTACGCGTCTACCAAGGACGTTTACGGCTCGAATGCAGAGACCTACGTTGAGGTCCCGGAGACTTGCCCGACTGATTACGCCGGACAGACGGCACTGGAATGGTCGAAGCTAATCGGTGAGCGCTATGTAGAATACTACGCGCGCCAGCGAAATGTTCGAACCTGCATATTCCGAATGTCTGCGGTCTACGCTCGACCGTCAGACGGAAACGAAAACGGCTTCGTGACGCATTATGTGGAATCGATCAAGCGTGGTTGGCCCATTCGGCTGCCTTTAGCTGGTCATCCGGTTCGCGACATCTTGCACGTAGACGACTTCTCGCGGGCGTGCCGCGCCTTTATTGATTCATCTCTGCCCTTTGGTTTGTATAATCTCGGGGGCGGTAAAGAGAACGCAGCAAGTCTTTTGGAATTGGTGAACACTGTTGCCAGGATGATTCAGCTTGAACCGCAGATCGTCAACGACGACTCATTGCCGCACCCGGTCCCGGTTAACTACGTTTCTGATTTGAGCCGCATTCAGCAACAATTAGGCTGGCGGCCGGAGATAGGAATCGAAGAAGGACTTCGTTCGTTGTTGTAACCGCGTGTGCATAAAAGGGGATTTTTCCAATTGTCATTTTTTATTTTTCATTCGCAAATTCAATTTGGAAGTGCAACGTAAGTGTTCTCTCTTAGAGGTTATCCCATTAACACCTGGCTTCAGCCAGGTGATTGGAGGGCCGTTCACCTGGCTGAAGCCAGGTGTTAAGAAAAGTACCGCAACCTTTCCGACTGAATATGCAGTTGCACTTCAAACTTGAATCCACCCATTTGCAAGACCTTATCGGTTAGAGGAAACCAGCTCATAAATGATAGATGAGAAATAATGAGAAATTTCAAATGAGAAATGGAAAATCTTTTCGTACCACGTCGCGAATGCCTGAACAGATGCCGGAGAATATCGAACGTATAGTGGTTCGTGGGACCAACTGGGTCGGCGATGCGGTCATGACAATACCTGCGCTGCGTGAAATCCGGCGCCTCTTCCCTTCAGCGCAGATCACGCTCGCCAGTCGCTCCTGGGCCAAAGGCTTGTTCGCCGGCGCTGAGTTTATCGACGAGTTGCAGATTCATGAAGGCAGCGGGCTGCGTTCAGTTGTGCAGCAGGTACGCCAGTGGCGCAAACAGAATTTTGACCTCGCTGTTCTCTTGCCAAATTCTCTTGAGACGGCGCTGGTTGCTTCACTAGCGCGGGTGCCGTTGAGAATTGGGTATGCAACCGATGGCCGGCAGGCGCTGCTTACTCACCCTCTGGAAGTGCCCGAATGGCGCAACTCCAAACACGAGGTTTTCTATTACCTAAAAATCGTGGCAGAACTCGAATGGCTCATCAAGCGTGAGCAAACTTTTCTAAATACACAACCCGATGGCTCGCTTGAGATCTCGATTGGTCGTCAGGCAGCAGCGCGAGACTTTCTGCGCGCCCGCGGAGTTAAGAGCATCAGCGATGGCCGCGCACTGGTGGCACTTTGTCCCGGCTCAATTAACAGTCGAGCCAAGCGTTGGCCAGTAGAACGCTATGCGGCCCTTGGCGACAGACTAATCGATGAACTGCAGGCAGAAGTTGTCCTCATTGGATCCGTTGCCGAAGTAGAAGTGTCCCTTGAAGTCAGCCGGCAGATGCGCAACCAGTCGGTGGTGTTAACCGGCCAAACTGATCTCGCGGAACTTGTTGCGATTCTGAGTCAAGTCGACCTTCTTATTACCAATGACACCGGTCCCGCCCACATCGCGTCAGCCCTTGGTCGGGCGACGCTGGTGATCTTCGGCCCCACGAATCCACTTACTACGCGACCGTTTTCGCCACTCGGAGAGATTTTGCGCCAGCCACCGGATTGCGCACCGTGCATGTTGCGCGATTGCCCCATCGATCACCGCTGCATGACGGCGATCTCGCCGAACGAGGTCTTCGAACGCGCGCGTGTGAGCCTTTCCGCACATCGGATGGCGCCGAATGCACTGATTGGTCGGGACCTCGGTTGTCACCATTAGCGTATGAAGCAACGAGCAGTTTTCATTGACCGCGACGGCACGCTCTCAGAAGAGGTCGGTTACATCAACCACCCTTCTCGGTTTAGCTTGTTCCCCTACGCAGCTCCCGCGATCAGATACTTAAACGAAAATGGCTGGCTGGCGATTGTGATTACGAACCAGGCAGGTGTGGCCCGCGGATATTTTTCCGAGGACATGATTCAAACTGTCCACGAACGGATGGAGCGGGAGCTCGAAAGCAACGGCGCCAAACTGGATGCGATCTACTATTGCGCGCATCATCCATCCGTGGGCGAGCCTCCCTACCGTCTCGATTGCGATTGCCGCAAGCCAAAACCCGGGCTGATTTCGCGCGCAGCGGAGGATTTTGATATCGACGCTGAAGCTAGTTGGATGGTGGGAGACCGCTATAGCGATATCGAGCTTGCCAGAAATGCCGGGCTGAAATCTATGTTTGTCCTGAGCGGCTATGGGCGCGGCGAATGGGAACACCAACGCGCGAGCTGGATCGAAAAACCAGATTTGGTAACCGAGAATTTATTGCAAGCGGTGCGCCAGATTGTTTCAGACTCTTTGAAGTGCGCCGACCTGTCGGTGCCTTAGTCGCTAAGACCTGTAGCAGGATTCGTTAGCTCCATGAGTTCAGCGCAGGAAAGTGACGCCCGGAAGCCGCTGTCCCCAAGCGGCGACTGGTCGTCGCACTCCAAAATTGGGAGGAAGATTTGACCGTCGAACGAACATTATCGCAGGAGCGTCTGATAAATATTGTTAGACGCTTTCCGCAACGCCACATTCTGGTTGTTGGAGATTCCGTTGCCGACCAGTTTGTTTACGGCGCTATCGGACGAGTGTCGCGCGAGTGATTGTAGCGGCGTGTTGACCTCGCCGGCACTACGAACCACCACAAAGGTTCGAATACTCGCGGGGCAGTTACACTCCACGCGCCAACAGGTAATCAGAATCGACTATGAAGGCGAAACTCTAAGCGATCCCGAACTGCGCGCGCGGCTGCGCGAACGCGTCATCGCGCAGGCACAAACCGCCGATGCCCTGATCATCTCTGATTACAATTACGGTGTTGCCAACTCCGAGATGGCTTCCTTCACCCGCGAAGCCGCAGCGGCGCGAAAGATTCCAGTGTTGGCAGACTCGCGTTTTCACCTCTCAAATTTCACTGGGTTTACTTCCGCCACTCCGAACCAGGATGAAGTTGAGAAACTGCTTGGCAAGGAGATCATGCAGAAGGATGAATTGGAAAGAGCGGGGGAAGCGTTGCGCGAGCGTCTGCGTTATCGCGCTTTGCTCGTCACGCGTGGCAGCAACGGAATGATGCTGCTTGAGGACGGCGTGCCGGCGGTTCACCTCGATGCAGTTGGCGCCCATGAGCCGGTGGACGTCACCGGCGCGGGCGACACTGTCATGGCCGCTTACACGCTCGCGCTATCCTCCGACTCGTCTTTCCCGGAGGCGGCGCGCTTGGCGAATTACGCCGGAGGGCTTGTCGTGATGAAGCGTGGCACGGCGTCGGTGACGCGCGAAGAGCTTGAGAACTCCGTATTGCATTCCGAATTGACCTCGACCGATGACTAACTTTCCGCCAGAACAGCTCAAAGCAACTTCGCCGATCCTTGAGCGCGAAGCGCTAATCACCCGAATAACCGAGGAAAAGGCAAAAGGTTCGCGTATTGTTCTCGCCAACGGCTGCTTCGACGTTTTGCACGCTGGCCATATTCGGTACCTCAAGGGTGCGAGTGCTCTGGGTGACCTGCTGGTGGTAGGAGTCAATTCCGACGAGCAGGTCAGTAGGCTGAAAGGGGCAGGGCGGCCGATCTTACCTGAACGTGATCGCGCCGAGCTGGTCGCGTCGTTGGCGGCGGTGGACTTAGTAACGATATTTGACGAACCTACGGTGACAGAATTGCTGCTGGCGGTAAGACCCGAGGTACATGCCAAAGGCACGGATTACACTGAGGAAACTGTCCCGGAGCGCGATGTGGTACGATCTTATGGCGGCGCTGTCCGAATTGTCGGAGATCCAAAAGATCATTCAACTTCGGAACTGATGAGAAAAGTGAGCAGTGAGCAGGAAAATTGAAGAATGTGGGCAGTGGGCAGTCGGCTGCGGGCAACAGAATCAGCTTTCAGCGCAACTTGTTTTTCTCTTACAGTACGCATCTATCGAGCGGCCGATGCCGCGTCGGCGGCTCACAGCACGAGACCAACGGCTTACTGCCCACCGCTCACCCACTGCCCATTGTTTTAGATGATGCAAATCCTTATTGTAAAACTTGGCAGCATCGGTGACATCGTCCACACCTTACCAGCCTTGGCGGCCATCCGGAAGGCGTTGCCTCAAGCCGAAATCTCCTGGGTAGTCGAACATCGCGCTGCAGAAATTTTAAGAGACAACCCACTTCTGGATCGTCTCATCGAAGTCGACACGAAGGCCTTGAGGCGCGGGTTGATGTCTGGGGAGACGCTGCGGGCACCGCGCCA
>WNGF01010967.1_pt1 | contig 10125 bp, 12 predicted proteins | sample 5400641 | NCBI WGS metagenome assembly WNGF01 (sample SAMN13153371, study PRJNA577476) | soil metagenome | isolation source: 80 cm soil or saprolite under grassland replicate 2 | place: USA:California | collected 2016-06-15
CGGCTTCTCCGGCGTCCCGCCTCCCGGTCCGGCGATTCCGGTAATCGCCAACGCTGCCGTCGTTCCCAGCTTTCGCCTCACGCCGGATGCCATCTCCGCCGCGACCTCGACACTCACAGCGCCGTGCGCATTCAATGTTTCAGCGCGCACATCCAACAGCTCGCGCTTGACTGCGTTGTTGTACGCAATGACTCCGCCAAAAAAGACGTCGCTCGATCCCGGGACAGACGTCAACCGCTGACCGAGCATTCCGCCGGTACAGCTTTCGGCCACAGCGAGCGTAGCGCCACGATCCCGACAAAGATCCAGCACCGCGGCGGCCAGATCGGTTTCGCCTTCACCGTACACGTACGGCGCGATGTGCTCGCGCAGTTTCAGGGCGCACCTGTCCAGGCTTCGGTCGGCGGCGGCACGAGATGCGCCGCGGACGGTGAGACGCAGGTCCGCGCCGTACGCCGACGGCAGATACGCCAGACTCACGGGTGCTTCCACCGGAATGTCGCGCAGCGGATCGTTGCCGAGGAGCTCGGCGATCGCAGATTCGCCGATGCCGGTCGTCCTGACCGTTTTGGAAAGAACCACCCGGTCGGCGGCGCTGTCCTCGAGAATCGGAAGCAGCACTTCACCGAGCATTCCACGCATCTCCCGCGGAACGCCCGGCAGCATGGCGACAAACTTTCCACCGGCGTCTTCGATCAGGATTCCGGGCGCGCTGCCGTGCCGGTTCACGAGGATGCGCGAGCCTTCGGGAATTTCCGCCTGGACGCGATTGGGGGCGGGAAACGGCCGTCCGGGAAAAAGTGTCGCCCATCGGTTCGCGATTCCGTCGAGAACCGCCTGATCGAAAACCATACGGCGTCCAAACAGCTCGGCGATCGCCGGTTTCGTGAGATCATCGCTGGTCGGGCCCAGGCCGCCGGTAGTAATCACCGCGCCAGTGCGGTTCAACGCTTCCTGAACGGCCGCCCTGATCTCACGCGCTTTATCGGAAACGGTCGTGTGCCGCACCATTTCGAGTCCGATCTTGCCGAGCTCGCGGGAGATGTAGGCGGCGTTGCTGTTGACGGTGAATCCGAGCAGCAGCTCGTCGCCGATCGTGACGAGCTCGATCTTGCTCCCCTTCACCGGGCGAAGAGGCTCCCGTAGCGCCACATGTAGAGAGCGAGTGAGTACAAGGTTAGAAATACCGCGGCGGCCATCGTGACGACTCCAACGAGTCCGTTGAAATACGCGAAGGCGGTCCAGGCGGAATTCGTCCATCCTTCGCGGGCGGCGAGCAGGGCGGCAAAAAACCAGAAGTACGCCGCGCCGACCCAGGTGCACTGGAAACCGGTCTTCCATTTCGCGGGACCGATCGCGCCGATGACAACGCCCTTCCACGCCGCGAATTGACGGAAGAGCGTCATGAAGACTTCGCGCCCGATGATGACCGTCACGATCCACCAAGGAAGCCAAATACGCGCGAAGGGCGTCACAAATGGCATCGTCGACGCCTCGGACGTCATCGAGAAGCTCGGGGCGAAGCGGTCGCCCGTCGGCGCCATGAGAACGAACATCGGGATGAGCGTCGCGAAGAGGAGAAGCTTGTCGGCGAGCGGATCGAGAATCTGTCCGATGTCGGTAACGAGACCGCGGGTGCGGGCGAGCTTGCCGTCGTAGTAATCAGTCACAGCGGCGAAGATGTAAAGCACGAACGCGGCGAGCCGCGCTCCCGGTGACTCGATGAACGGCAGCGCAGCGATGAACGGAGCCGCGAGGATGCGGCCGGCCGTTATCGTGTTCGGAAGGTTGATCGCCATGCGCTACGCGAGCGCTTTGAGAACCAGCTTGCTTACCGCTTTCAAAGTGTCGAAGACGCCGTCACCGTTGACCGCGACCGCCTCGAAGTAGGGGGCGCGCTCGACCCACTCTCCCGTCGGCAGCTGCTCGACGAGGTTCTGCCCGGCGTGGTACGGATCGGGGGTCGTACGGAATTTGACCGGGTCTTCCACTTCCCAGCCGGGATTGAGCGCTGGCTGCAGGTCAGAGACCGGCGCGATATTCGGAAGGTCCCGCTTATTGTACTGGATCACGAACGGCATTTTCGTGAGATCGTAGCCGTATTCGGCCATGTTGTCGTAAAGATTCTGCATCGATTCGAGGTTGGCTTCCATCCGCTCAGCCTGCGAGTCGGCGACGAATACGATTCCGTCCACGTTCTTCAGGATCAGCTTGCGGCTGGCGTTGTAGTAGACCTGTCCGGGCACCGTATAGAGGTGGAATCGGGTCTTGAAACCGCGGATCGTGCCGAGGTCGACGGGCAGAAAATCGAAGAAGAGCGTGCGCTCTGTTTCCGTCGCCAGAGAGATCAGCTTTCCCCGCGTTTCCGGTTTGACCTTGCCGTACACGTGCTCCAGGTTCGTCGTTTTTCCGCCGAGGCCGGGGCCGTAGTAGACGATTTTGCAGTTGATCTCGCGCGACGCATAATTGATCATCGACATATGCTCTTCCTCACCAGTCGAAGAGTTTGTCGATTTCTTCTTCCGCGCCCTGAAGCAGCTTTCCATTTCCGGAGACGGAGCTGCGGGCGTGAGACAGCGCGTGGTCGAGCAGCGACGTCAGCTCTTCGACCTGAGGCTTCAGCTTGAGGCGCACGAGACCGGCGCTCGTTCGCGAATCGAAGATCACGACGAGTATCAACCGCTTGGCGACATCCGCTGCGTACACCGATTCCCGCTCTCCCTGATGAAAGAGCGTCGTAAACTCGGTCTCACCGAGGATGCGCGCGAGTTGGTCGTTCGCGCCGAAATCGGCGGCCGTCAGCGTCGCAAAGCTCGTCGCATCGAGGCCTGGAGCCGCGCCTACACTCGTGACGAGCTGGCCCGCGCGGTCGACGAGCATCGCGCAGAGCGAGCCGGTGTCGTCGATGAAACGTCGGAGCGACGTGCTTATCGCGCCGAAATCATCTTCCGAGAAAGTCCAGTTGGCAGAGGCGCCGGCCACTATTCGAGCTCCGTCTCGGCGGTTTTAAGAAGACGCCGTCCGCGGCGTCGCAGCACCGCGCGCGGTTCCCAGCCGATGTACTCGCGGAGGAGACGCACCGTCTCGATCGTCGGATGCCCCTTCAGGTAGCTGAGCGCCGCGACACGACGACACGAAAACGGACTGAACAGATCGCGACGGGCGCTGTGGTGCACACGCCGCCAGGCGATTGTGCCGGCGGCGATACCACTCACGAAACCGATTGCAATCAGCTTCGAGCGAGGGCCCCTCACGTCATCACCCGCCGCGCTGTAAGTGCCTGTGCGATCGTCACTCCGTCCGCGTACTCGAGGTCTCCGCCGACGGGCATCCCGCGCGCGATGCGCGAGACGACGAGCGGATATCGGGAAAGTTTGCGCTGAACGTACAGCGCAGTCGCCTCTCCCTCAATACTCGGATTGGTCGCAAGAATCACTTCCGTAACGCCGCCGGCGGCGACGCGCGTCTCGAGCTGTGAAATTGTCAGATCCTCAGGACCGATTCCATCGAGCGGCGACAGGCGGCCGCCGAGCACGTGGTAGAGCCCGCGAAATTCTCCTGCTCTCTCGATTGCGCCGATGTCCGACGGTTCTTCAACTGCGCATATGACAGTCTGGTCGCGGCGAACGTCACTGCAAAAGGAACAGATTTCTTCCTCCGTTAGGTTGAAGCACTTTGCGCACGGCTTCACCCGCTCGGCGAGGGTGCTCAGCGCCGCAGCGAGCTTCTTGCTTTGCTCGGCGGGCTGGCGCAGCAGGTGGTATGTCAGTCGAAGCGCCGTTTTCCGGCCGATGCCGGGCAGCCGGGCGAGCTCGCCGGCAAGATCGTCGATCGCGCTCAACTCAGAACGGAAGCTTGAATGGCAGGTCGAGTCCGCCGGTCGCCTTCGCCATCTCGATCTTCGCCAGGTCCGCCGCCTTGTTTTGCGCGTCGTTCACGGCGACGAGGATCAAATCCTCGAGCATCGCGATGTCGTCGGGGTTCACGACGGCGCGATCGATACGAATGCGGGTGACCTGCCCCTTGCCGTCCGCGTCGACGCTCACCATTCCATCGCCGGACGCGGCGGAAACCGTTTGGCGCTGCAGGTCATCCTGCATCTGCTGGAGGCGCATCTGCATCGCCTGCGCCTGCTCGAGCATTTTCGAAAAGTCGGGCATGGGTGCGAAGATGGTCTGTCGAGGACGACTAGTCGAGAAGCTCGAGATCGAGCGCATCGATCGCCGCACCGAGCGCGGGGTCCTGCTGGCGCAGTCTGCCGATCCGCTCGGCCTTGAGGGCTTCGGGGGTAATGCGCTGACGCGTCTCGCTCTGTGCTGCGCGCTCCATCGCGTCACGCGCTTGCGTGAGCGGGTCGGGACCACGCGGACGGTCCGCCTGCTTTGCCGCCGGCGGCGGAGAAGCTGCGGGCGCCTCCGCCGAGCGCTGGGTAGCTGCGGCTGTCGCTGTCGGACGACTGGACGGCGCGGCTCTTTCCGGGCCGGCTCCGCCGGGGGTGCCGCCCTTGATGAGCTCCTCGAGCGTGACCGTGCGGTCGAGCAGCGCGAGGCGCACGAGAAGCATCTCGACGAGGAGCTGCTGCTGCGAGCTCTTCTTGAAGTTCGGCTCGAGAGCGCTGATCGCACCGAGCATCCGCAGCAGGTCTCCCGCGGAAAATTTCTCCCGTTGTGCGACGAGCACCTCCGCTACTTTGGGCGAAACCGAGTCCGCCCTGCCGCCGAGCACGACTGCAAGCTGCCCGCGGAGAAGATCCGCGAATCCGGACAGGAAAACGCCGAAATCAATGCCGCCATCGGCGAGGCGGTTCACCAGCGCGAAGATCTCTCCGGCGCGGTGATCGCTGATGGCGTCGAGGATCATGAGATACTCGTCTTCCGGAACGAGCCCGAGAGCATCGCGGACGCGCGCGGCGGTGATCGGTCCTTCGCCTACGGAGATGACCTGATCGGCGAGACTGAGCGCGTCGCGCATCGATCCGTCAGCGGCGCGGGCGATCATCGCCACCGCGTCTTCGGAAGTCTCCACTTTCTCCTCGGCGAGCACGCTCATCAGACGCTCACGGATGTCGGCTGGCCCGATGCGCTTGAGATCGAAACGCTGGAGACGGCTCAGAACTGGAGCGGCTGTCTGCGCGATCTTTTGCGGCTCGGTGGTCGCGAAGACGAATACGACGCGCGGCGGCGGCTCCTCGAGGATCTTGAGGAGCGCATTCCACGCGTCGCGCGTGAGCATGTGCGCCTCATCGACGATGTAGACCTTGTATCTGTCCTCACCCGACGGGGCATACTGGGCGCGCTCTCTGAGCTCGCGGGCGTCGTCTACGCCTCGGTTCGACGCGGCGTCGATCTCTACGACATCGAGACTGGAAGAGCCGCTCCAGATGCGGCGGCAGGAAGTGCATTCGCCGCACGGCTCCCCGTCTTCGCGCTTGTTCTCGCAGTTAAGTGCCATCGCGAGCACGCGCGCAAGCGTAGTCTTGCCGACGCCGCGGGGGCCGCAGAGCAGATAGCCGTGGGCTACACGATTCCTGGCAATCGCCCCGCGCAGCGTGTTCGACACGTGCGACTGGACGGCGACGTCCGCGAATCTTCGGGGGCGGTATTTGCGGGCTAGGGCGACTGACATTGGAGGGGGTACCCCAGGCCTTACGGAGCAACGCTAGACACCGCATGCCGCTGCTACCTTCGGGGTCCTGACGGAGTTAGCGGGCTTGCGCCCTCCGGGACCTGGGGCACCTCAAATATATCCCGACGCGCAAGGTCGGGCGAGGCAGCCAACGTAAAAAAAGCTCCGCCCGAGAGCGGAGCTTTTCCGTAACGCCGAACCGCCTAGTATTTCTTCTTCGGCGGTTTCACCTGTACGGTCGGCGTCTTGATCGTCGCGGTGTCCTTCTTCACCTCGATCTTCGGTACGGTTACCCGCGTGGTGTCGGTCCCGACCGAGATAGTCGGTGTCGTCACCGTATCGGTTTGCGTGCCGACGACCGGCTTCTGGACCTCGTATTCACCCGGAGCTGTTTTCTTGCAAGCTGAGACGGATACGACGGCCATCACCGCCGCGACTGCTGCGAGCTTACGCACGAGACCTACCTCCAAAAAGTTTGTGTTGGAACGCCTGCGCCCGATTCTTATAACGCACAAATCGTACTCACTAGTCCTCGAAGGCCTCGCGCTGGCGCTTGCGAACGCGCCGCAGCTCGTAAACCTGGGCGACTTCCCCCCCCAAAATGAAGATCAGGGCGGCGTAATAAACCCAGATCACGACGAGGATGAGAGCCGCAACGGTGCCCGTATAGAACGAGCCCGGATTGAACGAGCGGACATAGCCGCCAAACGCGTATTTGGCGATCTCCAGCATGACGCTCGTGAACATCGATGCAAGCAGCGCCGTCCGCCACCGGATGTGTCTGTTGGGGAGGTACTTGTAGAGCGCGAAGAACATCGCCGAGATGAAGATGAATGCGAGGAGCTGTCCGAGGTTGTACTCCAGAGCGCCCATCGCCTCCTTGCGAAGTCCGAGATCGGCGAGAATGAGAACGCCGCGTGTCGTCGCAATCGCGAGGTAAGCGCTGAGGACGATGTAGGCGATGAGAAGAAACGTGGATACAACCGTGATCTTCACGTCGAAGATCTTGCCGGCGATGATCCCCTTGTCGGAGTCGATGTCGAAGATTGCGCACAGCACTGTTCGCAGCGATCCGAATAGGCGAGTCGAGAACCAGATGAAGCCGATCGCGCTGTAGATGCCCAACGCGCCGCGCCGCTTGATGATTTCCTCGAGAATCGTTCCCGCCGGCGACGGCGATGATGCCGGGTGCGGCGGGAGAAGCTGGTCGACGATCGACAGCACCTCGGCGGACGTAATGTCGGGCGATTGATTCAGGAGATAAACGAGTCCGGTCGCGAGGAGGAGAAAAAACGGGACGGCGGCAAGCAGCAGGTTGAAGGCGATTCCGCCGGCAAGGAAGAAGACATTGTCCTCGCCACTATTGTCCCAGACGCGCTTCGCGTAATCGCGAAGACCCCAGCCGAGCCGCGCGAGAAGCCGGCGCTCCGGCACTAACTGTCTTTGTAGGCCGCTTTTGTCTCGGCGAGCCGATACTCGAGCTCTTCACGCGCGTCACGCGCCGCCGCCCTTCCTGCCTCGACCGCATTGGATACGCGGTGCCGGCGTGTATCGACTGCTTCGCGAGCGGCGTGCACCTTGTCCTGAACACGCTCACGCGCCGTTGCGACGGTGTCCTCGAGCGCTTCCGTGAGATCGCCGACCGCATCGCGCGCAATGTCCTTCGCGCGCTTCACACCATCGGCAATGTCCCGCCGCGTCTCTTCGCCGCTCTTCGGCGCGAGGAGCAGCGCGATGCCGGCGCCGAGGGCCAATCCCAGAATGAATGGCATGACACCGCCGCCTTCACGGTTCTCGACGATGAGATACGGCGCTTCGTCGTCGTCCAGATCGTATTCGTCCATAAAGTCTCCCATTATCGCTTTCTGGGCTTTGCCTTGGCAGACGCAGTGCCAGCATTTCCCTTGCGGGGGACGGCAGCCGCCGGAGGCGCGGCGGGCTTCACGTGCGCGCCATTCCCGTCGGAGGGCAACGCGCCGTTGGCGTGTACGAGAGAAGCGATCTCTGCCCTCACGTCATCGGCGGACATGCCGACCATCGTTGCGGCACGTGCGTAGTCGCCGTTCGTCGACGCGATCGCGCGAAGAACGAGCTGGCGCCTCGTTTCAGCGAGCGTCGCACCCGCCGACAGCGTGATTGCCGACGGCCCCTCCGCCGCGCGGCTCAAGTGGCGCGGCATTATGTCCGACGCGGTGATCTTGTCCCCCCTGCTCATGATCACGGCGCGCTCGACGGCATTCTTGAGCTCGCGAACGTTGCCCGGCCAGGTGTATGAAAGAATCCAGTCCCGCGCGGCGTTCTCGAAACCGTTGACGGCACGCCCGTTCTGCTGCGCGAAGCGAGCGAGAAACTCGGTTGCAAGAAGCTTGATATCGCCGACGCGCTCACGCAGCGGCGGAAGAAACAGCTCGACCACAGCCAGACGGTAATAGAGATCCTCGCGCAGATCGTTGTCGCTCAGCGCCTTCTGCACGTCGCGATTCGTCGCTGCGAGAATGCGGATGTCTACTTCGATTTCCTTCTTGCCGCCGAGCCGGCGGATGACCCGGCTCTCGAGCGCGCGGAGGAGCTTTACCTGGATGTCAGTCGGCATCTCCACGACTTCATCGAGGAAAATCGTTCCCCCGTCGGCCATCTCGAACGCGCCGGGTTTTTCGTTGGTCGAGCCGGTGAATGCGCCCTTCTCGTGGCCGAAGAGCTCGTTCTCGAGAATGTCCTTCGGCAGCGCGGCGCAGTTCAGCGCGAAGAACGGCCCCTTCGCCCGCTCGCTCTTCGTGTGAATGGCGCGGGCGACGAGCTCCTTTCCGGTGCCCGACTCTCCGAAGATGAGAACGCTCGCGTTCGAAGGCGCGACGGCATCGATGATCTGATAGACGGCGCGCATCTCTTCCGATTGTCCGGTGAGCTCGCCGTAGTGCGTCAAGCCCTGAAGCTGCGAAGAGAGCTCGAGATTCTTCTGCTGAACGTTGAATTTCTCGAGTGCCTTGGGGATCAGCGCCTTGAGACGATTCAGCTTGTCGGCGGTGAGCGGCTTCTCGATGTAGTCGTACGCCCCTTCACGCATTGCCTGCACGGCGGAATCGACGGTCGCCTGCCCGGTGACGATGATGCACTCCGTTCCGATGCCGCGGCTCTGTAGCTCCTTCAGGAGCGCGAGACCGTCGAGCTTGGGCATCTTGAGATCGGCGAGAACGAGGCCAAAGCTTTCGGACCCGAGCTGGTCGAGCGCCTTCTGGCCGTCCAGCGCGACCGCCACTTCGTAGCCTTCGTCGCGGAGAATTGCGCCGAGGCCTTCGGTAATCGCGCGCTCGTCATCGGCGATGAGAATCTTCGGATGCTTCATTGAATCGCGGTCATTTCGCTTCATGTTCCCGGGGAATCCTTAATATAGCTCCGCGCGCGGAGGCCTTTATGCCGACGCCGAGGCCGTCGCCGGCAGCACGAACACTGGTTATGAGCGCGCCGGCTGCATCGGGTGACATCTGAAGCTCAAGGAGCCGGTGCTTCCCTCCCGGATCTTCAACCAACGAAAGATTGCCTTCCGCCAGCGCACATATCAACGCCGACGCAACGGCAAGCATCGCATCCGCGAGTCGCGCGGCGTCCTCGATGCCCTTTGCGGCGTTGTCGGTGAACTGTCTGAGCGCCTCATTCGCCCCGCCGGCCGACGAGCGGGTTCGCACCACCTCCAGATTGACGACGGCAGCGTTCTGCGCGTTCCGCAGCGCGTGCGCCGACCGGCGCATCACTCCGAGCGCGACACCGGCAGGCGTGTCCTGCGCGTTCTTTTTTTCAGTCACTCAGATCGGCGTCGTCCGGCGCCGCTTCGACTCCTGCCAGATCCGGATGCGGTTTCGGACGATGAATCTCGACCGGCTTGACGAAGCGCGCGACAGTGCGGGCGGTATCATTGACTGCAAGCTGGCTGAAGAGAAATGAGAACTTCTCGTCGTACACCTTCGCGAGCGTCGCCTTGACGTCCGCCGGAAGATCCCAGAAGCGACGCTTGAACGGGCCGAGCGCCTTCTTCCGCGTCTTGTAATAGAACTGCTCGTCCGTGTCCGAAGGTTTGCGCTCGTCCTTGGCGTTGTCGCGCAGCCAGGCGTAGATCTCCGTTCTCAGATCCGCCGGCAGATTGTCGTACAGCATCGTCTGAAAATTGGTCGCCAGATGAATCTCCGCCGTCTCGGTGCCCGGGAAATGATTGAACGCGCCGTCGGGGAGCGTCGACGCCCCGTGCTGCACTGCGCCGGAAAGACGGTATTCGTCGCGCGCGACTTTCGAAAGCGTCCGCAAGGTGTCGAAATCGATTTTTACGTCGGCGATCTTTCCGTCGGGCAGCACCACTCCACCGTGCGACGTTCCCGACTGCACGCTGATCTTGGAAAGACCTTCGACTCCCGGCGCGCGCTTCTTCAGAGTCGCATTGAATCCGTCCATGTAGGTCCGCAGCTCTTGGACGGTGCTGTTCTGCGTGCCCACTTCGCCAATCTCGCCGCC
>WNGF01015418.1_pt1 | contig 10125 bp, 10 predicted proteins | sample 5400641 | NCBI WGS metagenome assembly WNGF01 (sample SAMN13153371, study PRJNA577476) | soil metagenome | isolation source: 80 cm soil or saprolite under grassland replicate 2 | place: USA:California | collected 2016-06-15
TGAGTGATTTGCAAAGCGTAATCGATGGCCCGCCGTGGACTGAGTGGGGTTCCTGAGATTCTTGTGCGTAGTGTCTCGCCTTGCAATAGTTCGGAGACGACGTAAGGTGAACCGTCGTGCTTGCCAACGTCATAGATGGAGAGAATATTTGGGTGATTCAATGCTCCCGCGGCACACGCTTCCTGCTGGAACCGCTGCAGTCGATCCTTATCGGATGAGAAGGTTGAAGGTAGAACTTTGACGGCAACGTCACGACCGATTTCGACGTCGCGCGCGAGATATACTTCACCCATTCCGCCCGCCCCAAGTTGCGAACGGATTTCGTAACGGCCCAGATTTGTACCTGCGGCAAGGGTCATCGGTGGACGCGGAGGAATTCTATACGAGTTATCGCAGCGCGCAAAAAAATTTAAGTGTTATCATGCGCTTGCTAGATAATAGGCGGGGTGTGAGTGAATTGGAGGGAGCATGACATTGCGTTTCGCTGTCGCCGTGTTCAGCGCGTTGACTCTCTTAGCGAGTCACGTGGTCCAACGACCGGGTGCGTCGGCGGAAAGCGCCGGGCGTCAGGCAGACGTGGCCAGCATCGAGAAGCTCCACAAGCAGGATATAGCCGCTACTCTGTCGCGAGATTCTGTTGCCCTGACGGATTTGTGGACCGATGACGCTGTGCGACTCACCCAGGGCCGGCCGCCGGAGATTGGCAAAAAAGCTATTCGAGAGAGCAACGAACGCTGGTCCACTCGTCCAGGTGTCAAGGTGCTGAGCTACGTTCCAGAAACCAAGGACTTGACGATACTCGACGGCTGGGCCGTCGAGTGGGGCTACATCACTGGTTCGTATGTTGAGACGCCGGGTGGTGAGGTGAAGCAGATTCGCGGCACTAGGCTGATGGTCCTTAAGAAGATGCCGGACGGCAGCTGGAAATGCTTTCGCGGGATGGGGGGCCCGACGTTCACAGCGCCGTTGGCAGCGAAAGTGGTTGAGGGACTGGTCGCGACAGATGCAAGCAACACGAGGGGACGCGGTGCAGACCTTGCCGCCATCGAGAAGCTCCGCCAGCAGGATATCGCCGCTACGTTCTCGCGAGATCCTGTTGCGTTGACGGCTTATTATACCGATGACGCCGTGCGTCTCGGCCCAGTCCCGCCGGCAGAAGTCGGTAAGCAAGTGATCTTCGAGAGCAACCAACGCCTGACCGCTAACAAAGACTTCAAGGTGCTGAGCTACGTCCCGGAATACAAGGAATTGATTTTTCTGGATGGTGGCTGGGCAGTCGAGTGGCGTCCGTTCACCGGCTCGTTTATCACATCGCCGGGTGGTGCGCCGGTCCACGCTCGTGGCATGGTGCTCGGGGTGCACAAGAAGCTGCCGGACGGCAGCTGGAAAGCCTTCCGCGGGGCGGGGATCTTCTACTGAGTGAGTTGCACGACAGGTGGAGTTGACTGACACGCCGCCGAACTCCAGCGTTCGGCGGACTACCGGGCGCTGGCGGTGTGTGAGAGTGATTGGAGGGATAATGAGACTGCGTTTGGCTCTCGTCATGTTCTTCCCGTTGGCTGTGTTAGCGAATTTGGTCCAAGGATCTGGTGCGTCGGGTGGAAGCGACGCCTCGCGTCAGGCCGACTCAGCCGGCATCGAGAAGTTCCACCAGCGGGAAACAGCCGCGACTCTGTCGCGAGATGCGGTTGCCCTGACGGACTTGTGGACCGATGACGGCGTTCGTCTCGTACAGGGCCGGTCGCCAGAAGTCGGCAAAGCGGCCATTCGGGCGAGCAACGAGCGCTGGTACGCTCGGCCAGGCGCCAAGGTGCTGAGCTACGTTCCGGAAACGAAAGACGTGACGATCTGGGACGGCTGGGCAGTCGAGTGGGGATACATCACTGGTTCGTATGTCGAATCGCCTGATGGCGAGCCGAAGAAGTTGAGCGGCACGAGGTTGATGGTCCTGAAGAAGATGCCGGACGGCGCCTGGAAATGTTTCCGCGGGATGGGAGGTCCGACGTTCACCGCCCCGTTGGCCGGGCAAGTGGACCAGGTACCGGCCGCGTCGGGTGGACATACCGCAGGGGGCAGCGCCGCGGACCTCGCCGCTATCGAGAAGCTCCGCCAGCTGGACATCTCCTCCACGGTGTCGCGAGATCCTGTGGCGCTGACGGCTTCTTATACCGATGACGCCGTGCGTATTGGACCTGTCCCGCCGGCAGAAGTCGGCAAGCAAGTGATCTTCGCGATCTTCGCGAGCAACCAACGCCAAACCGCTAACAAAGACTTCAAGGTGCTGAGCTACGTCCCGGAACCCAAGGACATGACGTTCCTGGATGGTGGCTGGGCCGTCGAGTGGCGTCAGTACACCGCCTCGTTCGTCACATCGCCGGGTGGCGCGCCAGTGCACGCTCGTGGCACGGTGCTCATCGTGTACAAGAAGCTACCGGACGGCGCCTGGAAGTGCTTCCGCGGGGCGGGGATCACTGGCTGAGTGAGTTGCAGGGCAGGTGGAGTTGACTGACATGCCGCCGAACGAATCGTTGGACCGGAGTTGCCGCCTGCGAGCTTCTCATCAAGCGGGTTCGGCGCCACGATGGGTCTCGCTGACCGGCGGCAACCCGGTCAACTCAAGCGTGAGCCTTCGGCGCGTCGGCGCTTATTATCCCGCCAGCGTGCCGAAGGTTCACAAAAATCAGGACGAAAGATCAACCGGGGTAGCTTCATTATGCGAAGTCTGCTTGTTCTCGCGCTGGCTGTGACATTCGTTGCGGCGATGGCCGGATCGTCAAAGCCGAAAGAATATGTCTGTTATCGAGCTGCGGGAAAAATCGTCATTGACGGCAAGCTTGATGAACCATCGTGGCGCGACGCTCCGGCGACGGACAAGTTCGTTGACATCGAAGGCGACATTCGTCCGCATCCGCGCTTCACGACACGGGCGAAGATGTTGTGGGACGATCAATATTTCTACATCGGCGCTGACTTGGAAGAGCCACACGTTTGGGCGACATTGACCAAACGTGATTCGGTGATCTTTCACGACAACGACTTTGAGGTCTTCATTGATCCCAATGGCGACAGAGACGAATATTACGAACTGGAAATCAACGCGCTCAACACCGCCTGGGACCTGTTTTTGCCAAAGCCATACATAGACGGCGGCAAGGCGCAGAACAGTTGGGATATTGCCGGTTTGAAGACAGCGGTCGAAGTTACTGGAACACTGAACGATACGACCGACCTAGATAAAGGCTGGTCGGTCGAGATGGCGATTCCGTGGAAGGCTCTGGCTGAGTACGCGCACAAACCTGCGCCGCCCAAAGATGGAGATCAATGGCGTATCAATTTCTCGCGTGTAGAGTGGCGCCACGAAATCGTAGATGGCAAGTACAGTAAAATCTCCAACACAAAAGAAGATAATTGGGTCTGGTCGCCGCAAGGAGTCATAGACATGCATCGTCCAGAGATGTGGGGATACGTGCGGTTTTCAACGATCGTGAACCTTCGGTGAGCAACCTTGACGCAGCAAACAGGAGGTCAAACCGACCCGCCGAAGGCTTACACTCAAGCGTTATGCCGGTTAAGTGGATACGAAGGAGCGTCAATGAAGAGTCCATCACTCAAAGCCGTCACAGAGATAACTTGCCTGGCGCCACAATTCCTTGTCAATGACTTGTCGGAAGCTATCGGCTATTACCGCGACCGTTTAGGCTTTGAGCCTGACTTTGTTTACGAGTCGTTTTATGCGAGCGTTAGCCGTGACGGTTTCTCGATCCATCTGAAATGCGCCCCGAAAACCGTTGCGGATCGGACTCACCGCAAACAGAACGAGCGCCTCGACGCCTATGTCGAGGGTCGAGGAATCGAGGCGCTATTCGATGAATTGAAGTCGAAGGGAGCCCATATCATTCGACCACTCGAAGAGAGACCATGGGGTTGCAAGGACTTCTATGTTGAAGATGTCGACGGATATCTACTCTGCTTCAGTGAAGAAACGGCATAACACGCCGCCTTCATGTCGACGAGCGGCGCGCATCAGTCGCTGAAACCATGTGATTCTCGCGCAGCTCGCGGCTGAGCGGCAAATCCGTTTTCGCATCTCCAGACAAACGTCTCCCTGCGGTGGCACGGCGTGACAAAAGGGAATCCGATCCGATTCTGACTTGGCCGATGCTTGCGCTTGGCCTAGACTGCGCCCGAGGCGACCGAGGATGGCCAAGCGCGATGACATTCCGAAAACTGATCCGTCCGAGATTGAGGCGCTCATCCAGCGCCTTAAGTAGTCCAACCTCGAGCCGCGCGATGCGCAGTTGGTCGAGCGCTTGTTACGCCTCGTGCTCTCAATGGCCTCACTTCTCCAGCATAAGTTTTCAGCGTGCGACCGGCCTGAGCCGATGGGCGCGCTCGGATCGCAGCAGGAGCGAATCGATGATTATCCTGGCTCTTTTTCTTTTGTTTTCCCCACGGCAATTATCTCCCCCGCAGGCGTTCGTCAAGCACTGCGCGGCCTGTCATGGCGAAGAGGCGCGCGGGACGGCCAAGGGGCCCGGCCTAGCAGGCAATCCGCGCGTCGCCCGGCAGTCTGCCGAGCAGTTGCGTGCGTATCTGGAGCGGGGCAATGTCAGCGCGGGCATGCCTTCCTTCGCTGATCTCTCCGCCGACGAAATGGCATTGCTTGTGCGATACCTTCGCCGTCTCAATAACGACACGATCTTAGGCCCCCCGATTGTAGCGGATTCCCATCGGAAACCTGTCTGGGGCCCGCCGCAACCGGGCGACTGGCGTACGTATAACGGCAACGACTCGGCAAATCGTTACAGCCTGCTCAAGCAGATCAGCCGGGGGAACGTGGCTTCGCTGAAGTTGAAGTGGTTGTTCCCGATTTCTTATTTCGGCCTGGAAGTGACGCCGCTGGCCGCGGATGGCGTGGTCTACGTCACGGGCCCAAACCAGGTCTACGCGTTGGATGCGCTCACCGGCGCGCCGCTGTGGCACTACTCGCGTCCGCCCAGTCCAGGGATGGTGGGTGATGCAAGGCTAGGCACAAACCGGGGCGTTGCCCTTCTGCGGGACAAGATCTTTTTCGTGACCGACAACGCGCACCTGCTGGCGCTAGATCGCGCCAGCGGTAACCTGCTTTGGGAAGTCCCGATGGCGCCCGACTCGAACGAGCGGCACTATTACGGTGGCACCATGGCGCCCCTCGTCGTCAACGAGACCGTGATCGTCGGGGTCGCCGGCGCCGATCATGGGATTCGCGGATTTATCGCCGCGTTCAAGCCTGAGTCTGGCGCGCTCGTCTGGCGACGATGGACGGTGCCCCGCCGAGGCGAGCCGGGCATCGAAACCTGGCAAGGCAAGGAGCCCATCACCGGCGGCGGCTCGACCTGGCTGACCGGCTCGTACGACCCGTCCACCGATACGCTATACTGGGCCACGGGCAATCCGTGGCCCGATGCAGATGATCGCGACCGACCCGGGGATAACCTGTACACCAACTGTGTACTAGCACTCGACGCGAAGACCGGGGATCTCAAATGGCACTATCAATTCACGCCGCACGATGTGAAGGATCGTGATGCCACCGAGCCCAACGTCCTGGTCGATGTCACGTACAAAGGCAAGCCCTCTAAGCTACTGTTGCACGCCGACCGCAACGGCTTCTTCTATGTGCTCGACCGCGCCAATGGAAAACTACTGCTAGCCAAACCATTCCTGCGCCGGGTCGACTGGGCGTCGGGCATCGGTCCCGATGGACGCCCGATCGTCACCGATGCCCACGGCTGTCCCAGCGACGCCGCCAATTGGGATGCCACCACGTATTCTCCTGAAACGGGGCTGTACTATGTCATGGCGCTGGAAGAATGCGTTGGCAAGCCGACTGGCTATCCCGATCAGACCGGGCAGCGCTTCCTGCGCGCCCTCAACATCGAGACGGGCGATATCGTCTGGGAAGTCCCGCAACCCGGGCCAGCACGCGCCAAAACCTGGACGGGAGTTCTAGCCACGGCGGGCGGGCTGCTTTTCTACGGCCAACCCAACGGCGGTTTCACGGCCGCGGATCAACGCACGGGCAAAACCCTGTGGCGCTTCCCGACCAACGTACGAATGAAAGCTTCTCCCATGACCTTCGCGTTGGGCGGCAAGCAATACATCGTCGTAGCTGCCGGCCCGAACATCCTTTGCTTCGGTCTGTGAGGAAGCCATTACGCTTCACAGGTTTGTATCATTTGTGTGTGCCGAAAATGTCATCCGATTAGTTTGAGTCGAAATTTATTAAGCCAATCAACCGTATCCCTTCTGCACGCCAGCTTGGCATCTTCAAAACAGTGTCAAGCTGGCGCGCAGAAGGGGCACAATCATATGAGTCTCCTTTCGACCTGAGTTCGCATCGCTATCGGCAGCTAGAATCTGGCTGGCGCGCGGTAAAGCGTCCACGCCGTGTGTGACTTGAAGTATAAAGTTGCCGCTTCTGCAGGGATATGTTTCAAAAACACCGCGGCAAGTTTGGCTTCCACGCACGCGCGTCTTTCTGCCGGATTGTGCGGCTGTGTTTCCAGCAACCGGACGAAATGACCCAACTCGCGCAGCGTAAAGCCGAACTCCTGCATCCGCTTAATCAACTGCACGGTGCGCTCTCCGCCGGATAATCACGATAGCCAGAAGGCAGCCGCTGCGCCGCAGGCAAAAGCTTTCTGCGCTCATAGTAATGAATGGTCTGCACGCTCGCTCCGGCGGCTGCCGCAAGCTGTCCGACTTTCATCTTTGCTCGTCCTTTCTACACTTTCAGTATGAACCCTGTGCTTTAGTATGGGGTCAAGGCTTTTCCCTCTAGCTTTACCAAGAAAGCCATTTTTTTGAAATCTATCAAAAGCTGCGAGCGTCTGTTATGTTATCAACGATTCCACTATCCCAGCCTTGAACGCCCAGCCAAGCTCTACGAGCGAACGTTCAAGCAACGGGATACGATTTGTTACGAAATATAAGATCACAATTGGAGAATCAATCATGCTAGCGAGTTTACGTCACCTTTCCTTTCGAATCTTCGCTGTCGCGGCAGCAAGCCTGCTGATCGCGGTCGCTTGCCTAGCGCAACAACGCGCGCTCACGGCTGACGACTATGCGCGCGCTGAGAAATCTATGGGTTATAACACTAACCCGCTGGTGCTGCGCGCGGGCGTGCGGGCAACATGGTTGCCAGGCGAACGTTTCTGGTATCGGGTGACGACCGAGAATGGCAATGAGTTTATGCTGGTTGACCCCGCACGCGGCACGCGTGGCCCGGCCTTTGACCACGCCAAAGTCGCGGCGGCGCTTTCAACGGCAGCGGGAACTAAGTACGACGCGTTCAAACTCCCCTTCCAGCAGATTGATTTCTCGGCAGATGGGAAGACGATCTCCTTCAATGTGGAGCGGCGGCGTTGGACATGTGACGTACAAGGCAATCAATGCACAGCTACAGCAGATACCGGCGGCAATCGCACAGGCGGGCAGCGCGGCGGTCGTGGTGGCGGTGGCTTTGCTGGCGCACCTTCGATGGCGACATCGCCTGATGGAAAGCGCGTGGCTTTTGTTCGTGATTACAATCTCTGGGTGCGTGACGTAGCAACCGGCAAAGAGACGCAGCTCACAACCGATGGTGTGAAAGACTTCGGTTACGCGACCAATAATGCGGGCTGGACGAAAAGTGATGCGCCAGTCGTCGCCTGGTCGCCCGATTCAAAGAAGATCGCAACCCTTCAACACGATGGGCGCGGCGTCGGTGAAATGTATCTGGTAGACACGCGCGTGGGTCATCCAAACTTGCAGGCCTGGAAATATCCGCTGCCGGGCGACGACAAAATCTTTACGATCGAGCGCGTCATTATTGACGTAGACGCCGCGCGTGTCGTCCGCTTGAAGATGCCTGCCGATCCGCACCGCTCGACGCTCTGCGACCACATCGTTTGCGGCGGCGTGTGGGCCGATGTGCAATGGGGCGCGGACAGCACGCAATTGGCCTTTGTCTCTACTTCGCGCGATCACAAGGAAGCGAAGTTCCGCGTGGCCGATGCCGCGACGGGTACGGTGCGTGACGTGCTCGAAGAGAAAGTGGCAACTTTCTTTGAGTCTGGCAATGGCCGCGTCAATTGGCGCTTCCTGCCCGCTTCAAATGAGATCATCTGGTTTTCAGAACGCGATAACTGGGGACAGTTGTACCTCTACGATTTGCAAAGCGGCAAGCTCAAACACCAAATCACGACCGGCGATGGCAACGTCACACAGTTGCTGCGCGTGGACGAGCAGAATCGGTCGCTCTACTTCCTCGGCGTCGGCAAGGAGAAGGGGCGTGATCCGTATTTCCGCCATCTTTACCGCATCGGTTTTGACGGCAAAGGTCTCAAACTGCTCTCGCCCGAAGATGGAGATCATGACATCACGCTCTCGCCTGCGGGCCAATATTTCACTGACAGTTACTCCAAACCCGATGTGCCGCCTATCGCGAACCTGCGCGACGCAGAAGGCAAGCTGCTCGAGACGCTGGAAAAAGCTGACATCTCGCGGCTCACCGCGACAGGCTGGAAACCCCCGCAACCAATCACCGTCAAAGCGCGCGATGGCGTCACCGATCTTTACGGCTTGATGTTCAAGCCGACCAATCTCGATCCCAACAAGAAATACCCGATCATCAATCACATTTACCCAGGCCCGCAGACCGGCAGCGTCGCCGGTCGCAGCTTCAACGCCGGACGTGGCGATGCGCAAGCGATTGCAGAGCTTGGCTTCATCGTGGTTGAGATTGACGGAATGGGCACGCCCTGGCGTTCGAAGAAATTTCACGAGGCTTGGTACAGCGAGATGGGCGACAACACGCTGCCCGATCAGGTGACGGCGATGAAACAATTGGCGCAACGCTACGCCTGGATAGACATCGAACGCGCAGGCATCTACGGCCACTCCGGTGGCGGCAATGCGACAGCGGCAGCGATGTTTCAATACCCGGACTTTTTCAAAGTCGGCGTGGCCCAAGCCGGCAACCACGACAACCGCGAGTACGAAGATGATTGGGCCGAGAAATGGCAGGGCTTGTTGACGCGTAAGCCGGACGGTACAACTAACTACGACAATCAGGCCAATCAACTCATCGCGAAAAACCTCAAAGGCAAGCTGCTGCTCGCGCACGGCACGCTGGACAACAATGTGCCGCCTTACAGCACGCTGCTAGTGGTAAACGAGCTAATTAAGGCGAACAAGGATTTCGATCTGATCATGTTCCCCAATCGCCCGCACGGTTTCGGCAGCGAGGCATATATGACACGTCGCCGGTGGGATTACTTTGTGAAGAATTTATTGGGAGCCGAACCGCCGAAGGAGTTTGAGTTACATACGCCTGCACAAGCAGGGCCGTTGGGGTTTGGAAATTGAGTAAGAGGCGCCAGTTGAACATACCAAAGTGGCCTCCATGGAGGAAATGAAATGATGAAGCTACGCACTTTGTTGATAGGCTTTTGCTGCCTGATAATTTGCGCCGCCGCTGTCTCGGCGCAACAAACTCCCGCTTCCCCTAACCGCTGGGAAGCCGACATCAAGAAATTCGAAGAGGCAGATCGTCAGAACCCGCCTGCAAAAAGCGCAGTCGTGTTTGTCGGCAGTTCTTCCATCCGCATGTGGAAAGATCTGGCAGAGGATTTTCCCGATACCAAAGTCATCAATCGTGGCTTTGGTGGCTCTCAACTCGCCGATTCTACTTACTACGCTGATCGTATTGTCATCCCGTACCAGCCCCGAATGGTCGTCCTTTACGCTGGTGATAATGACTTGGCCGCCGGGAAGACGCCGCAGCAGATCTTCGAGGATTACAAAGCTTTTGTCAGCCGCGTGCGAGAGAAGCTGCCGAACGCGAAGATTGCCTTTATCTCAATCAAGCCTAGTTTGGCGCGCGTGAAGTTGATGGAGCAGATGCGCGCGACGAACGAGTTGATTCGCGGCTATGCGGCGGCGGGCAAGAATCTAGTTTTTATTGATGTCTTTCCGCCGATGCTTAACCAGGCTGGACAGCCGCGCCCGGAATTGTTTATCCAGGATGGTTTGCACATGAATCGAGAGGGCTACGACATCTGGCGCAAAGTGGTTGCGCCTTACTTACATTGACACCCG
>WNGF01010972.1_pt1 | contig 10124 bp, 9 predicted proteins | sample 5400641 | NCBI WGS metagenome assembly WNGF01 (sample SAMN13153371, study PRJNA577476) | soil metagenome | isolation source: 80 cm soil or saprolite under grassland replicate 2 | place: USA:California | collected 2016-06-15
CGATTGAGGACGAGCAGGGCCGGCGATCGCGCCGGCCCTGTTTCGTAGGCGTGCTCAGTGTCCCGTTGAAGAGAAGTGCATGTAGTCCTTGGTGGAGCCCGTCCAGTCGCCGCCCCAGCCCCAGCCGATCGAGCGGAATGCCTGGACGACCGCCGGGGTTACCATCCCGCGGCGCAGCCGCGAGCGGTCTAGGTACGGCAAGCTCGCGCGCTTACGAGTCCGCCCACAGCCGACGTACGGATTCTCGATTGGGTTCAAATCGACCGCCCTGCCATAGGCGTGCTGCGACCAGTTGCCGGTCCCCGTCCCCCCCGAGCACGGCGAGGGCACGGCCTGCCGACACTCGAACGCCCCGCTGATATCGCCGTCGGCGGGATGGGCCGCCTTGGGCCCATACGCGTCCGACAGACGCATGTGGCGGATCGGGAAGCGCAGCTTATAGAGCCGACGGAAGACCCCCGCGAGCGGTGCGGCGACGTCGCGATTCACGACGAGCAGGCCCGTGTGGACGCGGCGGTCGAAACCCCAGTGCGCGACGGTGAGGAGGCGCAGCCCTGACAACGGAACCGGGCAGCCTGCGTGCCAAAAGCCATCCTTCAGCTCCACGCGTACCGGCGCCGGCAGCGGCTGAATCGACGCGTTGAACGGTTGGGCCGCGAGCAGGACGAATGGCAATGCCAGCATGCGGGTCACGGCGCCTCCGATCCGTCGGTGATCATTGCTCGAATCGCCCCGCGGCGCGGGGGGAACCGCAGTGCGTAAGCCGTCAGGAAGCGTTCCTTCATCGCGCTCACGCGGCCGTAGCTACGCGAAGTCGACCGAGCCCGCGACCGGCGCGGAATACTGTGTTTGCTCGCGCCGTTGCGGGACGCTTCGAGAGAGGAGGCAGAAATGTCCTATGGGATTCTGCTGCTTCGCGTGGTGGTCGGCCTCGCCTTCGTCGGACACGGAACACAGAAGCTGTTCGGCTGGTTCGGCGGTTATGGACCGAAGGGGACCGGCGGGTTCTTCGCGTCGCAGGGCTACCGCGCCTCTGTGCTGATGGCCGTCACGGCGGGACTATCCGAGGCAGCAGGAGGCACGCTGCTCGCGCTCGGGTTCGCCACGCCGCTGGCCGGGGCGATGCTGGCGATCGTGATGATCAACGCCATCGGCTCGGTGACATTCAAAAAGGGTTTCATGCTCGGCTCAGAGCTCGAGATCGCCTACCTGACGATCGCCGTGTCGCTCGCGGCAATCGGCCCGGGCCGATTCTCGATCGACCGCGCGATCGGGTGGGATGACAACATCTCCGGCGTTTGGTGGGGAGTCGCCGCGCTCGGCGCCGCGCTCGTCGTCTCGTTCCTGACGCTGACGTTGGGGCGCACTCGACCTGTGGGCGAGCAGGAGCCCGCGGCCCAGACGTAGCTGCGAGGGGGCGGCGGATCGCTCCCGCCGCCCTTGCTCAATCCGGGTGTCGAGTTTGAACTGGGAACCTCTGCTCGCCCGTGAGGCGGAGCCTGAGCCGCTGGAGGGCAAGCTTGGGACCGCCGTGCGCGGGCGCCCGGCGCCAAGTCGACTGCAGTCCGCGCACCCGGCGGCCGCCTATTCATCTTCCTGCACGAGCGCAGAGACCATCCGAATGAGGAAGAACCCGAACCGTGGGTTCTGGTAGTAGAGCTCGAGCACCTTGTCCTTGGTGATCGTGTAGAGCCGGCAATCGTCGTCGCACACCGCGCTCAGCGACCGGACGCTCTGCGGCGCGAACAAGCCGACCTCGCCAAAGACGGCTCCCTCCGAAAGACGCTTTCCGAGTTCAGGGAAGAAGATACTCCCCTCTTCGATGAGGTAGAGCTTGTCCGCAGCGTCGCCCTTGCTGAAGAGCATTTCGCCCGTCGGATGCATTTCGTTCCTCATGTAGGGGATCAGGTACTCGAACGTGTCGCTTTTGCCCGCCGCGTTCACGGCGTTGATCAGTCTCTTGATCTGGCGCAGGCGAAGGGCGTTCAGCGGAAGCAGTGAGGAATGGAGGACGAGGATTGGATAGACGCGCCCAAAGATCCCGTACTTGAGACCGAGGAGCGCGTAGGTGACGAACGCGACGTTGCTCGTGATCGCGACGACCCTGAGCGGGATCATCGTCTTCATGAAGAACGACGAGAACACAAGGAGGGCGGCAACCCATGCGGCAATGACGATCAACATTGGGCACCTCACTTCCCGCGTTGATGCCGACGATTCCCGGGTCTGAACTCTCTCAGCGCACGCGCCCTGAGGGAAGGCCAGAAAGGAGACCGGCTCCGCATGACGGAGCCGGAGAGTGGGCGGTGACGGGATCGAACCGCCGACCTCCTGCTTGTAAGGCAGGCGCTCTCCCAGCTGAGCTAACCGCCCAGGCAGTGCCCCCAGCGGGATTCGAACCCGCGCTACCACCTTGAAAGGGTGGCGACCTAGGCCGCTAGTCGATGGGGGCGGTCTGGCCCCCAGAATAGCCGCGAACCCTGTCTACACTGGCTACGCGGGCCGGTAGCTCAGCTGGTAGAGCAGGGGACTTTTAATCCCAAGGTCGCAGGTTCGAATCCTGCCCGGCCTATCACGAGAGGTGCCCTGCAAAGCTCCATCAGCGGGTCCGGCCGGCACGGCGCCGCGGGGTTAGTGGCAGGACGTCGACCCGGAGTCGGTGAAGCTAGCGCCTGCGACTGGGACGAACTGCCAGTCGTAGAAGTCGGGGTGCAGCGTCAGCTTGAGCACGCCGAAGCTCGTGTTGTCTCGCACCTCGCTGTTGGCGATCGGCGCGTCGAAGGAGTAGTGGCTCGCTCCGCCGGTGCCAACGACGAACTCGCGGATCCCCTTCGGGTCGGCGACAGCACTCGGGTTTTGGGGCGCGAAGCGCTCGTAGTTGTGCTCATGTCCGTTCAGCACAATCTCCGCCCCGGCCGCGTACAGGTCGTTCCAGAGTGTCGCGTAGGTGGTGCTACTGCCGTGCGAGCTTCCCGAAGAGAATCGCGGCCGGTGCCAGTACGCGAGGACGCACTGGGCCGGATGGGCGGCCAGATCGGCCTTCAGCCACGTCTCCTGCGCAGAACCAACGGAGACACTGAGTTCGCTGTTCAAAGAGAGCAGATGCCAGGAGCCGAGATCATAGGAGTAGTAGGGCCCGGGGGCGCGTGCGCCGAAGTAATCGAAGTAGCCCTGGGCGTCGGTGGTGTCGTATTCGTGATTCCCGGGATTGGGATAGACGATGGCGTCTTGGCGCCCCCAGTTCGGACGGTAGTAGGTGTTGTACTCGGAGAGCGTCCCGCTGTTGTAGGCGTTGTCGCCGAGCGTCAGCACCCCATCCGGCTTCATCGCGTCCAGCAGATCGGCCGTGGGTGCGCAGCTCGTGGCGGAATTGCAGATGTCACCGGCGGCGGCGATTACGGGGTCGGTGGCTGAGGAGCAGGAGCTGGTCCCGGCCCCGAGCGAGGCAAGCGTCGAGTGATTCCCCGCGGCATCGAAGGCCTCGACGCCGAGCGTGTAGCCAGTCCCGCAGGTGAGCCCGCCGAAGACGTAATTGGTTAGAGCGGTCGGTCCCATCTTGGTCCCGTCCAGGAAGACGTCGTACCCGCTCACGCCGACGTCGTCCAACGAGGCGCTCCAGGAGAGCGAGATGCTCGTCGACGTAGTGCCGGTGACCGCAAGGTCGCCGGGAGCAGTCGGTGCGACCGTGTCCGCGCAAGCGCTCGTCGCCGCAACAACCGAACTCGCCGACGAGTGATTCCCAGCCGCGTCGTACGCATCCACCCCCAGTGTGTAACTGACCCCGCAAGCCAAACCCGAGAACGTGTAGCCGGTCGCGCTCGACGTATCGACCTTCAACCCATCCACGAACACGTCGTACCCCTTCACGCCGACCGCGTCGAACGAGGCGCTCCAGGAGAGCGAGATGCTCGTCGACGTAGTGGCGGTGACCGCAAGGTCGCCGGGAGCGGTCGGTGCGACCGTGTCCGCGCAAGCGCTCGTCGCCGCAACAACCGAACTCGCCGACGAGTGATTCCCAGCCGCGTCGTACGCATCCACCCCCAGCATGTAACTGACCCCGCAAGCCAAACCCGAGAACGTGTAGCCGGTCGCGCTCGACGTATCGACCTGCAACCCATCCACGAACACGTCGTACCCCGCGACCCCGACATCATCGCTCGACGCAGCCCACGACAAGCGAATACTCGACTCCGTCACCGCACCCACCGCCAAACCCGACGGCACCGACGGCGCCGTCGTGTCTCTGCTCTCGAGCGCAGTGACGACCGTGGTCGCGGACGAGGTTGCCGTCGCCGCGCCGGCAGCGTTCGATCCGGTAACGGCAACGCGGAGGGTGGCGCCCACGTCGACCCAGGAGACGACATAGCTCGAGTCGGTTGCGCCGGGCATTGCGGTGCAGTTCGCTCCACTCGAGTCGCACCGATGCCACTGATAGGCGAACGAGATCGGCGCCGTCCCGGTCCAGTCGCCCGCTGCTGCTGACAGTGTCGCGCCCACGATCGGCTGTCCGGATATCGAAGGCGATGTCGTGTTCGTTGGCGGCGACGAAGCGGTCGTCTCGACGGCGAGGCGCGGCGCTTCGGAGGACCCGGCCTCGCGACTGGAAAGCGTGAGGGGAGCCGCCTCCGGAGAGGTGATCGCGACGGTGACAAGACCGCCGGCCCGGGCGAGCTGCGTCACGTCGATCGAGACCCATTGCTCGTTGTCGACGGGGCCGGATGAGCCAACGACAGGGCCGAAGGATGGAGCGTTAGACCACGTGAGTCGGGACTCGTCCCAGGAAGAGTCGGCGACGGCATGGACATCGAACCCTTCCCGGCTACCGTTTTCGACGTACAGGCGCAACGTCACGCCGTCGATCGAGCCCGTGACCGCACTCAGGTTGAAACGGAAGTACGCATTCGTCACGGGCTTGGTGCCGTCGACACGCAGGCTCGCGTCGCCGCCGAAGTTGCGATCCGGATGCGCTTCAGCAGCGGAGGCATCGGCGGCGGCAACGATCGTCTGCACGGTCGTGGAGCTTGCTGTGCCAAACAGCGGGGAGAGCAACGCGAGCGCACCGAGGGCGCACAACAACAGAGCAAACCATAGCCCTGGCGTTGGCCAACGATTCCGGAAGCTGGACACTGCCGCAATTCCCCCCAAGTCCTGTGTCCGCAGAGCACTCCCGCGAAACCGGCAAGTCACGCCCCGCGCAGATCATTCTCGTAGGACTCGGAAGGCGGCGTGATCGCCGGTTTGATTTACGGGATCGCGACGACAGCCGCAGCGTCGAGCGCGCCGACGCCCCGCCAGCCACCGGAGGTGTTGTCATCACATCCAATCGCGCGGTCGATCGAGAACCGGCCTGGGCCGAATCGACCCGGTGCTTGAGCTCTACCTACTCGAGGGGCGCGACCGCCGCCGTCTCAAGGCCGGGATCAACGACCTGCACCCGCATCTGCTCCGACACATGTGCGCTGAGATCGCTGGCGACGCTTTCTGGGCTCTTCAGGCGCACAACGACGGCCACGGGTGGATGCCCATTCCAGCGGACACCACCGATCCGGCGACCGCCCCCATTCTCGAAAGCGGACAGTGGTGGGCGCTGTACTACACGGGCATCGAGACGCTGGTCAACACGGCGCAGGACATGGCTGCCCGTGCGCAGGTGCTACGCAGGCACAACTACGCCATGCGCGGGGGGTGCGAGTCCCGGCGCACGCGATTTCGCCTGCGCCGATCATCACATCCGCCGTGTACGGCCCCACGAGTCTCGTCGGCGGGGTCGGCACGAGGATCTACTGGCAAGGCTCTGCCGGCGTCAGGGACTACACCGTCCAGCGCGCAACCAGCGCGGCGGGACCATGGATGACCCTCTGCCAACGATGCGCCACCGATCTCTCTGATGGCTACGCCGACGTGAGCGCAGGCGCGACGGACGGAAGTTGGTACCGCGTCATCCCGTACAACCTCGATGGCAAGCCTGGTCACCCGTCGGCTGCCATGAGAAGTTCCAGCGGCTGAGCAGTTCGCTTGGTTCAAGCGATCCAGACGCCGCGAGAAAACGCAACTGCAGCTATGCCGCCGATCGCGGCGAACCCAATGATGATTCCGAGCCGGAGCCTCGGGCGCGTCGCCGCCACCATCGCCAGCGCAATGAACACCGGAAAATCGGCGATCAAGAGACGGGGGACGCTGACGAGCGGGACGACGGCAGCGGGAGTGCTCAAGATGATGGCGATCACTGCGATCGAGTAGAGGCCGAAAGCGACTCCCAGGCGCTTCCACGCCACCCACGTCAGACCGGCCGCGGCGAGAAGGACCAACAGCTGCAGCACGTTCCATGCGCTTCGCTGTTGAGCTTTTTCGAAACCACCCGGGTATCCGGCGTCGGCCGGCAAGTGACGAACGAGCTCTGCTGCGCCTTGCTCCGCAGTATGGAGAGCGTCCCAAGCTCCCTGTAACGGCCCCAATCGCGGCGTCTCTCGCAGCCAGAAGACGTTCTGCGAATGGTAGAACGCTCCAGCGTCGTGGAAGTGGAAATGGAGGTACAGGGCGTAAGCGGCGAGCGCGGCTGGAATGCAAATCAGAGCGAGTGGTTGAAGGGTCGCACGAAGCGTCCACTCCCGGGGCCACAGCAACACGAGGAGCGCGGGCAGGAGGGCGAGGCCCGTGGGCCGTGTCGCCACCGCGAGCCCTCCGAGGAGCGAAGCGAGCAGAGCCTGGCGACGTAGGGCGGCCCAGAAAGACCAGCCGGCCAGAGCAAGAAACAGAGCGTCCGAGTAGACGGCCGTGAAGACGAATGCAAGTGGGAAAAGCGCGAGAAGAAGCACGCTGTCCGACGCCACAGCCTCGCCGACCAGGCGCTGCGCGATTTTGAACACGGCGATGGCGGCGAGACCAGCTGCAGCCAGCGAGACCAGGACTCCGGCGATCACCGTTGAGCCCAGCACCTCCGCAAGCCCCCGCACCACTAGGGGGTAGAGCGGAAAGAACGCTGAGCTCTGCTTGACGTCGTACCCGTGCTCGGCGATACGAATGAACCATCCCGAGTCCCACTGCGCGAACGTATTGAAGACGAGGCTCAGATGCGGCCCATCCGCCGGGAAGTGAGCGATGTCGTGGTGGACGGGCGTCCAAAGCAGGGCGACGACTGCCGCAAGCCAGAAGCCGACCCGAATCGCGGTCATCGTCCAGAAGGGCGTCATCGCTGACCCCGTCATCCTGGTGAGGGCGGACGCAAGGTTCAGCCGACCGGCACGCCGCGGAATCCGAGGAGCCTCTTCCGGCCGCGCCGCGGGCATGTCTCCGGACGCTACTCCATCTTCAGTCCACGGATGGTTCCGTGGACTGATCCCAGCTCAGCCACGCCTCGCTGCAACGTCCGTCGAAGCTACGCAGGTTCGCCGGCGCCGCTCGTGCTAGGTCAGGCGCCCAAGTCCTGCTCGACAGTCGCGGTCGTACCTTCGGCCGCCTGCGCGCTGCGTTCGGCTGCGGCCTCTCGCTTCTTCTCTTGCTTCAAAGCGCGGCGTTCCTTGACCTTCCGTTCTCGTTCCATCTTCGCAAACGTCTGCTGTCTCTTTGTACTCATCAACCAGCTCCTCTCGGCTCGATGTCGGGCTGTGTTAGGAGCGCGCGCGAGCAGCCCCGTGGCGCAGGCGCGCTCGACGAGGTGCTGCCTCCTGCACGAAAACGACCTCCTCGGCCTTGCGCATTCCGTCCTCGACCGTCACGACGAATGCGACGGCACGCTCCGCGCAGCGGCCCTCGGGCCGGACGCCTCCAGCGAAGCCTGTGCCGTGGACGTACAGCCGCTCGCGATTCTCGGTCGAGATGAAGCCGTAGTCCTTGCCCTCATGGAACCAGAGCATCGTTCCGCGCATTTGCGCTCACTTTCGTCGGAAAACAGCCGGATGTCACACCCGAAACGGCCGCACGCATCCTCGCTGTGGAGATTCACCGTAGCACGCGCGGGCCACGTCCCTCGGCTCGCGCCGATGCGGATGTCAGAGAGGGACGGCCCTGCAGAGAACTCCGTTCGCCTCAAGCTCCTCGCCTTGCGCGCTCTGCGCGCGTCGGTGGAGTGCGGGCTTAGGGCCGGACCTCTGAGTGCAGGGCCAGCATCACTCTACTCCTTTCGCTCTGACGATGAACTCCGCGTGGAGTCGGGAAGGCCTGCGCTCGCGGGGCCTTCTTTCGTTATCACTCAGACGCCTCTTGGGACTCGTCTCTGCGGCGCATAGCTTCGTACACCGCATCCCAGTGACCCGAAATCTCCTGGAGGGCTCGGGCCGTGGTCAGTGCAGCGTCTTCCAGGCGCGAGTTCACTCGCTCGACCTCGGACAAGCGCTTCTCGAGGCGAGTGACCGTCTCGCTAAGAGCGCTGGCCTTCTCGCTAAGGCCGCTCAGCTCCTGAGCGATCAACTCATAGTCTTGCAAGCCGGAAATAATGCCCTAACCGCGAACCCGACAACGCGCTCAGGCGCGGCGCTATCGTCGCGGCCCATGGTTGATCGTGTCCCGCCGGCGCCCCCGAGACCGCTTCTCCGGGGTGTTCTGCATCAAGCCGCGTTCGTGATCTCGCTCCTCGTCGCCCCGTTGCTGATCCTGGGCGCGGTCGGCACGCGCCGGCGAGTAGCCGCCGCCGTGTTTGCCGGGTCGGTCGCTGCCTGCTTCGGCTCCAGCGCGCTCTACCATCGGGTGACGTGGACGCCGCGTGTGCGCCTCTGGATGCGTCGAATCGATCACGCAGGCGTCTACATTCTGATCGCAGGGACCTACACACCGGTATCTCTGCTCGTGCTCAACGGCAACTGGCGTGTCGTCGTGCTGACGATTGCCTGGGCCGGCGCCGCCGCGGCGATCGTGCTCAAGTTCGCCTGGGTGGCAGCACCCAAATGGCTCTCAGCGGTGATCGGAATAGCGCTTGGCTGGGTCGCCGTCGTGGCGCTGCCGCAGTTGATCACGCACCTCGATCCGGTCGCACTGATTCTGCTAGTCGCCGGAGGCCTGGCCTACACCGCCGGGGCCGTGGTGTACGCGCGGCGATGGCCGGATCCGTTGCCCTCTGTCTTCGGGTATCACGAGCTCTTTCACGCATTGACCATCGTTGCGGCTGCCTGTCAGTACGTGGCGATCGCGTTCTTCATCGTCCGCACCGGCTAGCGTTCTTCCCGTCGTTGCGTGACCGAGCTTTGTCTGCGTCATCGGCGATCGTTGCGACTGCTACTATCCGTCGTAGCTAAGCGAACCCGGTGACGCTCCTGCGCCCTCCCGTTTTCGTGTGGGAGGTGAGACGTGGCGGACGTCCGGCAGAGTGGTCGCGAGGCTCCGCGTTCTTCGTACACGGCAATTGCATGAGAAGAGGCATCGACCTCTCGCGGAAACATGGCGCGTTCGATGCGCGCTGGCCGTCTGGACGCACAGACACTTCGGATCGATTGCCACCGGCGCGGCCTCTGCCCGCTGCGGAGGCTGCGGAAGCACTCGACTGGGATCCGTTCTCTGCCCGTTACTTTCGGCGGCAGCGTCGGCACGACTTCGAAGCGCAGTCGGCCTATGCGGCCTACAAGCAGGGCCGTGAGTGGCGTAACAGCGCCAACTCAGGATCGGCAAGGCTGAGGCTCGTACCCCAAGAGTCCGTTCACCCCACGACGGAGATGGAGCCGGAAGCGGCCGGTGCCCGGCGTCTTCTTGCTGCGGTGGCTGCGGTGCAGCCGTGGGAAGGGGCGGACGACTGTACGCCCGCGACCGACATACCAAGGAGGGCGACATGACTCAACAAACGGCGAACGAGCTAGAGCACCGGCGCGACGAGTTGGTTCGCTCGCTTCCGGCACTGAGCCAGCAGCGGGACGCCACCTATCGTCTGAACAGCGATGCGGTCGCTCTCGACCGCGCCGGAGTGAAGCACCGGTCGCCCGAAGAGATGGTGCGGTTGAAGGGAGACCAAACGGCTGCCGACAGCGCGATTCGCGGTGTTCAGCTGGAGCTCCGTCGCCTCGATGCTGAGATCGAGAGCGCGCCGGGCGGTGGTTTAGGAGCCAGAGTTGGCCGAGCCTTCCGACGAGGTCGAGCCGACCGATGAGCCCAAGGCCCAACCTGAAGAGAGCGTTCGATCACCCTGGCCTGTTCATGGTTCG
>WNGF01010973.1_pt1 | contig 10124 bp, 10 predicted proteins | sample 5400641 | NCBI WGS metagenome assembly WNGF01 (sample SAMN13153371, study PRJNA577476) | soil metagenome | isolation source: 80 cm soil or saprolite under grassland replicate 2 | place: USA:California | collected 2016-06-15
GAAGCTCGATTTCCATGTGACCGACGCCATCGGGCGGCCCTGGCAGCTGGGAACGATCCAGCTCGATTACGCGCAGCCGGAGCGCTTTCAGCTCACCTACATCGCCGCCGATAATGCCGAGCACCGGCCGGTGATGATCCACCGTGCAATTCTTGGATCGCTCGAGCGGTTCATCGGCATCGTCATCGAACATTTCGCCGGCGCGTTTCCGGTCTGGCTCGCACCGGTGCAGGCAATCGTGCTTCCGCTTTCCGAAAAATTCGTCGATTACGGCAGAGACGTTGCGCAGAAGCTTCGCGCAGCGGGCATCCGCGCAGGCGTCGACGTGAGCAACGAGAAACTCGGCGCGAAAATCCGCCAGGCGCAACTGCAGAAAGTACCGTACATGCTGATCGTCGGGGAGAAGGAAGCCTCCGCCGGAGCCGTGAGTCTACGCAAACGGAGCGGCGGCGATCAGGGCTCGATGACTCTCGACCAGTTTGTTTCTGAAGCCAGGCAGCGGATCGATTCCCGCGCCTTGACTTTGTAAATCTTTGACCGTAGCTTAGAGCGCTCGAACAACAGGAGGATTCACGTATTTACCCGCCACGTAGAGGATCGCGATTCGACCGTAAACCCGCAGAACCCCAATCCAGAATCAACGACCTGATCCGGGCCGTCGAGGTCCGGTTGATCGACCACGAAGGAAAACAGGTGGGAGTCGTGCCTCTGCAGCAGGCGCAAGAGCTTGCCCGCGAGAAGGACCTCGACCTCGTGGAAATCTCGCCGACCGCCAATCCGCCGGTCTGCAAGGTCATGGATTACGGCAAGTACATTTTTCAGCAGAAGAAAAAGCAGACCGAAGCCAAGAAGAAGCAGAAGGTCATCGTCGTCAAAGAGGTGCAGTTCCGGCCTCGCATCGACGAGCACGATTTCGACTTCAAGAAGAACAACATCATCCGCTTCCTGCAGCACGGCGACAAAGTGAAGGCCTCGATCCGCTTCCGTGGCCGCGAGATGTCCCACATGGAGCTCGGCAGAGCGGTCCTCGACCGGCTGCTGACCGACATCAAAGAGTTCGGCGCGGCCGAAAGCGCGCATCCCGACGTGCAAGGGAACCGGATGAATATCGTAATCGCCCCCAATAAATAGCGGGTGGCCAATTGGCGGGTAGCGGATGGGCCCACCCGCCACAAGCCACCCGCCACCCGCTCGGGAATTGATTCACGATTCAGCTAGTTAGGAGTCGCGCCATGCCTAAAATGAAGACGCATCGCGGCGCCGCCAAGCGGTTCAAGAAAAGCGGCAGCGGAAAGCTGCAGCGCAACCATGCCTTCCATTCGCACATCCTGACGAAGAAGCGTCCCGGCCGGAAAGCCGCACTCGCCTCGGAGACGGAAGTGTCGAAAGCGAACAGGAAAACCGTCAAGAAGATGGTGCCGTATTTGTGAGTTATCAGGACTCAGGACTGAGGACTCAGGACTGAGTGGAGGGGACTAAGTCCTGAGTCCTAAGTCCTGAGTCCTTGGACGACGAGCGCGGCGAGGTTCATCAAACTCCTGACCCGCCCGCTCACGAAGAACGAAACGAGGAGAGAACATGCCCAGAGTCAAACGCGGTCCCAAGAGAAAAAATCGTCGTGTGAAAATCCTGAAGGCGGCCAAAGGCTACTTTGGGATGAAGTCGCGCGGCCATCGCATCGCCAAGGAGCAGGTCGAGCGCGGATTGAACTTCGCGTACGCCGCCCGCAAAGATCGTAAAGGCGACTTTCGCAGGCTGTGGATTGCCCGCATCAACGCCGCTGCGCGCGCGAACGGCATCTCGTATTCGCAGCTCATGGCCGGCCTCAAAGCCGCCGGTTCGGCAGTCGATCGCAAGATTCTCGCGGATCTCGCCGTGCGCGACAGCGCAGCATTCACCGCCTTCGTCGACACCGCGCGCGGCGCGCTCGAGAAGCTGAAGTGACGCGCGCGGCGAAGCCGCAACCGCGTCATCCTGAGGCCGCGCAGACGGCCGAAGGATCTCCATCTGCGTATCTTGAGATCCTTCGCTTCGCTCAGGATGACACGGTTCAGTAAGATGTCATCGTGCTCGACGACATCGCCAAAACCGGCGCGCAATTTGATCGCCACTTAGCGGCCGCCAGGAACACGCGCGAGCTCGATGAGGTCCGCGTGCGCTTTTTCAGTCGCAAGAGCGGCGTCATCCCCGCGCTCTTCGCGCGTCTCAAGGAAGTCCCAAAAGAACAGAAGAAGGACGCCGGCGACGCGCTGAACAAGCTGCGCGATCGCATCGAGAACGCGCTCGCGCAGAAGACCGAGCGCATTGCGGCGGAAGAAGCGTCACGCAAGGAAACGCGCGAGACCCTCGACGTCACCCTTCCCGCCCACCTCCCGCCCCTCGGTCACCTGCATCCGATCACCATCGTGCGGCGCGAGCTGGAAGACATGTTCCTGGAGATGGGCTACTCGCTCGATCCCGGGCCGGAAGTGGAAACCGACTGGTACAACTTCGAGGCCCTCAACTTCACACCCGATCATCCTGCGCGCGACATGCAGGACACGTTCTTTCTCGACGTCGATCAGCTCTTGTTGCGCACGCACACATCGAACGTGCAGATCCGATCGATGGAGCGATGGAAGCCGCCGCTGCGTGTTCTGTCGTGCGGCCGCGTGTACCGGCACGACGAGATCACGATGCGCAAATCGCCGGTCTTCCATCAGGCTGAGGGTTTCCTCGTCGACCGCGGCATTCATATCGGGCATCTGCGCGCGACGCTCGAGCAATTCATCAAACGCCTTTTCGGCGCGGACCTCGGCATGCGCATGCGCCCGAGCTATTTCCCATTCACCGAGCCTTCGGCGGAAGTCGATATGTCGTGTGTCTTCTGCAGAGGCAAAGGATGCGGCACCTGCTCCTACACCGGCTGGATGGAAATTCTCGGCAGCGGAATGATCCATCCGCAGGTACTGCGAAACGTCGGCATCGATCCCGATGAGTGGAGCGGATTCGCCTTCGGATTTGGTCTCGACCGCGCGGCGATGATCAAGTTCGACATCCCGAACATCCGCACGCTGTTCGAGAACGATCTGCGCGTTTTGCAGCAGTTCTAACGCGTTTCCGTCAGTTCGTGCCGGTGTTTGCGTACCAGATGGGCATTCGCGAGAACTGCTGGATCCTGCGCGGCCTCCCAACTCTCCTTTGATTGCACCGCTTGATCGTAGATTTGCCGCTTCCTGGAAACCAGTACCGGATCGATTTCGGCGTCGAGCTCCGCCTTCTTTGCCGCGATGTCGTTTTCTAATCGGACGAATTGGTCGATCACGGAGATCGACTCGTCGATGTGAGTCTGGACCCACTGCTGCTCCTTCGGATTGACTCCGAGGTTGAGGCAGGCGCGGAGTTCGGCGGTGGCGTACGAACGCAGCGAGCCGATGGCGGCCAACGACTCGCCCAATCTCGACGTCCGTCCCTCCTGCGCGGATGCCCGATCCACCTGCTGATTGAGTTGACGCTCGGCAATTTCGCGAATCCGAGTTGTGAGCTGCACGACTCGAACGAAATCGGCGATCTGTTTTTCGGTCAGGAGGCGATCGGCGGGCGCGTCGTACGTGAACTTATCTGCTGTGTCATGAATATCTTGCGCGGTCCGGCTCTTCAGGTCCTTTTCGATGAATGAGGGATCGAAAGGATCTTTTTTCGCGCAAGCGAGCGCGAGCACAAGAGTTACTGCGATCACAAGTTTAAGCACGGACCTCAACGTATAATAACGGTACCTCAGCAACGGTCCAAATCGGAGAACGTATGAATTGTCCCAAGTGCGGAGCCGCGCAGGACGCTGGCGGAGAAGAATGTTCCGCATGCGGAATCGTCTTTGCTCGTTGGCAGCCGCGCGAATTCAAAAGACCTCCAACGTCAACGACGACACCCGTTGAGCGCAGCGATCGGTCGGGTGGCATTCCGACGACTTTCATCATCGTCGGACTGGTGTTCGTCGTGATCCTCGGACTGATATGGACGCGGCATATTCGCTCCGCTCGAGAACAAGCGAATTCCGTCGATCTTCTCAACGAGATCAACAACGCCGGGGAGAAGACCCGCCGGCAGCTCCGAGAAGAGGCGGCGGCAATCCGGCAGGCGCAAGCACGGGCGATGACGGCCAGGGCTGCAACGACGCAGATGCTTCCAACCGATCTAGACGAGACTGCGGTTCGTGAGCTCATCGAACGGTGCAGGTACTTTCAGGAACGCGTGACCGTCGACGTTCCGAAAAACTTTCAAACGAATCTCTACAGTCTGATGGTCGACCGCTACCCAGCACTTCCTGCCGCTGTCGTCGAACACTTTGTCGAATTAGATCCGCCATTCGAGATCGCCGGTGCGTCTCGCCGCCTTCCCAATCCAGCGCAACCGGGCGATACGATCAACGTCAAGCTCGCGCCGCTGACCATCGCCAAAGTGGATGTTTCCGATTCCACCGACACCTATCACTTCGGCCTCGGACGCCGCCGCATCGATGCGATCACCGGCATGCAGATGATGTCGGAGTCGTCCGTGAGCGTCTCCTTCAATTGGAAGTATGACCAGAACGCTGGCGCGAGTCTGTCGCCCGAAGGCGATAGTCGGACCGGGGGCGCCAGGCTGCAGCGGGTATCGAGCGGCTGGGTGGTCACTCAGGCCTGGCGAAATACCCACAGCACCGCACAAGGTATCTGCCAATGAGAATGCTCACAGCCGCAGTCCTCTGCCTCGTCGCCATGGACATCACCGCGGCGCCGCGCCCGATTTCCAACAGCGAACGGATGGCGGTGGAAATGGCCGCCGACTATCTGAGCCGCGGTCCCGTGGCGATCGCGGAGCGGCTCGACGCCAGCTCCCCACTTCAGCGCTTCAAAGGTCAGGAGCTGCTCGATGAAATCGAAGCGCGGCTCGGCCCGCCTGCCGCCGCACGTTGGGATTTGCAGACCGTGGTTCCCGCCCTGCAAGACAAAGCAGCGGTATTCACGATCAGCTATCCGTCCGGCCTCGATGAATCCGTGACGTTTGCCGTCGTGTCGAACAACGGCAGCTACAAGATCTCCGACATCCGAATCCTCGCCCTACCCTCGACGCACACCGCCACGTTTTCACAAGCGTCCGTCACGCCGGGCGGTGAAAAACCATCGGTTCCCCTCGACACATTCGCCATCGCCACTGGACTCGCCGTGGCGATTCTCGCCGCAGTCGGGGCAGTGGGGCGGCGACGTTCGCCAATCCTCTCGCGCCTCACGCTCGCCGCTGCTGCAGCAATTGCGGTCGCCTTCATTCTGCTCACAGAACGGCAGACGCCCAAACAGGCGGTTGCAGCGAAGAGTGCAGATCCGAATGACGGTGAACCGCGGCTGGCGACGCTGCTGCCGCTGCGCCGCGTGATGAGTGCCGGTACAGGCGACGTGGCATCGCAATCAACCGCAGCGTGCCACGAAGCAACGTGCTCCAAAGTTGCAGTGTTGTGGAAAGCGCAGGCCGGCCTGCAGCAAATGCAGACAAACGAAGTTCAGAGCGCGCTTTCGCAATTTCCCGCGCCATCGAATGTGCCACTTGCCGAAATCGTCCGCGGGCGCGCGTCGCTCCTGAAAGCGAATGAGACGGACTCCGCCCTCGCCTACGAGTCCGCCGTCAACCTGGGACCGGGACGCGACGGATTGTGGTACGAAACGGCGCAAGCTCTCCTGGCGCTCGGCTTCTCCGATCGCGCCGAACGCTACCTGCGCCGCATCGAGCGCGTCGGATCGCGAGAGGCCGATGTTTACTACGCTCTGGCGTTGGTCAGCGCTTCGAAGAACGGCGATGACGACGCAGCCAAGTACCTCGAGCAAGCGTGGAAGATGCGGCCGCTCGAACGCGCCGATCTCGTGGCGGCGGCACCGCTCTGGGCCGTCTTACGAAAACCGGCGATCGCGCAACTGATCAGTCTCAGCGCGCCGAACGAGGCAACGTTTGCCGCACCAGACGCATCGTCGCGAGCCATCACCTTGCCGGCGGGCGCCGTCTCGCGCATTTCCGGCGAGTTCCTGCACGTTCAACTCGGCGAGAGCGAGCTAACCGTCTCGGGAGGCGCATCACTGGCGCCGGCAGGAACGCCTGTCGTGGACGCCGGCGCCTGGGCACGTGACGAGGAAGAACGCGGATTGCGCGAAGTCCCGCAACTCTCGACGGGAGCGCGCACGGCGGCAGCGCTTTCTGCACCGGCTCTGCGACGGCGCTTCATTCGTGCAGCCGATGCGCTGGCGAAGCGCAACCGTTGGTCCGATCTCGTCAGTCTGACCGACGGACTTTCGCCGGCGTCCGAGCACGTACCGCCCGAGCTCTTCTTCCTCCGAAATCAGGCCCTCCATCGATTGCAGCGCGCCGACGAAGGACGGCGGCTGATCACCGAGTTGGCTGCGAGCCGCGTCCTGCAGCGGCACCGCGACGCCGAGTCGCTGCGGCGCCTCGCGGAGATGATGGTGGCCGACGATCTCTACGATCCGGCAATCGCCATGTACGACAGGGCGCAGACGATCCAATCGAGCGCCATGACCGACGATCGCGTCCGGCAGATTCAGATGAACAAGCGGCTGGCGACGAAGTATTCGACGCACCGCTCCGAGCACTTCGAGATCCACTATCCCGACGATGTCCACGTCATGACCGCTACACAGATCGCCGACATTCTCGAGGCCGAGCTGAAGCGGCTGCAACGTTGGGTTCCGCTGAGTCACTTCACTCCCGTCACCGTCAACGTGGTTTGGTGGGATGACTTCCGTTCGACCTACACAGGCTCCGACTTCATCCTCGGTTTTTACAGCGGAAAAATCACCGTGCCACTCGCCGGTGTTCGCCAGTTCGTTCCGCCGGTGGTCGCGCTGATGACGCATGAGCTGTGTCACGCGATGATTGCGCAGGCCACCAACGATCAGGCGCCGCATTGGTTCCACGAAGGCCTCGCGCAACGCGTGGAGATGCGGCAGTACCACGCGAACGCGTTCAACATGTATGACGACAGCCGGCTGCTCGCTGCGTCGCTTCTCGACCCCGTTCTCGCGACTTCATCGGACAGTGATGTGATCGCCGAGGCGTATATCGAGTCGCAGACGGTGATTCGGTACATCGAAGCGACGTATGGAGAGACAGGCGTGAAGATGCTCCTCGAATCGTTCCGGAACGGCGCGACGAATGAAGAAGCGATCGGGCACCTGACCGGACATTCCCTCGCCCAATTCGACACCAATCTGCGGACGTGGGGGCGAAGCGGATCGCGCGTGTTCGAGAACCCGGAACCGATTCATTATGACCAGAAAGAAGGGCAGTAGTCCCAATGAACACCATCGTCCCCCTCGGCCCGTATGCGATGACCTGGTCGCGCCTATTGCTGATCGGCGGCACAGCGCAACTGGTGGTCTTTGCATTGATCAACATTGCCTTGCCTTCACGGATTCGCGTCGAACGGATGCTCCTGGCGAGCTCGGTCCTGTTTCTCGGTGCATGGTTCGTCGCATTCGATGCGCAGTCGCTGATTCGATCGTTCAACAAGACGCCCCACCTGCAGGCGTCAGCAATTGCGCGTACGAAGAGCGGCTCCTGCGTCGTAGTCACTCGGGATATGAAAGCTTCCGACGTGCGGAGCCGGCTCGGTGAGCCCGACGAGCGCAGGTCTGACGATGAGACTCGAGGGCCGGGCGCGACGATTTGGATCTATCGCGACTCGCGCTGCGCCGTGCACCTGTTCGACGACAAGGTCGAGTTCATCGAGTGACGAAGCAGCTCGCGATCGCGGCTACGGCATTCGGAGGCATTCTCGCCGGCGCCACCCTGGATCGCGGTGTCGTGGGACTCCCGGCACTGTACGAGCTCGGCCCGAAGGCATGGGCGGATTACAGCCGGCACGCGGATCTGTCGAAGCGTGGCTTCGCTTTCTATCCAACCGTCGGCATCGGACACGCGTTGCTCTCGATTGCCACTGCGGTCGCCGCGCCGAGGAATCGGGCTGCGAGAGTCGCCGCCGCGCTTGCGATTGGCGGAATGGCGCTGACATTGAAAGCCGCACCGAACATGCTGCGTCTCCGCGACATGGGCGATGACGACGCGGCAATCCGAGAGGCGATGCACGGCTTCACGTTCTGGAGCGCGATTCGCGGAGCGTGTCAGGTCGGCGCGTTCGCCGCGAACGTGTGGACGCTCGCGACGAGCGACTAATGAGACTCGCCGCCAACCTCACGATCGCTTTTGTGGCGTTGGAACACCTCGGTTTCCTCGTCCTGGAGATGTTCCTCTGGACGAAACCGTTCGGCCGCCGGTGTCACCCCGAGCGTGAGCGAGGGGCCTGGATGGAGGGGCGGCGCCTCAATGTTCGTTTGTCGCGCCGCCTGCCCGTCCAGGCCCCTCGCTGACGCTCGGGGTGACAGGTTGCGCGCGCCTTAACTCCCAACGCGCCGTTTCTCGCCCGTCGCCGGATTCCAAACCACGAATCCGTTCGGCGATGTGCAGAGCAGTCGTGGGCCCGAGCTGCGGACGGTCGGTAGAAGCTGGCGGTCAATTCGAACGACGACGCCGCGATCGAGATCAACAACGGCACTGGCCAACCTGACCTGCTGCGGAATGCGTATCGGCACGACGACAAGCCCCGCGCTCGCCTCGGTCATGAAATTCGCCGGCCGGCCTGGAAGCGCAATGTCTCGAACCGGAGTTCCATCACCATTCAGCAGCCGCAGCACGGAGGAGCCGTTGCTCTCCTCGAGCGCAACGATGCGGCCGTCGCGCAAGAATCTCGCGGCCGCGAAGCGCGCCGGAATCGACCGTTGCACCGCGCCAGTCCGTGCGTTACGAATCTCGTAACCATCCTTCGTGTGCAGCAGGCCGAGCGAACGATCGCGATTGAATCGAAGCATCTTTGGCAGCGCGCCGGTCTTCTGCAGCGCCCTCTTCTGAACGTCGTACTCGAAAATGCTCACACCCTCATTGCGTTTCGATGCATAGATCCGCACCAGATCGCGCCCGACGAACCGGCCGAAGAACCGGTCGCCTTCGGGAATCCTGGCAGAGCCGAGTGACGCTGCAGTGCGGACGTCGTAGAGGCTCATGATGCCGTCATGGATCATCATGGCGCGCGAGCCATCATCAGAAAGCTCGTTCAGTCCGCCGCCGGTGATTCCCGTCGCAATCACCTGCGGCTTCGGCGCGTTGAGACGGGCGATGTACAACTCGGGAGCACCGGGCGCGCGAACGTACCAGGCAGCCGTGTTCCCGTCGGCCGAGAACGCCGTTCCCCACCAGGGCTTGAGCGCCGGCAGCCGCACAGAACGACCGTCCGAAATATTATATAAGAATGCAGCACGATAATCATCACGATGCTTCGCTTGACCTTCAATCATCGCCCACGAGCCGTTGTCCGCCTGCTCTACAAATTCCGGCGTGATGTCCGCGATCGGCACGGACACGACCCACATCACGAACGCCGCGACAAGCAGCAGACCGCAACCGAGCGACATCCACAGGAACCGCGACAGCTCCATATGGCTGCGCTTTCGGTCCGTTCTTCCGCGCCCGACCTGCCACGCGCCTGCGCCGATGATCGCCACGGCGGCGTAGACGGAAAGGATAAGGCCGAGATGCAGACTCAGCTGCACAGCGGAACCGAGGAGGAGGGGGCGCACGAGCAGCCAGATTGCTATTCCGCAAACCGCTGCGGCGATGAAGTCGAACACGATCCAAGCGGAGCGCGAGCGGACGAATGTCCCGATGACATGTGCGAGCAGGAACAGTGCGGCCGCCCAGGCGAGAATCGCTCTGACGATCGACTCCGGCGCACTTGTCCACGTGCGCAGGACCACGTCATGGCCGGCAAAAACAGCAGGGAGAGCGACGATGCCGAATGACACAACGATCAACGCTGCGGCGGCAATCAGTTTTCCGAACCAAATCGAACTCGCCGGCAACGGCTTCGAGAAATAGAACGACAGCCGGCCGTCCGAGAGCTCACGGCCGATCATGCTCGATCCGAGAATCGCGGCTAGACCGATCGTGAATGCCGCCGACAGGATCAATGATGCGATGACCACCGCGTCCTGACGGTCGCCGGCACGAACGCCCGGCATGAACGGCACGATCAGCGTCAACAGCAGGAA
>WNGF01025995.1_pt1 | contig 10124 bp, 7 predicted proteins | sample 5400641 | NCBI WGS metagenome assembly WNGF01 (sample SAMN13153371, study PRJNA577476) | soil metagenome | isolation source: 80 cm soil or saprolite under grassland replicate 2 | place: USA:California | collected 2016-06-15
CCGCACCCCATCGGTCTGCCGGGACGAGAACCTGCCACGTCCCAAGTCGCCGCCGCGGGTCGAACCGCCGCACATCAATCTGGAGATGCAGACGACCTGCCTCAGCCAGGGTCGGCCCTATCGGCTGCCGAGCGGACTGGCCACCCCGTCGGACCGCGCCAAGGCGTTCTTCTACTCCCCAGATGAGCTGAAAGCCTTCTTCCCCCCCAAGGTCCTCGCGCACCTGCAGGACCATCCCCCGGCCCCGCCCCGTCAGGATGCCGCCCGCAAGGAGTGGGAGCTGCTGTGCGAGCTGCTGGCGCCGCTGCGCCCGCTGCCGCCGCCCGCAGAACTTCCGGTCGTCGTGGCCGCCCGCATGAGCCTAAGCTTCCCGCTGCTCATCAGCGCGATGCCCCTCTGGACAGTCGACTCGACGCTGGAGGCCAACCAGGACGCCTGGGATGTCTGGAAGGCGTGGAAGCGGCAGGGCGGCACCGGTCCCATGCCGGAGGCGACGCCGCGAGCCGAGCGGTGCTGGTTCTCCGACGGTGGCATCACCAGCAACTTCCCGGTCCATTTCTTCGACCAGCCGCTGCCGTTCCGGCCCACCTTCGGTATCAACCTGCGTCCTTTCCACCCCGACCACCAGAAGCAGCCGCACGAGAGCGACAACATCTGGATGCCGAACACCAACTATGGCGGGCAGCGCGAGTGGTGGACCCGTTGGGACAAGGCGGCCGGCTTCGGGCGCCTGACCGGCTTCCTGCATGCCATCGCTGACACCATGCAGAACTGGTCGGACAACAGCCAGTTGCGTGTCCCCGGCTACCGCGACCGGGTGGTGCACGTCAGCCACACCGACAGTGAGGGCGGCATGAACCTGGACATGGACGCCGCAGACATCAGGGCAATGAGCGAGCGTGGTGCATGGGCGGGCCGGCGGCTGGTGGAGTACTACACCACCCCGCCCGAGCCCGGCCCTGGCGGCCGCAAGGTCTCTTGGGAGAACCACCGTTGGATCCGCTACCGCTCGACGATGTCGATCCTTGAGGGGATGTTCCGGCGCCTGCATGTCGCGTACACGCGCGAGCAGCCGGTCGACGGGCTCGACTACCTACAGGTGAGCCAACTCCAGGACGCCGACGTCCCAAGCTACAAGTGGGTCTCCGGGCAGCAGCGGGCACTTTCTGTAGAGCTGACCGATCGGCTCTGCGACCTCGCCGAGCACTGGGACGAGATGGTCGAGCAGAACCCTCGTAGGTCGCTCATCGAGGATGCACCGGACCCGGTGCCTGAGTTCCGCATCACGCCAGGGCAGGGATAGGGAGCGGCCAAGGGAGTCACGATCAGGCTGGTCGAGCCCGACTCGAACCGGCGGGGCGACCTGTTCACCCGGCGGATGGAGGACGTGCTGCACGCCGTTGGCTACGAGCAGTTCGTGCGTGACGCCTCCGGCGATGTTGGAGGCGATCGAGGCCAAGGAGAAACAGCCGGGCCAGCGGCCCACGGGTAGGCGGGCCGCAGACGGCCTTCCAGGGCCAGCTTATGCAGCGCGTCGTAGGAGAGGGTGAACGCGGCGGCCGCAAGCACCAGCACACCGGCCGCGCTTACCCGGAACGTCGACCCGCCCATCACGCACCTCCCGGTCGTCGTTCTGCCCGGCCGGAAGGTCGCGGGGTTGGCTGGGCTGGCTGTGCGGGCCAAGGCCAGCGTGCGGCTGATCTTTGCCGGGTCAAGGCCGATGGCGAGGGCGGTGGTGGTAAACGCGGTGGTGACTTTCTTGGTCATCGAGCAGCCCGCCGACGACGTAGCGGTAGACCTTCAAGGCGGTCTGGATGAGGGTGTGGTCCCGTCAGCCGGGCTGGCTCCCGGTCATGAGCGGCTGGCACCCCGCCCTCGGCCGAGGGCAGCCAGCTCAGCAGCCAGCACCCGGCGGCCGTACGGGTGGCCCGGTGCGGCCGGCCGGGGCCGGCGGGCCGGGCGGTCGGCCTTGCCGCCGTCCTCGGCGGCGCACTTCATACCGCACATACCGATAGGCGAAGCGAAGCAGTCTATGAACCACAAACGATATCCGATCCGAGACTCAGTCAATCCGAACAGGTTGTAATCCGCTAAGCCGTCATCTCCCTCACTTCGCGGCCTCGCCGTGCAAGCCGGCCGCCTGTACCCTCTGGCAGCTCGCCCCAGCTCATTATCTCTCTGACAAGAGGGCTGTCCGCAGACTGAAGCTCCTCTTCTACCAGCTTGCTAAGCCACCAAACCATTGGATAGGCGTATACTTCTCGCGCTAGGTCTTGGTCATAGAAGAGCGCAATCAAGCCCTCCAAGCCGGCCCGAATGCCCTCCATGACATTATCGGCCTCCTCGCCGTAAGCCGGCCCGTATATGAAGTATTGACGCATTCTCCTAAATAACTTCTCCCCAATAATGTCCGCGTGCTCAGTCCACCGTTGAGGGATATCATACAGTTCCGCCATTACCGCAATGCGATCTTGCAGCACATTGCCACTGCGTGCTCTGAGCTCGCGGAACTGGGCCATGCGGGAGGCTGGGCTCAGTATTACATGTGCAAAGGTCCTACTACTCAGACCCGCCTCGCGATAGGGCAAGAACACCTCGCTCAAAGCCCTTCGCGGTCCCTGTGCGGTGGCCAGAGGATCTCGACTCCCCTTGCTCCATGCATTGCACAGATGGCAAAGAGGCACCAAGTTATGGGGGTGACATGCCAGGTGAGGATACCGACTCTTCGGAAAATAGTGATCGATCTCCGTCCGAACCTCACTCCGTATAGTTGCGATGAATAATGACTCATCGCACGCCGGACACACGCAGAGGTCGTTATTCGCTTCAAGGAAGGATCTCAAGAACTCCTGGGCGCCGAAAGACGAGCTAGTACGACCGCCAAAGAGACTAGCTGGGAAACGGCCACCACGAAGATCATCATAGAACTGGCGAAGAAATTGCGCGCCGCTCTTCTGCCACGGCTCAGCCTCGGCTTCATCGAAAGCTGTCAGCGATCCTCCTGGTTGGCGAAGAAGCACACATGCTTCAAACGCCAGCGCTTGACTCCATTTGTCCTTCGCCTCGTGGGGACCCGCCGCAAATCCCTCCAATGGCCCGTATCTCCGTTCCGACGCCCATATCCACCCTGCAATTGCATGGGCGTAAGTCGCCAAACGTGGACGCCTCGAAAGCCAGGCCTCGCATGATTGCTGAGTGATGTCCGTCTCCTGAGCCGCCCACCGAAGCAGTCGCATCTGAAGGAAGAGAATATCCCTCAAGCGCCTTCTATTAGATTCCGGTAGTCGCGCCTCATGCATCATTCGTTGTCCGCCTCGGTGAGTGCCTGACGAATTCGATAGCTCCAGTATCCTGGAGCCACTTGGTCCAGCAGCGCCCTTAGCATCGCAACGCGATCAGGGCTCGGACGCTCTTGCAGGTCTTCTAACAGCTTTGAAATGCGGGAAACAGCCAAGGCCCCAGTTGGATAGGGCGCTCCAAAAACGTGAACCATCACGTCGCCTGGATCGGCAGCGAGTGTGCGAGTTGCTGGGTTGTAAGTGTTGCTGGTGTACACTCCTTGCCGATCGAGAAGAACAATGTCTTCTCTGGAAACATCAGTAAGTGTGATACTTGAGTGCGTTGTCACAAGAAGATGGCTGAACTGGTTAAAGAGAGCGCTGTCAAGAAGATGGACTATGTGACGCTTCCAGTAGTCATTGAAATGAACCTCAGGCTCATCCAAGAGAATCAGCGTTTCCTTCTCCCGCATCAGCGTAAACAAGCTCATGCGGCCAAGGAAGCTCTGCTCGCCATCGCTCAGCCAAGAAAGCAGATGGAGAGGGATCTCCTCATCGTCGCTACCCTGATCATCACCACCCACGCGCTCGATGAATACGTTTACCTCTTGTAGTACATTCTCTGTGCGGTCTAGCATCGCTTGCATACGCGACAGGGTTTGGACTAACCCTAGACCACTAGAGAATTCGGATAACACACCTCCGACCGTGCCGTTACTGCTAGATAGATCGAAGACAAGTAGACGATCCGAACCGAGCCGGAGAGCACGGGTGGCGTATGTCCTCAGGCGCGCTACGTGTTCATACTCCAGCTCTGACACTATACCGCGGTTGAGGCGAAACCTAAGTGAGAACCCACGCATTTCGCCGATCCCGGCTTGCTGAAGTACATCCTTGAGAGGGGAATGCTCTATGTGCCTCATATTCTCAAGTAGTCCGGCCAGAGTGACGAGAGGGAGGTCCATTGCGCGGATCAGCATGCAACGCGATGCCTCCGAGGTAATGTTGCTGCTGTCGAACTGTCCAAGAGGGCTCTTACCGGGAAGCTCCCGGAGCGCCTGTTCTATCATCGACAGGTCTGAGGCTCGCGCAGGATCCATTAGGTCATCAGCGTACGAGATGGTGGTTCTGGACCACTCCTCCTCGTCGCCGGTAGTGAACGCAACTACAAGCTCCGGGAGTAGGTCCCGAGGAACGGACTGCCCTGAGATAGGTAACTCGTCCCCATCGATGATAATCCGCAAGTCACTACGAACATCTTCGCCCTGATCGTCCTGCTGCCTATTTGAAAGGAGGACCAACCGTAGGGTGCCATCGGGAGAACGCAGCTCGTACTCAAGTTCGAAAGTGATGGGTACAGCTGGAGATGCTTCAAGCTGGCGAAAGATATGGAATATTGCCTGAAGGACTGTAGACTTCCCGCTTCCATTCAAACCTACGAGAAAATCAATTCCATAAGCGGGCCTCGTCCCACCGAGTGTCGTCTCATCCGGGTGAAACTTGATCTCAAAGTGACGCAGGACCCGGTACCTACTGACATAGAAGCGACGCAGTCTCAAGGTGCCTCCATGTCTTCTGTGCTGTCAGGGCGTTGGTCTGGCCAACGATCACGCTGGCTGGCTAACCGATATCGCAGCAATCTCTGATTTCCCTCCAGCGGAATGACAACCGATACAATCAAGCCCATTCGCTCGAACAGCTCTAGAGCAGAGAGGGTCGCAGCTGAAGGATCGGAGCCTGGCGGGGACTCGACGTCCGACGGGGCAAAGGGAACAGGTAGTTCAGGCCCGGGTGCAACGTCCCTTTGGACTTTCCCCCGCACCCGGCGCCAGACGGCCGCCTGATCCGGCGATAGCCCCTTGAAAGGTTCCAGGGTGGCATGTTCGTCACCCCACAGAGGGGGCGGAAGGGGCATGCTGGTGACCGGCGCCATATCCAAATGGCCAAGGAGACTGTCGATATTCGCCAGGAGAGTGCGCTGATTCCTCCTTATCCTAGCGAGGAGCGTGGCTGGCGGTTCCGCCTCGCCGGTATCCTCCTCAACAGCGAAGTATCGGAGTGGGCTCAGCTCATAGTTGGGAGGAGAAACACCGTCCTGCGGGATTCGGACACCCAATAGATAGCCGTCTGCGGTGACAACTACGCTACGAGCTCTATCCTCATCTTGGTGAAGGATGACGCCCGACACGGCTTCGTTGCTTATACGAATCTTCAGCGATCTGCGCAGGTAGTCTTGCCTGTCGTGAACCACTTCATGTAGGCCAGTCGCGGCCTCGACGCCGACAAGAACCTCCTCTTCCGCCCTAGTCGCGCGCGCTAGTAGGACTGGACCCTGTTCGGAAGGGAAGCGCTCAACGGTCGAAAGAGTGGCCCCGTTCGTTCGGCTCGGATAGTCGGCTGCTCAAGTAGCGTCGTGCTCTGAGCAGATAACACGGCCTCCAGCAGCGGAAAGTCGCTCACATCTTGAGGCGGAGCCGTGAGGTCTCGGCTCCGCCCAGCCGGATAGCCGTCTCGCTCCACCCTAAAGAACCATGTCAGAGCTTCGGGATCAGGATCGCTATTGCGAATCAAGAGAAGATTCGACTGCTGAGAGCTAAATGGTTGCATTGTATCGCTTGGCAGGGATGCAACCATCTCGATCTGAAGTTCTCGTACCAGCCGGGCTCGTAGGCCAGCTTCACCAGCCGAAGCGCCAAACAATAGCCCCGGCGGAACAAGTACACACGCTCGACCATCATCCGCCAAGCGGTTGACCGCGAGGGTTGCCAGTACTGTCTCGCTTCGGGTGCTGCTTCGCTCACCCAGAGCCCCGATGATTTCCTTCGGATCAACGGATTCACCGAAGGACGGATTCATCAAGATCCGGTCGAACGTTCGCGTACCAAACGCTCCACCGGCAGCGAAGACAGTTAACGCACTGCCGGGTTCGACCCGTGCATTGTCGAGGCCATGCAGAGCACAGTTCGACAGCGCCAGGCTTGTCCACTCGGGTGATATATCACAGCCGAATACCTGCCCAGTAGGCAGGCTTGACTGCGCTCGATGGACAAGAAAACCTCCACTCCCGCAAGCGAAATCCGCGACGCTGTGGTTCGCACGAATATCGGCGATTGCGTGCATCAACGCAATTACGTGGCGGGGAGTTGGGTAACGGCCCCCAGGCAGCATTGATGGTAGCCTAAAGAGTACATGGTTGTTGAATAGCTCGGCCATTCCTCCATTCAGTAGACTTCCTGCTTCTTCGAGTGGCCGGCGCACTGCCTCCACATTCACAGTGGACCGAGGGCGCCAGGACGCAATCTGATGAACGTCGCCGAGTTGCTGACCGCTAAGCAGAACCGCGATCTCCTCAACGATTTGCAGATCATCCGCAATTCCGACACGACGGAACGTCGCCCATACTTGGTTCAGGAGTTCGCGTACGCCAGCCACGTCATACTGCCCCTCGGATGGCCTGCTGAAGGAGAGACTCCTGGACGCGGTCGAGCAGTTCATCGTCTTCCTGAAGTCGGGGGATTACCTGCTCAATATCCGCTCGCACCAAATTTAGGTGAGCCACAATCTGCGCTTGACTCTCAAGACTGCTTGGATAGAGAACCCGTAGATCGTTCAAGAGTGCCGCGTTCATATTTCCCTGGGCCGCACCTCTGGGTTTCACTTGCCGCCAGTAGGAGCTGGACTGAAAAAACCACCACAGAAACTCTGGTAGCACTTGGCCACGAACTCTCAGACGAATTAAGTAGGATGCGAAAACTGCTCTCGGACCCTCTTCCACTAGAGCCGTCTTGCCTGTAGTTGCTCCGGTACGAGCGAACACAATATCATTACGCCGCAAGAGATATCTGTCGAGCTTCTCCTGCGGGATCGAGCAGTAGGGCACCGTCCGCCAGTCAATACGGCCATCTTGGATGTCCGAGATGCGGACGAACTTCGGCCCGACCTTCTCAGGAGTGGCGGAAGCCGTATACCCATACTGTGGTCTCTCACAGATATCATGAAGCGGGGCCGTGATCCAATCGCTGCTTGCCATCCATGCTCTATCCAGTCTCTCATCTACGGTAGCGGCCAAGACTCGCTCAGCGTCTCGCCTCATTTGCTTGAGCAACGTCCGGCATCTGTCTATCTCCGAAGCCAGGGCCTCAACTCGCTTAACAATCCTGCTCTGTCTGGATAACGACCGTTCGGGCTCGTCAGGACTGGGAAGGGGGATCTTCAGGTTTTCAAGTTGACGCCTTGTAACATGCTGCAACCCTACTCCCCCTTGGGCTTGCTCAATCAGGTCGCCCATCCGCAGGTTTACAGCCGACGCCAAGAAGGACGCCATGATCCTCGACCTATCGAAGTCCGCTCGATAGATATGCTGATTGAGGAGCGCATCTCCTCTTGTCCATACAAAGGCACCAAATGACGTGCCCGGAGTCCCGGACCATGAGATAAGTACATCGCCGTTCACTACTTTATGCTTGATGTCGTACGGACCGTCGTAATAATTGAAAGGTCTTGACGGGTCGTTCAGGTTCTGAATCCTAATGATTGGCAACCCACTGTTAGTCCACTCACTCGTCTTGAACGCTCGACCATTGGTTAACCGACACACGTTACCCAACGCTTCCCAGTTCCAGCCAGTGGGAAGGCTCCAGGTCCGGTGCTCACGGTCTACTGGCTGTGTGTACAGGGAGACAACCATTTCAGGGCTCCGAGTTGCGTGTCAGAGCATGGAGGCGAGCCAATCGTTCTTGCAGCTCTGTGTTTCTGGTCAACAGGCTAGCCGTGAGCTGCACGGCACTCTGAGAGGCGCCGTTGCTCTTAACCAGCGGGTTTCTTGGCGCAAGGTCGTAGGATCGAAGAGCAGAAGGGCTGTGCGTACGTCCGAATAGGGAGCGAACGTACCTGGGGGAAGGCTCGCAACCATGAGCAGGCTACAGGATTCAAGTAGGCGCCGCTTGACGGCAATGAAGGGTCCAGAGCGAAACAGGGTCCCCTCAGGCACTACCATGCCGCATCGCGCGGACTTACTAGGCTTCAGTTTGGCCATGACGTGCTGCAAGAACAGCAACTCCGTGGATGCCGCCCTTACAGGAAAGTTCTGTTGGATAAGCTGATTCTCGGTCCCGCCAAAGGGAGGGTTAGTGAGAATCACATCGTGGCGGTCTATTCTACCGTCAAGGTCTTCCTCAAGCGTGTTCCCACGATAGATTTTGCCCGTTGGGACGCCGTGCAGAATCAAGTTCATTGTGCCGAGCAAGGCAGGAATTCGCTTTTTCTCCCGCCCATGGAGAGACACACTGCGCGAAACTTGATGGCCATCAGCAGAGGGCACCCTGCGCATATGCTCGAAGGCTTCAACCAAGAAACCGCAAGTCCCACATGCAGGATCGTATACTTCCTCATCAGGTCGGGGATCTATCAGTTGCACTAAGAAGCGAATTACCGGTCTGGGCGTGTAGAATTCGCCTGCGACTCTGTTTTCTCTTCCCAGCCTATGAAGAAGCTGTTCGTAGATGTAGGACACGGTATGTATGTCGTCAGGATTACGAAAGTCTATGGAGTCCACTACTCGAAGGACATCGCGAAGATTATCGTCTGACGAGCAAATAGCGAGGTTACCGCTTCCGAATATTTCCGATACTAGCCGTCTTTCAGCGGACCCATCCAGCGAGGCGAGATATGGAATAAGGCCATTTCGAACAAAGCCGGTCAGGCTTACCGAATCTCGTGAAGGCTCTTGCAATGCCGCCGGTACCCACGAGGACCATCGGTACTCGTCTCGTAGAATTGGGGAATAGCGTGCGTTCGCCAGTCGAGCGTGTTGCCGAAATACTTCCTCTTGCTCGTCTAGAAATCTAAGGAAGAGGATCCATGAGAGGTGCTCAAGATATTCCATGACGCCACTGCAGTTATCATCGCGACGCATTACATCGCAGGCGCGCCAAATATCGTCGGCAAGTCCCCTGCGAGTCATGACAAGCTTCGAGGAATGTTTGGCGGGAGAGACGGTGTCGACAGTCCCATTCCGACCTCCTGGTCCGTATGCAGTCGTTGAGGGCAATTCACATGGGCTCACCGGGTGCAAGTCTACAATGGGCGCGAGACTGGAGCCCTACGGCGGAGTGCGGATGTGCCGGTCCTTCAGCAGATGGTAGACGGTGCCGGCGGCGAGCAGCACCGGGTAAGACGCCATGAGGCGTGGCCACCCCCGGGAACGGATCCACTGTTGCGCCTCTCCGCGGACGAAGACGTTGCGCAGCACTGCGGCCGCGAGCACTGCGCCAAGCGTGACGACCAAAGCGACCCCAGTTCATCCCACCTCCATGGGCACGGTCCTCGGCGTACTCTAGCTCGAGCCGTCATTCTTGCCGTGGTGGTCCACTTGGCGCGTTCCCACCGGTCTCGCGGGGTCCTTCTCCCACAAGACGACGATCTCGTCCGTCTCCGGCGGCGACGTCGACATCATCACCCGGCCTACTAACGAGCTCCCACCGGCCAAACCCTCGTAGTCGCACCGCTCCCCCGCACGAGGAACCGTGATGGCGGCTTCCACGAACGTCGAGCCATCGGCCTCTCGCCAGGATGGTCCCTCCCCCGCCGCAGTGCCTTCCAAGCTCGTGACCGTAGGGCCACATCGGGGCTACATTCCACTGGGAGATCACCGACAACAGCGGACACTGGCGGTCGGCCAACGCCGCAGCTCAACACCTCTCCTCGGCCAGGACTCCAGGTCGTTCGATCAGCCCGGTTCTCTGTCGCACGGAGGGAGTCACATCGGCCACGGCGCTGACAGACCATGCGCCCCTCCCCGCGTTATCGGATGGGTTCCCGTACGTGGGCTTCGCCGTCCTCTGACGA